>OCZS010000257.1_pt1 | contig 17426 bp, 16 predicted proteins | sample 1539071 | NCBI WGS metagenome assembly OCZS01 (sample SAMEA3113584, study PRJEB22503) | soil metagenome
CGGCCTCACCGAGGCCGGTCCCGGCGTATCCGCGACACTGGGCGGTCCCCTGCTCGGACACGGCCACGTCGGCCGTCCGTTGCCGGGCGTCGAGGTCAGGATCGGTGATGGAAGCGAGCCCGGCGAACCGGGCGAAATCTTCATTCGTGGCCAGAATCTGTTCTCGGGCTATTGGCCGTCGGGTGAGGGTGGCCCGGATGCCGAGGGGTGGTTTGGCACCGGTGACATCGGCTACAGCACCCAAGGGGAGCTCTTCCTGGTCGATCGGTCCCGCGAGTTGATCATCGTCAACGGATTCAACGTCTACCCTGCCGAGGTGGAGGAAGCGATTTCCGAACTCGCGGAGGTCGACTCCGTGGCCGTCGTGGGCCGGCCCGATGTCCGGACGGGCGAGCAGGTTGTGGCTTTTGTCACAGGGAGCGCCGTCACCGTTGAGGACGTGGAAGCACACTGTGCGGTTCGGTTGGCCAAGTTCAAGCGCCCCCGGTTGGTCCGGCTCGTCGACGAGCTACCCCGAGGGGCGACCGGCAAGGTGCAGAAGGGCGTGCTGAGGCACGCCCTGCTGGATGCGCAGCCGGAGCCTGCGGCCAAGGCCTACTGAAGATGTCGATCAGCAGCGATGAACCGAGGGTCGTCGTGCTGACCAGACCGGGCTGCCACCTGTGTGAGCAGGCGATCGAGGTGATCGACGCCGTCTGCGCAGAGACCGGAGACTCGTACGAGGAGCGCAACGTCGACCGCGATCCGGAGCTCAAGCGACGCTTCGGCGACGAGATCCCCGTGACCTTCGTCGACGGCCGCCAGCACGACTTCTGGCGAGTCGATCCAGACCGGCTACGCGCGGCGCTGCGAGCCTGAAGGTATTTGTGCACTCCTTCACAAGCTCCTAGAGTGAAACTAGCTCGCCTGCGCAGGGCCGTTGACCGAGGAGTTGCGTGACCGCCGCCGACACCCGACAGGCCTCCGGCTCGCCCCTTCGACAAGCTGGCGCTCTTCGACAGGCTCCGAACGCCGAGCTGGGCCCGCACGACGATGGTGTCCTGCGCCAACTCGACGCCGGCCCGAGCAAGGGGATACCGGACGCAACGATCGCTCGCCTGCCGGTGTATCTCCGGGTGCTGAACCAACTCGCGGACGCGGGGATCAGCACCGTCCGGAGCGGGGCGTTGGCCGAGGCAGCCGGGGTGAACTCGGCGCAGCTGCGCAAGGACTTGTCCTATCTCGGCTCCTACGGCAGACGCGGGGTCGGCTACGACGTCGGGTACCTCCGGCTGCAGATTGGGCGGCAGGTTGGATCGACATATGACTGGCCGGTGATCATCGTCGGGCTGGGCAATCTCGGCACCGCGCTCGCCAACTATTCCGGCTTCTACTCCCGCGGCTTCCGTGTCGTCGGCCTCATTGACCCGGCTCCGGAGCTGGTCGGCAAGATGATTCACGGGCTGGCCATTCGCGACCTCGCAGAACTGGAGGACGTGGTCGGCAGCACCGGGGCCGCCATCGCCGTCATCGCCACACCGGCCGAGGCCGCACAGGCAGTCGCCGACCGGCTCGTCGACGTCGGCGTGACCAGTATCCTCAACTTCGCCCCGACAGTGCTCGTGGTGTCAGAGGGTGTGAACGTGCGCAAAGTAGACCTTGGCCAGGAGCTCCAGATTCTCGCCTACCACGAGCAACGCGCCCGCGTGGACGACCCGGGAGCTCTGCGATGAGCATCCTTGCGGTGAGTGTGTCGCACAAGACCGCGCCGGTCGAGGCTCTCGCGCGTCTTGCGCTCGACGCACCGACCTCGACCAAGCTGGTGGACGCGCTGCTCGCCAGTGAGCACATCGACGAAGCCATCGTCTTGTCGACCTGCAACCGGACCGAGATCTATGCCGCGGTGTCGCGATTCCACGGGGCCCTGGACGACATCTCAACCACGTTGGCCGACTTTGCCGGCATGACTCTCGACGACCTGCAGGACGTGTGTGCGGTCTACTTCGACGAAGGCGCTGTGGCGCACACCTTTTCGGTGGCCTCGGGTTTGGATTCGGTGGTGGTCGGCGAAAGCCAGGTGCTCGGGCAGGTGAAGGCAGCGCTCACCCATTGCCAGGCTGTGGGCAGCGTCGGGACCGTACTCAACACGTTGTTCCAGTCCGCCATCCGGGTGGCGAAGCGTGTGCACTCCGAGACCGGCATCGGTTCGGCCGGACGCTCGCTCGTTACCGCGGCGTACGAGCTGCTGACCCGCAATGGCGGCGATCTGGCTGGTCAGCGGGTGTTGGTTGTGGGCGCCGGTGCCATGGCCAGTCTGGCCGCCCGCACCGCAGCGGACGCCGGTGCGGCGGTCACCTGTGCGAACCGTACGTTGACCAGGGCTCAGCGGCTTGCCGCAGCCGTCGGCGGAGCGGCGGTGGAGCTGTCTGAGCTGTCGGGTGCGCTGAAAAGGACCGACGTGCTGGTCACCTGCACCGGCGCCAAGACCGTGTCGATCACCGCGGCAGATCTCGCCGATACGCCAGTAAGTAGCGTCGTCGACCTCGCCCTGCCGGCGGATGTCGACCCCGCGGTAGCTGACCTTGGGATCGAGTTGGTCAACCTCGAGCGTCTGGTGGCAGAGCAAAAGGACAGCGGGACAGGAGCTGAGGCGGAATTCGCGCGCGACCTGGTCCGGCAGGAGGTCACTGGCTTTCTCAGTGTTCGCCGTTCGGCTCAGGTGGCGCCCACCGTTGTCGCCCTGCGATCCATGGCCTCCAGCGTGGTCGCTGCCGAATTGGCTCGGCTCGATGGCAAGTTGCCCAACCTCGGTGCTCGTGAACGAGCGGAGGTTCAGCGGACCGTAGGGCGAATCGTGGACAAGCTGCTCCACCAGCCGACCGTACGAGTACAAGAGTTGGCAGCCGATCCGGACGCGCTCGACTATGCGGCCGCGTTACGGGAGCTGTTCGCCCTGCACCCGCAGTCGGTGGCGGCGGTGATGTCGACCGACGTGCCGCGATGACGCCCCTGGACAAAATGCGGCGGTCTTGCTGAGCGGTGATTACTGAACTACGGATCGGTGCCCGAAAGTCGCCCCTGGCCCGCGCCCAGGTCGATGTCGTCGCGGAGCTGCTAGCGGCACACGGGGTGAGGTCGACGTTCGTCGGCATCACCACGACCGGGGACGTCGACTCCCGCCAGCTGACCGAGATCGGTGGCACCGGTGTCTTCGCCAACGCTGTCCGCGCGGCGCTCCGCGACCGTTCGGTGGATCTCGCGGTCCACTCGCTGAAGGACCTGCCTACGCTGCAGCCGGATGATCTTGAGATCATCGCCATCCCGGAGCGCGAGGACAGCCGCGACGTCCTTGTTGGATGCCGACTCGACGACCTCGAAGACGGATCCCGGGTCGGCACCGGAGCGCCCCGCAGAGCGCTGCAAATGTTGGACTGGGCGCGCCGCCGAGGCATCCAGCTGGAGATCGTTCCGGTTCGCGGCAACGTCGGTACCCGCCTGGATCTGGTCGCGACCACGCAAATCACCGCGGTGCTGCTGGCGGCGGCCGGGCTACGTCGGCTGGGCTACGCCAGTTTGGAGGAATCTGACAACTCAGACATCGTTGTCAGGGGGTTACCGGCCCAAGTATTGAGCCCGGCAGAGATGCTTCCTGCGCCGGGCCAAGGGGCGCTGGCCCTGGAGGTCTCCACGGGTTTGAGCCCCGATCTACGCGCCGCAGTGGCGACCCTCGATCATCCACACTCCCGGGCGGAATGCCTTGCGGAGAGAGGGTTTCTGGCCGCCCTCGAGGCCGGCTGCACAGCACCGGTGGGTGCGCGTGCTGTTGTCAAATCTGTCCGTGATACAAGCGTCGATTTGACTCTGGCCGCTGTTATTGGGAGAACGTTATCGAGCAGCTTGTCAGAACCGGCCAAGAGCCCACCGCTTCGCCTCGAAGTGCACGGCTCGACTTCGGATCCGGCCGCTTACGGGGCGGCGACCGGGCGTTCGGTTCTGGCGGAGTTGCGCGACCTACAACGCTCTCGGCGCCCGCGTGCCGAGGCCGAACAATAGAACGGCGAGATCTGTCAGTGAGCACACCGTCGGTACGCAAGTCCCGCAGCGAAACGTCCTCAGCAAATCCCCCCGCGCCGACCGCTCGCGGACAGGTTATCTTCGTGGGCACCGGTCCCGGCGATCCCGATCTGTTGACCCTCGGTGCGATCGCCGCCCTCGCTGATGCCAGCGCGGTGATCTTGGATCACGAGCGGCAAGCCGAGATCCTGGCGCACCCGGCCATCACGCTGGGCGAAGGAGCCGAGGTTTCGACCCTGGGTCTGTCCGAGGCGGGTAAGCCGCTCACCCCGTCGGCTCGGGCCAAGATCGTGATCAAGCATGCGTCTGCTGGACGTCGGGTGGTCCGGCTGGTGAGCGGCGATCCCTTCCTGGACAACGCGGTGGCCGACGAGGCGGCCGCATGCGTCCGCGGCGGAATCGATTTCGAGGTGGTGCCGGGAGTCTCGAGCCTGACCGCCGTGCCGGAGTATGCGGGGATCGACCTCATTCACGCCGGCGGAGTCCACTTCGCATCCGTGACCGACGGCAAGTTCAACAAGGTGAACACCTCCCAGTGGGGGATGGTGCCGACTGTCGTCGTGAGCACCGTCGTGTCCATGATCGCCGGATTGGTGGAGGCAGCGCGGACCGCCGGCCGGCCCGACGACGACCATGTGCTGGCGACCCTGCACGGCGGAAGCACCGAGCAGGTGACGATCAGCACCACCCTGGCTGAGTTGGTGGCCGCAGTGCGCGCGGTTCGCCCGCCGGCCAGCGATCCAGTGCACGTGATCATGGGCAACGCCGCGGAGCAGCGGCAGGAGCTCAGCTGGTACGAGACCAAGCCGCTCTTCGGCTGGCGAGTCCTCGTGCCGCGGACCCGCGACCAGGCCGCCCCGATGGTGGCCAGGTTGCGGACCTACGGCGCGCACAGCGAGGAGGTGCCCACCATCTCCGTCGAGCCGCCGCGCAGCCCGCTGCAAATGGACAAGGCCGTGCGCGGGTTGGTCGAGGGTCGCTACGAGTGGGTTGCCTTCACCTCGGTCAATGCGGTGCGTGCCGTCCGGGAGAAGTTCGAGGAGTACGGACTGGACGCCCGCGCCTTCTCTGGTCTCAAGGTCGCGACTGTAGGTGACGTGACGGCGCACGCCTTGCAGGCTTGGGGCATCGAGCCTGACTTGGTGCCCTCCGGCGAGCAGTCCGCCGCAGGTCTTGCTGCCGAGTTTCCGCCGTACGACGACGTTCTCGATCCGATCAATCGGGTCTTTCTGCCGCGCGCCGACATCGCCACCGAAACATTGGCGGCGGGACTCCAGCGACTCGGCTGGGAGGTGGAAGATGTCACCGCTTACCGCACCGTCCGAGCCGCCCCGCCGCCCGCGTCGGTGCGCGAAGCGATCAAGACGGGCAAGTTCGACGCCGCGGTTTTCACCTCCTCCTCGACGGTACGCAACCTGGTCGGCATCGCCGGCAAGCCGCATCCGTCGACGATCGTTGCCGTGATCGGCCCGGCCACGGCCAAGACCTGCGAGGAACACGGCCTCCGCGTCGATGTCATTGCCGCCAAGCCGTCGGTGGTCGAGCTGGCCGACGCTTTGGCGAGCTTCGCCGCCACTCGCCGCGACGGCTTGATCGCTGCCGGTGAGCCGGTCCTGAAGCCTTCGCAGCGCCGCCCTCCGGTGCGCCGCACGCGGCCCTGATGATCATTCGCCATCGATGATCACCCGGCCGAGGCGCCTTCGTACCACGCCGGTCATGCGGGCGATGGTGGCCGAGACCAGCGTGGAGCCGCGGCAGTTGATCTTGCCGCTGTTCGTCGTCGAGGGGCTAAGTCAGCCGCGGCCGATCCGGGCCATGCCCGGGGTCCTGCAGCACACGCTGGACAGCTTGCGCAAGTCAGCGGTCGAGGCGGCCGACGCCGGGTTGGCGGGCGTGATGATCTTCGGCATTCCCGCGCACAAGGACGCTCGTGGATCGGCCGCCGTCGATCCGGAGGGGATCCTCAACGTTGCGTTGGGGGCGGTTCGCGAGGAGGTCGGCGACGACTGCCTGGTCATCTCGGACATCTGTCTGGACGAGTTCACTGATCACGGCCACTGCGGAGTGTTGGCGTCATCGGGCGCCGTGGACAACGACGCCACAGTCGAGATTTATGCCCAGATCGCGGTTTTGCACGCGCAAGCCGGCGCGCACGTGGTCGCGCCCAGCGGCATGATGGACGGTCAGGTGGGCGCTATCCGATCTGCGTTGGACGCTGCCGGTGCGATCGATACCGCGATCTTGGCCTACGGCGCGAAGTACGCCTCTGCATTCTACGGTCCCTTCCGGGAAGCGGTTGCCTCGTCCCTGGTCGGTGATCGCAAGACTTACCAGCTGGATCCGGCCAACGTCCGTGAGGCGCTCCGCGAGGTCGCGCTCGACGTCGCCGAGGGCGCCGACCTCATCATGGTCAAGCCGGCACTCGGCTACCTGGACGTGCTGCGCGCCGTACGTGAAGCGGTCGACGTTCCCGTCGCCGCCTACAACGTCTCGGGCGAATACGCGATGATCGAGGCCGCAGCCGCCAACGGCTGGATCAACCGGGATGCTGCCGTCGCCGAAGCGCTGACCTCAATCCGCCGCGCTGGTGCCGACGTGGTTTTGACCTATTGGGCGCTCGAGTGGGCCCATCGCCGACGCTCATGAGTCGTGACATCAACTCGGCCGCGGCCTTCGCGAGGGCCCAGACCGTGATACCGGGCGGCGTGAACTCCCCAGTTCGTGCCTTCCGCTCGGTCGGCGGAAGCCCGCGCTTCATCGCCCGGGCCTCGGGTGCGTATCTCTACGACGTCGACGGCAACGAGTTGGTCGACCTGGTGTGCTCCTGGGGGCCGATGCTGCTGGGCCACGCCCATCCCGAGGTTCTGACAGCCGTCGCCCGGGCGGCATCGGGGGGCACCTCGTTCGGGGCGCCGACAGTGGCGGAAGTCGATCTTGCCGCCGAGATCGTCGCGCGGACACCCGTCGAGCAGGTCCGGCTGGTCAACTCCGGCACCGAGGCGACCATGTCGGTGCTCCGCCTGGCCAGGGGCATTACCGGCCGGGACAAGATCATAAAGTTTGCCGGCTGCTACCACGGCCACGTGGACGCGCTGCTCGCCGCTGCCGGTTCGGGCGTCGCGACCTTGGGCATCCCCGGCACGCCGGGCGTCACCGCGGCGACCACGGGGGACACGATCGTCCTGAGTTACAACGACCGGGCAGCTGTACGGGAGGCATTCGAAAGCTACGGTGATCAGATCGCCGCAGTGATCACCGAGGCGGCGGCCGGCAATATGGGCGTCATCCCGCCCGCCGTCGAGGACGGCATCGGATTCAACGCCTTTCTGGCCGATATTGCGCATGCACATGGTGCACTGTTCATCTCCGACGAGGTGATGACGGGCTTTCGAGTCAGCCACTCCGGCCAATTCGGGTTGGACGGCGTCGAACCGGATCTGATGACCTTCGGCAAAGTGATGGGCGGCGGCTTTCCCGCGGCCGCCTTCGCCGGCCGGACGGAGCTGATGCAGCACCTGGCTCCGGTGGGCGAGGTCTACCAAGCAGGCACGCTGTCCGGCAATCCGGTCGCCACCGCTGCGGGTCTCGCGACATTGCGCCTGGCGACCGACGATGTCTATGCCTGCCTCGATCAAACCTCGGCTCGGCTGCGGAGCGAGATTGCCCATGCCCTCACCGCAGCTGGTGTTCCGCACGTCATCCAGAACTCCGGGAACTTGTTCAGCGTCTTCTTCGTATCCGAGAACGTGACCGCCGTACCGGACTACGCCACCGCGGCCACCCAATCGATCTCCCGCTACGCCGCGTTCTTCCACTCAATGCTGGACGACGGCGTCTACCTGCCACCCAGCGCGTTCGAGGCTTGGTTTTTGTCTGCCGCGCACGATGATGGTGCCATGAACCGGATCACCGCCGCGCTGCCCGCCGCCGCCAGCGCTGCAGCAAAGGTTTGACCAGATGCCTCCAGAGAAGACAATGCTTCACCTGGTCCGCCACGGAGAGGTGTTCAACCCAGCCGGTGTCCTCTATGGCCGGTTGCCGGACTACCACCTCTCCGACGTCGGCCGCGAGATGGCTGAACGGGTGGCTCGTGAGCTGGGCGAGCGGGACGTCGTGCACCTCCGCTGCTCTCCCTTGGAACGCGCCCAGGAAACCATGGCGCCGATTGCGGCGGCGCTGGATCTCCCCGTGACCATCGACGGCCGCGTCCTGGAGGCCGAGAACTATCTCGAAGGGCTGAAGGTGTCGTTTCCCAGCACCCTGCGAAGCGTGAAGAACTGGCGGCACTTCCGCAATCCGCTGACGCCGAGCTGGGGTGAGCCGTACAAGGCGATCGTCGCTCGGATGCGAGCGGCGATGAAGGACGCCCACGACGCGGCGTACGGGCACGAGGCGGTCATCGTCTCCCATCAGCTGCCGATCTGGATGGCGCGCTGCAACGCCGAGGGCCGGCGTCTCATCCACGACCCACGGCGGCGTGACTGCTCGCTCGCGAGCGTGACCTCTTTCACCTATCTCGACGGCCGGCTGACCTCGGTGACGTACCGCGAACCGGCCGCTGACCTGTTGCGCGGCCCCGCCAAGAAGAAGTCGATCGCAGGCGCCTGAATGCCCCTGGAGGAAAGTGCTGGGAAGTGACACGCCGGAGCGTCGCCGTCGTGTCATCCGCCAGCACTTTTCCGCGCTGCTCCTCGCTCTGAGCCTGGTGTTGCTCAGCGGCTGTGCCGAGGCGAGCGGAGGCGGAGGACAAGCAGGCTTCCCGCAGACCGAGCGCAATCTGACCCGGATCCCTCCGCAACAGCGCCAGGTGTTGCCGGAGATCTCGGGTCCCGCCCTCGGTACCGAACAGCTGCTGACCAGTCGCGGCTACCCCGGCAAGGTGGTGGTGATCAACGTCTGGGGATCCTGGTGTGCACCATGCCGGAGTGAGGCCCCGGAGCTTGAGGCGGCCAGCAAGCAGGCCAAGGACACCGCGCAATTCCTCGGCATCACTAGTAAGGACTACGACCCGGCACAGGCCATCGCCTTCACGCGTGCTTTCTCGATCAGCTATCCGTCGATCTTCGACCCGACGGGGAAGGTGTTGTTGAACTTCGCGCAGGTGCTGCCGCCGAGTGCCATCCCGTCGACCATGATCATCGACAGCGAAGGCCGGCTGGCCGCCCGGGTGCTCGGTCCCATCACCCAGACCACCTTGGTCGACATGATCGACGACGTGGCGAGCGGCAGCTAGATGATCACCCTGGACATCGGCAGCTGGGCCGAGACTGCCGTTGGCGGATCCATGGTCTTGGCCTTGCCGGTGGCCCTTCTGGCCGGACTCGTCTCCTTCTTCTCACCCTGCGTGGTGCCGCTGCTGCCGGGTTATCTTTCCTATGCCACCGGGCTCGGAGCGGCAGAGGTCATCGAGGGTCCCAAGCGCAAGAGCCGGATGCTGCTCGGCACAACTGGTTTCGTGCTCGGGTTCGCCGTCATCTTCGTGATCACCGGGGTGGTTGCCGGGTCACTGGGTCAGGCGCTCTACGAGTACCGGACGGTGATCAACCGAGTGCTGGGGGTGGTCGTCATCGCCCTGGGTTTGATCTTCGCCGGTCTGCTGCCGATCGGCCAGCGTGATCTGCGGCCGCACCGGGTTCCCGCGGTCGGCGTGGCCGCCGCACCCTTGCTCGGGATGGTCTTCGCCCTGGGCTGGACACCGTGCATCTCGCCGACGCTCGGAGTAGTGGTCAATCTCGGCTTCAACGAGGGCACCGCTCTCCGTGGTGGACTGCTCGGCTTCGTCTATGCGCTCGGGCTGGGCATCCCCTTCGTCCTTGCCGGACTGGCGTTCTCCCGCATGTCGCGGGCGATGGCGTTTTTCCGCGAACACCAGCAGATGATCATGCGCATCGGGGGAGTGCTGCTGGTGGTGGTCGGACTGATGCTGTTGACCGGCGCCTGGGACTGGCTGACCAGCCTGCTGCGCCAGTGGGCCGCCTCCTTCGAGACGGCGATCTGATGACCGACACCCAAACCCGCGTCACCCAGTCGCCGGCAGCGGAGCCGGCGCAGCGCCCGGAACTGCCGGCGCTCGGCCTGGGGGGCGCGCTGCGGTTCCTGTGGACCCAGCTCACGTCCATGCGTACGGCGCTGGTGCTGCTCTTTGCGCTCGCCCTCGCCGCGATCCCGGGCTCGTTGGTGCCGCAGCGCAAGGTCTCGCCCGTTGCGGTATCGGACTTCATCCGCGAGCACCCAAGGATTGGGCCGATCTACGACGCGATCGGCATGTTCAACGTCTACAGCTCGCCATGGTTCTCGGCGATCTACCTGCTGCTCTTCTTATCGCTGGCCGGCTGCATCGTCCCCCGTGTCGCGGTGTACGGAAAGGCGCTCCGGGCTCGTCCGCCGGCGACCCCCCGCAACCTCGGGCGGCTGCCGGCGTACGCCAAAGCCGACGTGGTTACGACTGACGGTGTCCTTGAGCAAGCGGCGACGACGTTGCGGCGGCAGCGCTATCGCGTCGACATCCGCGACGGCTCGGTGGCCGCCGAGCGGGGCTACCTGCGGGAAGCGGGCAATCTGCTCTTCCACGTCAGCCTGATCTTCCTGCTCCTCGGTGTGGCGATCGGCAGCCTCTTCGGTTTCCGCGGCACCAGCCTGGTGGTCGTGGGCCAGGGTTTCGCCAACAACATCACTCAGTACGACGACTTCTCCGCCGGCGCCTCGTTCCGTGATTCCGATTTGCGGCCCTTCAGCCTCACCGTCAAGGACTTCCGGGTGCGCTTCGAAACCGGCAGCGTTCAGCGGGGAGCAGCCCGGCTGTTCGCGGCCGACGTCGAGGTGGTCGACCGGCCCGGAGCCGCTCCGCGCCCGACCACTCTCGAGGTGAACAAGCCCATCCAGGTCGGCGGCACCAAGGTCCACCTGATCGGTCACGGCTACGCCCCGAAGGTGACGGTGAAGGATGGCAATGGCGACATCGCGTACTCAGGTCCAGTGGTCTTCCTGCCGCAGGACGGCAACTTCAGCTCGGCCGGCGCGATCAAGGCACCGGACGGGCGGCCCGAGCGGCTCGCTTTCCAGGGCTTCTTCCTGCCCACCGCCGTGGTCGATGATCAGGGGCCTCGCTCGGTCTTTCCCGACGCGCTCAACCCGGCGGTGTTCCTCAATGCCTGGTACGGACCGCCGAAGGTCGAGACCGGCGTGCCGGAGAACGTGTACTCGCTGGACACCACCGGCCTCACCCAGTTCAAGGACGAGACCGGCGACCCACTCCGTTTCGCGCTCCAGACCGGTGACCTGATCCGGCTTCCCGACGGCAAAGGGTCCATCCAGATGGACGGCTGGGTCCGCTGGGTCAAGCTTCAGGTCGGCGAAACGCCCGGCCTGCCGATCTCGCTGGGTGCTATCGGTGCGGCGGTTCTTGGCCTGTGCCTGTCGCTGTTCGTGCGACCTCGGCGGGTGTGGATCAAGATCTCCGGGCGGGAGAATGGCTCTAGTCTGGTGGAGGTCGGCGGCTTGGACCGGGCGGACGCGCGAGCGGGGCTCACCGACGACGTGGCAGAGCTGGCCCATCAGCTCTCAAGCCGCGAACCAGGACTGGCTGCAGGATCGAAGAGATCGGGTGGGACGTGAATCTGGAGTATTACTCGAACCTGGCGTTCGTGGCCTCTGTGGTCGTCTACGCGCTGGCGATGCTTGCCCACGCTGCCGAGTGGGCGACTGCCCGAAGGGTCGATGCCGACCTCTCAGGTGACGATGTGCGGGAACCGGCCCTCGCCGCAGTGACAGCGGGGCAGAACGCCAGGAGCGATCAGGCCGCTGCGCCGATGGAGAGCCGCCGGACCGCACCGCCTCCGTCCGAGGAAGCCGATCGAAGGCGTGTCGACCAGTTCGGCCGAGTCGGCGTCGCGTTGACCATCATCGGCCTGGCCCTGAGTGTGGGCGGCGTCGTACTGCGCGGACTGGCGGCCCAGCGGGCGCCCTGGGGCAACATGTTCGAGTTCACCACGGCCGCCATGGTGTTCGTCGTCGCGGCGTATCTGATCATGGTCTGGCGAGTCGGCCTGCGCTGGCTGGGACTGCCGGTGACCCTGCTAGCCACAATCGGCAACGGGCTCGCCGTCACCGTCTTCTACGTCGCCGTGGCTCCGCTGGTGCCCGCCCTGCACTCGGTCTGGTTCCTCATCCACATCGCCGCCGCCGCCATCGCCGGGGCCGCTTTCAACGTGGGCGGTCTGCTGGCCGTCCTCTACTTGATCAAGAAGAGGGCCGAGGAGCGCGGCCAGGTTCGGGGTTATCTCACTCGGTTGCCCAGCGTGCGACGGATGGACGTGCTGACCTACCGCTTCCATGCCTTCGCTTTCCCGCTGTGGACCTTCACCGTGGCCGCCGGGGCCATCTGGGCCGAATATGCCTGGGGGCGCTACTGGGGCTGGGATCCGAAGGAGACCTGGGCCTTGGTCACCTGGGTGATCTACGCCTGCTACCTGCATGCCCGCTCCACCGCGGGCTGGCGCGGCAGCCGCGCGGCGGTGATCGCCATCGTCGGCCTGGCCTCGTTCTGGTTCAACTTCGTCGGCATCAATCTGCTGGTCAGCGGCCTGCACTCCTACGCCGGCGTCTGAGGGATCTCACGCTGCCCTTCAGCCCGCGATCCGCGGGCGGATGTCCACCACGACCCACCGGACTTCCATGCTTCGCGCGCCTGTGCCGAGGTGAGCCTTGACAGGCCCCCCCGAGCCTGTTCCAGCACATCGTCGATGGTCTTGCGTCCGGTGTGGTGCGTGGTGGCTGGCGGGATGAGAACGCTCACCAGTTCACCCCGACCAGTTGGGAATTCAACAACTCTAACAGCCCATCGACGGGTTGATACCCGTTCAACTCAACCTTCCGCACCTGGGATGCTGCTCGCATGAGGTCTGTCGTGGACCAGCTCGCCGATCTCGCCAATCCCTCCTACGCCCAGGGCATGGCCCGCTACTTTCAGGTCAAGCCGGGCGGATACGGCGAGGGAGACGTCTTCCTCGGCATTCGGCTGAGCGAGCTTCGGAGGCTGGCGAAGCCGTACGCCACGGTCATCTATCAGCGCTCAGACTGGCTGCCCTTGCTGACCAGTCCGGTCCACGAGCAGCGCCAGCTCGCCTTGCTGATCATGGCCGCACGGTCGACGCGAGGCGCCGAGGCCGAGCGGACCCAGGTCTACCGCGACTACCTCGACCACACCGCCTACGTCAACAACTGGGATCTGGTCGACGTGAGTTGCGGTCCGATTGTCGGCCGGTACCTGGAGGCTCGAAATCGCGCGCCGCTGTACGACCTCGCCCGATCCCCCCTTGTCTGGGAGCGGCGGATAGCTATGGTCAGCACCCAGCACTTCCTGCGCAGTGGAGAAACTCACGACCTCTTCCAGATCGCTGAGCTACTTCTGTCCGACCGACAGGACCTGATTCACAAGGCCGTCGGCTGGTCACTGCGGGAAGCAGGCAAGCGAGTTGACCGGAATGCCTTGCGGGAGTTCCTCGACGAGCACGCCGCGCGGATGCCTCGCATCGCCCTGCGCTACGCCATCGAGCATCTCGACGAATCCGAACGGCAGCATTACCTCCGGCTCCGGCCCCGCATCAACGCCGGGGACGCCCTGTCTGCGGAGGCATGACCGTCGACAGATCCGGCGCCGTGAGGAAGTGCCGATGCTGGCTGTGAACGCCGCCGAGCGATTGCCATCGGCTGGCACGATGAGGACGTGCAGCATTTTGATCTGTGCATCATTGGCAGCGGATCGGCCAACACCATCCCCGGCCGGCGGCTGGCGGATCTGCAGATCGCCATGGTGGAAGGCGGCACATTCGGAGGCATCTGCCTCAACGTTGGTTGCATTCCGAGCAAGATGCTGGTCTACCCGGCTGATCTTGCTCGGATCCCAACGCGGGCTGCGCGACTTGGTGTTGATCTTGAGCTGCGTCGCACTCGGTGGCCGGACATCCGCGATCGCATTTTCGCGCGGATCGATGCGAAGTCGGCGTCTGGTGAGAAGTTCCGTGAGGATGATCCATCGATCACTCTCTTCCGCGAGCCGGCCCACTTCGTCGCTCCACGCACTCTGGACGTGGGATCGTCGGGCAGGATCACGGCCGACCGATTTGTTATCGGCGCCGGCAGCCGGGCAGTGATTCCCGATTTGGACGGATTGTCCGACGTGGACTACCACACCTCGGACACGGTGATGCGGATCGCTGAGCTGCCGGAGTCCATGATCATTCTTGGCGGCGGCTACGTCGCTGCTGAGTTCGCCCACATCTTCTCCGCGTTGGGCACCCGGGTAACGGTGATCAACCGGTCGGCTGCCCTGCTGCGTAAGGAAGATCGCGAAGTGTCGGCGCGGTTCACCGAACTGTTCTCAGAGCGAGCCACACTGTTGCTCGACACGACGGTCGACAAGGTCAGGCAGGGCTCCGACGGCACGATTGTGATCACCGCCCGAACCGGCGGCGGTCCTGAGTCGACGGTTCAGGCGGACCTACTTCTGGTGGCCACCGGTCGGGTCCCGAACGGCGACATGCTCAATCTCGCTGCCGCCGGGGTGAAAGTCGATGAGGACGGATTCGTGGTCGTCGACGATCATCAGCGGACTACCGCCGATGGAGTCTTCGCACTCGGCGACGCCGCCTCGCACGCCATGCTCAAGCACGTCGCCAACGCGGAGGCGCGGATCGTCAAGTACAACCTCCTGAACCCTTCCGCCATGATTCGCAGCGATCACCGGTTTATTCCGCACGCGGTCTTCTCCGACCCACAGGTTGCCGCGGTCGGGCTGACCGAGGAAAAGGCGCAGGAACAGGACCAGGCCTACCGGGTCGGACGGGCCGACTACGGCGACACCGCGTACGGATGGGCGATGGAGGACACCGCCCACTTTGTCAAGGTGCTGGCAGATCCGACGACCGATCAGCTCCTCGGCGCGCACATCATCGGCCCGCAGGCGTCGTCGTTGATCCAGCCGCTTATTCAGGCGATGACCTTCGGCACGCATGCCCGAACGGTCGCTCGTGACCAGTACTGGATCCACCCCGCCCTGGCCGAGGTGGTGGAGAACGCCCTGCTGGACCTCAAACAGCGATGATCGATGCGGCTCTATGAGCCCAGGAGCCGCCGGATCGTCTTGGCCGTACGGGTGGCGCGGGTTTCGGCTTGCTTGCCCTCCGAAATCCAGCGGGCGTACTCGAGCCGATGCGAGTACGCCAACGCGTCATACGCCGCCCTCGCCGCAGGATTTGCGGCGAGGGCTTCCAGCAATTCAGGTGGTTCGCTCACGACCCGCTCAGTGTGATCTTCGGCCAGCTCGATCTGCACCGTGTCACCGGCGGCGACGCCGATCTGGCGAAGCAGATTCTTACGCAGACCGAGGTAGGTCTTTCCGCCGTACACCATGAGTCGCGACCGGTACTCGGCGCCGTTCACCGTCGCGACCACCGCCGGCCGCTTGGTGGGGAAGATGGCAGCCACCTCGGGCGGCACCAGAGCCGCGTGGCCGCCCATGCCGGCCGACAGTACTTCTGCCGAGAACGCCACGGTCCACACCATAGTGGGCGGCGGGCGACAGCGGACTGGTGAAACGATGGTGGCGATGGGTACGCGGCGCAGGTTACGGTCGGCGATCCGCCAGATCCATGTTGTTCTGGTCACCGCTTTGGCCATGTTCGCCGCCTGCACATCGCAACCCCAGGCCGGCCGCCCAGCAGCGACCAGTTCGGTCCCGTCGATCGCGAGCGCAGCGTCCCCAAGTGCTCAATTCTCCACGTCGGCAACGGCCACGCCTCAGCCGACGCCGTCAGGCAGCACCAGGGATCGGTGCGCGGCCCTGGTGGGGTCCATGAGCCTGCGGGAGCGAGTCGGGCAGCTCCTGATGGTGGGGATCAACTCGGCAGGACCGACCACCGCCGACACAGACATTCTGGACAGCACTCGAGCCGGCAGCGTGCTCCTGCTCGGCAACAGTACGGCGTCCTTGGCAACGATCGCCAAGGTCACTCATCGAGTGCGTCGCGCCGCCCGGCCGCCGGACGAAGCCCAGACGCTACTCGCCGTCGATCAGGAAGGCGGCTTGGTTCAGCGTCTGAAGGGCTCTGGATTCGATTCCATCCCGGCTGCTGTGGATCAGGCCGCTTACGACGACCGCACCCTGGCCGCCAAGGCAAGCCGGTGGGGACATCAACTCAAGCGAGCCGGCATTGACGCCAACCTGGCGCCCGTCGCCGATGTCGTTCCGGAGGCCGCGCGGAGCCGAAATCAGCCGATCGGACAGCTGCGCCGCGGGTACGGCTCGGATCCTGGGCGGGTCGGGGCCAAGGTGCGTGCATTCGTCTCGGGCATGAATGACGCCGGCATCGCGACGGCGGTCAAGCACTTTCCGGGTCTCGGCCTGGTGGAAGGCAACACCGACTACCAGAGCGACGTCGTCGACGGCGTGACCCGCCGGCGCGATCCGATGCTGGCCGGATTTGGGCACGGAGTAGAGGCAGGCGCCGACATGGTGATGGTCTCCTCCGCTACCTACCGAAGAATCGATGCCAAGCGGCGGGCGGCGTTCTCGCCAGCGGTCCTGCGCACCATGATTCGCGGCGATCTGCAGTTCAGCGGCGTGATCATCTCCGATGATCTTGCGGCTCAGGCCATGCAAGATCTGTCGCCGGGGGTCCGGCTGGTGCGGTTCCTGAAAGCCGGCGGTGACGTGGCCATCATCGGCGACCCGAGGATCGCTGAAGCGGCGGCCAACGCTCTGGTCGAGAGGGCCCGCGATGACCGTTGGTTAGCCAAACAGATCACTGCCAGCGCTATCCGCGTTCTGGAGCTCAAAGACCGGCGCAGCCTTGCCAGCTGCTAGCCGTCGACCGTGAGTTCGTTCAGCAAGTCCCGGGCGACGGGTAGCAGCTCTGGCGTGGTGTCCGGAATGGAGGCGTAGTAGAGGCCGGAACTGTTGGGGGCGCTGACGATGGCCACGATCAGCGTCTCGCCCTTGGTCTCCAAGCCCTCGATATCAAAGGTCAGGTGGGACTCGACCAGCCAGGCGTCGTGGCCGTCGATGGTGGTCTGCTCGTTGACCTTGACCTCGCTCTGGACCGGGTTGTCGCCGTAGAACTCCCCGAGGATGCACTTCACGACGATCTGCGAGCCCTGTTCGGGCGTGAAGAAACCGTCACCGGCCTGCAGTTCGCCCACCAGGATCGACGCCACCCAATTGCTGAGGGGCTGGTAGTTCGGCTCCACCAAGACCACCTGGGTGTGTACGTCCCGGCGGAAGGGCACCCGAATCTCAGTCTGCGGGGACCCCCACGGTGACCCGAGCCGAGGATAAGACAACGGCCCGCCGTGCACCCGGCCGTCGTTCGGCTGAG
>OCZS010000258.1_pt1 | contig 17375 bp, 15 predicted proteins | sample 1539071 | NCBI WGS metagenome assembly OCZS01 (sample SAMEA3113584, study PRJEB22503) | soil metagenome
CCGGGGTCGAGGTGCCAGCCGCCGGCCGGGTCGAAGCGGGGCTGGAGCAGGGCCGCCGCCGTCCTCGGCCTGGCCTTCGTCGGCAACGGGTTCGGGCTCGGCCTGTCCAACGTGCTCGCGGTCAGCCTGCGCCAGGCCGTCACCCCGGACCGGCTGCTCGGGCGCATGAACGCCAGCTACCGGTTCCTCACCTACGGCGCCGTCCCCGTCGGGGCGCTGCTCGGCGGCGCCTTGGGCGAGCTGCTCGGGCTGCGGGCGGCGGTGGCCGTCGGGGCCGTCGGGTCGCTGCTCACGGTGCCCTGGGTGCTGGCCAGGCCCCTGCCCGGCCTGCGGCGCATGCCGGCCCAGCCGGCGCCCCGCTAGGCCCGCTGTCCCCCGTCCAGGGGACAACCAAGAGTATTCATCCGGCCTATTGGTGCGGGCGCCCCGAAGCGTCAGCATGTCGCCTCCATGCTGCCATCCGCACCGATCCGTGTCCTGATCGCCGACGACATCCCGGAGCTGCGAACGCTGCTCAGGACGACCCTCCAGGGACGGGGCTTCGAGCTGGTCGGGGAGGCGGGGGACGGTCGCGAGACCCTCACCCTGGCCGTCGACCGGGAGCCCGACGTGGTCGTGCTCGACCTCGGCATGCCCGGGGTCGACGGCCCCGACCTGGTCGCCGAGCTGCGCCGCCGCGCCCCGGCGGTCCGGGTCGTGGCCCTGTCCGCCTTCCCGGCCCCCGAGACGCGGCGCCGGGCCCTCGACCTGGGCGCCCACGCCTGCCTGGACAAGGACGTCGACCCCGACCAGCTGGTGGCGACCCTGCGCGAGGTCTGCGGGCGGGCCTTCGGCCCGGTGGCCCTGCCCCCGCCCCGGGGGCTGGAGGGGCTGGCCGCCGACGAGCTGGAACGGCTCTGGAGCACCCTGGCCGCCGCTCCCGTGGCCACCGCCGTGGTCGGCCCCGACGGCCGCTTCCTCAGGATCAACGCCGCCCTGAGCGCGCTCGTCGGCCACCCCGAGGCGGCCCTGCTGGCGGCCGGCTACCAGGCCGTGGTCCATCCCGAGGACCGCGACACCGACATCGAGCAGCTCCAGCGCCTGCTCACCGGAGAGGCGACCGGCTTCCAGCTCCAGCAGCGCTGCCGGCGGGTCGACGGGCAGGCGATCTCGGTGCTCTGCAACACCTGGCTGGCCACCACCCAGCGCGGCGACCCGCTGCACCTCGACGGCCAGGGGCGGCCCCGCTTCGTCGTCCGCCAGCTGGTCGACCTGCGCGAGGGCCGCCGTCCCGAGGACCAGCTGGCCTGGCGGGCCACCCACGACGCCCTCACCGGGCTGCCCAACCGCAGCCTGTTCCTCGACCGGCTGGAGATGACCCTGGCCCGCCTGGGCCGCGACCCCGCCCTGGCCGACGTGCTGGTGGTCGACCTCGACCGCTTCAAGGAGGTGGCCGAGCGCTTCGGCGACGACGCCGTCGACCGGCTGCTGGTCGCGGTGGCCGGCCGGCTGCGCAGCATCCTGCGCCCCAGCGACACCGTGTCCCGCTTCGGCAGCGACGAGTTCGCCGTGCTCTGCCCCGACCTGGCCCACGAGCGGGACGCGGTCCGCCTGGCCGAGCGGATGACCGCCGGGCTGGCCACCCCGTTCGCCGTCGGCGGGCAGGAGATCGTGGTCTCGGCCAGCATCGGCATCGCCCTGACCGGGTCGCGGACCCGCCGGGCCGAGTCGCTGCTGTCGGACGCCGACACCGCCCTCCAGCGGGCCAAGCACCGTGGCGGCGGCATCTACGAGCTGTTCGACGAGACGGTCAGGGCCCAGCTGATCGAGCGCCTGGAGCTGGAGCAGGCCCTGCGCCAGGCGGTCGACGCCGACGAGCTGCGCGCCCTCTACCAGCCGATCGTCTCCCTCAAGGAGGGGCGCCTGGTCGGGGTCGAGGCCCTGGTCCGCTGGGACCAGCCGGGCCGGGGCCAGCTGCTGCCGGCCGAGTTCGTCCCCTTCGCCGAGGAGACCGGCCTGATCGTCCCCCTGGGCGCCTGGGTCCTGGCCGAGGGCTGCCGCCAGGCGGCCCGCTGGCGGGCCAACGGCCCCCGCACCCTGCCCCCGACCGTGCACGTCAACCTGTCGCCGCGCCAGTTCGCCGAGCCCCACCTGATCGACCTGGTCGCCGGGGCCCTGGCCGACACCGGCACCGACCCCGACCGGCTCTGCCTCGAGGTCACCGAGCGGGCCCTGGCCGCCAACCCGGCCTCGGCCGCCACCACCCTCAAGCGGCTGTCCGCCCTCGGCGTCCACGTCTCGGTGGACGACTTCGGCACCGGCTACTCGTCGCTGGCCTCGCTCCAGTACCTGCCGCTGTCGTCGCTCAAGATCGACCGCTCGTTCGTGGCCCGGCTCGACCTCGACCCCTCCGACGACGCCATGGTCGCGGCCGTCATCGGCCTCGGCCACACCCTCGGCCTGACGGTCATCGCCGAGGGCGTCGAGACCTCCCGCCAGCTGGCCAAGCTCGACCAGCTCGGCTGCGACTACGCCCAGGGCTACCTGTTCGCCCGCCCCGAGACCGCCTCCCGGGTCGGCGAGCTCCTCGGCCACGACCGCCGCTGGCAGTAGGGTCGGCGCGGAACCTCGCCGCCGCCGGTGGTGTATGAGGGTGCGAGACCGAGTCCGTGGAGGGCCGACCACTGGACGAACAGGAGCTCGTCGAGCAGGCACGAGGGGGTGACGCGCGTGCCTACGAGGTGCTGGTCCGGCGGTACCAGGACCTCGCCTTCCGGACGGCGTGCGTGATCGCCGGAGGGTCGGCCGACGCCGAGGACGCCGCCCAGGAGGGGTTCGTGAAGGCCTGGTACGCGCTGCCGCGGTTCAGGGCCGGGTCGCCGTTCCGGCCGTGGCTGCTGGCGATCGTGGCCAACGAGGCCCGCAACCGCCGCCGCAGCGGCCGGCGCCAGGACGACCTCGCCCTGCGGGTCGCCGAGGACCGCCCCTCGGGGGACGCGGCCCCGTCCCCCGAGGCGGCGGCACTGGCCACCGAGCAGCGCCAGCTCCTGCTGGCCGCCCTCGGCCGGCTGGGCGAGAACGACCGCCAGGTGATCGCCTGCCGCTACTTCCTGGAGCTGTCCGAGGCCGAGATGGCCGCCGCCCTCGGCTGCCGGCCGGGCACGGTGAAGTCGCGCCTGTCGCGGGCGCTGGACCGGCTGCGGGCCGTCCTGGCCGAGCAGGGCGCGACCGCGGCCCCGACCACGCTGCCGGGAGGTGACCGATGAGCCAGCGCGAGCTCGACCTGGACCGGGCGCTGACCGACCTGGCCGCCTCGCTGGAGTTCCCGCCCACCCCCGACCTGGCCGCCGCCGTGTCGGCCCGGCTGGACGAGGCCCCGGCGACCCGGCCCCGCCCCCGGCGCTGGAGCTGGCCGGCCGGCTGGCGGCGGCTGGCCGTGGCCGGGCTGGCCGCGGTGCTGCTGGCCGCGGCCGTCCTGGTGGCCTCCCCCGGGACCAGGGAGGCGGTGGCCCGGCGGCTCGGGCTGCGCGGGATCGGGGTCGAGCTCGGCGGGCCACCGCCACCGACCGTGACCACCGCCCCGGGCGCGCGCCTCGACCTGGGCCTCGGCGAGCGGGTCAGCCTCGAGGAGGCCCGGCGCCGGGTCGGCTTCCCGGTCCTGGTCCCAGGGGCCGGCGGGCTCGAGCGGCCCGACGCCGTGTTCGTCAGCGAGGCCGATCCGGCCGGCGGCCGGGTCGACCTGGTCTGGGGGGCCCGGCCAGGCCTGCCCGCCTCCGCCTTCACCGACGCCGGGCTGCTGATCACCCAGTTCCAGGGCGAGCCGACGCCCGAGTTCATCAAGAAGGTCGCCGGGGCCGGCCTGGTCGAGTTCGTCGAGGTCGGCGGCGAGCCCGGCTACTGGTTCAGCGGCGAGCCCCACTTCTTCACCTACCGGGACGCCGCCGGCAACTTCCGCGAGGAGCAGACCCGCCTGGCCGGCAACACCCTCATCTGGCAGCGCGGCGCCCTGACCCTGCGCCTGGAGGGCGAGCTCTCCAAGGAGGAGGCGATCCGCATCGCCGAGTCGATGCGGTGAACGCCGGTTTCCGGGCGAGGGTCGCGGGTCAGACCCTCGCGGTCAGGACGTCGCGACAGAGGAGACCGGCAGCGTGCAGCTCGACAAGAACATGATCCTCGACCTGCTCCGCGAGCGCGGCCAGCAGGACCAGGCCAGCCAGGCCGAGCAGGAGCTCCCCGACCAGGTCGACACCGACCAGGACGCCGGCCTGCTCCAGAAGTTCGGCCTCGACCCCCAGGAGCTCATCCAGAAGTTCATGGGCGGCGGCGGCCTGCCCAAGTTCTGACGGCGGCCCCTACTTGGCGGTATAGCCGCCGTCGACGGTGTAGTAGCTGCCGGTCACGAACGACGCCTCGTCGGAGGCGAGGAAGGCGACCAGGGCGGCGACCTCCTCGGGGCGGCCGAGGCGGCCGACCGGGTGGAGGGCGGCGACACCGGCGACGATCTCCTGGGAGGCGGCCGCCAGCAGCGGCGTCTCGATGAAGCCGGGACCGACGGCGTTGACGCGGATGCCCTGGGTGGCGTACTCGATGGCGGCGGTGCGGGTGAGCCCGACCACGCCGTGCTTGGCCGCGACGTAGGCGCACGACTGGGCGAACCCGACCGAGCCCAGGATCGAGGCCATGTTGACGATGGCGCCGCCGCCGTTGGCCACCATCGCCGGGAGCTCGTGGCGCATGCAGAGGAAGACGCCGTCGAGGTTGACCGACAGGACCTTGCGCCAGCTCTCGACCGGGTACTCGCCGGTTGGCACCTGGTCTCCGCCGATGCCGGCGTTGTTCACGGCGACGTCCAGCCGGCCGTGGTCGGCCACGACGCCCTCGACCATCGCCCGCACCTGACCCTCGTCGGCCATGTCGGCGGTGACCGCGGTGGCCCCGCCCCCGGCCTCCCCGGCGACCCGCTCGGCGGCCTCCCTGGAGATGTCGGCCACGACCACGGTGGCCCCCCTGTCCCTGAGCGCGTGCACGCAGGCCTCGCCGATCCCGGCCCCGCCTCCGGTGACGAGGGCGATCTTGCCATCCATCGCCGTGGCTGCCATGACTGCTCCCCTTGGCTCGACTGCCCCAAGCCTCCGGGATGCCCCGGCAACCGCGCCCGCTATCGGTTCAGCCACGCCCGGCCGGGAAGACTCCCGGCATGGACGCCGGGCTGGTGGCCGTGCTGGCGGTGCTTGCGGTCGCCCTGCTGGTGCCGCTGGCGTTCGCCTGGGTGAGCACCAACCCGCGCCGCTGGGCCCGGGTCGAGCGGGTGCTGGGCCGGGACCTCCCCACCGGCCACGATCGGGTGCCCCGTTGGCTGCCGGCCCTAGGGTTCGGCGCGGGCGTGCTGTATCTGATCCTGGGCGCCTATGGCCTCTTGGTCGAGGAGCCGTTCCGCAGGATGGCCGTGTTCTGGCTCCTCCAGGGCTTGATCTTCCTCGGCGTTGGTATCGCCCAATACCTTGCCGCCCGCCGCAACCCGTAGGCGGAGCGCTCAGTCCAGACCCAGGTCGAGGACCGGGCGGAACCCGGTCGACCAGGTGCGGGCGGCTGAGGCGGCGACCTCGAGGACGGTGAGCTGGTCGTCGACCCGGTCGGGGTTGGTGGAGCCGGGGGTGGACTTGGCGGCCAGGCTGCCCTGGACGCTCAGGACGGAGCGGTCGGCGGCGGCGAGGGCGGGGTGGATGGCGGCCAGGTCGCCGTCCTCGAGGTCGGCCAGGCGGGCGCCCCGGGAGGCGGCCAGGCGGACGGCGGCGCCGACGGCGGCGTGGGCCTCGCGGAAGGGGAGGCCGTCGCGGACCAGGGCCTCGGCCAGGTCGACGGCGGTGGTCTCGGTCGCCTCGGCGTCGTGGCGCATGGAGGCGAGATCTGGCTCCAGGCCGGCGACCAGGCCGGCCAGGGCGCCCAGGGAGCCCGCCAGGACGTCGGTGGCCTCGAAGGCGGCCGCCTTGTCCTCCTGGAGGTCGCGGGCATAGGCCAGGGGCAGGCCCTTGAGGGTGGCCAGGAACCCGGCCAGGCGGCCGATGACGGTGCCAGCCCGGCCCCGGACCAGCTCGGCCACGTCGGGGTTGCGCTTCTGGGGGAGCATGCTCGACCCGGTCGCCCAGGCGTCGGGCAGCCGGACCCAGCCGCGGCCCGCCCACAGGGCCACGTCCTCGGCCAGCCGGGAGGCGTGGGCCATGGCGATGGCCGCCGCGGCCAGCAGCTCGGCGACCGCGTCCCGGTCGGCGGTGGCGTCCATGGCGTTGTCGAAGGCGGCCGCGAAGCCGAGGGCGGTGGCGGTGGAGGCCGGGTCGAGCGGGAACGACGAGCCGGCGATCGCCCCGGCCCCGAGCGGGCTGACGTCGGCCCGGCGGCCGGCGTCCTGGAAGCGGCCGGCGTCCCTGACCAGGGCGAAGCCGTGGGCGGCGAGCTGGAAGGCCCAGAGCACCGGCTGGGCCGGCTGGAGGTGGGTGAGCCCGGGCACGACCGCCTCCGGTGCCGCCCGGCCCGCCCCGACCAGGGCGTCGATCAGCCCGGCCAGGGCCTCGACGGCGTCGGCGCAGGCCTGCTTGAGCCACAGGTGCAGGTCGGTGGCGACCTGGTCGTTGCGGCTGCGGCCGGTGTGGAGCTTGCCCCCGGCCGGGCCGACCAGCTCGGTCAGGCGGCGCTCGACCGCGCTGTGGACGTCCTCGTCACCGTCGTCGAAGACGAAGGTGCCCGCCTCCAGCTCGCCCGCGACCTGGGCCAGGCCGTCGAGCAGGAGCTTGCCCTCCCCCACCTCCAGCACCCCGGCCCCGACCAGCCCGCGCACATGGGCCCGGCTCCCGGCCACGTCCTGGCGCCACAGCCGCCGGTCGACGGCCAGCGACGAGGTGTAGGCCCACATCCCCGGGTCGGGCGCCCCCGTGAACCCGCCGGCCCACAGCGGCCGGGAGGGCTCGGCCCCCGGCCCGTCACCCATCCCCGTGGACCCGGGCCCAGGTGCGGGCGGGCAGGCCCCAGAGCGACACGAACCCGCGCCCGGCGTCGTGGTCGAAGGCGTCGCCGGTGTCGTAGGTGGCCAGGTCGGGCCGGTACAGGGCCCGCTCGGCCCGCCGGCCGGTCGGCTGGCAGCGCCCGGGTGACAGCTCGAGGCGGACCTCGCCGGTGACGGCGGCCTGGGTCTCGGCCACGAACGCGTCAAGGGCCGACTTGAGGGGCGAGAACCAGAGCCCGTCATAGACCAGCTCGGCGTAGCGGATGTCGAGGCGGGCCTTCTCGTGGAGCACGTCGCGGTCCAGGGTCAGGTCCTCCAGGTCCCGGTGGGCGGCGATCACCGCCAGGGCGCCCGGGACCTCGTAGACCTCGCGGCTCTTGATGCCCACCCGTCGGTTCTCCAGCATGTCGACCCGCCCGAACCCCACCTGGCCGCCCGCCCGGTTGAGGGTGGCGACGACTCCGGCCAGCCCCACCTCGGCCCCGTCGACGGTCACCGGCACCCCGGCCTCGAAGCCGACCACCAGCTCGCTGGTCCCGCTGGCCGTGGCCGGCGAGGCCGTCCACTCGAAGGCGTCCTCGGGCGGGGCCAGCCACGGGTCCTCCAGGACCCCGGCCTCGATCGTGCGGCCCCACAGGTTCTGGTCGACCGACCACGGCTTGGCCTCGGTGATCCCGCCCAGCTCGAGGCCGTGCTTGTCGGCGTACGAGATGGCCTCGGGCCGGCTCATGGCCGAGTCCCTGACCGGGGCCAGGATCTCCAGCTCGGGGGCCAGGGCGCCGCAGCTGACCTCGAAGCGCACCTGGTCGTTGCCCTTGCCGGTGCAGCCGTGGGCCACCGCCGACGCCCCCCGGCGCCGCGCCTCCTCGACCAGGAGCTGGGCGATCAGGGGCCGCGACAGGGCCGAGACCAGCGGGTAGCGGCCCTCGTAGAGGGCGTTGGCCCGGACCGCCGGGACCAGGAACTCGGCCGCGAACCGGTCCCGGGCGTCCACCACCACGGCGTCGTCGGCCCCGGCGGCCAGGGCCCGCTCGGCCAGGGCCGGCAGGTCCTCGCCCTGGCCGACGTCGGCCAGCAGGGCGACCACGGGACGGCCCTGCTCGTGGACCAGCCGGTGGACGGTGACGGTGGTGTCCAGCCCGCCCGAGTAGGCGAGCACGACGGGGCCGGCGGGAGATCGGGTCATGCGGTGGCTCCTCGGTAGGGTTCGGCGATGGCGCGGGGCTCCACGGGGGTCACGGCGAGCGCGGCCAGCTGGCGGGCCATGGCCCGGCCGGGGGTGCGCTCGGTGCAGACGACCAGGACGGTGTCGTCGCCGGCGACCGTGCCCGCGACCCCGGCGATGCCGGCCCGGTCAAGGGTCGAGGCGAGCGCGGCGGCGTGGCCGGGCGGGGTGCGGAGCACGACCAGGTTGCCGCTGGGGATGATGGCCAGCAGCGACCCGCCGAGCATGCGGCGGATCTCGTCGTGGTCGGCGCCGTGACCGTTGCCCGGCTCGGGCAGGGCGTAGACCAGCCGGCCGTCCGGCCCCCGGACCTTGACCGCGCCCAGGTCGTCGAGGTCGCGGGAGATGGTCGCCTGGGTGGCGTCGAAGCCCTGGGCCCGCAGGTGCTCCAGGACCAGGGCCTGGCTGGACACCTGCCGGGTCCGGAGCAGGGCGGCCAGGGCCTGCTGGCGGGCCGCCTTCAGCGGCACAGGCCGGCCTCCTCCAGGGCCGCCCCCAGCCTGGCCAGCCCCTCGTCGATCTCGTCCTCGGTGACCACCAGCGGCGGGGCCAGGCGCAGGGCGGTGTCGGTGACCGGGTTGACGACCAGGCCGCGGCCGAGCGCGGCCAGGGCGGCCTGCCGGGCGTCGGCCGGGGCCTCGGGGCCGAAGTCGAGCGCGAACCACAGCCCGGCCCCCCGGACCTCGGCCCCGGGCAGCCCGTCGTCGGGGTCGTCGGCCGTCGGCGGGGCCCAGGTGGAGCGGCCGGTGAGGCGGCCCCTGAGCTCCCCCAGCCCGTCGGCCAGCCGGGTCGAGACCTTGTCGACGTGGCCCCCGAGCAGCGGCTCGATCACGTCCAGGGTGGCAAGGGCGGCGGTGCAGGCGACCGGGTTGCCCCCGAAGGTGGTGCCGTGGTCGCCGCGCTGCATGGCCTCGGCGACCTCGGTCCGGGCGATGGTGGCCCCGATCGGGTAGCCGGAGCCGAGCGCCTTGGCCATGGTGACCACGTCGGGCCGGATCTCGTCGTGCTGGTGGGCGAAGAAGCGGCCGGTGCGGCCCATCCCGGACTGGATCTCGTCCACGATCAGCAGCACCCCGGCCCGCGAGGTCACCTCCCGGACGGCCCGCAGGTAGCCGGGGGGCGGGACCCGGATCCCGGCCTCGCCCTGGATCGGCTCGACCAGCACGGCCGCGGTGTCCGGCCCGATGGCCGCGGCCAGGGCGTCGACGTCGCCGAAGGGCACGTGGGAGAAGCCGGGGGGCAGCGGCTGGAACGGGGTGTGCATGGCCGGCTTGCCGGTGGCGGCCAGGGTGGCCAGGGTGCGGCCGTGGAAGCCGCCGAGGGTGGCCACGATGCCGGTGGCCTGCTCGCCCCGGTTGGCCCGGCCCCAGCGCCTGGCCACCTTGATGGCGGCCTCGTTGGCCTCGGCCCCGGAGTTGGACAGGAACACCTTGGCGTCGCCGCCGACGTGGCCGACCAGCCGTTCGGCCAGCTCCACCTGGGGGCCGGTGAAGTAGAGGTTGGAGGTGTGGCCGAGGGTGCCGAGCTGGGCGCTGACCGCCTCGACGACCTTCGGGTGGGCGTGGCCGGCCGCGACCACCGCGATCCCGCCCAGGAAGTCCAGGTACTCGCGGCCGCGGGCGTCCCACAGCCGCACCCCCTGGCCCCGGACGAACTCGACCTGGGGCCGCACGTAGGTCGGCCACAGCACCGCCGCCTCCCGCTCGGGCAGGCTGCTCATCAGCTCTCCTCCTCGGCTTGCACCATGGTCCCGACCCCGGAGTCGGTGAACAGCTCCAGGAGCAGGGCGTGCTCGCGCCGGCCGTCCAGGATGTGGGCCCGGCGGACCCCGCCCCGCAGGGCGGTCACGATCCCGGTGAGCTTGGGCACCATCCCGGCCGCGACCTGGCCGCCGGCCAGGATCGCCTCGACCTCGGCCACGGTCAGCTGCTCGAGCAGCGAGCCGGGGTCGGCCAGGTCGGCGTACAGCCCCTCCACGTCGGTCAGGTAGACCAGCTTCTCGGCCCCAAGGGCGGCCGCCAGGGAGCCGGCGGCGGCGTCGGCGTTGACGTTGTAGGGCAGGCCCTCGGGGCCGGCGGCCACCGTGGCCACCACCGGGACCAGGCCCTTGTCGGTGAGGGCGCGCAGGGCCGTCGGGTCGACCGCCTCGACGTCGCCGACGTAGCCGAGGTCGCGGCCGCCCGGGTCGACCCGGGGCCGGGCCACGAGCAGCAGGCCGTCCTCGCCGGACAGCCCGACGGCCAGCCGCCCGTGGGTGTTGATCCGGCCCACCAGGGTCTTGTTGACCCGCCCGACCAGCACCATCCGGGCCAGGTCCATGGTCTCGGCGTCGGTCACCCGGTGGCCGTCGACGAACACCGGCTCCTTGCCGAACCGGGTCATCAGCTGGCTGACCTCGGGGCCGCCGCCGTGGACGACGATCACGTCCACGCCCACGTACCGGAGCAGGACCACGTCGTCGACGAAGGCGTCGAACCCGGCCGTGCCCATGGCCGCCCCGCCGTACTTGACGACCACCGTGCAGCCGGACAGCCGCTTGATCCAGGGCAGGGCCTCGTGGACCGCGGCCGCCTTGGCCTGCAGGTCGTCGATTGTGGGAAGGGTCACGTCGTGTACTCCGAGTTGAGGCGGACGTACTCGGGGGTCAGGTCGCTGGTCCGGACCTCGGCCCAGGGGCCGCTCCCGCCCAGGTGGAGGCGGAGCTCGATCTCCCGGGCGGCCATGGCCGCGCTCGCGTCGGCCCCGGTGGGCCGGCCCTGGCTGACCAGCGGCAGCCGCTCCAGCGGCCCGGCCGGCGGCTCGATCCCGGCCGCGCCCGGTCCGCCGGCGACCTCGAGGCGGACCAGGCCCGGGTCGAACCCGACACCGGCCGTGCCCGCCGCCTGGAGGACCCGGCCCCAGTTGGGGTCGCCGCCGTAGACGGCCGTCTTGACCAGCGGGCTGTCGGCCACCCGGCGGGCCACGGCCAGCGCCGCCTCGACCGGGCCGGCCCCGCCGACCTGGATGCTGACCACCTTGGTCCCGCCCTCGGCGTCGGCCAGCATCTGCCCGGCCAGGTCCGAGCAGACGGCGGCCACGGCGGCGGCCAGGTCGCCCGGGTCGGGCCGCGCCCCCGAGGCCCCGGAGGCCAGCAGCAGCACGGTGTCGTTGGTCGACTGGGCCCCGTCGACGGTGATCCGGTTGAAGGTGGCCGCGGCCGCGGTGGCCAGCGCCTCCCCCAGCTCCGCCGGGTCGGCCACGGCGTCGGTGGTGAGCACGGCCAGCATGGTCGCCTGCGGAGGGGCCAGGGCCGGGGCCAGCATGGCCGCCCCCTTGGCCATGCCGCCGACGGTGGCCCCTCCGGCCACCCGGGTCCCGGCCTGCTTGACCCTGGTGTCGGTGGTCAGGATGGCCTCGGCCGCGGCCAGGCCGCCCGAGCGGTCCAGGGCGGCGGCCGCCTTGGCGACCCCGTCGCTGACCCGGGCCGCGTCCAGCGGCACCCCGATCACCCCGGTCGAGCAGACCAGCACCTGCTCGGGCCGGCAGCCCAGCTCGGTGGCGGCCCGCTCCACCGTGGCCAGCACGGCCGCCTCGCCGGCCGGCCCGGTGCAGGCGTTGGCGTTGCCCGAGTTGAGCACCACCACCCGGGCGTCGGCCGAGGCGGCCAGACGGTCGCGCGACCACACCACCGGCGCCGCCACCACCTGGTTGGTGGTGAACACCCCGGCGGCCACCGTCCCCGGGTCGCCGACCACCAGGGCCAGGTCGGGCGTGGCCGACTGCTTGAGCCCGCAGCTGACCCCGGCCGCCCCGAACCCGGCCGCCGCCGTCACCCCGAGCCGCCGGTCGACCGGCACGGTGCTCGTCAAGGTCCTGGGGGGACGAGGTCGAGGCCGGCCGTCTCGGGCAGGCCGAGGGCGAGGTTGGCGCACTGCACGGCCTGGCCGGCGGCCCCCTTGACCAGGTTGTCGATGGCCGCGGCGGCCACCACCTTGCCGGCCCGCCGGTCGGCCGTTGCCGCCACCTGGGCCCGGTTGGTGGTGATGACGGCCCGGGTGGCCGGCCAGCCGGTGGCCGGCTCGAGCAGGTCGACGAACGGCTCGCCGCCGTAGGCGGCCGCGTAGCAGGCGGCCAGCTCCTCGTCGCCGGCCGACGGGGCCAGGGTGGCGTAGCAGGTGGCCAGCAGCCCCCGGCTGGCCGGGACCAGGTGCGGGGTGAAGGTCACGGTCACCGACGCCCCAGCCGCCAGGGCCAGCTCCTGCTCGATCTCCGGGGTGTGCCGGTGGCTGCCCACCTTGTAGGGCCCGACGTTCTCGTTGGCCTGGACGAACAGGTTGCCGTCGGTGAGCGACCGGCCGGCCCCCGACAGCCCCGACTTGGCGTCGACCACGATCCCGTCGGCCGCGGCCAGCCCGGCGGCGACCAGCGGGGCCAGGGCCAGCAGGGCCGCCGTCGGGTAGCAGCCGGGCACGGCCACCCGGGTGGCCTCCCGCAGCTCCTCGCGGTGCAGCTCGGGCAGGCCGTAGGGCCAGGCGCCGAGCTGGTCGGGGAACGGGTGCTCGGCCCCGTACCAGGCCGGGTAGGCACCAGGGTCGCGCAGCCGGAAGTCGGCCGAGAGGTCGACCACCAGCCCGGCCGCGGCCAGGGCCCGGGGGGCGATCTCGGCCGCCCGGCCGTGGGGCAGGGCGCAGAACAGCACGTCGGCGCCCTTCTCCAGGCCCTCCTCGACCGAGCAGAAGGCGAGCTCGCCGTAGGCGGACCGCAGGCCGGGGTAGCGGGAGACGAGCGGCTGGCCGGCCGCCTGGTCCCCGGCGGCCCAGGCGACGTCGAGGTCGGGATGGCGGGCCAGGAGGCGCAGCAGCTCGGCCCCGGCGTAGCCCGAGGCGCCGAGCACGCCGACGTTGCGGGAGGAAGTCATGAGGATAGTTATGCAGAAGGTGCTGAGAATATGCAACACCTGGCAGAAACCGCCATTCTCGCAGCAGCGCTGGCTGTTGCGGGCGCCGCATGGATATGCAAGGCTCGACCCGGACAGATGCGTCAGCCCGGCGGCAGCCTGCCCGGTGGCCGCCCGATCGGCGTGTCGTTCCCCGTCCCTTCTCCTGCGCCGTCATCGAGGCCTGCTGTCATGAGCCAGTCACCAGCCGTCCCCCACCCTGCCCCCAACGGGGCCGCCCCGACCGGCGACGGCACCCCGTCCCGCCGCGCCCCCTGGCCGCCCGACCCCTTCTCCTACCTCGACGGCCGCCTGTGCGTGGGCGGGCTGCCCCTGGACGAGGTGGTCGCCGACACCGGCACGCCGGCCTACGTCTACGACCTGGACGCCGTCGCCGCCGCCTACCGGCGGGTGGCGGCCGCGTTCGAGCCGCTGGGCGCGCGGGTCCTGTACGCGGCCAAGGCCAACAGCAACCTGGCCGTGCTGGCCACCCTGGCCGGGCTCGGGTCCGGCTTCGACGTGGTCAGCGGCGGCGAGCTGGTCCGGGTCCTGCGGGCCGGCGGCGACCCCGAGGCCTGCGTGTTCGCCGGCGTCGGCAAGACCACCGCCGAGCTGGAGCTGGCCGTCGGCCACGGCGTCACCGTCCACGTCGAGTCGGCCGACGAGCTGGACGCCCTGGCCGAGGTGGCGGCCCGGCTGGAGCGGCCGGCCCGGTTCGCCGTCCGGGTCAACCCCGACGTCGAGGTCGACACCCACGTCAACATCCAGACCGGCCACGACGAGGCCAAGTTCGGGGTCCCGGTGGCCGTGGCCCACGAGCTGCTGGCCAGGGCGGCCCGGGGCGAGCTGGGCGGGCTGATCCCGGTCGGGGTCCACGTCCACGTCGGCTCCCAGCTCCCCGACCCCGACGGCGTGGCCGCCGGGGCCCGGGTCGGCCTCGAGGTGCTGGAGGCGGGCCGGGCGGCCGGCCTGGAGCTGGACTGGCTGGACGTCGGCGGCGGGTTGCCGGTCGACTATGGCGGCGGGACGGCGATCGGCCCGGAGCGGTTCGCGGCCGCCCTGGCCACGGTGGTCGCCGGCCGGGACGTGCGCCTGGCCGTCGAGCCGGGCCGGGCCCTTGTGGCCAGGGCCGGCGCGCTCGTCTCCAAGGTGCTGTACCGCAAGCACCGCAGCGCCGGCCGCATGCTGGTGGTCGACACGGGCATGCACCACCTGCTGCGGCCCGCCCTGTACCAGGCGGTGCACCGGGTGCGGCCGCTGCGGGCGGCCCCGCTGGCCGGCCCGACCGAGGTCGTCGGCCCCATCTGCGAGTCCACCGACGTGCTCGCCACCGAGGCCGACCTGCCCGACCTGGCCCCTGGCGAGCTGGTCGCCTTCCTGGACGCGGGCGCCTACGGCATGACCATGGCCAGCAACTACAACGGCCAGCCGCGTCCGGCCGAGATCGTGGTCGCCGACGGGGTGGCCAGGGTCGCCCGCCGCCGCGAGACCTGGGAGGAGCTGCTGGCCTCCGAGACCGCCACCGGCGCGTCGGTGGCGGCCATCCAGGGACCGGCCGGCCCGCTCGGCTGGTAGGGCGGCGCGGCTCCCGATCGTCCCGGTCGTGGCGGTGGACTACCATGGATCAGGCACAGGTCTGGTGGTGGTTGCAGCGGCATGGCCGACGTCCTGCTCGATGATGTCTCCCGGGTGTACCCAGACGGCTCCGCGGCCGTCTCGCACCTGAGCCTGCACGTCCGCAATGCCGAGCTGATGGTGATCGTCGGCCCCAGCGGCTGCGGCAAGAGCACCGTCCTGCGCCTGATCGCCGGCCTGGAGCCGCTCAAGAGCGGCACCATCAGCATCGGCGGCCGGGTGGTCAACAATCTGACCCCTGGCGATCGAAACGTGGCCATGGTGTTCGAGGCCGCCGCCCTCTACCCGCACCTCACCGCCGCCCAGAACCTCCGCTTCGGGCTGGCCCTGCGCAAGCTGCCCGCCGAGGAGATCCGGCAGCGGGTCGAGGCCGAGACCCGGGTGCTGCGGCTGGGGAGGTTCCTGGACCGCAAGCCCAAGACGCTGTCGGCCGGGCAGCGCCAGCGGGTGGCCGTCGGCCGGGCCACCGTCCGGGTCCCGGACGTGTTCCTGCTCGACGAGCCGCTGACCCACATGGACGCCGGCGAGCGGATCCGGCTCCGCACCGAGCTGGCCCACCTCCAGCAGGGGCTGGGCGTCACCGCCATCTACGTGACCCACGACCAGTCCCAGGCCATGGCCATCGGCGACCGGGTCGCGGTGATGCGGGGCGGGCGGATCGAGCAGCTCGACGAGCCGCGGACGCTCTACCGGCGGCCGGCCAACACCTTCGTGGCCAGCTTCATGGGCGAGCCGGCCATGAACCTGGTCGCCGGGTACATCGAGCAGGACGCCGGCCGCACCTTCGTGGTCCTGGGCGGCCAGCGCCTCCCCTTCCCGGGCACCCCGTCGGGGCTGCTGCGGGGCCGGACCGGCCCGGTGACCATCGGCATCCGGCCCGAGCACGTGACCGACGCCGGCTCCGAGCCGGGCCTGCCGGTGCTGTTCTCGTCCGCCTTCCGGGTCGAGCGCCTCGGCTACGAGCTCCTGGTCGCCTGCCCGATCAACGCCACCGCGGTCACCGTCAGCGACACCCCGGGGATCGAGCGGCTCCCCGGCGGCCAGGCCCACCTGATCGCCCGCTTCCCCCGCACCCACCCGGTGCGCCGCGGCGACCGGGTCGAGCTGGCCGTCGACGTCAGCGAGCTGTCGCTGTTCGACCCCGACACCGGCCAGGCCCTCTGGAACCCGGCGGCCTGACTCAGGCGACCCGGTCGACCCGCATCAGCATCGGAGCCCGGGGGCGGAGGGTGACGGCCGCCTCGACCTCGGCCGGGCGGGCCGGGAGCAGGCTGAGCCGGTAGCGCTGGGCCACCATGGCCACCACCAGGGGGAGCTGGAGCAGGGCGAAGCCCTCGCCGATGCAGCGCCTGGGCCCGCCCGAGAACGGGAAGAAGGCCATGCGGTGCCGGGCACGGGCCGCCTCGGGCGCGAACCGCTCCGGCTCGAAGCCCTCCGGGTTGTCCCAGAACCCGGGGTGGCGGTGGGTCACGTACGGGCAGAGGGCGATGTTGGCCCCGGCCGGGATGCGGTAGCCGCCGACCTCGTCGTCGGCCAGCGCCCGGCGCAGGACCAGGTAGATGGGCGGGTACAGGCGCATCGCCTCCTCCACGACCATGCCGGTGAAGGCGAGGCGGGGCAGGTCGGCCACGGACGGCGGGCGGTTGCCGAGGACCTCGGCGACCTCGGCCCGCAGCCGCCGCCAGACCGCCGGGTGGGTCGAGAGCAGGTACCAGGTCCAGGTCAGGGCCGAGGCGATGGTGGCGTGGCCGGCGATGAAGAAGCTGATCGTCTCGTCGCGGACCTGCTTGTCGGTCAGGCCGTCGCCGGTCTCCTCGTCGGTGACCTCGACCAGCATGCTGACCAGGTCCTGGCCGCCGGGCGAGCGCCGGCGCTCGGCGATCAGCGGGTACAGGACCGAGTCGAGCAGCTCCAGGCGGCGCTCGAAGCGGCGGGTCGCGGGCAGCGGCAGCCGGGCGGTGTCGACCACCGAGGTCAGGGCCGAGTTGGCGAAGGCCAGGATGTCCCCCACGGCCGGCCCGACCCGGTCGATCTCGCGCCGCCAGTCGGTCTGGAACAGCGAGGCGGCCAGGTTGGCCAGGCTGACCCGGACCATCTCCGACTCGACCTCCAGCGGCCGGCCGGTCTCGGCGTTGGCCGCCCAGGAGTCGAGCACCTCGGTGGTGGCCTCGACGAACTGCCGCCCGTAGCCCTCCAGGGAGTGGCGCCGGAAGGCCGGCTGGGCCATCCGCCGGGAGCGGACCCAGCCGGCCCCCTCGGCCCCGACCAGGCCGCCGCCGACGATCGCCTGGAGCCGGTCGCGGACGAACGGGGGCCGCGGGTAGTTGGCCGCGTTGTCCTGGAGCACCTGCTTGACCGCGTCCGGGTGGGCCAGCAGGTAGAGGGTCAGCGGGCCGCGGAAGCGCACCGTGTCCCCGTACTCGCGCCAGGCCCCGAGAAAGGCGTGGACGTTGTCCCGGCGGATCTCGGGGATGCTCCCGAGCAGCAGATTGCCCCTCGGCCCTGGGGGCACGCGGCCGTCCACCGTCGCGACCAGCTCGCCCTCCGTCTGCTCGTCCCCGCGGATCGGCGCTCCCGGGAGGTACGACCTGTTTACCACTTCCCTCCGCTTCCGGGAACCGCCC
>OCZS010000259.1_pt1 | contig 17371 bp, 7 predicted proteins | sample 1539071 | NCBI WGS metagenome assembly OCZS01 (sample SAMEA3113584, study PRJEB22503) | soil metagenome
CGAAGAAGATACCTTCGGCTTAGTTAATAATGGAGATCAAAATAGGCTTATCCTAAGAGGTGAGATACAGAAGCAGAATCACCTCGCGTTGCCTGACAATCTTGAAGATTTTGTATTCGGAGGCTACCCTCACAAGATAAACAGTCGTCTAGACAACCTTTCTTATTCTCATTCACTAAATGAATTTAATATTCTTCCACCCATTACTAGACCATTTAAAATTGTCTGTCTTGCTTTCAACTATACGGATCAGGGCAGCTGGTTGCGTTTTGGGAGAAATCCACCATCTGAACCTGTGATATATCTTAAACCAAGAACCAGCCTAGTTGGTCCCTTTGAAAATATTATTTGCCCAAAATTTGTAAAGCAGCTCGATTATGAAGGAGAGCTGGTGTTTGTTATAGGGAAACGATGCAAAAATGTCGCTCAAGAAGATGCATTGAGTTACGTTGCAGGTTACTTCATAATGAATGACGTCTCTGCGCGAGATATACAGTTTGTTGACAAGCAATATTCACGGGCTAAAGGATTTGATACATTCGGTCCATGTGGTCCATGGCTTACTACGGTAGATGAAATTCCTGATCCAGACAATTTGCAGCTTACTACAAGGGTTAATGGTGAAATTAGACAAAACTCATCTACTAAGAACCTAGTCTTGAAGATTGACAGGATAATTCATGGACTCAGCAAAGTGATGACTCTTGAACCTGGAGATATAATATCCAGCGGTACACCCAGTGGTACAGCGCTTTCACTTTCATCACATTTGAACGTATATCTTCGACATGATGATATAGTTGAGGTAGAAATAGAAAAATTAGGAAAAATTAGGAACCCGGTAGTTTTTGTAGACTAAATAATAATAGTAATAATTTTTATTATACTATACACAAGGTTACTAGGTTCTAATTACCACATAATTGAAACTCTCCCCCCAACATGTGCCAATAGGTCATATTCAGTGGACGTAACAATATGTGTATGCTTATTTTTAATATCGTATGATGGACAAGCTCTTCTATAAACGGTAGGGGTACAATCTCGCAAAAAGCCATTAATATGTTCTGGATAACAAACAGATGCAAGGTCTAAGCCTACAATTGATCAAATCTATTTTCCGAAGATTTAACTTTCCATCCTGAACTCATTTCAACAACAAATTGACCTAGTCAGTTATCGATTTGGTAGAATGAGAAAAAACCAGAAAAGAGCGGGGGTTTTCTAAAGTAAAAAGAAGGCAATTAGTGCTTGATGCAGGATAATAGGCAAAAACCTTTCTTGTTCTATGCTATATTTGCGATAGCTTTACACGGTTCTTTTTGCATCTTTTCCCAGTATGGCAAAAATGCTTGTATGCGGCGCGGTTAACTGGGACACCACGCTATTTGTAGATAGGTTCCCAAATCCGGGGGAAGAAGTGCATGTTATTAAGGTGATTTCCGTTCCTGGAGGCAAGGCCGCCAACACTGCTGTAGCGGCAGTGAAAATTCTAGGTACAAATAGTGTAGGCGTTATAGGAATGCTTGGGGTCGATAGTATAGCCGAAAGCCAGATTAAGATACTCCAGAATGAAGGGATTGACACTTCTCTAATATTTCGGCATGATGGAATGCTTTCAGGGCAGGCTTATGTAATTGTTGACAGCAAAGGCGAAAATGTAATTCTGACGCATCGGGCTGCAAACTTGGCTATTAGGCCAGAGCATGTTGGACGGCCGGAAGTGCTATCTGCAATCGATAAGTCGAGTACAATAATAGTTATAGACCCGCCACTTGATGTTGCAGGCTCCCTCATAAAATACGCTAGAAGGGCTGGCAAGAGAGTCATATGGTCACCTGCACTTTTAACCAATTACGGTCTTTCTACCGTGCAAAGATACATGACTCATGTGGATTATCTGATTTTAAACCAGCAGGAGGCAAGATCCCTGACATCGATGGATAATGGCGTCGAGGCATGTACCAAGATATCCAATTCCATCAGCGGTAGAAATGTTGTGGTGACTCTGGGCGATGAGGGATGCGTGCTCTGCACGAGTGGAAAAAGTATGATGATCCCGCCGTTGCATTTGGCTTCCTTTGATCTAAAAATAGTAAGCACCGTAGGTGCAGGAGACACATTTGTCGGCTCCTTTGGGGCGTTCAAACTCAAAGGATTTGAAGACACCAGGGCTCTGTACCTTGCCAATATAGCTGCGGCCCTTAAGACAACCAGAGAGGAGACAAGGGCAAGCCCAACTTATGAGGAGATCAAGCGTTATGTATATGACTAGAGGACAAACTCGCTATAAAGGTATATCATACGTAATTCTTCTTTGTAGCAGGGCGCGGTTGTGAGAAATTGCCTGCAAAAGTCCTGATGGATGTTGACACTGGCTTAGATGATGCTGTAGCTATAATAATGGCTTTGCAGTCGCCGGAAATTGAAATTATCGGCATAACGACTGTCAGCGGCAATGTGACGGCAAGGGCTGCAGCCCTAAACACCCTTGGAATCCTGAGGGTAATGGGCAAGGAGTCCAAGATACCAGTGTTGAAGGGAGCATCAAGACCGCTATCTAAGAAAATTGTTCATGCAGAGGACGTACATGGAAAGAAGGGCCTTGGGAATATCACGCTTCAATGCAATCCGGCTCTTTTGCAAAAAAGAGATGTTTCCGACTTTATTTGGGAAACACTGGCAAACTATAGAAGAGGTGAAGTTGCTCTGGTTGCAACAGGGCCACTAACAAACATTGCAAGGGCGATACTTGAAGATCCAGACATAACACATTCTTTATCAAGAATTTGCGTTATGGGAGGCGCATTCGGGCTTGCAAGCAAGATTTATGGCAATATTACACAACATGCCGAATTCAACTTTTACTGCGACCCAAAAGCTGCTCAAATAGTTATGGCTCATGCTTTCTCTGGAGCAGTGCGGCTAAATATAGTGGGCTTGGATGTAACTGACAAATATTTGACAGTAGATGACGAATTTATTTCGAGGCTTTCAAACAGGCAATGCAAAAAGAGAGAAAAAGACGACGGCGGCGGCAACTACAGCGACAAAGTAGCAACTATTGTCAAATCGTTACTGCGTTATCCTTTGACGAAATTCGGTAAATTTGATCTGCCTGATGTGTTTGCAGTCGCGATGTTGGAAAGACCAGAGCTTTTTAGGTTCAACAGGGGGAAGGTCGATATTGTACAGAATGGCAACTTGTGGGGGCACTCAAGATTTGTTAAAGGGAGTCACAATATCAATGAAGATAACAAAACTTTCGTTGCGACTGAAGTGACAAGTCAAAGGTTATTTCTTAGTTACGTTTTTTCTCGCTTGTGCAAGTGAGGTAGCAAAACCTGTCTAGCCTCGTAATCGGGTAGGGGCGGTACAAGAATACCTAGATCACGCATTCAACTAATCACTCAGTAAGATTCTCAAAGCCCTTGAATATCATAAACAAATTTGAGAAATCATATCTTTTCAAGACTAATAGTAAAAAGGAATCTGCTCTTCTTTGTATTCAAGTACTTCACAGCATAGGAGGAGTGTGGCGGCTTTCTCTGGCAGAGGCACTGTAGGTCAGGCTAGTTGCATATGCCTTCTCCTATGTCTATTACAGAGTGCGCAAAAGTGAATCGTATGGCGATAAGAAATCATTATCACACTAATAATAGCAAATTTGTTGGGTTCAATTGTCAGCAATGCCAAACAAGTAAAGCGGAGATATTCCAAGTTGATGGTAATTACTGCCTAGGGTGTTGGCAAGAGAAAACTCATCCCAATGTCTAATTTTAATTGTGTTTGTTGCTATATAGTTCTAAAGACATTGCCTACGTTGCAATACATGATTAATGTCTAATCTTAAATATAAGATGATAGCCCATGTACTCAAGAATGTGTAAGAATGCCTTCTTCATTATTTGAAGATGTTTGTCAGAACATCTTAGACCTAGACAAGACCATTAGATTTGCAGGTATCACCAATATGCGGAGAACCATAGTATCAGCAAAATACCGGGCGGGATTGGTTCCATTGTTAACACAAGAAGAAACGATTGAATCTGTTGAGCATTCGGTCTTAAGGATGAGCACCAGGAGGCTAATGGAAGCAAAGCTTGGAAAGACCATATACTCTATAACCTTCTATGAGAAAGTAAAACGGGCAGTTATACCAATAGATAAGAATGGTGATTTTATTCTCCTGGTCTCATTTGATAATGAAGCTGACTATGATTCGCTAATTCGCAATAAAATCATGCCCCTTGTCTCATACCATCAAATATAGCAAAATATGGATATTATAGGCCATTGTCCTAGGAGGACTTGCAGTCTTATTGGCTGTATATATCTCATCAAGATTTCTTGATCAAAATAAATGAAATCAATCCGTTGCTTTGATTGGCAGGAGACAGTTATTCTGGAACCTGTTGGCCAAGCAGAGCTCAAGATTGGATTCAAATGAATTTTTATCCAAATTCCGACCAGCTCATTGCCAACTATAATGCGTCTAAACTATGAAAGTTTTTTCTCTTGAAGCTGTTGATTCACAGTCCCACCAACTGAGTCCCTCGAACAACTACAAATGTAGCCAATCTGCCAAGGAGAGGGTGAAAGGTAACTTATCGGTGGATCATAGAGACTGCGGTGTTGTCACCTGCATCCTAAATTCATCTACTATCCTCTCGTCTGGCTGGTCATTGCCTATCGCTACGATTTCCACTCGAACTGAATATATGCCACTTGTTTCAAACAAGTCGCCCATAACATGGTATGTTCCAGTAATTGGATCAGAAAAGTCAGGTCCATATACTGATGTTCTATCCATAGTTGCGTTGTTTATCAGCTCAACTTGAAGGTCGTTATTGAGGACAAAAAATGACTCTGAAAATACTCGCTGTCCATCTGGAGCTAGCAGCGAAAGATTGTAGGTTATTGGGATCGTTTCTTGGGGTGCAATTGTAATTGGTTTGAAGTCCAGCAGCGTGTTATTATTTTCAGACAGATTTAGTGTAGGACCTGTGCCAATTCTGGCCTCAAAATGATGCCCTTGTATAAAGGCAGCACTGACAGTCACGGTTCCAGTTATCCAAGGATGAAACGCACAATAATAGTCAAAAGTCCCTTGTTCGTCAAATGTATACTGAAAGAATGAGCCGTACGGTATTCCGCCAGAATTGAAAACTCTTCCACTATCTGCTTCTTCATCACCAGGGGTGCCACTTGTCACTGTGTGAAGTTGACCAGGATCGTCATTGAACCATGCTATTGTTGTTCCAGAAGGGACAGCTATGTCCTCAGGATAATAATGAAATAGGTTACCTTCAAATGCTGCACCAGGAGGGATTGTGGAGATATAAGTTGCAACTATGTTCTCGGAAAACAAGGAAAACAAGCCAAGCGATGCATTTGCAATATTTGGGGCAATAATAATTGTAGCTAACATAAATGATGCAACAAGAACTGATGCAACTATTGAAACTTTAGAGAGACACCGCCGTCTTCGTTCTCTCGAATTCATGAGCAATAGAGGATTATGTAGATAATATGCATTTTAGAAGAATCAATAAGGTTCGGCTCGTTCTTTCACCAAGGACAGATATACATGTGTGCGTATCAACCGCCACTCCATTCATCGATTAATCTATGAAGACTATGTTGGCAAGTTTACTGAGCGAGCAGCCTATATTGTTTGGGGCGGCCCCCCTGTGATCCAAGCAGTGTTATCGGGCCTTTCTTAAAGAATAAAAACTGTTTTGTGACGGAACATTGCTTTTCAACCGAAAATAAAGAAGATGTGAGTGAGATACGGGCGTATACACAATTAGGTTATTTTATTATGGCTCCTCGAATGCAGACATCCAGACAGAAGGTAAGACCGTACCCACTCAACGATGATGAAAGGGCCGGAGGGTCAACATCGAAAAATCGTATAAGAGTCTTACCAAAAGTATTTTTAATGTATTAAGACAACTCCAACAACCTAAGAGTGTCAAATAAGTCGTGCCAAAGAAGAACGTTGCCGATCTCGTGATTGAGTCGTTAATAGCAGCCGGAGTAAAGAGAGTATATGGTATCTCCGGCGATTCTCTGAACGGAATTACTGATTCTATAAGGGAACATGACAAGGATATTTCCTGGGTGCACGTCCGCCACGAGGAGAGCGCCGCGTTTGCGGCTGGATCCGAAGCTCATCTTACAGGAAATCTTGCTGTCTGTGCAGGAAGCTGCGGCCCAGGAAACACACATCTCGTTAATGGACTCTACGATTGCTATCGCAGCAGGGTGCCAGTCCTAGCAATTGCAGCACACATCCCCATAAGGGAAATCGGGAGCACATACTTTCAGGAGACTCATCCTGAACTACTATTCAGCGAGTGCAGTCAATACTGTGAGCTGATTTCCCACACTGATCAGGTTCCACGTGTCCTTGAGATTGCAATGAGAACTGCTGTTTCTCTCCGTGGAGTTGGGATCGTTGTTCTCCCCGGAGACGTTGCATTGCAAGAAGCTGTTTCCAGCAGACCATTCATACCTTTCGAGCAGCCTAAGGCAACGGTCTGCCCGTCTAAAGAAGAAATCACAAGGCTTGCTGAGGTTCTCAATTCCGCGCAAAAAGTAACCATTCTTGGTGGCGCAGGTTGTGCTGGTGCTCATTCAGAACTGATTCAGGTTGCAGGTCTTCTCCAGGCTCCTATTGTGCATGCAATGCGAGGAAAGGAGTACATTGAATACAATAACCCATACGATGTAGGTATGACTGGACTACTTGGCTTTTCATCTGGATATCATGCGATGATGGACTCTGACTTGCTACTAATGCTTGGCACCGACTTTCCATACCAGCAGTTCTATCCGCCTCGTGCCCACATAATTCAAGTCGACATTCGAGGCGAGCAAATAGGTAGACGAACAAAGGTCGATCTCGGACTGGTAGGTGATGTCCGTGAAACTTTGGTCGCAGTGAAACCTTTGCTCAATCAGAAAAGTGACAAAGGACACCTGAGGGCATCATTGAATCATTACAAGAAATCTCGCAAGGATTTGGACTCTTATGCAGTGGGTGAGCCTGGACGAACTCCAATTCATCCTCAGTACGTTGCAAAAATCATTAATGATATCGCAGCGCACGATGCGATCTTCACATGCGATGTTGGTACCCCGACTCTTTGGGCAGCACGGTACCTTAAGATGAACGGCAACCGGAGGTTACTGGGATCCTTTTCACACGGCTCGATGGCAAATGCCCTACCACAGGCAATCGGAGCACAAGAAGTTTTTCCCAAACGTCAGGTAATCTGTCTGTCAGGCGATGGGGGGTTTTCGATGCTCATGGGCGATTTTCTTTCATTAAGACAGCTGAAGCTGCCTGTAAAGATTATTGTATTCAACAACGGATCCCTGAGTTTTGTCGAACTAGAGATGAAGGCTGCAGGGATACTGACCCACGGCACAAGTCTCATTGACACTGATTTCTCTAAGCTGGCTAATGCTGCTGGAATCCTGGGCCTCCGCGCAGAAAGACCTGAGCAGGTGAAGCCAATGCTGAACCAGGCCATAGAGCACAACGGCCCAGCATTAGTAGACGTTGTAGTGAACCGCCAGGAGTTGCTTATACCTCCAAGCATTAACCTCGAGCAGATAAGTGGCTTTACTCTTTACATGATCAAGGCGGTGCTGAACGGCCGGGGAGATGAGATCGTGGATCTGGCTAAGACAAACCTGTTCAGGTAATAACATGGAAAGATTAGTCGACTACGGAGGTAGTAGAATCGTATTCGTATATTGAATTGGCTGATTCACTATGTTATGCTTTGTTATGTCATGAATTGCACTTCGGACCGTATGATTCACACTTTACTATATCAAGCACGAACTTTTGAGACGTGCCAGACGAGCCAGTACGGGGGACTGAAACGGCGTAACCTACAACAAAAAGCGTGTGTGAATGTGGGAATCTGTGTGTATGTGCATGTATGTGTGTGAGCTTCTGGCCGACAGCCAGCAGAGAAGCGGCTGAGATCTAATTTCATTGGATCCTCAATACTCGAATAAAAGGCAGAAAATTTTGTCTTTGGATTCAAATGAATTTTTATCCAAATACCGAGGGTTACACTTCTTTGCAGGATTGTGTATAAATTCTGAAGGTCTTTGTCTTGTCCCTCAGCGGCCTTGTTTTGTATCAATAACTGTCCATATGATCTAGTTTATACTAGTTCTCCAAGAAGCTTCGATAATCAGCACCGGCAGCACAAATCCATCAATATACCCTGCCATACTACCACCTCTCGATTATCCTGATCCATAAGCCTTCTTCAATTCCGCAATATCCAGCTTTTTCATTTGGAGAAACGCTTCTGTCACTCGAGCAATTTTCTCCTTGTCACTGTCCTTGAGCATCTCATCCATGAGATTGGGAACTATCTGCCACGAGAGGCCGTACTTGTCTTTGAGCCAACCGCACTGTTCTGCCTTTGGATCTGCTGAGAGTTTTTCCCAGTGGTAGTCTATTTCTTTCTGGGTCTTGCAGTGCACCATGAATGAAATAGCTTCGTTGAATGCAAAGTTGTGTCCACGCGCACTGTCCATGGCGGCAAACTCCTGGGCTTCGAGCATGAAGGAGGCGTGCTTTACGGTTCCTTCCTTGTCGGGGTCTTCGCCTTTGCTGTAGCGGAAGATATCGCCAACTCTTGCACTACCGAATACCGATGCGTAAAAATTGATCGCCTCTTCCGCCTTTCCGCACTGCTTGCCGACAAACATGAGCGTCGGAATGATTCTCTGTTTTATCTTGTGGTTGCCCATGAACATCACCTGCCATGAAAGACCGTACTTATCCTGCACCCAGCCGTACATCTCGCTGAACGGATATTCGTCAAGCTTCATTAGCGCTGTGCCTCCTTCAGACAGTTTCTTCCACAACGCGTCGACCTCTTCCTTCGTGCTGCAGGCGACAAGAAATGAGACGGATGGATTGAATTTGAAGAGCGGGCCTGCGCTGATGAGCGTGAATTCCTGACCCAGAAGTTCAATGGTGAAAATCTCAACCGTTCCCGAGGGGGTATTGTGAAGCGTTGTCACGTTCTTGATTTTTGAGTCTTTGAAAACAGAGGTGTAAAATTTAGCCGCTTCTTCGGCATTGTTATCGAACCACAGATGCGGGGTGATTCGTTCGATAATAGTTTTGCTCATATCTCTGCCCTATAGCAAATCACATAAAAGGCATTACTCCCCTTGGGGAAGTCTTTGAGCCATCGACTGACTAGCTACAGCAGAACCATAGATGACTTCATTGAACATCGACGGGCCTGAAGAAGTAAACCAAATCACTTATGGACATCCCCTCCCCTCTAGGTCCTTCTCTGTTAATATATCAATAAGGTTCAAGGCTTGCTTCTATGACCACAAAAGGATGCAGGCAAAAGCAAGAGATCTTCATTGTCTCTGCTCTAGATTTGCTTACCGCGAATTATACAAAAGGCACGGAACCGGACATTTCAGATCATAAAATTGTAGAGGAGCTAGAAAATGAAAGCAGCCATCCTGCAATTTTGGACCTCAGGTTCCCCTTTGAATTAAAGCCTGACCAGGTAAAGGCAGTGGAGGCTTGGCTTGTAAATCAATGCAGAGGGTCAATTATTTACGGCAGTGGCACTGGCAAGACAGAGATTGCATTTGAATGTGCCAGAAATGCAGCTGGGATGAAACGTACTAAGAAGTTCAATATCCTAATGCTAGTGCCGCGAATTGTACTGATCGAGCAAAACTACAAGCGGCTTGTCAGATATGGAATACAACCGGAGAAGATAGGCACGTATTTTGGGGAGCAAAAGGATATTCGCGAGATAACAATCAGTACCTATCAGAGTGCCGTAGCCAACCTAGACATTGTAAAAAGAGCCGATATGATAATTCTTGATGAGGTCCACCTTGTGAGCGCAACAGCACGGTCATTTAGCAGGATATTTGATATTATCTCGAATGGCAGCAAGGCGCTTTTGGGACTAACAGCAACTATTGATGAAGTTGATCCGAAGAACCAAATAATCATGGCAATCATTCCGCCAGCTAGAAAATACCTTATCAAAGATGCAGTCACAGACGGACGCTTGGCAAGGCCAATTATCAATCCAGTAAAAGTGAACCTGACAGAGCAGGAGCAAAGAACCTATAACGAATTTAGCAGGAAAATAAGGACTATCTCTTCTCGCTTCAAAAGATACGACGCTAAGGCAATGATAGAGCTAGCAAAACAGGGAGGCTTTCCAAGCTGGCAGGCAAAGGCTTGGTTCCTAAACGTTAGGAAAAGAAAAGGACTACTCGCTTCAGCAGAGAACAAGCTGGCAATGGCTGTAGAACTGATAAAGACAAAGCACCCCAACCAAAAGGTTATGGTTTTTAGCGAAACGCTTGAATCTATACGCAAACTAAAGCAGCAGCTTAAGTCTAAAGGCGTTGAGGCAATGTTAATCGACAGCAGGATGCCATCATTTAGGAGGCAAAAGGTACTATCACAATGGGGAAAAAGGTTCTACCCTTTGCTTTCTGTCCATACGCTTGAAATTGGTTATGACGTTCCTGAAGTCGCAGTAGAGATAATTCTCGCAACAACTTCTAACATGAACCAGATAGTTCAGAGGGTAGGAAGAGTGCTACGAAAAGTTGAGGGCAAAGAGAGTGCATTAGTATATGTAATATATGTGTCAGATAGCAAGGATGATAATACTTTGGCATGTGTGAAAAGCGCAATAGATACAGCAGCAGATGGAATATTTCCGCATTCTTGGGCTGGTAGCCGGAATCGTCCCCAACCCATTGGTACTAATAGCAATCTGTAACTAATACAGACACACCCTATAGTGCGACCGAATATTATTTTTCATCCTGTGCTTCTGATTCATCAAGTCTGTTTTCTGAAGGTTTTTCTCTCTGAACCCCCTGGGTCCGCTTTCTAATTGCTTATGTATGAATAGTGAATCTGACAAGCAAACTGAAACCTAGCTCAAATTTTTGCCTTGGGGTAGTGGAAAAGTTCCCATAGTTTTATTCCGCTGATACTGCTGAAGAGAGGCTGAAAGGTAACTTGTCGATGGATCATAGAGACTGCGGTGTTGTCACCTGCATCCTAAATTCATCTACTATCCTCTCGTCTGGCTGGTCATTGCCTATCGCTACGATTTCCACTCGAACTGAATATATGCCACTTGTTTCAAACAAGTCGCCCATAACATGGTATGTTCCAGTAATTGGATCAGAAAAGTCAGGTCCATATACTGATGTTCTATCCATAGTTGCGTTGTTTATCAGCTCAACTTGAAGGTCGTTATTGAGGACAAAAAATGACTCTGAAAATACTCGCTGTCCATCTGGAGCTAGCAGCGAAAGATTGTAGGTTATTGGGATCGTTTCTTGGGGTGCAATTGTAATTGGTTTGAAGTCCAGCAGCGTGTTATTATTTTCAGACAGATTTAGTGTAGGACCTGTGCCAATTCTGGCCTCAAAATGATGCCCTTGTATAAAGGCAGCACTGACAGTCACGGTTCCAGTTATCCAAGGATGAAACGCACAATAATAGTCAAAAGTCCCTTGTTCGTCAAATGTATACTGAAAGAATGAGCCGTACGGTATTCCGCCAGAATTGAAAACTCTTCCACTATCTGCTTCTTCATCACCAGGGGTGCCACTTGTCACTGTGTGAAGTTGACCAGGATCGTCATTGAACCATGCTATTGTTGTTCCAGAAGGGACAGCTATGTCCTCAGGATAATAATGAAATAGGTTACCTTCAAATGCTGCACCAGGAGGGATTGTGGAGATATAAGTTGCAACTATGTTCTCGGAAAACAAGGAAAACAAGCCAAGCGATGCATTTGCAATATTTGGGGCAATAATAATTGTAGCTAACATAAATGATGCAACAAGAACTGATGCAACTATTGAAACTTTAGAGAGACACCGCCGTCTTCGTTCTCTCGAATTCATGAGCAATAGAGGATTATGTAGATAATATGCATTTTAGAAGAATCAATAAGGTTCGGCTCGTTCTTTCACCAAGGACAGATATACATGTGTGCGTATCAACCGCCACTCCATTCATCGATTAATCTATGAAGACTATGTTGGCAAGTTTACTGAGCGAGCAGCCTATATTGTTTGGGGCGGCCCCCCTGTGATCCAAGCAGTGTTATCGGGCCTTTCTTAAAGAATAAAAACTGTTTTGTGACGGAACATTGCTTTTCAACCGAAAATAAAGAAGATGTGAGTGAGATACGGGCGTATACACAATTAGGTTATTTTATTATGGCTCCTCGAATGCAGACATCCAGACAGAAGGTAAGACCGTACCCACTCAACGATGATGAAAGGGCCGGAGGGTCAACATCGAAAAATCGTATAAGAGTCTTACCAAAAGTATTTTTAATGTATTAAGACAACTCCAACAACCTAAGAGTGTCAAATAAGTCGTGCCAAAGAAGAACGTTGCCGATCTCGTGATTGAGTCGTTAATAGCAGCCGGAGTAAAGAGAGTATATGGTATCTCCGGCGATTCTCTGAACGGAATTACTGATTCTATAAGGGAACATGACAAGGATATTTCCTGGGTGCACGTCCGCCACGAGGAGAGCGCCGCGTTTGCGGCTGGATCCGAAGCTCATCTTACAGGAAATCTTGCTGTCTGTGCAGGAAGCTGCGGCCCAGGAAACACACATCTCGTTAATGGACTCTACGATTGCTATCGCAGCAGGGTGCCAGTCCTAGCAATTGCAGCACACATCCCCATAAGGGAAATCGGGAGCACATACTTTCAGGAGACTCATCCTGAACTACTATTCAGCGAGTGCAGTCAATACTGTGAGCTGATTTCCCACACTGATCAGGTTCCACGTGTCCTTGAGATTGCAATGAGAACTGCTGTTTCTCTCCGTGGAGTTGGGATCGTTGTTCTCCCCGGAGACGTTGCATTGCAAGAAGCTGTTTCCAGCAGACCATTCATACCTTTCGAGCAGCCTAAGGCAACGGTCTGCCCGTCTAAAGAAGAAATCACAAGGCTTGCTGAGGTTCTCAATTCCGCGCAAAAAGTAACCATTCTTGGTGGCGCAGGTTGTGCTGGTGCTCATTCAGAACTGATTCAGGTTGCAGGTCTTCTCCAGGCTCCTATTGTGCATGCAATGCGAGGAAAGGAGTACATTGAATACAATAACCCATACGATGTAGGTATGACTGGACTACTTGGCTTTTCATCTGGATATCATGCGATGATGGACTCTGACTTGCTACTAATGCTTGGCACCGACTTTCCATACCAGCAGTTCTATCCGCCTCGTGCCCACATAATTCAAGTCGACATTCGAGGCGAGCAAATAGGTAGACGAACAAAGGTCGATCTCGGACTGGTAGGTGATGTCCGTGAAACTTTGGTCGCAGTGAAACCTTTGCTCAATCAGAAAAGTGACAAAGGACACCTGAGGGCATCATTGAATCATTACAAGAAATCTCGCAAGGATTTGGACTCTTATGCAGTGGGTGAGCCTGGACGAACTCCAATTCATCCTCAGTACGTTGCAAAAATCATTAATGATATCGCAGCGCACGATGCGATCTTCACATGCGATGTTGGTACCCCGACTCTTTGGGCAGCACGGTACCTTAAGATGAACGGCAACCGGAGGTTACTGGGATCCTTTTCACACGGCTCGATGGCAAATGCCCTACCACAGGCAATCGGAGCACAAGAAGTTTTTCCCAAACGTCAGGTAATCTGTCTGTCAGGCGATGGGGGGTTTTCGATGCTCATGGGCGATTTTCTTTCATTAAGACAGCTGAAGCTGCCTGTAAAGATTATTGTATTCAACAACGGATCCCTGAGTTTTGTCGAACTAGAGATGAAGGCTGCAGGGATACTGACCCACGGCACAAGTCTCATTGACACTGATTTCTCTAAGCTGGCTAATGCTGCTGGAATCCTGGGCCTCCGCGCAGAAAGACCTGAGCAGGTGAAGCCAATGCTGAACCAGGCCATAGAGCACAACGGCCCAGCATTAGTAGACGTTGTAGTGAACCGCCAGGAGTTGCTTATACCTCCAAGCATTAACCTCGAGCAGATAAGTGGCTTTACTCTTTACATGATCAAGGCGGTGCTGAACGGCCGGGGAGATGAGATCGTGGATCTGGCTAAGACAAACCTGTTCAGGTAATAACATGGAAAGATTAGTCGACTACGGAGGTAGTAGAATCGTATTCGTATATTGAATTGGCTGATTCACTATGTTATGCTTTGTTATGTCATGAATTGCACTTCGGACCGTATGATTCACACTTTACTATATCAAGCACGAACTTTTGAGACGTGCCAGACGAGCCAGTACGGGGGACTGAAACGGCGTAACCTACAACAAAAAGCGTGTGTGAATGTGGGAATCTGTGTGTATGTGCATGTATGTGTGTGAGCTTCTGGCCGACAGCCAGCAGAGAAGCGGCTGAGATCTAATTTCATTGGATCCTCAATACTCGAATAAAAGGCAGAAAATTTTGTCTTTGGATTCAAATGAATTTTTATCCAAATACCGAGGGTTACACTTCTTTGCAGGATTGTGTATAAATTCTGAAGGTCTTTGTCTTGTCCCTCAGCGGCCTTGTTTTGTATCAATAACTGTCCATATGATCTAGTTTATACTAGTTCTCCAAGAAGCTTCGATAATCAGCACCGGCAGCACAAATCCATCAATATACCCTGCCATACTACCACCTCTCGATTATCCTGATCCATAAGCCTTCTTCAATTCCGCAATATCCAGCTTTTTCATTTGGAGAAACGCTTCTGTCACTCGAGCAATTTTCTCCTTGTCACTGTCCTTGAGCATCTCATCCATGAGATTGGGAACTATCTGCCACGAGAGGCCGTACTTGTCTTTGAGCCAACCGCACTGTTCTGCCTTTGGATCTGCTGAGAGTTTTTCCCAGTGGTAGTCTATTTCTTTCTGGGTCTTGCAGTGCACCATGAATGAAATAGCTTCGTTGAATGCAAAGTTGTGTCCACGCGCACTGTCCATGGCGGCAAACTCCTGGGCTTCGAGCATGAAGGAGGCGTGCTTTACGGTTCCTTCCTTGTCGGGGTCTTCGCCTTTGCTGTAGCGGAAGATATCGCCAACTCTTGCACTACCGAATACCGATGCGTAAAAATTGATCGCCTCTTCCGCCTTTCCGCACTGCTTGCCGACAAACATGAGCGTCGGAATGATTCTCTGTTTTATCTTGTGGTTGCCCATGAACATCACCTGCCATGAAAGACCGTACTTATCCTGCACCCAGCCGTACATCTCGCTGAACGGATATTCGTCAAGCTTCATTAGCGCTGTGCCTCCTTCAGACAGTTTCTTCCACAACGCGTCGACCTCTTCCTTCGTGCTGCAGGCGACAAGAAATGAGACGGATGGATTGAATTTGAAGAGCGGGCCTGCGCTGATGAGCGTGAATTCCTGACCCAGAAGTTCAATGGTGAAAATCTCAACCGTTCCCGAGGGGGTATTGTGAAGCGTTGTCACGTTCTTGATTTTTGAGTCTTTGAAAACAGAGGTGTAAAATTTAGCCGCTTCTTCGGCATTGTTATCGAACCACAGATGCGGGGTGATTCGTTCGATAATAGTTTTGCTCATATCTCTGCCCTATAGCAAATCACATAAAAGGCATTACTCCCCTTGGGGAAGTCTTTGAGCCATCGACTGACTAGCTACAGCAGAACCATAGATGACTTCATTGAACATCGACGGGCCTGAAGAAGTAAACCAAATCACTTATGGACATCCCCTCCCCTCTAGGTCCTTCTCTGTTAATATATCAATAAGGTTCAAGGCTTGCTTCTATGACCACAAAAGGATGCAGGCAAAAGCAAGAGATCTTCATTGTCTCTGCTCTAGATTTGCTTACCGCGAATTATACAAAAGGCACGGAACCGGACATTTCAGATCATAAAATTGTAGAGGAGCTAGAAAATGAAAGCAGCCATCCTGCAATTTTGGACCTCAGGTTCCCCTTTGAATTAAAGCCTGACCAGGTAAAGGCAGTGGAGGCTTGGCTTGTAAATCAATGCAGAGGGTCAATTATTTACGGCAGTGGCACTGGCAAGACAGAGATTGCATTTGAATGTGCCAGAAATGCAGCTGGGATGAAACGTACTAAGAAGTTCAATATCCTAATGCTAGTGCCGCGAATTGTACTGATCGAGCAAAACTACAAGCGGCTTGTCAGATATGGAATACAACCGGAGAAGATAGGCACGTATTTTGGGGAGCAAAAGGATATTCGCGAGATAACAATCAGTACCTATCAGAGTGCCGTAGCCAACCTAGACATTGTAAAAAGAGCCGATATGATAATTCTTGATGAGGTCCACCTTGTGAGCGCAACAGCACGGTCATTTAGCAGGATATTTGATATTATCTCGAATGGCAGCAAGGCGCTTTTGGGACTAACAGCAACTATTGATGAAGTTGATCCGAAGAACCAAATAATCATGGCAATCATTCCGCCAGCTAGAAAATACCTTATCAAAGATGCAGTCACAGACGGACGCTTGGCAAGGCCAATTATCAATCCAGTAAAAGTGAACCTGACAGAGCAGGAGCAAAGAACCTATAACGAATTTAGCAGGAAAATAAGGACTATCTCTTCTCGCTTCAAAAGATACGACGCTAAGGCAATGATAGAGCTAGCAAAACAGGGAGGCTTTCCAAGCTGGCAGGCAAAGGCTTGGTTCCTAAACGTTAGGAAAAGAAAAGGACTACTCGCTTCAGCAGAGAACAAGCTGGCAATGGCTGTAGAACTGATAAAGACAAAGCACCCCAACCAAAAGGTTATGGTTTTTAGCGAAACGCTTGAATCTATACGCAAACTAAAGCAGCAGCTTAAGTCTAAAGGCGTTGAGGCAATGTTAATCGACAGCAGGATGCCATCATTTAGGAGGCAAAAGGTACTATCACAATGGGGAAAAAGGTTCTACCCTTTGCTTTCTGTCCATACGCTTGAAATTGGTTATGACGTTCCTGAAGTCGCAGTAGAGATAATTCTCGCAACAACTTCTAACATGAACCAGATAGTTCAGAGGGTAGGAAGAGTGCTACGAAAAGTTGAGGGCAAAGAGAGTGCATTAGTATATGTAATATATGTGTCAGATAGCAAGGATGATAATACTTTGGCATGTGTGAAAAGCGCAATAGATACAGCAGCAGATGGAATATTTCCGCATTCTTGGGCTGGTAGCCGGAATCGTCCCCAACCCATTGGTACTAATAGCAATCTGTAACTAATACAGACACACCCTATAGTGCGACCGAATATTATTTTTCATCCTGTGCTTCTGATTCATCAAGTCTGTTTTCTGAAGGTTTTT
>OCZS010000260.1_pt1 | contig 17324 bp, 16 predicted proteins | sample 1539071 | NCBI WGS metagenome assembly OCZS01 (sample SAMEA3113584, study PRJEB22503) | soil metagenome
AACCATTACCGACAGATCACTAAATGTCTTATTTTCTAAATCAATCATTTTTCCTCTAAAAATAGTTTCTTTTTCTTTATCCGTCAAGTATTCAAAAATCCAAACATCAATTTCTCTAGTATTGACTCCATTATTTTTCAAAAATAAAGCAATGTCGGAAGGCATAAAATTTTTTGATAAATCATTTGGCCAAGGACGTGGCAATAAAATAACGCTCTTCTTATCTAATACTGATTTGATCAATTCTATCTGTTTTTGTCGAATATCCCCAGTTACATGAAATGTAACTACAAAGGCCTTATCCAGTGGAACCCTTGATTTTGAAGATGCAACTTGAATAGAACTGATTCCTGGAATAATTTCAACATTTTCATTTCCAAAAATCTCTAATAAACGATCAACAACCTCTGATTCAGAAAAACTAACATCTCCTGTAAATGGAACAGTACAATATTCATTATCCTGCATATTGCCATATACGTATTGATATGCTGATTCCTGGTTTTTCATAGTAATTTCATAAATTTGTTGCTTTTCTTTATCTATGAGATTTTCAATAGTTCTTAGTGTATATCGATAACCTATGATATATTTAGATATAAGGATTTTTTCTTTAGCAATTTGAGTGATATAATTAGGATCTCCAGGTCCTACACCAATAACAAACAATTTCTTTGGCATTTGAAATTGTATTACAAGTATAATAGATAATAATATTCTTTTTATAAAATAATTAGATACATATTTAAAAATTAAATGATTTGTTGGTAAAAGAAACTATCTGACTAAATGATATAACTATTTTGACATGCTTATCATTATATGGAATTATTAACGGACTTACATGAGCGAACTTAAGCTCGAATTTGTAGGTAAACAAGTTAAAGATATGTATGGCACATTAATGGGAAATGTTGTAGGAGTTATTACTGATACTGATGGTTCAATTGAATCTGTTAGTGTAGATTGTGGTGATTCTGGTTTAAAACAATTATCTTATGAACAACTATTGGTACAAGGTGATTATGTAATCTTCATTCCTAAATGGAGATTAGATGCACAAAAATTATTTAGGCAAAAAAATTTAACGCTTAAAAGAATTAAAGCACTTCAACATTTAGTTGAAGAGGATGATACCATGAAAGAAGATGCAGAAATTGTATATGTTAAATATGAAAAGAAACTAGACGAATTAGAGGAAAAAGAAAAATCTATTAATGAAAAGCTAAAAGAGAGACTTGAAGAACTAAATGAATCAACAAAAAATATTAAATCAATTTTATTTGATGCCAAGTTACAATACAAAAGTCATGAAATATCAGAAGAAACATATCTACAAGTTACAAGATATACTAAAGAATTAATGGATCATATTAATTTAGAAAAAGAAGAAATCAATAATATAAAAGGTAGACTTGAAGAACAAAACCTAGAAAACACATTACCTTTGCCACATTCAATTCAACCAGAGGAAGAAGATAATAAAAAAGAAAAAGAAAATCCAAAATTATCTACTACCAATACAAATTCTGTTAGTCCTACCATAACTACTACTCCCACTAATAAAACATCATCATCATCATCAACAGCAACTGTGACTGCATCTAATACAAATAATTCTAATTCTTCCAATGCATCATTACCTGTATCCCCTACATCAAATGATAATAATAATACACAAACTAAACTCTCCTATGCTGAGGAAACTGATAAATATAAACAACATGCATCCTCTAATAATAATGCAGATCACTCCAATCAAAATAAAGAGAAGATAGAAAAAAGTAATACAGATAACGAATCTAATTGGCTAGATCACGTTATAAATAACTAATAATTTTTTTATATTTTTAATTTTATGTATCTAATTTTTTAGGTTCTTAAGGTTCTTAAATGTTGATTATTATTCTATAATTTTAGTAAAATATTAGAATTTAAAGAATAAAACAATAAAAAGTAAAAAAAAGTTAGTGGTGAATTTATACGATACTAGAATTTTGCTGGAGTTTGTAATAATTCTCCAATTTCACTATGCATTTTAAGAAAGTTTAATCCTTTTTCTGTAGTTTTATAGGTCTGAGTTCCATCAAGATATTCTAATAGATTGTTCTCAATTAAAACAGAAAGATATTCTCTCAATTGTGCATAACTTAGAAAAGCTTTGTACATAATTTTTGTCTTGGTTGCTCCTCCATTAGCTGCCTCTAGTATCATTGCTACTATTTCTGTTCTACTTCTGTATTTCACGATCATCATACACAATATTTGTTTATTTTAATATATTGACAAAATGTAGTATAACATTATTCTATACTTATACTCAATGTCAAAATTATTGGGCAATCTTAAATTTTAATTAACTTGTTAATTAAACTTGTTTAAATATTAATTAGTAGAACATATAAAAAGTTTAGTCAAATAACCTTAACTCATATTTATTATATAATATACAATAATTTAACTAGTAGTACTATCATTGTATATATCATGTCAATTGATAATGACAGTTCATCATCTGACACATTTTTCACAAGTCCTAATCTGAAAATTACCTTAGAGAAAAATAAATTTCAAGCTAAAAGAGCAGAATCATTACAAAATATTGAAACATTTTGGGCAGAACAAGCTGAAAATTTAGTATGGAATAGACATTGGAATAAGACTCTGGAGTGGAATCCTCCATTTGCTAAATGGTTTACTGGGGGATTATTAAATGCATCAATAAATTGCTTAGACAAACATATCAACTCTGAAATCAAAAATAAGGCTGCCATAATATGGGAAGGAGAGAATGGAGAAAATATAACCATAACATATTATCAGCTTTATCAAAAAGTTAACCAATTTTCAAATGCATTACAAAATCTTGGTATAAGAAAAGGAGATCGAGTTACAATCTATTTGCCGATGGTCCCCGAACTTCCTATCGCAATTTTAGCTTGTTCAAGAATTGGAGCCATTCACAATGTAGTTTTTTCTGGTTTTAGTTCCACAGCATTGGTAGATCGGATAAATGATGCTGAATCTAAGGTCATAATTACTGCAGATGGGGGATTTAGAAGGGGAAAAATAATTGAATTAAAAAAAATTGTTGATGAAGCTATTATTAATACACCTTCGATACAAAATGTTATAGTTCTTAGAAGAACCGGAAATCACATAGAGATGAAAGATAAAGATATTTGGTGGCATGAGATAATTCAAAATCAATCATATTATTGTGAACCTGAATTAATAGAAAGTACACATCCTCTGTTTATACTTTATACATCAGGAACAACGGGCAAGCCAAAAGGAGTTGTTCATAGTACAGGAGGTTATTTGACACATATTTATTCTACGGCAAAATGGGTTTTCAATTTTAATCAACAAGACATTTTTTTCTGTACTGCGGATATAGGATGGGTAACAGGTCATAGCTATATAGTTTATGCACCTTTAATGCATGGAGTAACTGAGATATTATATGAAGGAACCCCTGATTATCCACGTCCAGATAGATATTGGGCACTTGTCGAAAAATATGGAATAACTATTTTGTATACTACCCCTACAGCTCTCAGAATGTATATGAGATATGGTAACGAAATCCCAAACTCATTTAATTTATCAACTCTTCGATTATTAGGAACAGTAGGAGAATCAACTAATCCAGAAGTATGGATGTGGTATTTTACAACAATTGGTAAGGAAAAATGTCCTATAGTGGATACATGGTGGCAAACAGAAACAGGTGGAATAATGCTTAGTCATTGTACAGGAATAGATATTATGCCAATGAAACCAGGTGCGGCAATGTTTCCTGTACCGGGTGTAGATCTGGCCGTTGTAAATGAAGAAGGAAATACTTTACCACAAAATCAAAAAGGTTATTTAGTTATTAGAAAACCATGGCCAGGTATGTTAATGACTTTATGGAAGAATGATGATAAATATAAAAACAAATATTGGAAAAAGAATGACTATTTTGCTGAAGATTATGCCATTATAGATGATGACCATTATTTTTGGCTTTTAGGTCGGTCAGATGATGTTATTAAAGTTTCTGGTCATAGATTAGGTACATTTGAATTAGAAAGTACATTTATATCACATTTATCGGTAGCCGAGGCAGCGGTCACTAGTAGACCTGATAAGACAAAAGGTGAATCAATTATAGCATTCTTAGTTTTGAAAAAAGATGTTGCTGATTCAGAGCAATTACGCAAAGAATTAATTGATCATATAAGAAAAAATATTGGAGCTCTCGCTACTCCAACCGAGATATATTTTGTTAATAAGCTACCAAAAACAAGAAGCGGCAAAATAATGCGAAGATTATTAAAATCTATAGTAAGCGATTTAACTATAGGAGATACTACAACTCTTGAAGATGACACGTCCATTAAAGAAATTCAAAAAATCTATAACGATTTAAATAATATAATAAAAAAAAATAAGTAGATTGTTAAATTTTAATCAATTTTATTTTATTAAAAGTAAAAAGTAAAATTCAAATCAGAGATTTATTATATTACTTTAGTTGGTTCACAAGAAGGCTGTCTTAATTCCAGCTGCTCTTGTGACTTTTTTTATTGGAATAGCAGGCCTAATTTTTGTGCCAGATGAGATCAAAAATAAACCACTGGATTTTGACAGAGGAACGATTAAGATAGACGATTCAGTAATATATGTAGAAGTAGCAGAATCAGATGCTGAAAGACAAAGATGGCTAATGTTCAGAAATGAGGAATTTCCACTAAACTCTGCAATGATTTTAGTTTATCCAAAACCTGATCTATATGCATTATGGCTATTAAATATTCAATATAACCTTGATATTTTGTGGTTCAATGAAAAAGGAAAACTAGTTTATTATAAAGAAGATGCTAAACCATGTGAGAATCCATTAGATCCTCATAATTGTACCTTTAAAACAACTGTACCTGCAAAATATATTGTAGTATCCACAGAAGGATTTATCAAAGGGAATACTATTACCAATTCATCAATTTTAACTATAATATCAATCTAATCCCAGATTTAGTAGTAGGTTTAATATATCGGTGTTATAAATTTGACATAGGGTTTAAATAGTTTCAGAAAGAATCGGAAATTAGTGAATTAAAAAATGCCAGTTGCAATAATTCCAGATATTAGTGAACAACATTGTATTGGGTGTGCACTTTGTGTAGAAATTTGTACTGCTCTTGGTCCAGATGTCCTTAGAGTAAAGCCAGTTGAAGGATGGAAAAGAGGTAAAGCCTTTGTATTTTATCCAGAAAGATGTATCTCTGATGGTGCATGTATTGGTGTCTGTCCAACAAAGGCAATTTTCTGGATGAGACCAATGGATTATACACCAGGACAACCAATTCCATTAAAGAAAAGCGCATTATTTTCAAAAGGTTGGGAAGAAGGTTAGAATCAACCAAACTCTATTATTTTATTTTTTTTTAGTATTATAAATATTAGTTATTTTAATTATATAAATATAGAATAATATTATCTCTTATTGATAATGCAGTCCTTCACTGAAGAACCATTTTCTGAAAAAGAAAGAGAGATACTATTGTCGCATTTTACTAATAGTGATAAACCAATTTTTGCAATAATTACTCCCAAACAAGTTGATCGAGGGGCACTAATGTCAAGATATTCACGATCCGACAAAAGTATGCGTAGAATATTTTTAGAAGAATTTGCAAATAATCCTAATCGTGGAGATGAATTTTATAAAAGAGTATTATTAGAATATGGTGATGATTCTGTTGCAGAATTAGGAGAAGCACAGGTAGCAATAGAATATGTATCCAATATCGCAGCTAAAAAAATAGAAGATCAAAGAATAGGTTTATCTTATCTAGAAAAATCGTCAAGATATGTTTCATTCGACAAGAAAAATAATGGTCAGTATAAATATTTGAAAGAAAAAAAAATAATGAATTCTAAATATGCAGATATATATATAGAAGCCTGTGACTATGCTTTTGACCTTTATTCTAAGAACATAGAAGCTATGCAAAGATTCATTATAGAAAGAGAACCTATAGATAACTTTCAATTTTATGATTCTATTTCCAAAAAAGATGTACAATTTAATAATTTAAAAGAATCCAATGATATAAAAACAGCTCAAAAAATATATAAGAGTACTATAAAAGCTAAATCGTTAGATCTTTTACGAGGGCTTTTACCTGCGTCTACTCTTACTAATTTAGGTATTACTGGTAATGGGAGAGCTTTTGAATATCTTTTAACAAGATTGTATGCATCGAATTTAACAGAGATGAATGTCTTATCTGATCAATTGTATGAAGAGCTTAATCTAATTATTCCGTCTTTTGTTTATAGGGCAAAAAATCAGCATGGAATGTCTATGCAAAATTATTTAAGAAATACAAATGATGTTATTCTCAAAATGGCTAAAGAACATCTTTCACACATCAAAATCAATCCAAATGTAGAATGTGTGAATTTAATATTTAATGAAGATAATACTGAAGCAGAAGTAAAAATTGCATCATCTATTTTATTTGAACAAGCAGCAGGACATACACTTAGAAAGATTATAGAATATGTTAGATCTTTACCAACAGAGGATAGACACAAAATAATTAAGACATATACAAGTTTACGAACTAATAGAAGACAACGTCCAGGTAGAGCTTATGAAATGACTGAATATACATTTGAAATGCTTACTAATTTTGGAATGTTCCGTGATCTACATCGACATAGAATATTAACTTTGGAAAGACAATTACTTTCTACTAGACATGGATATGATGTGCCTAAGGAAATTTCTGATCTTGGAATTTTGGATGATTTCAAAGATTGTATGTATAAATGTAATGAGGTATTTCAAATCCTTGTCAATAACGATTATTCAGAAGAAGCACAATATGTAGTCAATTTTGCGTATAAATATCCATTTTTTATGAAATTGAATTTACGAGAAGCTACGCATATGATTGAATTGAGAACTTTATCACAGGGACATCCTGATTATCGTTATGTCTGTCAAGAAATTTTCAAAAAAATAAGGAATATTCACCCAATCTTATCTGAAGGAATAAGATTTGTTGATCTTAAGGATTATAGTCTAGAAAGGCTATCAAGTGAAAAAAATATAGAAAAGAAAAAGAGAGAGATCGGATCGACAATTAAATAACATTTTTACATTTATTTTTTTTGAAAATTTGTGACTATAAATTGTATATATGTATATATATTTTTATTATTATTATTATTTAAACCAACGCTCTAAAGATTGGCTTCTTCTCTCTTGACTTTTTTTTACTTTTTCTAGTGATGATTCTACTCGTTCCTTCGAAAAATCCATTGTATCACATAGAAAACCTATAATTTCCTTATAATTTGGATTATCAAATTCTATATTACCTATAGAAATATTTTCTGGATTAAGAAATATTTCTCTTATCTGTTGATATGGAACATCTTTTAAATTATCTTTTATTTTTTCTATTTCTTCCAATCTACCCTTTTCTCTTATTAGCTTTAGTGCAGTTTTAGGACCTATACCTGGAAGGCCGCCAGGATTAAAATCTGTTCCTATTAGGATACCTACATCTACTAATTGTTCAAGCGTCAATTTTGTAGATTCCAAAATCTGTGATTGGTGAATAATTTCCGGTTCTATACTTACATATTTGTTTTGATTAGGAATTTTGCGTTTTCCGGTTATTGTTAGATTACGAATAAGTCTTTTCGCTCCAAAAAGTAGAGAATCATAATCCTGACTTGCACAAGCGTATACAGTTCCATCTTTAGTTAAAATTGATGCTGTTGCTTCTCCCTCTGATGGTGCGTGAAGAACAGGAATCCCTAACATTTTTAATATTTTCTTGGATTGCTCAATAATTTCATCCGTTAAAATTACTGTGCCTTGACTATATTTTTTAGCATCTTCAAATCTACCCTCTTCTAATGCTTCTTGATATTTTTCTATAGCTTCTTGTTTAGATTCCTTTCTTCGTTTTATCTCATTAAATTTTAGTGAATGAGGTTTTCCATCAAAAATATATAATAATTTTATGTTCTCAGTTAAGAAATTAATATTTCTATAAAATAAACCACTTAGGTGACTTGTTATTTCTCCTTTGTTATTAGTAAGAGAATCTCCAGTAGGACCACGAATCGTTGCTAAAAATTGATAAATCGTATTATATGCATCTACTGCAATTATTTTATCTGATAAATCAGATGGTTTTATTGGACAAGTAGTTAAAATTGGTTTTAGATCTATTCCCATTTGTTAAGTATATATGTATTTAATGTACCTTTTATTTTTTCATATTATATTATTAAAATAATAGAATGTGATTGTTGTCAATATCAAAATAATCATAACATGAGGATTAGTATTATAGATCTGTATAATAGTGAGAATATATAATTCAGAATAGAGATAGATAAAATTATGAATACAAATGAAAAGTCGGCTTTATTTAGCTCCATTATTATGATTCTTTTCCTTTCAATGTTTTATCTTGCTCCAACAATAGCTCAGAATTCTACTTCAATAACAGAATCACATTTAGTCGGAAACTGTCAGGCATTTACAAAGCTACAAAATGAAAAACTTAACCTTGAAAAGAAACTGAATGAAACTAAACAAAATTTTCTACCCAATCTAATACTAGAAAAATCTTTAAGTTTAAAATTAGATGATCTTAACTCTAAACTTGCATTATTTGCTAATGATAATGAATTTACAAAGCTACAAAATGAAAAACTTAACCTTGAAAAGAAACTGAATGAAACTAAACAAAATTTTCTACCCAATCTAATACTAGAAAAATCTTTAAGTTTAAAATTAGATGATCTTAACTCTAAACTTGCATTCTTGACTGACAATAGATATTGTAGTGATCTTGAAAAGCATATAAAGTGATCTTGAAAAGCATATAACAGAGCAAAACTAATTCTTTGATAATTTAACATTATTGTTATTATTAATATAATTTTTAATCAATTATCTTATAAATATAAAAAATAAATTGTTAATCTAGATATATTATATTCTATATACAGCAGCATAAATTGAAAATATCTATAAAATTATTACATTAAATTAATAGGAGTTATTATATGTAAAAATAAAAGTTCCATTCTTAAAATAGTGTATGTCTGTAAATTTTATATATTAAATAAAATCTTATTATTAAATTGAAAGATAACATTCATGTCGTTTTTTGGAATTTAGGAAACTTATTTGATATTCAACCAAATGAAATCTCATCAAATCTGGAATTTACTCCAAATAAAGGTTGGAATGAAAAAGTACGTGATATAAAGATACAAAATTTAACAAATATAATTAAAAGTACTTTCGATACGGGTCCAGATTTGATAGGTGTATGTGAAATTGAAAATGCCTTTTTAGCTGAAAAACTAATAGATGAATTAAAAAAAATATTAGGTAGAGATGATTATCAAATAGCTGGAACAAATATAGATGGTAAATTAAAACCTTATCATAAAGGTCCAGATCTTAGAGGAATTGATACATGTTTAATTTATTCTAATAAGATCTTTGAGCAGCTTGATGGTCATGGATATATGATAAATTTTAGATTTCCTACACGAGATATTTTTTATGCCAAACTTAGAGTCTTGAAAAATAATGCTAAACTAAATGTTTTAGTAAATCATTGGCCATCAAGAAGAGGCAGAGATGATTATTCCGAACTTATGGATACAGAATATTCTAGATATATGGCAGCAGAACATTGTGGAAGAATAGTTGACTCTATTTTAAAATATCCGAAAATGGAAATAGAAAAATTCCCAAATAGTGTTGATTCAATTCATGAAGGAAAAACAGTATTAGAAAAACTTGAAGAAAGATGGGACATAAATATTCTAGTCATGGGTGATTTTAATGATGAACCATTTGATAAAAGTATTATGAAATATCTATATGCAACACCAGACAAAAATTTACTACGTAAATGGAATAGAATCTTTAGGTTAGCAAAAGAAGATTTTAAAAATAGAGATAAAACCTATAAGCAAATTTACTTGGAACAACCATCAGTTTTATTTAACTGTATGTGGAAGCTTTATCCTAATGGAAGTTTGTATTTTCGGAAAACAAATTCATTTAATCTATTTGACCAATTTATAATTTCGCGAGGCTTATTATGTGGAAAACAGGGATTAAAAATGAACCTTAACTCTATTAATATAAATACTCAAGGTATGACATTAGGTGAAAATTTATCGGAAAGCAAATTTGAACAAGAGAATAATTATGATGAAAGATTAATTCCATTAGAATTTAAACACAGACCCATGTCATTTGAATTTGATAGAACAAAAAATGATATTAATAGTAGCAGTATATATATAAATGGAAATAAATCAAGGCAGCCAACTGGATATAGTGATCATTTTCCTATAACATGTACAATTGATATATTATAGAACTGTAGAGATTAAATGAATTTGTTTATTCTTATTTTATAATGTAAGCATGTATGGTACTAATCTAACTAATTTCCATTAATTATAATAATTGAAAATGCTAAATTTTAAAAATTATTCCCTTTTCTGCCAGACGGCTAGTTAAAGTATCTATATAACTTTGATTTTCCATTTCAAGGCTAAGAAATACTCCTGCCATTCCTGTAGGTATATCAGAACTTAATCTATCATGGACTACTTCGACTATATTTATTCCTAAATCAGATATACTATCCAATACATTTTTGAATTCGCCAGGTCTATCCTGCAAAAGAAGAAAGATTTTAGAAAGTCTTCCTGTTTGCATTAATCCTTTTGCCACTATCTGTCCTAACAAATACATATCAATATTTCCTCCAGATAGTACGACAACCACATTTTTCTTCTTATCACTTATGGAGGTACAGATATTATAATCATTTATATCATGAGATTTTGAAAGTAAATATGCAAGGCTTGCTGCACCAGCTGGTTCTATTACTAATTTAGCTCTTTCCATTAATAAGAACATAGTTTTGACTATTGTAGAATCATCAACCAAAACTATATCATCAATAAACTCTTTAATTATTTCAAACGTTATATTGCCTGGAGATTTTATTGAAATTCCATCTGCAATAGTGTATCCTGCTTTTACTATTTGTAAAGAACCCATTTCAACAGACCGTTTCATAGCTGGATATGCTTCCGATTCTACACCTATTATCTTTACATTAGGATTTTTGGATTTAATCGCTATTGCAATGCCTGCTGCTAATCCTCCACCACCTATTGGTATATAGATTTCATCTACTTGTGGTAACTCCTCTATTATTTCTAATCCAATTGTTCCCTGTCCTATAATAATGTCATAATCGTCATAAGCAGAGATTAATTCTAATTTTTCATCCTTTGCAATTTGCTGTGCTATTCTAAACGATTCATCATAGTCTGATCCTTCCAAGATTACTTTTGCACCATATGATTTTGTAGCTGCTATTTTAGACAAAGATGCATTCTTTGGCATTACGATTACACAAGGAATATTCTTTGTCCATGCAGCATATGCAACTCCTTGAGCATGATTTCCAGCAGATGCAGCAATAATACCATTATAATTTTTAATTTTTTCTTGAGAAATTTTATTAATTTTATACAATGCTCCTCTTACTTTAAAAGTACCAGTTTTTTGTAAAGATTCAATTTTCATAAATATATTAGATCCTGTTATTTCTGAAAAAGTCGTTGATTTTTGTAAAGGTGTTTTTTTAATATTGTTTTTAATTAATAGATCTTTTGCATTTTGTATATCCTCTATCGATGGGAACTTATTATTATGAAAATTTGTACCATTTTTGTAAAGAATCATCTTTTAGCATGTATGGTTTATAATACTTATTAAGGAGCTTTAGTCAAATAGTTAAAAATTCTCGCATTTAAAGCTTCAAAATATATATTTTATCTATAATTTATTCTAAAGCACCATTATAAAATCATGATTTAGTGAGATTATAACTTATAATAATTGCAAAGTAATATTAGTCATTTTGTATTTTACAATAGTATAATATTTTATAAAAATTTTAAATTCTTACAATTAATGATACTAAAAGAATGTAACTGAGTTTATAAGTAGTCAATTATATTCTTTAGAAATTGTAATAATTGTTTAATATTGTCTAAGCTAAATTCAGATTCTTCAAAAAATAATTGTAGTTTCATACGTGCACTCGTTATATCTCCTCTATCTAGAGTAGAATTAACGTCAACTAATTCCTTATTTAAGTGCTTTAACAATACATCGGATATTTTATAAAAAGTTTTCTTATTATTAGAATAACAATTATAAATCATTTTTTCAAATTCTTTTAAAAGTTCTTCTTTTTTAGAATTATTTTCTTTTTTCCCAAAAACCTGCATAACTTTTTCAATTTTATCAGATCTCCATCCATGATTTTCAATTAAATAATCTATCTTGGTCTTAATTATACTGGATCTGGTATCTATATACTTAAGATCTTTTTGGACTATTTCATTATAATTTTTATATCTTGATCTAAATTCATTTTTGAATACTGTGTTATTATTAAGTTCATAAAATGGTAATAGTATATCAATGATTTTTGTATATATTATTTCTATCTCTACTAATAAATCCTTTAATGCTACTTTTGATTTATTATCTAAACCTGATACTAATTTGATTACAATATCTAATAACTTTTCTAAATCGTCTTCACTATCATTTTTTTCCGAATTATTTTTAAACTTCAATATATTATAATACCTGAAGGAATTTAAGAAGTTTTTGAATATTAGTATATAATCTATTGCAGTAAATATGTGTCTTATACCTATGAATATAGGAAGAAGAAAAAATGGATGATATTTCTTTTCGCGCATCAAGAATTCATTATACTTACTTATTAATTTCTTTATTATTGTATAGTCTAATATTTTGACTAATAATTGATAGACTGTTGATATGTAATTATTCTTATGTGAAATGTAGATGATAAATATTGTAATGTATTATAGGTTGTACAATAACTATTTTATTTTAACATATTATGATTGTAGTTTTTTCAATAGTATTATGTAGAAGGTTAGTAGGCTAGACGTTTTGGTTATATAAAGCTTCATATTAATATCAAATGTATCTAAAATAAAATAAATAGAATTTAATACTTCAATTTTAAATGTGAATATTTAATGTGAATATTTAATAGAGAATTCTTCTTATAATAACTATTTTTATATTACTATAATGATATATCGTAGAATGATAATTTTAGAGAAATATATTAAAAAAAGGAGGGCTTATAATTATCAAAGCATAGTATTATTGCTTTATGTATATTAGTGTATGGAACATACAATGATTGTTATCCATTTTCTGCTGTTGATAGAGGATATGACTATATTTCATTATCTTTTAATTTGTAATTATAATTTTAAACTCTATTTATCATGAGATTTACATCATTTCTTTGCATTAATTACTGTTTTAAAATAATATATTTTGATTTTATCTATCCATTTTCTTTTTCATTTATAGAATCTTTGGGTGCTTTTGGAAAAATTTCTCGTTTCAGAATATTTTTCTCTATTGAAATGTTACCTGGTCCCATTAATATCAAACTTATCATTATTGCAAAATACAATAAATCTAACTCAAAACCACCAATAAAGCCTTTTGATAATTTCACCTGTAAAATAGCTCCTATCATATTTATTGCTAGTAATCCTGCTGCAATTCGTGTTAGGATACCTAGTAAAATAGCCAAACCGCCTATGAATTCCAAGAGTCCTATAATAATTGCTAATTCTGGTGGTAATCCCATATTCGCAAATGAATTTTGAGTCGCTGGTATATCGAGAAGTTTAGGAATACCATGTATCATAAATCCAATTCCTGCTATTATTCTCAATGGTAGAGGTGCAAAATTGTAAACAGTTTTTGTTTGTTGAATCAAGAATATTATTATAAATTTCTATATATTTTAAGGTTAAATATATTGAAATGAAAGAACCTGTTTAGTATATGGGCTAAATTATTAGTATTTAATTGTAAAATTAATATAATTATTATTTATTTATTATGATCATGGTTTTCTATCATATCAGTACAATCTATAAAAGGAGTTCAAAACTATAATACTCTATAAATTTATTCAATAGTAGTATCAATTTCTAACTTGAATTGTCTAATCAAACTATAACTATATTTAAAAATATAGAGTTATTGCCCAAACGGGGCATTTAATTTTGCTGCTGCTATTATATCAGAAGGTTTAGGGTCAATATCATCAACTGGCTCGGCAGTAACATAAAATACTGTATAGGTATAGGGATTTACCATTGTTTGATTAACACTAAGAGTATTATTTTTCTCGTTAAATTTACCTACACTTAATGAATAACCTGATGCATCACCTTTATCTTCAAACCATCCTTCATATACTTCTCCTTCTGATGGAGATTCGTTCATTGTGGCATTTAGAATAACTACATTATTTTGAATATTTAAATCAAGTATTCCTTTTTTGTCTCCACCATACAATTCAGTAATAGTAGGTGAGGTCAAATCTAATGATGTTAATTGTGCAAATATAGTAGTGATAATTCCCATACTAATCAGCATTGCAATTGATAAATACAAAATAGAATCCATTATCTCTAATAGTATCATATTTTATATAACTAATCTATTATATTTGGAGATAAATTGGTAGAAGACCTTTTACTAATTAAAATGAATAATAATAATAATTTTATTATGATCGGTTTCGTAAATATCATTTTTTCTAGAACTATTGAGTTAATTTTATCTTTCAAATCTCTTAGTAAATGAGCTTGAATATAACAATTTTTTGAATATTAATATCTCTTTTTATAATCTTTGAACATAATTTTTATCTCTATTAATGCTTTTTTTCAACTTTAAGTAATATTTATGAAAATTTAATAACAATAATGAGATAAATCTAGTCAATAGAATGAATGAAAAACAACCCTTTTTTACTGCAGAAATCAGTATAATACCTATTACAACGAGTGGTAATACAAGCATGAGTAAAGAAATAGCATTAGTATATAATGCTATTAATCAAATCCAGGGCTTGAAAACAATTCTTACTGCAATGGGTACTCAAATTGAATCAACTGAGTTGGACAATATTCTAAAAGCAATTAAAATTTCACATACAACACTTCGCAATATCGGAATTGAAAGGATAATATCTTCGATTAGGATTGATGAGAGACCAGATAAGAGCAATACTCTTGATGGAAAGATAAATTCTGTAAAACTTAAGAGTTAAAAACAACATAAGATTGAAGAATTATTTGATTATATTATTTGTTAAATATAAAATAACAATTTAACAAAAATTTATTATGATATCCTATTTTTATAAATAATTAAATTAAAAATCAATCCTATTGTAATTGATAGTATTGGTAGTCGAGCTTCACAATGTAAGGCTTTAAACTGATTTCTAGAAGGGCATTTCTGAAAAAGTTTTTTTATGCTAATGTGATTGGTAGATAATCATATGAAGAAAATTTTATATTTTTTATTATTACTTTTAAATAAAATATATTGATAATATGGATATGTATAAATTTTATTCATTTATTAAATCACCTACTGATAATACAAAAATATGGCAATACATGGATTTGTCGGAATTTATTCATCTTTTATATAGCAAAAGTCTATTTTTTTGTAATACTAAAAAATTCGGTGATCCTTTTGAAGGAAGTCTACCACTATTAAATAATATATTAAATGAACAAAAAGAATATCAAATCACTAAAAAATTACTTGAGAATAAAAAAAAATTTAAAAATGTTATCAAATCACAACCAATAAAAAAATGGAATTATCAAGGTTGGAAAAACAGAGTACTTGTAAATTGTTGGCATATGAATAATAGCGAATCTGCTGCCATGTGGAATTCATATTCTTATAGAAATTCAGGTATAGCACTACAGTCAACATTTAAAAGATTGAAAAATTCAATTAAATCTTGTAAAGAAGAAATTATTATAGGTGAAGTGCAATATTTAAATTATAGAAATGAATGGTTAAACGAAAGTTTAGGTTGGGAAATTTTTTTAACTAAAAAAAGACCATATGAATATGAGAGAGAATTAAGGGCACTTAATATAGTATATGATAGTGATCCATATAATAAAAAATTATTTAATACTTCTTTTTCAAAGAAATACCAAATTAAATTAGATAAAGATCAAACGACTAAAGCAAAGAAAATATTGTCTATGAATAATGAAAAAGAATTCCCAATATATATTCCTGGAAAATTAATAAAAATAAATCTAGACAATTTAATAGAAAGTATTTATGTTTCGCCTTATGTAGATGATTATTTTATCGAAGTTATTAACTCTCTAATTGAAAAATATGATATTTCTAATAAAGATATAATATTATCAGAATTATATTATAAAAAAAATAATTCTTGATCTATATACCATTCATTAAGCATAATAGTTAATAGTCATCACTAGTATTACAAATTATTATTTAAATATTATAATTGCCTATAGGTAGATACATATTAAATAATTTTTGAATAGGTTATTGCATAATATATAATATCTTTGCAATATTTAATATATGTATTTTAGAATCTATAATAAAATATTATTATTATAAATGAAATAGCTAAAGTTTATATAATATAATATGAAAAAAGTAAAATTTTAATTATAAGGCAAAGAAGAATAAATTTTATATAATTATATAGAAATTTATTTTATTTACATTTATAATATTCTATTAGATTTCTTGCTCTAATTTTAATCTGGATTTATATTTCTTATTTCTTGGTCTGGTTCTTAATCTATAACCACAACATGGACACCAAAAACCACCCCATTTAATAAAAACTTGACAAACCTGACAGCGTTTTTGTCCAGCTAGGTAACGACCAATATTTGATGGCTTTATTGCTTTATGACGCAAACATATTCCTTTGCATACCATTTTTAGTCACTCCTAGTTTTAGTAATCTAAAATCAGTTATGTTAAACTTAAATAAAATAATGTGAGATTGATTCACATGGATTTGATTAAATAAAGTAAGACTCAATCTCATTTAGTCTATCTAAGGAACCATCACTTTTAAGAAGATCCGAAAATTCCATTCCAGTTCTTATCTTTTGTAAAAACAAAATAACCTCTTCATTGTTTACGCCATGCTTAATATCGTATTTTATTCTCATTTGAACTTTATGTATTCCACCATATCGTTTATACATTCTTCGTTCAAATTTAGTAGCATCTGGTGATAGTCCCTTTACATGTTTTATTATTGTTTTTTCCATGTTTTTTACATGCCATTCTC
>OCZS010000261.1_pt1 | contig 17305 bp, 15 predicted proteins | sample 1539071 | NCBI WGS metagenome assembly OCZS01 (sample SAMEA3113584, study PRJEB22503) | soil metagenome
AAATTTAATTCCCTATTGGTTAAATTGATTTATGCACAGCCTTGAAGTAGGAGCAAAAGTGTCAGGGCTCAATAGTTTAAGATTTTGAAGAAGCACAAGTACCATTAATAACATTTGTCACCTAAGCAAAAAGATTTCGCTGCTATCACTCCTTTTTTTCAAAGATAAGCCACATTAAACAAATCAATTTGAATGCAAGAATGTCTAATGCCTAATTGTAGTTATCTTGCTGCTTTATCACCTTCGTATGTGTGTGTCTGTGTGCTGTAGCCGCGCGTCAAGAATGATTAAGACTAACTAGAGTTTCTTACTTTGAGACTGCACTGTACGGTGCAGGAACCACTTTGAATATACCTCCTTTAGTTAGTAAGGAACCATCATAATCTACACAATTTTGTTTTCTATCAGGCGTGCAATCGCCACCGCCTGCATCTTCAGTTAAGGAAAGTATATAGAGATATCCGTCGGGGCCTAACTCCATATCTGTAATTCCACCAGCTGATTTAGTAAATATTATGTCTTCAACCTTATTGGTATCTTGGGCTATTTTATCTGCAAATGAAGAACCATTAGACATTAGTAGTTGTGTTCGATTTTGGTTCAAATCGAAATGGTAAATATTTCCATGTTCAAAGTCAGATACAAACAAATCATTTTGAAATTGGATTTCATATTTATCGGATTTGAGAAACTTCAGTGCAGTGAGTGCTACTGTACCATTCCACACAAACTCAGGCGGACTGTACTTTCCCGTTCCATTGAAAGTTACCAGGTCACCAGGCTCGAGAACAATGTCACCAGGTCTACCACGATCAGCTACTGTCCATATGCCCTGAACCTTTTTCCATCCACTATTGAACCCTGGTTCGACAAGGTTTATTTCATCACCATAATTTGGACCATTTTCTGTATCCCATAATTTTCCAGTCAAAGGGTCAAAGTCCATCCCAAAGCTATTTCTAATACCATAAGCATAGTATTTGTTCAAAGGGTGCCCCTCTCCAAGTAGGCCGTAACCATTTACAACTTCACCATCTTGAGTTATTCTTAATATTCCTGCTCGACCATCAGGATCGTTTCCTTCCTGAATATTTCCTGCAACAGTAGTATTTTTCCCACTTCTAGTCAATAAATCTCCAATTGCGACATATACGTTACCATCGGGTCCAATAGTCAAAGCTCCACCATTATGCGAAGGTCCCGGTGTAGCTGGAAGGTCTAGAAGTAACTTAGGATTTTCCAATTGCCCATCCAAAAATTCATATCGATATAGACGATTGCCCAAGGGCTGCTCGCCTAAAAGATCATCGCCATCTACTGTCTTGGACTCTGTGAAGTATAGGAAAACAAATGTGGGTCCCTTTTCGTGTGTTGCTATCTCAATTCCAAGCATACCTCTCTCATTCATGTGGGCCACATTTACGTCAAGCACAGGCTCGGGCAACATGGTGCCATTTATTATTCTCCTTACAGTACCATCATTTTTTTCCAAAACCAAAATATCGTCTGGCCCCAAAAATGCCATAGAGCTTGGGAATTTTATTCCATGAAAAACCGGTTCTAGCATGTAACCGCTATCTACAAGCATGATAGGAACGCTATAGTTGTTTGAACGGATTTCCATTTCGCCTATGCCTCCAACTTGAACCATGCCACTATATGGATAATTAGCCCGATTGAAGACAGCTTGTTCTTGGAACAATGCCATCCTCCGAGATTCTTCATAAAGCCCCCCTAATCTCACTTTTCGCCAATCAGTATTCTTATCAGACATGAATTGCTCTAATTGACGATCAGCCATTAGCAAAAAATTGTTTGTCTCAAGGGGTTTAGAACTATAATAGCTTTCATATTGATGATGATCTTTATCAAGCACATATTTTGGTATCCAAAAATATTGAATGTTTCCTATTACAGTCATTTTTGTTGTTGTATTATTACTATTATTATCATCATAATCGTCATCAGGTATAGCTCCGGCAGTAAAGGAGTATAATTCAAAGAATGAAGATGTGAGGTTCTGTGTTATTAGCATAGTTGTATTTATTATACCAAATAATCCAACTGCCAAAACAAAGATAAGTGGTGCCATTTTCTTAATATTTTTCTTCTTTATTCTGTCGGTTAGGTCTACCGCCAATTTGGCGGCAGCGATGCAAAATAGCGGAAATAAGGGGATTAAATGAAAGAATGAGACATATCCTACGATTTGTAAAAAGGCAATAAATGGGAAGATCCAGAGCAAAAGTACAAAATCTTTTCTAATACCTGCATAAACCAGTCCAGCTATACCAAGCGCCATCAAAATGGGATCAATCCTGAAGAGATCCTGTAATGATGACGATAAGGGCTCCTCGTCTCTATTTACTTGATATAGAAGACCGGACTGCCACTCATCAAATTGACCCATTAGCGCAGCATGAGCAGGCCATAGTAAGGGGATTAGAATTGAGCCGAAGAGGAAAACCATCATGGCTCTATCTTGAACCCAAATGTTTCTTCTGGTATTACTATAGATAATAAACGCTACAAGCGGAATCATCGTAATAATAGGGACTTTGGTAAATATGGCAATGCCCATAAATATTCCGGATAGCAGAGGAAATGCAATAGTCCTCTTAATGCGATTTTGGATATCAGTTTCACTATGCTTTACATACATTGCAAATAGTATTGAAGAAAGCAAGAAGGGAAGCAGGATAGATTCTAGAAGTATCCTCCGAGTGATCCAACTTAATGGCATTACTGCAAAGAGGATTGAAGCAATCAATGCAACCCTTGTATCATAACGAGTCTGTGCTATCTTGTATATTAGAAAGGTATCGACAATTGCAAGCATGCCCATCAAAATCCGGGGGAAAAGATAGAGCATTTGGATGGATTGGGTATCGGATGATGGATTTAACGAATCGGGATAACCAAAAGCTGCCATTACTCCAGCTAGGAAAATCCATCCAAAATATGGATGATCGTACCTTGTAGATTCCTCTTTTGGATTTCCTGTTTCTAGGAAATGCATAGCCCTAGGCAAGTAATGACCGCTTTCATCAATGAAGAACGTAGGAAATCCAATTGGGTTCCATAGATGAGTAAATGCAGATAGTGCAATGGGTATTAAGATCAATAATTTAGTGATTACAGGACGGTTCTTAGCTAAAACTGGGATTTGAATGGTAATAGACGCTTACTCCCCCCATATATTTTTCTTAAAATCTGAATTATATTTAGCATCAAGTTAGATGAGATCTGGCAAATCATGCTTACGAGTGTGACATAGATGCACAAGAAATTTGTATACAAATCATTTTCAATTGAATAATGTAAAATGAAGCAATTTATTAAGGAGCCATTTGATGGCGCAGTACGAGACTCAGCAGATTTAAAAAAAAAGAATAACACAGATTTTCGATAGTCTCCAAGCAATAAAGCATAGATCAAACCATAGCTAGCCGCTCTATGAGTAACATTAATTGAATAACTTTTGTCCTTGATACCTTCGCCACGACTATCATTTTCATAATCCTTGACAGTAATTCTTATTGCAATAATGGTCCCGCAGGGTGCAACCCAAACGTGTCTAGCGAATTCTTCTCCTTTTTTCGCTGCTCTCCTCGTATACTTCGAAAAATTATCATTAACAACAACAACAACAAATTCTTTCATGGCGCTTTCTTGTTTTGCTTTTGGACATATTGTATTAAGTAAAGCCAGAGATTTATGATGTATAGGTATTATCAAAGAAAGCATCATCAATTCTCCCATCCTTCATTTGGTTTTGTTAAAACTATTTATTCTCAAATCCTTGAGAGAATGATAGTCATGGTTGCAAACCATGAATTCAATATAAAATGATTGCGCGAAAAAATAGAGCGCTATTCTCTCATTATTGAAAAATTTCTAAAAATTTTCATGATTATATTACTAGTGCACAAGTATGTCGGTATAAGGTAACAATATCAGCATTCTTTAGCTTCACAACTTCAGCGAACCAATGTTTTGGCATGCAATGGATATTACGACTGAGTGCCAGGTAAAATATGAGATTGGGCTTACATCCAACTATGGTAAATAGATAAAATTATGCCTTCCTTATGGTAAACTAATAAATTTTATGCCATATTTTTGGTACTATATTGTACTGTACCCTCTTCTGGGAACAGCTATATATATGGTTTACATTGGAAATTCATTGCATTCCACTGAAAAGATGCAAAAAATAAAAGTAGATCGTACAAAAGTAGCAAGTATTTTTCTGATGGCGGTGCTTTCCCTATCAGTTGCTACATTAGGTATGGCAGCAGCAGGTACAGCTAACGCACAAAAATTCTTCTTAGCACTTTTCCTGCAGTATGTAGGTAGAGACGCACAGGTAAACATCTATGGGCCAAACATGAGCAGTGAAGACTTCACACGTCTTCGTGTACAGAATGGCGACCAACTGAAATCCGACTATATCACCGCTGCTAAGAACCTTCCGGGACCTGCAGGTGTAGCCTTCATGTCGAGTTCGGAAATAGTAGAAAATGCAGCAAGAGTAAAAAGCTTGGGTTTCCAAGCCATTGAGTTCAACTTGGAATCAGGCCTTTCTCCATCTTCGGATAACAACAATCCCGTAGCAGCAATGAAAAAGGCAGCTGATGCAGCACATGCACAAGGCCTGAAATTCAGGGCAACACCATCCAAGGCATATACAACTCAATATGGTGCACAGATAGCACCTTATGCTGATTACTATCACATACAGGCTCAATCACTGCAAGATAACGGGATAACGGCATACAGGGACTATGTGCGTACACAAGTTGCAAAGCTAGAGAAGGCGAATCCGGATATGCTCATAAGTGTTCAGGTATCAACACAACAGGGTAATGCACCGGGACTATCGAAGCTAGACACACTGAAGCGATGTGTTGATTCTGTCATGGACAGAGTAGATGGAGTATCTGTCTGGTTTGGAGGAGACGACTTAAGCCTGCTCAGGTCATTTGTTCAATGGTATAACACCAAATGGTCCTAGTAAAGCAAGCTAGTCTATAATGTACAAGGATTTCTGCAGAGATACAAATAAATCTGCAGATTCTCATTTTCTTTTTATCTTCTAATTTGCACGGTCAAGAATTCAAAGCTATAGGAGTAGGAGCTATGATATCATTGCTATTGCCGATAATATACCTGACTCCGCAATTGCCAGGTCTTGAGATGAATATACCTCCTGAAAAGCTGATCTTTTCAAATGAGCCAAGAAATAATGTTACGAATGTTGCTAATATCACTACAAATGATGGGCAAGTTCCAAAACCGACGAATAGTCCTACAGTCAATGATCCTAATCTTGAAATACAGCTTGTCTCCAGAGGTCTGCAAAACCCATCAAATATGGCGTTTTTGGGGCCAGACGATATTTTGGTTTTGGAAAAAAATGATGGTACTGTAAGGAGAATAATAAATGGCACCATGTTGCCCGAGCCTGTGCTTGATGTTGAAGTAGCTAATCTAGTCGAAAGAGGGATGTTGGGAATTGCTGTTGCAAGAGATCAAAATCATGTATTTTTATACTTTACAGAATCTGCAAACGACGGAAATGATGCAGAATGGGGTGCTGCTCCTTTAGGCAATCGTCTTTATAGATATGAATTTGTCAATGACAAATTAACGAATCCAAAACTGCTTTTAGATTTTGATGCGACACGCGGAGCGTCCCATAATGGAGGAAAAGTTTTGATCGGTCCAGATAATAACATCTACTTGATTGTAGGAGATATGGCAGGACATAAAACAATGACTCAGAATTATCAAAATAGTAGCGAATTAAGCGAGAGCAGCATTATATTTAGAATTACACAAGATGGCAGTTCCGTTGATTCTATATTAAGTAGGGCGGAGCCTGCCAACAAATTTTACGCCTATGGGATCCGAAATAGCTTTGGGATGGACTTTGACCCTTTGACTGGAAAATTATGGGATACAGAAAATGGTCCAAATTATGGTGATGAAATAAACTTGGTAGAACCAGGCTTTAACAGCGGCTGGGGTATGGTATCAGGATTGTCAAATCTTACTGGCAAATTAGACCCAAAGGACGGCTTGGTAGGATGCCTTTATTGCATAACTTCAGCAGGCTTCATCGATGCTTGGGTGAACCAATACTTATTTGGAGTTCAGAACGGAATATATAGTGAACCAGAATTTACTTGGATAAATGTAGTGGGACCTACTGCCATTAAGTTTTTTGACTCTGACAAGTTAGGAAAACAATATGAAAACGATATCTTTGTTGGAGATATTATTTTGGGGAATCTTTATCACTTTGAGCTAAATGAGAGAAGAGATGCTCTTGCCCTAAATGGCTCACTTTCTGATAAAGTGGCAAATAGTTACGAGGAGCTTAATTCAGTTATTTTTGCTCAGGGCTTCAGAGGTATCACAGACATTGACATTGGACCTGATGGCTATCTGTATTTTCTTACATATTATAGCGATCCTGCAATATACAGAATAGTTCCAAAAGGAACTCCCCTTCCATAACGAATACATGATGCAGAATCATGTTAGAGTTCCTTTGTAAATACCTTTCATAAACACATTCAAAGTACTTAACCCCTTTCACATAAAAAAATCTTAAACATTTTTGGAAACACTTTAATCTGAATCGGACTAAAAAGATACAAAAAGGGAAAATAGTCTGTATGACCTCACACTTTAAAAATATAATCTCGTATTTTCCCTTAAGGTATTACTTTGCGGCGATCATCTTTGCAATTTTTCTTATAAATGGCGCGGAATCAATAAAGGATGCACAAAAATATGTGATTTTATCAGCACTGGATGTGCTAAATATACCAGCTTTCATGTCAAAAGGAGATCTTTTTGTTGGCGAAAATTCAGGTCCGGCTAAAATAAATCTCCCAATATATGTCCAATTACTTTTCCTTATGCTGTTCCCGTCACTTGCATTTACTGTGCGCACAAATTTCTCTACCCGTATAAAGATGATGTCTTTTGGATTGCTGTGTTTCGCTGCTTTCATCGGAATCGGATTGGCTTCAATAATTATGGCATTAGCTCTCGATTTCCTGAATTCCATAGTATTGTTTAGGGTAGTAAGTATAACTGCTTCAATTCTTATTGGTTGTTTGATTATCGAATTAGCCCTTTTCTCTACAATAAGAATACCTGAGCGAACAAAAATCAAACCAGTTATACACAGAAATTATGTAATGGAATTTGCGTTTCTTGCCTTGCTGATCATAACAGCATCAATTATTGTTTATGGAGTTGGAATGTTTTTATATAGTGACATAGATTCGCCGATAGTTGACTATGTTCATCTTTATCTATGGCTAAATCTAGCTGGAATAGTAACATTTGGTTATTTCCTTTCAAACTTTATCTTTGAAGCAAAAAGACAGGGCCTTTCAAAAATTAAAATAAGAAAATCGAGAGAACCCCTTGCAAGAAGTTATGCGGATAGTAGAATGCCATCAGTGTCCTTTCTCATACCTGCATATAACGAAGAGAGAATTGCAGGACGCTGTATAGCAAGTATAGATAAAGCTGCTGCAAAATATGACGGCGAAGTTGAAATAATCTTTATCAACGATGGTTCTACTGATGGAACAGAAAAAGTCGTTACGGAAGCGATAGCTAATCTAAATCATTGTAGTGGAAGACTTTTTAACATTTCAAATTCTGGCAAAGGCTTTGCCTTGGTATACGGACTAGAAAAGACAAGGGGAGAAATCATATTCAGGACAGATGCAGATTCCATTATAGATGAAAATGCATTAACACCAATGATGAGACATTTTAGGGATCCAATAGTTGGGTCTGTATGCGGTTGGGTATTTCCTATTCAAGATAAGGGACTGTGGATAAAAGTGCAGAATGTTTTGTGTGCAAATTACATGTATACAAAGAGAGCACAAGATGTACTTGATTCAATAATAACTCAGCCAGGTTCGTCAACTTCATTCAGACGCGATACTTTGATCAAGGTGGGAGGTTGGAGGGACAATATCTTTGGAGAGGATGGAGAGATAACAAACAGAATAGCGCGATATGGGTACAGAGAAGTATTTGAACCGTCTGCAACTGTGTATTCTGAGCACCCACCAACACTGACGGGACTACTGCAGCAGCGATCAAGATGGGGTGTAGCTTTTTACCATTCAAGAGGAAGGAACCTGAGGCTAGTCAGAGAGCTACGAAATCCAAGATCGTTTATTTTTCTCTGGAACTTAGCATCGCATGGAGGAGGGCTTGCAAGAAGTCTGATATGGCCATATCTAGCGGCTTCTACCATTTCCGGAGTGCTTAATCTTTCATTTATTACAGAGGGATCTGCATCGTCGATTTTGCTTTCAAAGTTAATTGCGATTCAAATTTCTGTTGTAGTTATTCAACTTGCGCTGTACGGGTACCGTCTAAAAAAAGAGGGAAAGTTGAAGGATTTAAAGTACTACCCATTTTTGCGCCTAGTTAATTTTATACTAAATGCGATAGTTAAGCCACAAGTGATAGATGTCATGCTATTTTGGTCTTCCCGATGGAAAGAATACAGTACCGAATCATTTAGGGATTTGAGAAAGGTAGTAAATAGAAGCATTGATCCCTTGTATCCAGATGGAGTACCTATAATAAGCAAGAAAGCCGCTGACAGCGGCCCCCACCGCAACCAACAGGTAGAACAATTACAACAACAACTACTACAGCAACAGGAGCAACAACAACAACAACAACAATCTTTGCCGAATCTACCACAAGAGTCGAAGGAAGCAGAGCATAAAGAAGATGATTTCCATCCGCTTTACGCGAGCAAAGAGCGATCCACAACAGATTCTTCAAAGGTTGTGTCGCCACATTCTTCCGGTAATGCGGAATAACACATTGAAAAATCACGTAGGGCCTATACAGTTTCTATCTCTTATTATTATTATTCAGTAGACAAAAAATCTTTTCAACATATAGACGTCTCCTTTTGACACCCGTTTGAATAACAATACAAAAAAGCTCTGGAAATCAATAAATGTGTGACCTATTCGCATTACTATATGGGCTTGGCAGGATTTTTTTCATTGCCAACAGTCGTTATAGTTTTCTTGTTATTTTGCGGTTTGGCTATTTTTGCTAGTATTGCGATGGGATCACAGGATCAGAATGTCGAGACCATTCAGCCACTTTCAAATCAAGAAGAATGCTCATTCTCAAAAACATCTGAAGAACCGTTGCTTTTTGGTGTTTTTACATTTGCCAACGACACAGACTCCATCGAGGTAATGCAAGAACAATACTCTAGCAATGATCGAAAGCATTATGTCATGCATTCTATACGAGCACTTCCTGAAGGACTATGGCTGTACGATGAATTTTCAACACACAGAAAGATGATTATTGTTCAGTCGCTAGATAATATTACTGATGCAATTGATATCGATCGATACCATAATTTAAGCATGGTAGCATATGATATTGAGCATTGGGAAAGGACTCCAGAATCCGAGCGTGCAGATCCTTTGCTTTCGATAAGCAGAGGATCAGACATTGTGCATGAAGCAGGTTTTAGATACGGAATAACACCGGATGCAGAAATGCTCATAGATAATTACAAGAAGATAAACTGGACAGAGATAGATTTCTTAGGTATGCAATTGCAGAGATTCTCTCAAAATGTTCAAGAATATTCTAGCCTTGCTAACGAGATAGCTAGCTTTGCCAGCTGTAAAAATCCGAACATAGAGATTTTCACACAGCTTTCATTTAGGTTGACAGATGCAAGTGATATGATAAGAGTAATTGAAAGCGTCAAAGATAATGTAGATGGTTTTATCATTGCCTACGATACCAATACCAATGCTGACTCCTGTATATCAGGCTGCAGTCCCTATCAGCTCAATTTAGTACTTGATAGGATCAATAGATTACAGTAGTAAAACAAATCAACAATCAACCGAGTAGATGACTTCTTTATAAGATCGCCACTTAGCAGGATAGCGGAACTCCTTCTCTTTAGTTGTGCGTTCAGGTCTGATTAGAAAATAGCGCATCATGTTTTAATGCCAGTTCTGTTAATGTAGCAACTTTGTGAATCTCTCTGATGCTAATACAACGGATACAGATAATCTATCCCAATCTAAAGGTATTATACTAACATCTCTCCTAGATCTTTTACTAGACGAACAAGAATTATTCGGAAAAAAATGATGAGAGAGAGGATCTTCGTCGCTTAGTAACAAAAAATTCTATAATCTGGAAATATTTTATATAATGACTGGCTCTTGAGAGCTTTTCTCTTCATTGAGCAGACTGGCAGCTACAATATGTGAGGATCTGCCAGCAAGATCATCTGTCTAGATTTATTTTGATATAGGTATCAGATTTTTGAATTTTCCTTAGTACTAGAACCAAAAAAATGTCTGAAAATAATCTCTACCTTTGACTTAGATTACCTTGTTCTAGCTTGAGATATGGGTCTATGCAGATACAGCTTTGCCATTTCTGGCAGGGCAAAAGCGTAGTGAATGTGGACACAGTCCTTGGAATCACATACATTACAGTAAAGGGAACGGTCTCGAAGAGATATCTCAGTAGTTTTGCCAAGTTTTGCATCTCGAATAAACAGAATGTTGTCTTCATAACCCACTTTTGACAACAATGGCGCGTATAAGTGTAGGAACTTGTCCCTTTCGATTGCCTCCAAGAGCACAGTGTTGATGTAGTCCTTGGTGCTCCAACGCTTTTTAGTGGCAATAGCCTTCATTGAATCGTATGTCTCCTTAAATATCTCTACGGTTATTACATCCTTGCCACCTCGTTTAACCATCTCAGCTCACAGTTCTTATAAGATAAGTGGTCTGCTTTATAGCCATATTGTTCATGTTATATGTAATCACATGACATAACATGTTCTCACCTCTCCCTCCCCCTTTCGTGCTAGCTACGTTATAGCAGGCAATTCGGAGATTCTAAATCAATGCCACCATGTAGAAACCTGTGTGATAGACTAGCGTATCCGTGCTTTCCCTCGCCGAGCCCATATGTGTTGGGCCTTAGGTATTGTACAAAGTGTGCCAAGTATTTTGAATCCAGTACTATTCGGTGTCCATGCTGCAATAGACAACTAAGAGTCCAGAGCAGACGACGCAATAGAAGGGGAGCACGCCAATGTTAGACATCTATCTTCAAGATGATGCGACGGTCAGCGTAGTATTCATAGAAGATAGGATAAATTGTGACATATGTAATCAGGAGGCATTCATCTTTCAAGAGGAGGGTAACTTTTGCTTAAATTGTTGGCGAGATAGAACGGAGCCAAATATCGCTTAAGAAAGCGATAAGGTTCAGTACATATACCTAACCAAACTAGCCACTTTTATTAATGAACAAGTAGTAGGAATCGATCGCTGTTATGCAGGAGATGATCAAAAGAAAAGTAAAGAGGATGCTAAAGGGCCGGGACCCTGCTCACGATTTCCACCACATCATGCGTGTCTACAATAATGCCAAGCTGATAGGCAGGCGCGAAGGCACCAATATGGAGATATTACTCCCAGCAGTCTTGTTGCATGACATTGTTGTCTATCCTAAGGGATGCGCCAAGTCAGCCAAGTCTTCAGACGAAAGCGCTGACTTGGCAGAAAATATCCTGCAGGGCTACGACTACCCCCAAGACCAGATAAATCAGATATGTTACTGCATACGGGCGCACAGCTACTCCAAGAGACTTATGCCAGCAAGCCTTGAAGGAAGAATACTTCAGGATGCTGACAGGCTTGACGCGCTCGGCGCAATAGGGATTGCGCGCACATTTAGTATTGGTGGTTCAGAGAATAGAACCTTTTACAATGCTGACGACCCGTTTTGCAGGTCAGACAGGGACTTAGACGATATGCAATGGACACTTGACCATTTTCAGACCAAATTGCTAAAATTGGAGGACGCTATGCACACTGAGACTGCGAAGAAAATTGCTCAAGAGCGTACAAGATTTATGATGCTTTTCATCAGACAGTTGCAAAAGGAAATCATCTAGCTGTAGTCTACATAATACTTGTAGCGCTTTTCTACGTCCTTATTCTCACCTGCAAGCACCTTTGCAATTTCTTTTTGTAGGCTCATCCTTGCTTGTTTCCGGAATTGATCAGCTGCCGGTGTCTGTGGAAAAGAGGCAAGTGTGTATTCAAAGTGCTTCATGAATTCCACAACCTTATGTCGGAATTCTTCTCGAGATGGATGCTTGTTATCCCCTATCTTGAACCAAGATGTTGCGCAAGCAGTGGAGTAGAGCTTGGCAAGATCTTCTATCAGCCTATCTATCTCAAAATGGTCGGCGTTCATGATTGAGGTTAGCTCATACTTGCATTAATTGTGTGTGTATTTCTATGTGTGTGTATGATGCGTCCACACCTACAAGAATCCAATACTTTTGATAGGCATGTAATAATTATTTCTAGTCATTATATTCTGAATTCTTAAATGAATGATTAGAGACCTATTGTTTACAAAGAGACTAATGGGAAGAAAAATGGCGTTAAACAGAAGGGCAATGATAGTAGCATTATCTCTAGCTGCCATTCCTTTGACTGCGATATTAATTGCTGTCGCTACTGATAGAGGAAAGCGTAAATCACTACAAACAAGTCGACTCTTAAGACAGACAAGAGCAAAAGCGGGTATTGTTACTACTACTGCTACTACTGCTGTCCACAAACAAGAACAAAAGGAAAAACCACAAGTGCAACCGCAACCTTCTTCGCAAGGGTCTGAGAAAAAAGCAGCGACGACTACTGCCATGGTTACTACCAACACAACTATTGCTGATAAAGATATTACTGCCCCTCCAGAAGTACTACCGTCAATAGAGCCTTCAGGAACTTCTGATAGCTCAGTAATCAGCTCTTCTTCTCAAACTTCAAAAGAGGAAGAAATATCAGTTTCTGACGAAGCTAGAAAGGCAAGAGAATCGCTGAAAGAACTGATCGTCACAGCTATCAAAGAGGCAAAAGATTCTGCAAAGGGAACAGGAAAACGAATAAAAGAACAAACAATCAACATTGCTGCTACAGCTGATTCAAAAAATATTCACTCCTTAGGAGACAATGTCAATGCCTTGGTTGGCCTCTTTGAAGAGACAATGACTGAGATCCGTAAAGAACGCTACGATGAGCAGATAAAGTTGCTGGACGGCTATAAGGATCTTTTACGGACACACATTAAGGTAGTCGATGCAAGAGCCAGAATGGCAAGCAAACTAAAACCTGGCGCTTGATGCACATTCTAACTATCTAGTGTGCAAGCGAAGTTGTAATTCTAACCTTTTTTTCAGTTAAAATACAACCGCGCCTCAAGTTGGTTTAAATCAGCCGTCATGAGATCTTGTTATCTGCTTGAGCGCACAGAAGGACGTCTCAATTTCTTTGGCTGAAAGCTCCATAGTAGCAGGGAATGACCTCCATGGCACCGTAGTCATCAACTACCGGGGGAGATTTGACAGCGTGGTAGTAAACTCCCAGATAGAGAACTCAAGTGATGTTTTCTCATACGCTAGTCTCAATGAGAAAAACATCAAACACCCTTATGCACGACTATCAATCTTTAAGTCAGAGCTTGCCGGCAGAAATACCATCAATTTTACGGCCACTACTAACCATGTTCCCAATGGTGAATACTCTAATGTTAAATTCCGCGTGTCGATAATACAAGAGCATAAAGAAGTGGTAAGCGACATCGCTTATACAAAAATATTAAAAGCTTAAGCGAAGCTCTCTACGATTTCGACGCTAGCTTGCATGTGCGGATGCGGCTCGCAGTGATATGCGTATTCGCCAACCTGGGTGAATGTAAATTCAAATGTTTCACCGGGCATCAGAATTGCACCTAGCTGCTGAGTCGAGTCAAATGCTCCATTAATAAGATCGACGTATCCGTCATCGGTAGTTACTGTGTGGCCGGTGAGATCGGTGTTGGTCCATACTACCTTATTTGATATTCCTATTGTTCCACGCGCGTCCTTTGGAACATAAAACTGGCCGTTAGTTGGCAGAGAGGCACCTTCTGCAACGCTAACTTCCGTAACTTCCGGAGGATTAAGGACCTCGTCTGGAAGGGTAGGCTTCGCGTTGGCCTCTGGAATGTAGACAAACTGGTAGTAACCCATGCTTATCGCAACTGCAACAACAAAAGTCAGGATGCTGATGCCGCCGGCGTGGTTTACCATATAACTCGATCTTAGAGATCCAAATTTTCACATATAAAGCTTATTTGTTAGAGAGTTTTTTTGTCCTGACCTTCTTTGCTGGCAGCTGCTGACGTAATGTGAGCATGCTCTGATGATGTCTGCGCAGTATCGCCGATGCTCCCTGCTCCTCCTCCTGCCGCTGCATGCTTTTGTTGCTGCTGTTGTTGTTGCTGCTGCTGGGCGAGCTGCCCCATCTGTTCTGAACTAACTCTTGCAGTCACAGTAGATGGAGCTGCCATTGGCTTTTGTGCCTCACCTGCAGTGGTCGCAGGCGTAGGCTTAGCCGGAGCGGGCACACCTACAGGCCTAGAGGGAGTTGGCGGGACAGGTCTAGGTGGCGGTGCCTTAGCAGCCTTAGCACGTGCTCTGCCGTACCTGTAGACATGGAACATTGCTGCAAAGACCAGCATCATTATGCCTATTACAAAGAGGGAGTAGTTCTTCATTCCTTGAAGTACCGCATAATATGCTGAGATGTTGAGATAGACTTGGAAAGCAAGGAGCGCTACAAACACAATGTACAGCCACTTTTGCGAGATATTTATTGCACTCTTGGGCGCCTTCTTGGGCTGAAGCTTGGCATTTGCTTCTGCATTCTTTGCCAGCTTGATCATCATGTAAGTAAATCCAAAAGATAGCGGAACGAGCAATATCATAACTGTGTAAAAGAATATCGGGTCAATCACCAATCTTTCAAGCAGCGCCTTATTCCTATCAGGGTCAATATAGAATCCCCAGTATGTGGTGATAATGATCTGTGCTAGGCTCGTGATGCCTACCGCAGTGATAATCGGTCTGTCCTTCCAGGAGAATTTCTTGTACTTGTCTATAAATGGAACAATCAGTAGCGCAAATATGAATAGCCCTGGCCAGGCGACACCTGTGGTAAATTTGTCATACATAGTACGCAAAAACGCATAGAGCCCAGTAAGATACCACTCCGGAACTGTAATACCAGGCGGCACTTCAGGTTCAAAAGGCAGCCCGAGACCTACAGGGAACACTCCGCCTGTCAGCATAATTGCGCCTGACACTGCCATGACCATCGGCACGTCAAATACAAGGAACCGTGGAAAGTGGACTAACATTAGGCCAAGCATCGCTATAGGCAGCAGGAATACGTGGAATGCATAGAATCTCAGGATGAAGTCGTGAAAGCCTGCGCCAAAGAACGCTTCCCTCATCTGAGGCCCCAGCACAGGTATTGAGTTGGTTAGCGATGCAGCAATAGAGATTGCAAGCTCTGCGCGCTCACTAAAGATGATATCATAGCCGGTAAATGCTTCAAGAATTGTCAAGACGCCAAGTATGATGCCTGTAACCCAGAGTATCTCGTTTCGGATCTTGTAACGACCACTGAAGTACTGGTAGTACATATGGAGAAGCGCCAGCATGACCATCGCGTTTGATGCATGATAATGGATGTTGCGTATGTGGAACCCATAGGGGATGGTATCGTTTATGTTCTCGACGCTGTGCCACGCCCTGTCAAGTATGGGTTCGTACCACAGCATGAGCAGGGCGCCAGTGATACCAAGTATAATAAAAATGACGAATGTTAGCATGCCAAGGAAACCAAGCGGGCTAACGAACCTTCCGGGAAAAGTAAACTTCATCCCCATGAATATGGTTCGATCTACTCCGGCGTATACCCACCGGATGAACCTTACAAAGCTATTTTCATACGTTAAGGTAGCGCCCATATCCAACTATTCCATTTGCATTCGGGTTCCATGTGGGAGGTAATATCAATATGTCTCCGTTAGAATCAACTTCAAGGTCAAGTTTTGGAAGAACATTTGAGGGTGGCCCCTGTAACGATGCAGGACCTGCAAAGGATTGCCCCGTCACAGGATCATACATGCTTCCATGGCAAGGGCATTCACCCCTCTTTCTACCTTCCTCTGGCCAGTACTTCCACAGGCACCAGAGGTGCAGGCAGATCATGCTAAATGCTCTAAAAGCAGAAGCGTCGTTCTTGTCACCCCCAAGTTCCTGTGGCAGTCTTATCAACTGCCAGGTGCGGAACGCTTCCTGGTTCAGCACAGGATCCTCGCTCTTAGGATATATGATCACTTCAGAATGATTAACTTGAAAGGTATTAACGTTGGCAACAGAGCCATCGGCAAGCTCTGCCTTTGCCCTCTCACCCTGGCTGCTAACAGGGTTGGGCAAGAACTTGCCCCAATCAACAAAGGGCGTAAAGGTCATGACAGTACCGGCGGCAGCCATCAATTTCAGAAAGTCGCGCCGAGATACTCTTCCTCCGATTGCAGGAGGGGTTTGCATACCTAAGGAAAAAGAATCTTAGATAATTAATAAACCTTTGGAAATTTAGTCACTAGATCAAAAACACACACACACACACAAACATCGTATCTCAAGCCATGACAGGTTCTCCAAGAATGATAGTAAATGCGGATCCAAGCGTTTGGAGAAAAGATCTCTTACTGATGCTGACCGGCAATCTGCTCAAACCAAGACGTGCCTTCCAACTTGGCGTACTTTATGTACGCTCCAGCCCTATCAATGCCTGCAACCTTGGCATTTTGAAGATTTGCTTCAACAAATATAGTTTGTAGCATCTTGGTTTCTGTCAAGTCTGCATCCTGTAAATTGGCCCACATCAGGTTCGTCTTACTCAAGTTGGTTCTTGTAAGACGAGCTTCTTTCATTTCTGCGTACATTAGGAGCGTTTCACTAAGATTAGCACCTTCAAAGTTGGTGCCATTTAGGCTTGCCTGAACTAAATTTGTGCGAGTTAGGTTCACGTTGACAAAGCTTGCCCTGTCTGCAATTACACCATTAAGAAAAGCACCGGAGATATCCTTAGCTGAGAAGTCTCTATCGCTAAAGTCCAGTTTGACTCTCAGATTCTTGGCCATCATCCTCCAAGAGTTAAACTCCTGGATCTTACCTTCAGTTAGCAACTTAAAGCCTTCTTCCTGCGCGTCTGACATGCCTGCCGACGTTTACCTTTTTTTATATATTTATACATATATGTCTGCTAATCAACTAGGGGTATTCCAAGGATTTATTCCCTTTTGGTAACGTAGTGCATCTATGAGTCCT
>OCZS010000262.1_pt1 | contig 17294 bp, 14 predicted proteins | sample 1539071 | NCBI WGS metagenome assembly OCZS01 (sample SAMEA3113584, study PRJEB22503) | soil metagenome
GGGGGAGCGTAGCCGATGCCGGAGGGATGGGCGCGCGGCTGTCCACAGCCCCGTCAGCGCGGCGCCGCGGTGTCCTCGGCCCTTCCGGCGTGGTGCGTCGCGCGGTCCACGGCCCCCACGAGCGTGGTGGGCCGCCGCGATCCACGGGCCCTCCAGCGTGGTGGGCTGCGCGGTCCACGGCCGCACGAGCGGGGTGGGCCGCGGTTGCCCCAGCCGCAGGGAGTGACCCTGGTGTGCCCGGGACCCGGGGGTCGGGCAAGATGGGCGGCGATGCTTGGATCGATCGGAGGGGACGTGGAGGGGCTCAGGGTCGGGATGCTCGGGTGCGGGGCCGTTGGGACCGGGGTGGCCAGGTTGCTGGTCGAGCACGGGCGGCCGGTGCGGGACCGGGCCGGGGTGCCGATCGCGCTCCAGCGGGTGGCGGTGCGGGACGTGACCCGCAAGCGCGACCCGGCGGTCGACCCGACCATGGTGAGCGGGGACGCGGCCGCGGTGGTCGCCGATCCCGAGGTCGACGTGGTGGTCGAGGTGATGGGGGGGATCGAGCCGGCCCGGTCGCTGATCCTGGAGGCGATCCGGCTGGGCAAGCCGGTGGTCACGGCCAACAAGGAGCTGCTGGCCGCCCACGGCGGGGAGCTGTTCGACGCGGCCGACGCGGCCGGGGTCGACCTCCGGTTCGAGGCCGCGGTCGGGGGGGCCATCCCGATCGTCGCCCCGCTCAAGGAGTCGCTGGCCGGGGACCGGCTCCGGCGGGTCCTGGGGATCGTGAACGGGACCACCAACTACGTGCTCTGGCGGATGGCCTCGACCGGGGCCGGCTACGCCGAGGCGCTGGCCGAGGCGACCGAGCTGGGCTACGCCGAGCCCGACCCGAGCGCCGACGTCGAGGGGTTCGACGCCGCCGCCAAGTGCGCCATCCTGGCCAGCCTGGCCTTCAACACCCGGGTGGCGGCCGGCGACGTCTACCGGGAGGGCATCACCGACGTGACCGCGGCCGACATCCAGGCGGCCAGGCGCATGGGCTACACGGTCAAGCTGCTGGCCATCGCCGAGGAGATCGACGGCGAGGTCTCGGCCCGGGTCCACCCGGCCATGGTCCCCGACGCCCACCCGCTGGCCGGGGTGACCGAGGCCTACAACGCGGTGTTCGTCGAGGGCGACGCCGTCGGCCGGCTGATGTTCTACGGCCGCGGGGCCGGCGGCCGCCCGACCGGGTCGGCCGTGCTCGGCGACCTGGTCGCGGTGGCCAGGGCCAGGCAGCAGGGGGCCAAGGGGGTCGGCTGCACCTGTGTCTACCGGCGCCGGGTGCGGGGCATGGCCGATGTCGACACGCAGTACTATGTCGCGCTCGACGTCGCCGACCGGCCGGGCGTGCTCGCCCAGGTGGCGGCCGTGTTCGCCGAGCACGGGGTGTCGATCCGGTCGGTGCTCCAGCGGGGCAAGGGGGAGGAGGCCCAGCTCGTGCTCGTGACCCACCTGGCCAGGGAGGGCGCCGTCCAGCGGGTGCTGGAGGGCCTGCGCGGCCTGCCCGTTGTCGGCAACCTGGCCAGCGCCATGCGGGTCGAGGGCGAGGAGGCCGACGAGGTGCTGGGGTGGTAGGGGTGACGCGGACACGGGCGTGGCCAGGGCTGATCGAGCGCTACCGGGACCGGCTCCCGGTGGGGCCGAGCACCCCGGTGGTGACGCTGCTGGAGGGCGGCACCCCGCTGGTGCCGGCGCCGGTGCTGTCGGCCCGGACCGGCTGCGACGTCTGGCTGAAGGTCGAGGGGGCCAACCCGACCGGCTCGTTCAAGGACCGGGGCATGACCGTGGCCGTGTCCAAGGCGCTGGAGGAGGGGGCGCGGGCGGTCCTGTGCGCCTCCACCGGCAACACCTCGGCCTCGGCGGCCGCCTATGCGGCCAGGGCGGCCATCCCCTGCGCGGTGGTCATCCCCGAAGGCCGGATCGCCCTCGGCAAGCTCGCCCAGGCGCTGGTCCACGGGGCCTCGGTGCTGGCCGTGGACGGCTCCTTCGACGACTGCCTGGTGCTGGTCAGGGAGCTGGCCGAGCGCTACCCGGTGGCGCTGGTCAACTCGGTCAACCCGCTGCGCATCCAGGGGCAGAAGACGGTCGCCTTCGAGATCGTCGAGGCCCTGGGCGACGCCCCCGACGTCCACTGCATCCCGGTCGGCAACGCCGGCAACATCACCGCCACCTGGCTGGGCTACACCGAGGCGGGGGAGCGGCGGCCGCGGATGCTCGGGTTCCAGGCCGCGGGGGCGGCCCCGCTGGTCACCGGGGCGCCGGTGGAGCGGCCGGCCACCATCGCCAGCGCCATCCGGATCGGCCGCCCGGCCTCGGCCGAGGGGGCCCGGCGGGCGGTGGCCGAGTCGGGCGGGGGGCTGGCCGCGGTCACCGACCGCCAGATCCTGGCCGCCTACCGGCTGCTGGCCCGCGAGGAGGGCGTGTTCGTGGAGATGGCCTCGGCCGCCTCGGTGGCCGGGCTGCTCGACGCCGGCCTGGAGCGGGGCCGCCGGGTCGTCTGCACCGTCACCGGCAACGGCCTCAAGGACCCCGACTGGGCCCTGGCCGGCGCCCCGCCCCCGACCCGGGTCCCGGCCGACCCCGAGGCCGCCGCCGCCGCCCTCGAACTGGCCTGACCGCCCGGGGGGCTGTGGACAGCCGCCAGCTCCTCCCTCGTCCCTGGGCTACCCTCCCAGAAGGGGCCCCACCACCGGAGGGGAGCGAGGGCCCGGTCAACTAGTTGCATGCTGCAAGCAATTATGGCACCGTGGCCAGGTGCCGATGAAGACCGCGACCCGACAGGTGACCACCGGGCAGGACCTGGTGGTGTCGCTGCTGACCGTGGCGCGGCGGCTCAGGGCGCGGCTGCCCGAAGGGCGGATCGACCCGGCGATGATGTTCGTCCTCCGCCATGTGCAGGTCGGGGGACCGCTGCGGGTGTCGGCCCTGGCCGAGGCGGTTGGGCTCGACATCTCGACCGCCAGCCGCCACGTCCGCCAGCTCGAGGCCGGCGGCCTCCTCGACCGCACCGGCGACCCCCACGACCGCCGGGCCTTCCAGGTGCGGCTCACCCGGCGGGGCCGGGCCGCCCTCGACCAGGCCATGCGCGCCCGGGCGGGCGTCGTGGACCGCGCCACCGCCGACTGGCCCGAGGAGGACCGGGCCGCCCTCACCACGCTCATGACCCGGCTGGCCGAGAGTCTCGACCGGCTGGCCGCCGAACCGGAGACCAGATGACCAGACCACCCGCTGACACCCCATCGACCGCGGCGGCCGCCGGCTCGGTCGTGACCGGGCAGGACCAGCTCCCCGACGACCAGGGCGCCCCCGGCCCCAGCTACCTCTCGCACCGCCAGATCCTGATCGTGCTGGCCGGGGTGATGGCCGGGATGCTGCTGTTCGCCCTCGACCAGGGCATCGTCGGCACCGCCCTGCCCCGCATCGTCAGCGAGCTGGGCGGGCTCGACAAGCTGTCCTGGGTGGTCACCGCCTACCTGCTGACCTCGACGGCGACCACGCCGCTGTGGGGCAAGATCTCCGACCTCTACGGGCGCCGGCTCATCTTCCAGGTCGCGATCGTGATCTTCCTGCTCGGCTCGGCCCTGTCCGGGCTGAGCCAGGACATGGGCCAGCTGATCGCCTTCCGCGCCCTCCAGGGCATCGGCGGCGGCGGCCTGTTCGCGATCGCCCTCAGCATCATCGGCGACGTCATCCCGCCCCGGGAGCGGGGCCGCTACCAGGGCTACTTCGGGGCCGTGTTCGGCGTCTCCAGCGTGGCCGGGCCGCTGCTGGGCGGCTGGCTGACCGACGGGCCGGGCTGGCGCTGGATCTTCTACATCAACCTGCCGGTCGGGCTGGCCGCGCTGTTCGTCACCTCGGCCGTCCTGAAGATGCCGGTGGTCCGCCGCCAGCACAAGATCGACTACCTGGGCGCGGCCGCCATCGTCGGGGCCGTCACCTGCCTGCTGCTGTACCTGGACTGGCGGGGCGTCGGCTACGGCTGGACCGAGGCCGGCGCGATGGCCCTCCTCGGCGCCGCCATCCTGCTCACGGCGGCGTTCATCCTGATCGAGCGGCGGGCGGTCGAGCCGATCATCCCCATGCGGCTGTTCCGCATCCAGGTGTTCAGCGTCGGCAACGCCTTCGCCTTCCTGGCCGGCATCGTCATGTTCGGCACCATCATCTTCCTGCCCGTCTACTTCCAGACGGTCATGGGCTTCTCGCCGACCCAGTCCGGCCTGGCCCTGCTGCCGGCCATCGTCGGCATCTTCTCGACCTCGATCACCTCCGGGCAGCTCATCACCAGGACCGGCCGCTACAAGATCTACCCGGTGATCGGGGCGGCGGTCATGACCGTCGCCCTGCTCACCCTGTCGCGCCTCGGGGTCGACACGCCGTACTGGCAGGTCGCGCTCTACACCTACCTGTTCGGGGCCGGCCTCGGCTTCACCATGCAGACGATCGTCACCGCCGTCCAGAACTCGGTCGAGCACCGCGACATGGGCGCCGCGACCAGCTCCATCACCTTCTTCCGGCAGATGGGCGGCTCGATCGGCGCGGCCGTGTTCGGGGCCGTGCTGTCCAGCCGGCTGGCCTACCACCTGGCCGAGCAGCTGGCCGGGGCGGGCATCCAGCCGGGCGTCGGTGGGGTGGCCGTCGAGTCCAACAACATCCAGGGCATCCAGCAGCTCGCCGAGCCGGTCAAGAGCGTCGTCCTCGGCGCCTTCACCAACGCCCTGGACGACGTGTTCCTGGTCGGGGTGCCGTTCGTGGCCGCCGCCGTGATCGTCGCCCTGCTGCTCAAGGAGCAGCCCCTGCGCACCGGCTGAGCCCGGCCCGGCCACGGTAGGCTCCCGGGCATGGACCAGCCCATCCACGTCCGGGCCCCGGCCACCAGCGCCAACCTGGGGCCGGCCTTCGACGCGGCCGGGGTCGCCCTCGACTGGTGGGACGAGCTGGAGGTCCGGCCGGCCCCGGCCGACGGCACCCAGATCAGCGGCGAGCAGGCCGAGCTGCTCCCGACCGGGCCCGACAACCTGGTCAGGGTGGCCATGCGCCGGCTGGCCGAGGCGGCCGGGGTGGCCCTGCCGCCGCTCCACCTGACGATGGTCAAGGGGTTCCCGCTGGGCCGCGGGTTCGGGTCGAGCGCCGCCGCCGTGGTCCTCGGCCTGGTCGCGGCCCGCGAGCTGGTCGCCCCGGCCTTCCCCGAGGCCGAGCTGCTGGCCCTGGCCTGCGAGCTGGAGGGCCACCCCGACAACGCCACCCCCTGCCTGCGCGGCGGGGCCACCCTGGCCTGGGTCGAGGACGGCCGGCCCCGCTGGCGGCCCGTGCCCCTGCACCCCGACCTGGCCGCCCTGGCCCTGGTCGCGCCCGAGCCGATGGCGACCAGCGAGGCCCGCCGGCTGCTGCCCGAGCGGGTGCCGTTCGCGGTCGCCGCCCACACCGGGGCCCGCTCGGCCATGCTGCCCCTGGCCCTGGCCGGCGACGCCGAGCTGCTCCTGCCGGCCACCGAGGACCTGCTCCACCAGCCCCAGCGCCTCGCCCACAGCCCCGACGGGGCCGAGCTGCTGGAGCTGCTGCGGGCGGCCGGGCACGCCGCCTTCGTGTCCGGCGCCGGCCCCTCGCTGCTGGTCCTCTGCCCCCGCCCGGCCGCCCCCGGCGCCCTGGCCGACGCCACCGACGCGCTGGCCACCACCGGCGCCGAAGGCTGGCAGGTCCGGCAGCTGGAGCTGGCCCGCCACGGCGCCCTCCGGGGCCCCCTCGACGGTGGACAGCTTCGGTAGACTTCGGCTCAAGTCGTGTGGCTGACCGCCGAAGGATGAGGCAGCCGCTTTCTGTCCGCAGCCAATGACGCGGAGACTCCCGTGCCCGACAAGCTGACCTCGCCCGCCGGCGAGGAGTTCGTGCTGGCCGACGCCTCGGTCAACCGCGTGCTGGTCAAGGGCGTGGTGGCCGTCATGCACGCCCGCACCGAGCGCCTCTGGTCGACCAAGGAAGGCGACATGTTCCTCTGCGCCGACGCCGAGGGGAACCTCGACGCCGAGCAGGCCACCGGGGCCGGCTTCTACTGGCAGGACACCCGCTACCTGTCCGACTTCCGGCTCGAGGTCAACGGGCACGCCCCCCTGCTGCTGTCGACCTCGGCCGACCGGGCCTTCGCCAGCCATGTCGACCTGGCCAACCAGGACCTGCTGGAGGAGGACGGCACCGTCGCCCACGTCCAGGGCACGCTCAACATCCGCCGCACCCGGGTGATCGACGGCCGGCTGTACGAGCGCATCCGGATCAAGAACTACAACGCCGCCGCCGTGACCCTCACCGTCAAGTTGACCTTCGGCACCGACTTCGCCGACATCTTCGAGGTCAGGGGGCTGAAGCGGGCCGCCCGGGGCCGCCTGGCCCGGCCCAAGGCCGACCACCGCTCGGCGGTGTTCGCCTACGCCGGGGAGGACGGGGTCTTCCGCGAGACCCGCATCGCCTTCGAGCTCGAGCCGACCGAGGTCACCGTCGACGACGAGCAGGTGGTGGCCTCCTGGCAGCTGCGGCTGGAGCCGACCCAGACCGAGCTGATCGCGATCACCGTCGAGCCCAGGGCGGCCGGGTCCAGTCCCCCCGAGCACTCCTTCGACGTGGTCATGCACGACCTGCGCCGCTCCTACGAGTCGTGGGAGCGTTCCTGCACCCGGGTCTGGACCGACAACGAGCTCTACAACTCGCTGCTCTCGCGGGGCCTGCGGGATCTCCGGGCGCTGCTCACCCCAACCCGGCACGGCAGCCTGGTCGCGGCCGGGATCCCCTGGTTCGTGGCCCCGTTCGGGCGCGACTCGCTGCTCACCTGCCACCAGACCCTGATGATCAACCCCGACCTGACCCGGACCACCCTGGAGGTGCTGGCCGCCTTCCAGGCCGACGAGGTCGACGAGTGGCGCGACGCCCAGCCGGGCAAGATCCTCCACGAGCTGCGCCAGGGGGAGCTGGCCGGGGCCGGGATCATCCCCCACACCCCCTACTACGGCTCGATCGACTCGACCCCGCTGTGGCTGCTGCTGCTCGGCACCTACTACCGCTGGACCGGCGACCTCGAGTTCTGCCGCAGCCTGCTGCCCAACGTGGAGCGGGCCCTTGCCTGGATCGCCGACTACGGCGACACCGACGGCGACGGCTTCCTCGAGTACGCGCGCTCCAGCCCCCGCGGGCTGGTAAACCAGGGCTGGAAGGACTCCCACGACTCGGTCGTCCACGTCGACGGCAAGCTGGCCGAGGGGCCGATCGCCCTGGCCGAGGTCCAGGCGTACGTCTACCTGGCCAAGCTGCGCATGGCCGAGGTGTTCCAGGCCCTCGGCAACGGTCCCCGGGCGGCCAGCCTGCGCCAGGAGGCGGCCGACCTGCGCGCCGCCTTCAACGAGCGCTTCTGGGTCGAGTCGGAGCAGTTCTACGCCATGGCCCTGGACGGCGAGAAGCGCCAGGTGGCGGCCATCTCCTCCAACCCGGCCCACGGGCTGTACTGCGGCATCGTCGACCCGGACAACGCCGGGCCCATGGCCAGGCGGCTGCTGGCCCCGGACATGTTCTCCGGCTGGGGGGTGCGGACCCTCTCCAAGTCGGCCGCCGCCTACAACCCGATGAGCTACCACAACGGCTCCATCTGGCCGCATGACAACGCCATCATCGGCGCCGGCCTGAAGCGCTACGGCTTCGCCAAGGCGACCAACCGGCTGGCCACGGCCATGTTCGAGATGGCCGTGACGGTCGACGACATCCGCCTGCCCGAGCTGTTCTGCGGCTTCACCCGCCGCTCCCCGAACCGGCCGGTGGCCTACCCGGTCGCCTGCTCGCCCCAGGCGTGGGCCGCGGGGGCACCGTTCCTGCTCCTGCAGGCGATGCTCGGGATCTCGGCCGACGCCCCGGCCAACACCATCAACGTGAACAAGCCGCACCTGCCCGGCTGGCTCAACACGGTCGAGCTGCACGACCTCAGGATCGGCGGATCGACGGTGTCGGTCGTGTTCCAGCGCCAGGGCGAGACGACCGGGTTCTCGCTGTTGGGCAAGGACGGCGACGTCCGCGTGCTGATGGAGGAATGAGGCCTGTTGCGCTCCTCCCGCCCAGGCTCGTACAATGCGAAACGTCTCAGTCGCTGGCCAATTCAGTCGACGCCCCCGCCTTATCGGCTCATTCTTTGGCGATTTCGGCGCTCCCGGCGAGGCTGGCCAGCGGTGGCAACCACCAGTTCCGTTCGAGCAGTCGACCGGGTCACGTGATCGGACGCCAGCCTCTGGCGGTGTGCGGTTCGTGCCGCGCCGCCCGGCCCCGTCGACGGGAACAGGATTAGGAGCGAGCGCGAGTCTCTCCCCATCGGCGCCGTCCGCAGGCGCCTCTCGATCTCAAAGACCCGGCAACCGGGTGGCGACGAACGGTCCCCGGCTCCTCCAGCCGGCACGCCGCCGCCTCACAGGGAAGGTGAACATGGCAACTACCGAACGCGGCATCCTCGAGGGAAAGGTCCTGCCTGAGCTGCAGGCGATCGCCTCGTCCATGGGTGTCCAGGGCTTCCAGCGACTCCGCAAGGCCGACCTGATCGGCGCGATCATCGCCAAGGCCCAGGGTGTCGAGTTCGTGCCCTCGTCGACTCCGGCTCGGGGCCGGCGGGGGGGAACGACCAGCGAGGCCCAGGCCCCGGAGGGCGAGGCCCCGGCCCCGGAGGCCGGCGCCGCCCCCGCGGCGCCCGACCAGCCGGAGCTGCCAGGCGCCGGCGCGGTCGAGACCTCGCCCAACGGCCCCGAGCGCCGGACCCGGCGCCGGAGCCGCGCCTCGGCCGACGCCGAGCCGGCCGCCTCCGGCGAGGCGCCGGAGGTTGAGGTGTCCGGGAACGGCCAGCAGGCCGGCGCCCCGCCGGCCACCCTGACCGAGCCGAGCAGCAACGGCGAGGTCGCCCAGGCCGCCGAGGCGCCGCCGGCGCCCGCGGCCGAGCAGCCGGCCCAGGCCCCGGCCGCCGAGGCCGGTTCCGGCCAGGCCGCCGAGGCGGGCTCGCCCCCGGCCACCAGGACCGAGGGCGCCCAGGGCGAGCAGCAGGCCCAGGGCGGCGGCCAGTCCCAGGGCGACCAGCAGCAGGGCGGGGGCGACCGTGGCCAGCGCCGCGACCGTGACCGCGACTGGGGCGGCCAGGGCGGCGGCGGCAACCGCTGGGACAACCAGCAGGGCCAGGGCGGAGGCCGGCGGCGCAACCGCAACCGGAACCGCAACCGCAACAACCGTGGTGGTGGTGGCGGCTTCAACGACCAGGGCAACGTGGCCCTGCTGGAGCGGCCCGACTACCGCGACCGCCAGCAGGCCGACGACCGGCCCGAGGTCAGCCGCACCGGCACCCTCGACATCCGCTCCCAGGACGGCTACGGCTTCCTGCGGGTCAACAACTACCTGCCGGGGCCCGAGGACGTGTACGTGCCCCTGTCGATGATCCGCCGGATGGGCCTGCGCCGCGGCGACGAGATCGAGGGCACGGTCAAGCTGCCCCGCGACTCCGAGAAGTACGCCGCCCTCTCCCGGGTCGACAAGGTCAACGGCCTCGATCCCGAGGAGGCGCGCAACCGCCGCGACTTCAAGGACCTGACGCCGCTGTACCCGCTGGAGCGGCTGCGCCTGGAGCACAACCCGACCGAGATCTCGACCCGGATCATGGACCTGATGTGCCCCATCGGGAAGGGCCAGCGGGGCATGATCGTCTCCCCGCCCAAGGCGGGCAAGACCACGCTGATGAAGCAGATCGCCAACGCCATCAGCGAGAACAACCCCGAGGTGTACCTCATCATCCTGCTCGCCGACGAGCGGCCCGAAGAGGTCACCGACATGCAGCGCTCGACCAAGGCGCACGTCATCTACTCGACCTTCGACCGGCCCAGCGAGGAGCACTGCCAGGTCGCCGAGCTGACCATCGAGCGGGCCAAGCGGCTGGTCGAGTACGGCCGCGACGTGGTCGTGCTGCTCGACGGCATCACCCGGCTGTCGCGGGCCTACAACCTGGCCACCCCGGCCAGCGGCAAGATCCTCTCCGGCGGCGTCGACTCCTCGGCCCTGTACCCGCCCAAGCGGTTCTTCGGGGCCGCCCGCAACCTGGAGGAGGGCGGGTCGCTGACCATCCTGGCCACCGCCCTGGTCGACACCGGGTCGCGCATGGACGAGGTCATCTTCGAGGAGTTCAAGGGCACCGGGAACATGGAGGTCCGCCTGGACCGCAAGCTGTCCGAGCGCCGCATCTTCCCCGCCCTGGACGTCGACGCCTCCTCCACCCGGAAGGAGGAGCTCCTGCTCACCGAGGAGGAGCTGGTCGTGGCCTGGAAGCTGCGCCGCGTCCTCGGCGCCCTCGACCCCGCCCAGGCCCTCGAGCTGGTGGTGGACCGGATGCGCCAGAGCAAGACCAACATCGACTTCCTCCGCCACATCCAGCGGGCCAACATCAACTAGGGGTCGGCCTGGAATTCGGGAACGGTGCAGGTCGTTCCCGGTATAGGATCAGCCACCCCAATGGAAACGCGAGGACTGCGAGTCTCTATGAAGCAGGGCATCCACCCCGAGTACAAGGACACCGCCGTGCGCTGTTCGTGCGGCGAGGAGTTCACCACCCGCTCCACCGTCTCGGAGCTGCGGGTCGACATCTGCTCCAAGTGCCACCCGTTCTACACCGGCAAGCAGAAGCTGGTTGACACCGGCGGCCGGGTCGAGCGCTTCGAGCGCCGCTACGGCAAGCGCAAGGCTCCAGAGTCGACCGCCTGAGCCGGCCGACGTGAGCGACGAGCCAGCCAAGCCCAAGCCGTTCTACTACGGCGGCCAGGCCGTCCTGGAAGGCGTGATGATGCGCGGCCAGGAGGCCTGGTCGCTGGCTGTCCGCCGCCCCAAGGGCGAGATCTACCTGGAGCAGCACACCCTGCGGCCCCTGGCCAGCCGGGTGCGGCTGTTCAAGCTGCCCTTCTTCCGCGGGATCGGCGTGCTCGGCGACTCCCTGGCCATCGGCGTCAAGGCCCTGGCCATCTCCGGCAACCAGGCCCTGGAGGAGGAAGAGCAGCTCACCGACAAGCAGATGGGCTGGTCGCTCGGGATCGGGGCGGCGTTCTTCACCGCCCTGTTCATCCTGGCCCCGGCGGCCGGGACCAACTGGCTGTCGGACCGCCTGCCCAGCAACCTCATCTTCAACCTGGTCGAGGGGCTGGCCCGGCTGGCCTTCTTCCTGCTCTACATCCTGGCCATCTCGATGCTCAGGGACATCCGGCGGGTCTTCCAGTACCACGGCGCCGAGCACATGACGATCCACTGCTACGAGGCCAAGCTGCCGCTGGAGCCGGGCAACGTGGGCAGGTTCCCGACCCTGCACGTCCGCTGCGGGACCAACTTCCTGCTGATCCTCTTCGTGGTCACCCTGATCCTGTTCACGGTGCTGTTCTCGGCCATCGGCCGCCCGCCCCTGTACGTGCGGGTGCCGCTCCAGCTTCTGGCCGTGCCGGTGATCGTCGGGATCGCCTACGAGGGCATCCGCCTCGGGGCCGGCCGTGAGCGCTCCAAGCTGGTCAGGGCGATGATGCAGCCCGGCCTGTGGCTGCAGATGCTGACCACCAAGCCGCCCACCCCCGACATGATCGAGGTCGCCATCCGCTCGCTGGAGCAGGTGCTGCCCCCGGCCGAGCGGGCCCGGGTCGCGCCCCTGCCCTCCCCCCTGGTCGCCGGGCCCGGCGCCGTGGCCGAGAACCAGGTCGAGAACCGTGCCGAACACCAGGTCGAGGACCGTCTCGCGGCCCCGGAGGACCTGCCGAGGGGCGGCTGACCATGTTCGAACGGCTCGACGAGATCGAGCGGACCTACGAGGACGTCGAGCGCCAGCTCGCCGACCCCGAGGTCATCGCCGACCACACCCGCCTGGTGGAGCTGTCGCGCCGCCATGCCGAGCTGGGCGAGATCGTCCGCGCCTACCGGGCCTGGCGCTCGGCCGGCGAGGATCTGGCCACCGCCCGCCAGCTCCTGCGCGAGGAGCGCTCGGCCGACGGCAAGGCGCTGCTGGAAGAGGAGATCGCCGACGCCCAGGCCCGCCAGGCCGCCCTCGAGGACCAGCTGCGGCGCGCCCTGGTCCCCAAGGACCCGAACGACGACAAGGACGTGATCGTCGAGGTCCGGGCGGGCACCGGCGGCGACGAGGCCGCCCTGTTCGCCAGCGACCTGTACCGGATGTACTTCCGCTGGGCCGAGCAGCACGGCTACAAGGTCGAGGTGCTGTCCCAGAGCGAGTCCGACCTGGAGGGGGTCAAGGAGGTCGTGTTCGCGGTCAAGGGCAAGGGCGCCTGGTCGCGGCTGAAGTACGAGGCCGGGGTGCACCGGGTCCAGCGGGTCCCGGTGACCGAGTCCCAGGGCCGCATCCACACCTCGGCCGCCGGGGTCAACGTGCTCCCCGAGGCCGACCCGGTCGAGGTCACCGTCGACCCCAACGACCTCAAGGTCGACGTCTACCGCTCCACCGGCCCGGGCGGCCAGTCGGTCAACACCACCGACTCGGCGGTGCGCATCACCCACCTTCCCTCGGGCATCGTGGTCGCCATGCAGGACGAGAAGTCGCAGATCCAGAACCGCGAGAAGGCCATGCGGGTGCTGCGGGCCCGGCTGCTGGAGCGGGCCATCTCCGAGCAGCAGGCCCAGCAGAGCGCCGAGCGGCGCTCCCAGGTCCGCACGATCGATCGCTCGGAGCGGGTCCGGACCTACAACTTCCCCCAGGACCGGGTCACCGACCACCGCATCGGCCTGTCCGTCGGCGACCTGCCCGGGGTGCTCAACGGCGGCGGCCTCGACAAGCTCATCGAGGAGCTGGCCACCAAGGACGCGGAGGCGGCGCTGGGCGGCGAGGGTGCCGAGGGCGCCGCGTGACCACCGCCGGGCGCGCGCCAACCTCACCCGCCGGTGCTGGGGCCCCTTCTGGGAGGGTAGCCGACGGCCGGGAGGAGTGCTCGCGGCCGTCCACAGGCTGGCCGGTACTGGGCGCCCGGCGCGAGCTGCGCGCCTGGGCGACCCGCGAGCTGGCCGCCGCCGGCTGCGTCTCGGCCCCGGCCGAGGCCGACTGGCTGCTCGAGGAGGCGCCCGGCGAGGACGCCCTGCGGGCGATGGTGGCCCGGCGGGTGACCGGGGAGCCGCTCCAGTACGTGATCGGGTGGGCGCCGTTCGGGCGGCTGCGGCTGGGGGTGGGGCCGGGCGTGTTCGTGCCCCGGCCCGAGACCGAGGGCCTGGCCGACCGGGCCGCCGGCCACCTCCGTTCCGCCTCTGAGCCCCGGGTCGGCGTGGACGTGTGCGCCGGGTCGGGGGCGATCGCCTGCTTCCTGGCCGCCGAGGTGCCCGGGGCGCGGGTGCTGGCCACCGAGCTCGACCCGGGGGCGCTGGCCTGGGCGGCCGGCAACGCCGAGCGGTACGGGGTCGAGCTGCTGGCCGGCGACCTGGACGCCCCCCTGCCGGCCGAGCTGGCCGGGCGGGTGGACGTGCTCTGCGCCAACGTGCCCTATGTGCCCAGCGGGGCCATCGCCACCCTGCCCACCGACGTCCGCGACCACGAGCCGCTGCTGGCCCTCGACGGCGGCCCCGACGGCCTCGACGTGCTCCGCCGCCTGGCCCCACGGGCCGGGCACTGGCTCGCCCCGGGCGGCTGGCTGCTCTGCGAGATCGGCGAGGACCAGGCCGACGCGGCCGCCGCCCTGCTGACCGCGGCCGGGCTGGCCGAGGTCGCCGTCCATCCCGACCTGGCCGGCCGCGACCGGGTCCTGGAAGGGAGGCGGCCATGACCGAGCCCGACATGACCGGGGACCCGCGGGTCATCCCCGTCTCCAAGGACGAGGAGCAGTGGCCGGGGCTGCTCGAGGTCGGCGGCGAGATCATCGCCAGGGGCGGGCTGGTCGTGCTGCCCACCGACACCCTGTACGGCGTCGCCTGCGACCCGTTCAACCCCTCGGCCGTCGACGCCCTGTTCAAGGCCAAGCGGCGCGGCCGCGACCTGCCCCTGCCGGTGCTGGTCCACACCTGGCGCCAGGCCATCGGCCTGGTCGACGAGGTCACCGACCAGGCCCAGGCGCTGATCGCCGCCTGGTGGCCGGGGCCGCTGACCCTGGTCCTGCGGGAGGCGCCCGGCATCGGCTGGGACCTCGGCGACTCGCGGGGCACGGTGGCCGTCCGCATGCCCAAGCAGACCTTCGCCCTGGCCCTCATCCAGCGCACCGGCCCGCTGGCCACCTCCAGCGCCAACCGCTCCGGCGAGCCGACCCCGAGCGAGGTCCCGGCGGTGGTCGAGCAGCTCGGCGACCACGTCGGGGTCTTCTTCGATGCCGGGCCGGCCCCCGACGGGCCGGCCTCCAGCATCGTCGACCTCACCGGCAGGCGGCCCCGGCTGCTGCGCGAGGGCGCCATCGGTGCCGACGAGCTGGAACGAGTGCTCGAGGAGCCGTTCGACTATGGCACCTGACCCGGGCGGCGCCGGCGGGCCGTTCGGCGTGCTGTTCGTCTGCACGGGCAACATCTGCCGGTCGCCGACGGCCGAGGCCCTGGCCCGGCGCGAGCTGGACCGCTACCCCGGGGCGCCGATCCAGGTGTCGTCGGCCGGCAGCCACGCCCTCGAGGGCAACCCGGCGGCCAGCCGCTCGATGCTGGCCGCCTCGACCAGAGGGGCCAGCCTGGAGCGGCACTTCGCCCGGGAGCTGACCAGGCGCCGGGTCCGCTCGGCCGGCCTGATCCTGTGCATGGCCGCCGAGCACCGCCCCTTCGTGCTCAGCTACGACCGCTCCGCGGCCAGCCGGACCTTCCTGCTGGCCACCTTCGCCCGCGTGGCCAGCCAGTGGGAGTGGCTGGCCGGCTCGCCGGCCGAGCTGGTCGCCCTGGCCGCCGAGCACGCCCGGGAGGAGGACGGCGACGACATCGACGACCCCCTCGGCCATCCCGCCGAGGCCTACGCGGCCTGCGCCGAGCGCCTGGACGGTCTGGTCACCCCCGTGATCGCCGCCCTCGTCAAGACCACGCCCGTCGGCTCCAAGGGTGCGACGTGATAGGTTGCTGAGTTCGTGGGAAACCTCCGGGCGTACATCCTCGTCGCCGTCATGGCGGCAGGCCTCACCTACTGCCTGACCCCGGTGGTGCGGGCCGCAGCCCTGCGGATCGGGGCCGTCGACCGGCCGGGCGGCCGCAAGATGCACGCCATCGCCACCCCGACCCTGGGCGGGCTGGCCCTGTTCTTCGGCTTCGTCGGCGGCCTCGCCCTGTCGTCGCTGCTGTTCCCGGAGCTGTTCGTCTCCTCGGAGGCGGCCGGCATCGCCATCGGGGCCTCCCTGATGGTCGGCATCGGCATCGTCGACGACCTCAAGGGCCTGTCCGCCCCGGTCAAGCTGGCCGGCCAGATCCTGGCCGCCACCACCATGACCCTGGCCGGGGTGCAGGTGCTGTTCTTCTGGCTGCCGTCGGTCGGGCCCCTGGACGAGGGCGTCATCAGCCTCGCCCCCGAGCTCGGCATCCCCATCACCGTGCTGCTGGTGATCGTCACCGTCAACGCCATCAACCTGGTCGACGGCCTCGACGGGCTGGCCGCCGGCCTGGTCGCCATCGGCGCGATGGCCTACTTCGTCTACAGCTACCGCACCGGGGCCACCGGCCTGATCGCCCAGGACTCGCCGGCCCCGCTGCTCAGCGCCCTGCTGTTCGGGATCTGCGCCGGGTTCCTGCCCCACAACTTCAACCCGGCCCGCATCTTCATGGGCGACACCGGCTCGATGCTGCTCGGCACCCTGCTCGCCGGGGCCACCATCACCGGCATCGGCCGCACCACCCAGCCCCAGGCCGGCGACCAGTTCGCCCTGCTGATCCCGGTGGCCATCCCGATCCTGGTCCTGGCCCTGCCCTTCCTCGACACGCTGCTGGCCGTCGGCCGCCGCATGCGCTCGGGCGCCGGCATCATGACCGCCGACAAGCAGCACCTCCACCACCGCCTGCTGGAGATCGGCCACTCCCACCGCCGGGCCGTGCTCATCCTCTACGCCTGGAGCGCCCTGCTGGCCGGCTCGGTGGTCGCCCTCTCCTTCACCGGCCCCCGCCGGGTCCTCCCCTTCTTCCTGGTCGTGGTCGCCTGCGGCATCTTCGGGCTGCTCTCCCCGCGCTGGCGCCGCGGCCCCGTGCCCTAGCCGGCTACAGGTCGGCCACCGCGTACAGCCGGTCGCTGGCCTGGCTGGCGGCCAGGACGGTGCCGCGCCCGCCGGTGGCGGTCACGGCCAGCACCTGCTGGTCCCCGGCGCCCGGGGTCAGGTCCCGGCCCGACCAGGCCCCGCCCCGGTAGATGGCGACGAAGGGGTGCTGGCGGAAGTCCTTGTAGGCCACGAACACCACCCCCAGCGAGGTCGCCACCCGCGGCTCCACGCCCGGGGTGACGAACTGGCGGCCGCGATAGCCCCCGGAGGCGTTGTTGAGGTAGACGACGTCGTTCCCGTCCCGCTGGAAGGTGAGGTGGTTGTTGCCGGGGCCGGAGCGGAAGGCGTCCGGGTTGAGGTCGATGTCGCCGGCGAACGACAGCCGCCGGAAGGCCCAGCTGCCGGTGCAGTCGGCCGAGCCGGTGCGGATGTGGCCCCTGGTCCCCTGGGCGCCGTCGTTGCGGGAGAAGAACAGGTCGGCCCCGCTGGCCCCGGCGCTGGCCGGCTTGAGCACGATCGAGGGCCGCTCGTCGTTCCCGGCGAAGGTGATCTGCTGCTTGACGATCGGGTCGATGCAGTCGCCGGCGCCGATGGTCTTGCTCTGGAACAGCAGGCTGGGGGCGAACTCGCCGCCGGGGCCGACCTGCTCGGTCCAGACCGCCCACCACTGGTCGGTGAAGGCGACCAGGTCGCCGGCGGTGAGGGCGCCGCCGCCCTGGGTCGCGGTCGACACCCGCTGGACGTTGACCAGCCCGCCGGTGTGGGGCCGCTTGGCGATCCAGACGCCGTTGGTGCCCTGGTACAGCAGGAAGGTGGAGCTGCCGTCGTCGGCGGCGGCCAGGACCCGCCCGCGCAGGGGGCTCTGGGCCCGGGTCCAGCTGCCGCCGCTGCCCTGGAAGTAGAAGATCAGGCCGAGGTCGGCGCAGCTCCCGCCGTGGAAGGACACGAACCCGCGGGTCAGCCCGCCGGAGGTGGCGACCGCGTCCGCCGTCACGGCCTCGAAGTCGCAGCCCACCTGGACCACGGTGACCGGCCCGATGGCCGCCCTGGCGGGAACGGCCACCGCGCCCACCAGCAGGGCGATGGAGAGGATCGTCAGGAGCCGCCGTC
>OCZS010000263.1_pt1 | contig 17294 bp, 18 predicted proteins | sample 1539071 | NCBI WGS metagenome assembly OCZS01 (sample SAMEA3113584, study PRJEB22503) | soil metagenome
TTGCGACTCGGCAGCCCTCCCTCGTCGGCCTTGCGATGCACCCACCTGAACCCACGCCGACCACGCCGCCCACCAGCGCCACGGCAACCGCTTCTCCCTCCGCGTCGGTGTAGTCGTCGCGGGTGACCGGGGCACAGCCGACGCCGATCACGTCGGCGGCGGCATAGCGCGGGTTAACCCGCGACCGCAGCTTGCGGGTCATCTCTGCTCTTGAGGACACCACCATGTCGTCCGCCCGCCGACTGTCGCCCGTTGCATCTCGCTGCCGCAGCGCGGGCAGTGGGCTCCGGTCTTGCGAGCGCCGATCACCTCGCCGGTGTGTACGCCGCCGTTCTCGATCGCCGCCTGTGCCGAACGTTGCAGGGCCCGCAGCAGCCGGTTCAGCTCGGTCGACGTAAGCTCGTCGGCCGGCCGTTGCGGCGAGATCTTGGCCTGCCACAGCGTCTCGTCGGCCAGCAGGTTGCCCACCCCGGCGACCACCGACTGGTCGAGCAGCCGGGCCTTGACCGGCGCCCGGCTGCGGCTGACCCGTTCGGCGAACTCCTTACGTCCGACCTGCTGCGCGTCCGGTCCCAGCGCCTCCACCGCCGGGTCCAGCCGGATCCGGCCCAGCCGCCGCTGGTCGAACAGCCGGAGGCTGCCCCCGTCGGCGAACGTCAGCGTGAAACGCACCCAGACCGGCTTGACCGCCGCCCGCTCAGCAGCCCGGCCGGCCCGCTGACCCAGCCAGTCGCCGCCCTCGTTCAACCGACCGCGGGCGTCGGTCACCAGCAGATGACCGCTCATGCCGAGATGGATGCCGAGCACCGGTCCCGGCGTACGGGACCGGCCCACCCCGGAGGTCTCGCACCACATCGACTTGCCACGCCGGAAAGCACCGGTGAGCTTGCGGCCAACCAGCGCCGCCCGGATCTCACCCGGCGGATGCGGCCGGCAGACCCAGCTGTCGGTGTCGTCGACGTCGGCGATCCGCCGGCCGAGGGCGCTGCCCTCGACGGCGGCCCGGGCGCTCTCGACTTCGGGAAGCTCAGGCATGGGACTGCCATTGTGCCGGGCGGGTATCGCCTGCAGAGCCCGCGCCTCCTCCTCGGCGTGAGCGCGACTTTGCCCCGCAGCCGATGTTTCGGGCGGCCAACCCGATCATGGCTCTGCATCGACCCACGCCCTTCCTGATGCTCGACGTCGGCCGGGCCGTCGCTCGGTACGCGCGGCTCCAGTACGCGTTCGGCGTATGGGCGGTGCACTATGCGGTAAGGCCAACCCCCATCCTGAGCTGCTGCGGGCCCTGGTCCGGGCCGGCGGCCGACTGCGGCACGCCGATGCGGGTGGGCTCGACGCAGCCAGCGTCCTGGTCAAGTGGCCCAGCGCGCCGAGCGTGGCCTCCCCGGATGACTTCACCGACCTGGTGACCGCGGCGTTCCGCATCCTGGCGAACGCCCGACCACCCTCAGCCGGATGCGCGGTGATCGCCGAACCCGTTAGCCGCTTGTAGTTGCGAGAGCCCTCGAGAGGTTTGAATCCTCCCGGGGCTCTTCTATTTCGCCAGCGGCTTGGCGCAGTGCCACACTGACTGGTTAGTCGAGGTTAAGGGGGCACTATGCATCGTCGTCAGGTGTGTCTGTTCCGGCGGCATGACTGGCATTCCGAGTACGACGAAGAGAACCGGCAGACGACGTGGACATGCCAGCGTTGCGGAACCCAGAAGCTGACAGTGGATGATGTGGTGAACAGAGGGGTTGACAAAGGGGCACCGGGCCCGGGCAACATCAACCTCTACGGCGGCGGCGGGTAGACAGGAGCGGCCCTCACTCGGTGGGTCGTATCCCTGCAGACTGCCCTTGCCGCGCTCGTACCCGGCCCGCACCGCCGCGATCAGACAGCCCCCGAGACTACAAGCACCCAAAAGGAGATGAGCGCCATGAGCACCAGCCAGCCGTTTGGTCACAACGTGGTCCCATCAGCGGTCGGCAGAGAGAACTCTCCTGATCCCGACGATGTGCCCATTGTCGACCTCGGCGAATCGCGCGGGCCTGATCCCGCTTACGCGGGCGACGTTCCGGTCGGGACGGCAGACGCTGACGAGGACGCGCGGCGCGCGGGCGGCAGCATCGAGCCTGATCCCGCCTACAAGGACGACGTTCCGGTCGGGACCGCAGACGCTGACGAGGACGCGCGGCGCGCGGGCGGCAGCCGGTAGAATCTCTAAGCTGTCAGGCCAGATACCGAAATCTGAGAAGTGGCGTCAGCGCCAATTCCCATATTCCAGGTGCTGGTCGAGTCGGGGCTGCGCCGGCACGCCTACCCAACCTTGGGATCGTGACGCTCGCTTCGATCATGCCCAGCGATATCCAGGCCTGGGTCAGACGGCTCGCCACTGGCCAGCCGAACGGACAACCGGCGCTGGCACCGTCTAGGGTTGCCGTCGTCCACGGCCGTGTCTCGGGGATCTTCCGGGCCGCGATCCGCGACCGCAGGATCGTTGCCAGCCCTTGCGAGTCGACCCGGCTGCCGAAGGTGACGCCAAAACGGATTGAGCCGCTTGCCACGAAAGCCGTACGTCGCTGGAGGCGTCAGCCTCTCCGCGCTGGCGGGCGTTCGTCACCACGCCGGCAGGCACAGGGCTACGACAGGGTGAGCTGCTCGGCCTCACAGTCGACCGGATCGACTTCCTGCGGAAGGTGCTGCGCGTCGACCGGCAGCTCTCCCAAGTCCCCGGGCCAAGGACTCACGCTCCTGGTCCGCACCGTGCCACTTCCGGGCGTGGTCGTGGTCGCTCTGGCCGCCCACCTTGGCCGGGTTCTCGCGAGCCGTCTGGATTCCGATGCGACAGCGGCCGGGCTGCCGCATCGGTCAGCTGCCACGACCTGCGGCCTACTACGCTTCGCTGCTCCTCCGCCACGGGGAGTCCGTCAAGACAGTTCAGGCCCGGCTGGGACATGCCTCCGCCGCCGAGACCTTGGACTGCTATAGCCACTTGTGGCTGGACAGTGACGACCGGACTCGCGAGGCCATCGATGCCGTCCTCAGGACTCCGAGGGACTCTGGAGGGACTGCGAAGGGAGGTGAGGCCTGAAACCGCAGGCCGAAGCGGTGTTGGGGGACGAGCCGGCCGGTAAGCCGGATTCTGTATCCCGCCGAGGCGGGATGGCGATCATCCATCTGCGACTGCTGTTGCCAGCAGCCTGGTGCGATCTACCCGGAGGCTCGGGCGAGCAGCCCTCGAGCGCCTCCGCAGACGCGCGGACGCGTCCTTGTGATCTTGCTCCCGGTGGGGTTTACCGAGCCACCCCAGTCACCTGGGGTGCTGGTGGTCTCTTACACCGCCGTTTCACCCTTACCCCTCCTGCGAGGGGCGGTCTGTTTTCTGTGGCACTGTCCCGCGGGTCACCCCGGGTGGGCGTTACCCACCACCGTGCTCTTCGGAGTCCGGACTTTCCTCGGCCCCACCAGGTGGGACCGCGATCGCCTGGCCGACTCGTCCGGCTCCAAGTCTAGAGGACCAGAGCCAGGAGTAGCGTCGGAAGTCGAGGAAAGGGAGCAACCGATGGCGGACGATCAATGGTGGTACGACCTCAAGACCAAGACCGCGGTGCGGGACAACAAGGCCGGCCGGGCGACCGACCGACTGGGCCCGTACGCCAGCCGCGAGGAGGCCGAACACGCGCTGCAGCGGGTCGAGGAGCGCAACGATGCCTACGACAACGACCCGCGTTGGAACGACGACGTCAACCAGTGACGGCGGCGTCCGCACAAAGCCGGCGCAGCGCGAGCTGAGCCAGCGGCGCGTACGCGGCCACGACCAGCGCCGGTCCGGCGAGCGAGAGGGTGCTCCGCGAGCCCGACCCGGCCGCGTACACGGCGTGGTCCAGGTCGAGGGTCACCGGTCCCAGCCGGACCTGCCAGCTCCAGGTGCGGGCCTCGGGGCGGCAGGAGGTCACCGTGAACGGGAGCGGGACCACGCCGACCGCGTATACGGTGCCACGTACGCCGAGCGCCAGCTGGTCGGCGCTGGCCTGGACCCGGCTGATCTGGGGCGACCACTCCGGCCACCGGGCGAGGGTCGCGTAGCGGTCCCAGACCTCCTCGACCGGAGCCGGGCCGCGCGCCTCGATCCGTCGCACCGCCATCGCCCTGCTCTCCTCCTGTTCCTTTGTCGGAAACTGTCGACAAACTGCAGGACACTTACCCGAATTTCCGCAGTCCGTCGGCGGTTTCTTCGGTGATCTTGATCGGTCACCAACCCACGTAACCGTCGCGTTTCGCGCGTGGACCCGCCCTCGCCGTCCGATCGCTTACGTCGTAAACTCTTCCCGACTTGCCCCGTTGCCTCTCTAGGAGCTGCCATGAAGTTGAAGACTGTCCTCGTTGCGGCCACAGCGGCCGGCATCGGCTACGTGCTCGGCACCAAGGCCGGGCGGACCCGGTTCGAGCAGATCCGCGGGCAGGCCCAGGAGTTCATCAACTCGCCCAAGGTGCAGGACACGGTGGCGAACCTGAGCGACACGGTCAAGCAGAGCGCCCAGAAGCTGCCCGACCCGGTCGCCGGCGTGGTGAATGCGGTGGCTGACTCGGTGAAGAGCTCGACCGCCTCACAGCAGGAGGAGCCGCCGTCGACCTCTCCCACGACTCCGACTGCCCCGACGCCGTCGACTTCCCCGACGCCCCCGACGCCCCCGACGCCCCCGACCTCCCCGACGCCTCCGCCGCAGTGAGCCGCCGGCTCGCCGTCGGCTGCGACTTCGTCCATCGTTCCTCGTTCGACGTCGCCGCAGTCTTTCAGGTCGAGCCGGTCGCCGACCAGGTGGCGGAGGTGGTCGAGGCCGAGTGGTCCATGCAGCCCGACGTCACCACCCGGACCTACGCCGATCTCTACGGCAACCCGTGCCGCCGGGTCACCATCCCGGCCGGGCGCTCGGTGATCACCTACCGCGCGACGGTAGACGTCCCGGACGTGGTGGAAGAGGTCGACGAGGACGCCCCTGAGCTGCCCGCCGACCAGCTGCCCGACGAGACGCTGATCTTCACTCTGCCCAGCCGCTACTGCCTACCCGACGTGCTGGGCCGCGAGGCGTGGAGCCGGTTCGGCACTCTGCCGCCCGGCTACCGGCGGGTGCAGGCCATCTGCGACTACGTGCACGACCACCTGACCTTCTCCTACGGCAGCTCCACGCCGCAGAGCACCGCGGCGGATGTGCACACCTCCGGGTACGGGGTGTGTCGGGACTACACCCATCTCGCCGTCTCCCTGTGCCGGGCCCTGAACATCCCGGCGCGCTACGTGTTCGGCTACCTGCCCGAGATCGAGGTGCCGCCGCTCGGCGTGCCGATGGATTTCGCGGCCTGGATGGAGGTCTACCTCGGCGACCGGTGGTGGACCTTCGACCCGCGCAACAACGCGCGACGCAAAGGGCGGGTGCTCATCGGCCGAGGGCGGGACGCCGGGGACGTGGCCATGGCCACCACCTTCGGCGCGCCGTTGCTGGAGTCGATGTCGGTGATCGCCGAAGAGATCGTCGAGCCGAGTGTGGAAAGCGCCGTTCCCGCCTGAGCGTTCGCTGCACACGCCGGCAGGCTCTGGCGTCCGCGCCTAGTGTGCCTCGAGGGCGGCCACGGACCGGTCGACCACCTGGTTGAGCCCGATGTCGCCGATCGGGGCGGCGCCGAAGAAGAAGCCCCAGTTGTCGCCGTCGGGGACGACGACCACAATCACCCGGTCGCCCGAGAAGGCCAGCCCCGGCTCGGCCACCGACACGTCGGCCTCGATCAGCCAGCTGGATCGGCCGCTGACCGTTGTGGCCTCGCTGCGCCGGTTCACCCGGGTGGGCTCATACGGGTCGTACATCGGCCCGGTCATCAGGCACTGCATCAGGCTCTCGGCGGTGTTGCGGGCGTCGTTCACGAAGCCACTCTCGGCCCGCAGCTGACCGACGGCCAGCTGAGCGATCCAGGCGGGTGCGGCACTGACCGGAAGCTGTTGCTGGATGACGTCGTAGGCGAAGGTCATCCGGGGCTCTTCGGTCGCGGGGCGGTAGCTGGGCTCGGCCGGGAACGAAAGGTTGCCGCCGTACACCCGGCCGTCCGTCGGGTGCGGCGCCCGCAACCCGGGGAGGCCGAGGGGGCAGGGCACCAGCGGGGCCGACGACGGTGGGGACGCGGACGGTGAGGGGCTAGGGGAGCGCAGAGACGGGGTCGGGCTGGGTGTGGGTGTCGGGGTGGGCGAGGAGCCGTCCCCGATCACGGTGGGCGGCGGCGCCGGGTCGACGGTGATCGGGCCGACGTTGGCCAGAAAGTTGCGGAGGACCAGGGCCAGCAGCACCAGCACGACCACGCCGCCGAGGACGGCGGCCACCAGGAAACCGCGGAACCGTCGGGGCTGCCGGGGTGACGGGCCGCCGGGCGGAGGCTGGCGAGGGTCGTCGGTGGTCTCCGCCGACCACTGCGCACCGTCCCAGTAGCGGAACCGGCCGCGGGCGCCACCCGGGTCCGGGTGCCAGCCGGTCAGGTCAGCCACAGGCGGTTAGCGGTCGCGTCGCAGGGAGCCCACGCTTTCGAGCCTAACCGGCGCGGCGGGCCTCCGACTGCTGCTTGCGGCGCGCTTGCAGCGTGCCGATCACGGCGATCCCGACCAGCACGGCGGCGGAGAGGCCCAGCAAGGAGGTGCTGTTCAGGACGGGGAGGGCGGCAACGATCGGCAGCAGGGGCAGTGCCGCCAACGGCCAGGGCCACACCGACCGCCACTCGCGCGCCGTGCCGCCGACCACCATCACGATGCCGAGCAGGAAGAGCACGGCTCCGCCGGCGAGCAGCCACCCGTACGCCGACGGCGCCGCGGTGTCGGGGTGCAGCGCAAGCTCCTCGAGCCCCACGCCGGCGAGCACGATCCCGAAGGTCATGGGCAGGTGGCCGTAGACGAACAGGTCGTGGCGCTCGTCGACGGCGTCCTTGCTGGGCTCCGCCTCCGCCGCCTCGGTCTCGGCGAGGTCGTCGGCACTCGCGTCGGCCCCGACGTCGAAGTAGATCCACCACAGGGCCGCGATGACGACGAATCCGACCAGTCCAGCCATCACCGCCGGTCCGGTCCAGGACGCGTCGTGCACGCCCCGGACCACACCGCCCAGGGCCTCGCCGAGGACCAGGATCACCAACAGCCCGAAGCGCTCCGGTAGGTGCTCGATGTGCAGCGGCAGCTTGTCGCTACGCAGGGTGGCCAGCGGCGGACCGAGCGCGTCGACCAGCACGGCCACGGCCCACAGGGCGTACCGGGTGGGGCTGGGCACGGCCAGTGACACCGCCCACAGGGTGGCACTCGCGGCGATGCAGGTCAGGTAGACGTTGATCGTCGGACGAGCGTCGGAGACGTGCAGCCAGGCCCGGAGGTAGAGGCCGAGCAGGATCAGCCGACTGGCCAGGTAGCAGGCCGCGAACGGCACGGCATACTCGCCGACCGCGCTCGCGGCGCTGGCCGCGCATCCGGCGATGGCCAGGGTGGCGGAGAGCTTGGCGAGCCGGAACACCACGTCGTCGGTGTCGAACCGGTTCGCGTAGAGGGTGAAGCCCATCCAGGACAGCCAGATCGCCACGAACAGGCCCAGCAGGACCAGCAGCCCGGCCCAGGTGAGGTTCTCGGTGAAGGCCGCTACCAGCTGCATGACCACCAGCACGTACGCGAGGTCGAAGAACAGCTCGAGCCGGCTGGCGCTGCGGTCCTCGCCGACGGCCAGCGTCGGCGGTCGCACCATGGGCAGGGGCTCGGCAGTCTCCGTCGCGCTCACCGGACCATGATTCCCTGCCCCGGGTGGGCGTCGACGCGCGGCACCCCGGACGATGGGCGTCGTGGTCAGCGGTACGAGCGGAGGAGACGCTCGTACTCGAGGTCGAGGTCGTTGCATGCCTCCCGCGCGGTTCGGCGGATCTGCCGGCGCTCCGGAAACCGCCGCAGGTAGTCGACCGCCTCGCACAGGTCGGACCAGAACACGATCACGATCAGGATGTAGAGCAACAGCATGGAGAGTCCTTGGAAGTCCGGCAGAAGCGCCGCCGCCGTCACGCTGACGACTGACCTGGCACTTCTCGATCGATTCGGCGGACAGCAGTCGACCAGATGCATCTGCTCCACCCAGGCGGCCGGTGACCCACCCGTGCGGCGTACGAACTCCTCGACACACCCGGCCCGAAACATCGGCGTTACGTCCTGACCGGCAGACTGTGCCCCGTGGACAAGCAGACCGAGTTCGTGCTTCGGGCCATCGAGGAGCGGGACGTTCGTTTCGTCCGGATGTGGTTCACCGACGTGCTCGGATTCCTCAAGTCGGTCGCGGTCGCGCCGGCCGAGCTCGAAGGGGCGTTCGCCGAGGGCATGGGGTTCGACGGATCCGCCATCGAGGGCTTCGCCCGGGTCTACGAGTCCGACATGGTGGCCCACCCCGACCCGTCGACGTTCCAGGTGCTGCCCTGGCGCGACACCAGCCCGGCCACCGCCCGGATGTTCTGCGACATCTCCATGCCCGACGGCTCGCCGTCGTACGCCGACCCGCGCTACGTCCTCAAGCGCGCGCTGAAGAAGGCCGCCGACCTGGGCTTCACCTTCTACACCCACCCCGAGATCGAGTTCTTCCTGTTCAAGGACCCGATCGTGCCCGGCCAGCCGCCCACGCCGGTCGACCGCTCCGGCTACTTCGACCACACCCCCCAGAGCCTGGGCACCGACTTCCGCCGCAAGGCCATCACCATGCTCGAGCAGATGGGCATATCGGTGGAGTTCTCCCACCACGAGGGCGGCCCGGGCCAGCAGGAGATCGACCTGCGCTACGCCGATGCGCTGTCCACCGCCGACAACATCATGACGTTCCGCGTCGTGGTCAAGGAGGTGGCGCTGTCCTCGGGCATCTACGCCTCGTTCATGCCCAAGCCGTTCACCGAGTGGCCAGGTTCGGCGATGCACACGCACATGTCGCTCTTCGAGGGCGACAACAACGCCTTCTACGACGCCAGCGCCGAGCACCATCTGTCCAAGGTCGGCCGCTACTTCATCGCCGGGCTGCTGCGGCACGCCGCCGAGATCACCGCGGTAATGAACCAGTGGGTCAACTCCTACAAGCGGCTGGCCGGCGGCGGCGAGGCTCCGGCGTACATCTGCTGGGGACGGAACAACCGCTCCGCCCTGGTCCGGGTGCCGATGTACAAGCCGAACAAGGGGTCCTCGGCCCGGGTGGAGCTGCGGTCCATCGACTCGGCCGCCAACCCGTACCTCGCCTTCGCCCTGATGCTCGCCGCGGGGCTGGCCGGGATCCAGGGGGAGTACGAGCTGCCGGAGGGTGCCGAGGACGACGTCTGGTCGCTCACCGAGCGGGAGCGTCAGGCGTTGGGCATCTCACCGCTCCCGCGCAACCTCGACGAGGCCATCCGCACCATGGAGAAGTCCGACCTGGTGGCCGAGACCTTGGGCGAGCACGTCTTCGACTTCTTCCTGCGCAACAAGCGGTCCGAGTTCGAGGAGTACCGCAAGCAGGTCACCCCGATGGAGCTGAACCGGCTGCTACCGCTGCTCTGACGTGACCTAGGAGAGCACCGGCAGGGCCGCCGAGAGGTCGGCCCGCAGACCGGAGGCGTGTACGCGGCCGGTGCCCACGGCGTCCGACCACGGCTCCCGACCGGTGGCCAGGCGCAAGAAGGTCACCGGGTCGGTCTCCACCACGTTCGGCGGCGTCCCCCGGGTGTGCGTCGGTCCGGGGTCGCCCAGGCCGCACTGCACCGCGGCGTACGGCGGCACTCGCACCTCGACCGAGCGGCCGGGATGCTGACCGGCCAGGATGGCGGTGAGTGTGCGCACGGCCGCGGCCAGGGCGGGACGCTGCAGCGGGACCGGCTCACGGTCGGGCAGCGAGCGGCTCAGGTCGTCGCTGTGCACGACCACCTCGACGACGCGGGTCCGCACCAAGTCCTCGCCGGCGATCGGGCCGCGGGGGCCGCGGGCGACAGCGGGCAGGCGGTCGGCCAACAGCTCCGCACAACGCTCGATCTCGGCGTCCAGCGCTGAGACCACGTCGTCGACCTCCGCTGCGGAGCGGCTGGCGTCGGCGATCTGGTCAGCGTTCGGCCGGTACCCCTGGACGTACACGTGCACCGGCAGCGGTCGCTCGGTGCTCACCCGGTCCAGGGACTCGCGCAGCGTGCGATGGGCGAAGACCAGGTGGCCGGCCAGCTGCCGTACGCTCCAGCCCGCCAGCACGCTGGGCGCGGCGAAGGCGGCCTCGTCGAGGGTTCGCAGCCAGTCGGCGACCGCGTGGGACTGCTCCAGCAGGACCTCGGCCGGCGGGCGGGTTCGATTCGCCATGTGAAACCTCCGGAGCGACGGTACCCGCGCCGCCCCGGAGGCTTTCGCCAGACCCCGCTCCAGGTTGACCGGCCGGAGCGCCGGGTCGATGCCGTAAGGCGATCTGACGGGTTGCCCTCGTTCGCAACCGAGTTGCGAAACGCCATCAGCCGGTAGTCCTCGGTTCAGAAACGATCAAGATCAAGCCCGCGGGCCGGCGGTAACACGTGCGTAACATCGGGGTGTGGTTCGGATATCGACGACTCAGGGCAGCCTGGCCCGCCGCGGGTTCGCCGACGCCCGGGCGGCGGAGGCGATCCTGCAGCGCTGGGAGCTTGACGACGATGGGTCGGAGCTGCTGGTCGACCTGATCGCCCAGGCCGCCGACCCGGACCTCGCCCTGAGTGGGCTGGACCGGCTGGCCGAGCAGGTCCCGGACCTGCGGACGCGCCTGGCCGCCTCTCCGGTCCTGGCCCGCCAGCTGGTCATGGTGCTAGGGGGCAGCAGCCGGCTCAGCCAGCATCTGCTGGCCCACCCCGACCACCTCGCGCTGCTCGACGGCGACCTGCAGCGGACGTCGGCGACGGACCTGCGGCGGACCCTGCTCGCCGCCGTCGACGCCGACCCGGAGGCCGACGCACCGGTGGCCGCCGAGCTGTCCGGGGACCCGTTGCGGATCGCCTACCGGGGTGCACTGCTCCAGATCGCCGCCCGGGACCTGGGTTCGCCGGAACCCATCGAGGCGGTCGACGGCATCGCCGACGAGCTCTCCGACCTGGCCGACGCGGCGCTGGAAGCGGCCCTGGCCATCGCCCGGGCCAAGATCGGCCCCGACTCCGCGAAGACCCGGCTGGCCGTGGTCGGGCTCGGCAAGTGCGGCGCCCAGGAGCTCAACTACGTCAGTGACGTCGACGTGCTCTACGTCGCCGAGCCGGTGGCGGGTGAGGACGGGCAGCCACGGGTCAGCAACGACAAGGCCATCACCATCGCCACCCGGCTGGCCGCGGAGATGACCCGGATCTGCTCCGCGCACACCGCCGCCGGAACGATCTGGGAGGTCGACGCCGCCCTGCGGCCGGAGGGGAAGTCGGGCCAGCTGGTCCGCACGCTGGAGAGCCACCGGGTCTACTACCAGAAATGGGCCAAGACCTGGGAGTTCCAGGCCATGCTCAAGGCCCGCCCGTCCGCCGGTGACCTCGAGCTCGGCGCTGAGTTCGTCGCGCTGCTCGCCCCGCTGGTGTGGACCGCGGCCGAGCGGGAGAACTTCGTCGCCGACACCCAGGCCATGCGCAAGCGGGTGGTGGAGCACATCCCCGCCCGCAACGCGGGCCGCGAGCTCAAGCTGGGCGAGGGCGGGCTGCGGGACGTCGAGTTCTCGGTGCAGCTGCTGCAGCTGGTGCACGGCCGAGTGGACGAGCGGCTTCGGGTCCGGGCCACGCTTCCGGCGCTCAAGGCGCTGGTCGACTACGGATACGTCGGCCGCGGGGACGGCAAGAGCCTCGCTCTGGCCTACCGGTTCCTGCGCACCCTGGAGCACCGGATCCAGCTGTTCAACCTGCGCCGGACCCACGTGCTCCCCGAGGGCGAGGACGACCTTCGCCGGCTGGGGCGCTCGCTGGGTTACGGCGACCCGGCGCCTGAGCTGCTCTCCACCTGGCGGCACACCGCCCAGGCGGTCCGCCGGCTGCACCAACGGCTGTTCTACTCACCGCTGCTGGACACCGTGGCCCGAATCCCGACACACGAGCTCCGGCTGACCACCGAGGCGGCGACCGATCGGCTCAAGGCCCTGGGGTACGCCGATCCGACTGCCGCCCTGCGTCACATCGCTGCGCTCAGCCAGGGTGTGACCCGGCAGGCGGAGATCCAGCGGCAGCTGCTGCCGGCAATGCTCGGTTGGTTCGCCGAAGCGCCGAACCCGGACCACGGCCTGCTGGCCTTCCGGCAAGTGTCCGACGCCCTGGGCACCACGCCCTGGTATCTCCGCGCGTTGCGGGACGAGGGCGCCATGGCCGCGCGACTGGCGCACATCCTCGCCTCCAGCCGGTACGCCGTGCAGCTGCTGACCCGGGCGCCGCAAACCGTGCAGATGCTGGCCGACGACGCCGACCTCCGACCGCGGAGCCGCGACGACCTGCAGGCCGAGATGTGGGCGGCCGGTGCTCGCCAGGGCACGCCGAAGGCTGGAGTGGAGGCGATCCGGGCCATCCGGCGCCGTGAGCTGTTCCGGGTGGCGGCGGCCGACATCCTCGGCGAGCTGGACGTGCTAGGGGTCGGGGCCGCGCTGAGCGACCTGGCCTCGGCCACCATCGACGCGACCCTGATGGTGGTCCGGGACAGCATGGAGACCCAGCCGGTGCCGCGGATCGCCGTGATCGCCATGGGCCGCTGGGGTGGGCGGGAGCTGTCCTACGCCTCCGATGCCGACGCGATGTTCGTGATGGACGACAACAACCATGGAGACTCCGACCCCACAAAAGTGGCCACGGCGGTGATCACCGAGGTGCGCCGGCTGCTGGCCCAGCCGGGCGCCGACCCCAGTCTGAGCATCGACGCCGACCTGCGGCCGGAGGGCAAGGGTGGCGCCCTGGTCCGCTCGCTCACCGCGTACAAGAACTACTACAGCCGCTGGTCCTCGACCTGGGAGCTGCAGGCCCTGGTGCGGGCGGACGCGCTGGCTGGGCCGGAGGACCTGGGCGAGGCCCTGATGGCCGAGATTGATGCGCGCCGGTGGCCCGAGGGCGGGCTGAACGCGGCCCAGCTGAGCGAGATCCGCAAGCTCAAGGCTCGGGTCGAGGCCGAGCGCCTGCCCCGCGGGGCGAACCCCGCCAAGCACACCAAGCTGGGCCCCGGTGGTATCGCGGACGTGGAGTGGACGGTTCAGCTGCTTCAGCTGCAGCACGCCCGCCGAATCCCCGCGCTGCGCTCGTCGCAGACCGTCGTGGCCCTGCGGGCGGCCCGGGACGCCGGCGTGATCGACCCGATGGACGCCGGTCACCTGGAGGCGGCCTGGACGCTGGCCAGCCGGATCCGCAACCAGATCATGCTGATGCGCGGCCGCGGCTCCGACTCGCTGCCGAGCGACAACCGGGAGCTGGCCGGCGTGGCGGAGCTGCTCGGCTACCAGGCGGGGGAGTCCTCCCACCTGCTGGCCGACTACCGCCGGGTCACCCGGCGCGCGCGGATCGTGGTGGACCGGATCTTCTGGGGCAGCGGCTAGCGAATCCCGGTCGGGTCGATCGCGATCGCCAGCTGGTTGCCACCCGGACCGCACTGCGGCCCGTTGGGGTAGGTGGTCTCTGCGGTCCGGGCGACATCGGCCAGCTCGACCGCCCGCCCGGCCACCGTGACCGTGCCGCTGACCCGGACCTCCGCGGCGGGCAGCTCGGGCACCGGGAGGAACCCGACCAGGGTGCCGTTCGGCACGGCCGTCGCCGAGCAGGTGTCGTCAGGATCGGAACCGCTACAACCCTGGTCGACCGTGTCACTGCCCGGGCTGAGCTCGACGGAGTCCTCGGTGCACGGGCCGGACCAGCAGACCTCGAGACGTACGCGGTCCACCTGCTCGGCGTACGGCGAGAGCACCGTCACCGCCACTCCGGAGACCGAGCCGATCTCGGTGCAGGGAACCTCGGTAGGGCCACAGCCGGTCAGGCCCAGCACCACCGCGGCCGCAGCCCAGAACCGCACACGCAGATCGTAGAGCCGCATGTCACACTTCGAGCCCCTTACTCGCACCTACCGCCCTCGGCCGAGGGCGGGAAGTGCGGGTAGCGGGCTGGAAGTGAAGACGAGGGCGCGCGTCGGCACCCGGCGTCAGGCCTGGTCGGAGTGTCCGCGTAAGGTGCTCGGCGGATATCACCGAGGTGAGGAGGGACCGCATGGCGGCCGGGGAGCTGGGCACAACCACCACCAACCTGCCCGCCCTGAGGGTGATCGGTGGGGTGGTCGAGATCCTTCGCGGCGTCAAGGCGGAGGGCCAGGCGCTGGAGTCGATCGCCCGCCCGCTGACCGCCCACGAGACCGACGACGACGCAACGCCCGCGACGGCCTGAGCGTTGGGTGGTGGGATCGGGCTCCGGCTGCTGAGCGTCCCGGCGCGGCACCCCTACATCGACGCCGTGCACCCGGCCGGCGTCCGCCCGGTCTGGGCAGAGCGGCGACTCTGGGAGGCCGACCCGGTGTTCTCGCCGCCCGTGGTGGCCGAGCTCGGAGGACTGGCCGACCTGATCCATGTGCACTTCGGCTTCGACCACCTCGACGCCGACGCCGCTCAGCGATGGGTGGATGCCCTGGCCGCGGCCGGTCTACCGCTGGTGCTGACCGTGCACGACCTGCGCAACCCGCACCATCCCACCCGGGGTAGGCACGAGGCGGTGCTGGAGGTCTTGTTGCCAGCCGCGGCGGCGGTGACCACGCTGACGCCCGGCGCGGCAGCCGAGGTCGAGCACCGCTTCGGGCGGACGGCCGATGTGCTGCCGCACCCGACGCTGCTGCCGGACGACGAGCTGGACCCAGACGTGGCTCGCGACCCGAGCCTGGTGATCGTGCACCTGAAGTCGCTGCGACGGAACCTGCAGGATCCGGCGGCGGTGGTCCAGGCTGCTGCCCGCGGCGCCCGGTCGGCCGAGGGGCGGCTCCGGGTCGACCTGCACCCGGAGGTGGCCGAGGACCCTCGCCTGGCGGACCTGCTCGGACCGACGCGTACGCCGGGCGCGGAGTTCTGGGTCCATCCCCGGTTCTCCGATGCGGAGCTCGAGCGCTACCTGCGGCGGGCCGCGGTCACCGTGCTGCCGCACCGGTGGGGAACTCACTCCGGCTGGCTGGAGCTGGCGCGGGACCTCGGCACCCGGGTGGTGGCGCCGGACTGCGGCTACTACCGCGAGCAGTGGGACGGGGTGTTCACCTACGGCAACAACGAACAGGCTGGGCTGGACGAGGACAGCCTGGCCTGGGCCGTCGAGATGGCGCTGATGGAACCGCCCCTCGAACCGGTCAACTGGTCAGCCCGGCGGGCTGAGCGGGCCCATGTCCGGAGGGCGCACGCCGACCTCTACCGGTGGGTGGTGGATCGGCGTCGTTCGTCCTAACCGGTCTGGTCGAGAGCGAGACCATACGCGGCCAAGGTCGCGGCGGCGGTGTTGTCCCAGCTGAAGCTCGACGCGTGCGCCGCCGCGCGGGCGCCCATCCGGTGCCGCTCGGTCTCGTCGTCCAGCAGCGTTTCGAGCGCGGCGGCCCAGGCCTGCAGATCCTGCCCGGGCACCAGCAGGCCGGTGACCTGGTCGCGTACGGTGTGCCGCAGCCCGCCCACGTCGGTGGCCACCACCGGCCGGCCGCAGGCCTGCGCCTCCAGGGCGACGAGGCCGAAGGACTCGTTGTAGGACGGGACCCCGACGACGTCGGCCACGCAGTACCAGCGGAACAGGTCGGCGCGGGCGGAGTGGGGACGAAAGATGACCTGGTCGCCGACACCGAGGTCGCGGGCCAGCGGGGCCAGGGTTGCCGACCACTCGGAGTCGGGTCCGCTCGGGCTGCCGATGATGATCAGCCGCAGCCGGTCCCGGCGCTCAGGATCGCGTTCAACGAGCTCGCCCACCGCCCGGATCAGCACGTCCGGCGCTTTGAGCGGCTGGATCCGGCCGACGAAGAGGATGATCTGCTTCTCCTGGTCCACCCCAAGCTGGACCCGGTTCTTGGGCTGGTCGCAGGGGTGGAAGGTGTGCAGGTCGACCCCGGGCGGCACAATCCGGACCTGGTCGGTGGTCGCGCCGTAGTGTTGCTGCAGCTCGGCGGCCTCGTCGGTGGTGTTGGCGGTGAGGACGTCCGCGTCGGCGACGATCGCCGCCTCGCCCTCCTCGCGGTCGTTGGGTTCGCTGGTCTGGTGCGTGCTCAACGTGTTGTTCTTCACCCGAGCCATGGTGTGCATCGTGTGCACCAGCGGGATGGCGTGCTTCGCCTTGAGCCGCCGGCCCACCATGCCCGACAGCCAGTAGTGGCTGTGGATGAGGTCGTAGGGCGCCATCTCGGCGTCCAGCCGCTCGCCGAAGCCGTGGACCAGCTCCAGCAGAGCCTCCTTGGCGACCGGGGCGTCCGGTCCGGCAGGCACGTGGACGACCCGGGTGTGCTCGTTGAGCTCGACGATGGCCGGGCGGTCATCGCCGGCGGCCCGGGTGAACACGTCGACCTTGAGGCCCCGCTCACCGAGCCGGACGGCGACCTCGCGGACATAGACATTGAGGCCGCCGGCATCGCCGACGCCGGGCGTGGCCAACGGCGAGGTGTGCATGCTGATCATCGCCACACGCTGGGGATAGACGACGGACGCACTCATCGAATCCCTCCGTCAGCGGGCGACCAGCAGCAACGCGGCGACGGCCAGCACCAGGCCGGTCACCTGCACGGAGCGTACGCGCTCGTGGTCCACCAGCATGGCCAGCGCCACGGTGGTCACGGGGTAGAGAGAGGCGAGTGGAGCGACCACACTGAGATCGCCGGTCCGACTGGCCAGGAGATACAGCGCGTTGGCGGTCATGTCGAAGGGGCCCGCGAGGGTCATCCAGGCCAGGGTGCGGCGCTCGCGCGGCCACGGCCGCGGCCGGCGGAGCAGTACGGCCGCGCCGCCAAACACGAGTGCGGAGATCTGGGAGGCGACCACCGGCCACAGCCCGACCTCTCCCTCGCCGGCCCGCGCGGCCTGGGTGATGAACAAGAAGTACAGGGCAAAGGCCGTGCCGGCGGCGAAGGCCAGGCCCAGCAGTGACCCGGTCACTTTCGTCGGCTCGTCGGATCGGCGAGGGGCCAGGCTGACAAGGGCGATGGCGACCAGCGCACAGCCGATGCCGGCGAGCCGTACGCCGGTCGTCGGGTCACCGAGCGCGAGGCCCACGATCACCGGGATGGCGGCGGACGTGACCGCGGTGACCGGGGCGACGACGGCCATCGCGCCCGCCGACATCGCCCAGTAGAAAAGCCCCAGACCGCC
>OCZS010000264.1_pt1 | contig 17223 bp, 15 predicted proteins | sample 1539071 | NCBI WGS metagenome assembly OCZS01 (sample SAMEA3113584, study PRJEB22503) | soil metagenome
GCAGTCATCCGGAATACCGGGGCCGGCAGCAGATGCACCTCGTCGTAGATGATCAGGCCCCAGTCCCGGGCGTCGAACAGCTCCAGGTGCGGGTGTACGCCGCCCCGCTTGGTGGTGATCACCTGGTAGGTCGCGATGGTCACCGGCCGGATCTGCTTCCGCGAGCCGGAGTACTCCCCGATCTCGTCCGCGGTCAGGCTGGTACGCCGGATCAGCTCGTCGCGCCACTGCCGGGCCGAGACGGTGTTGGTAACCAGGATCAGGGTTGTCGCCCGGGCCCGGGCCATCGCGGCCGCACCGACGATCGTCTTGCCCGCCCCGCAGGGCAGCACCACCACGCCCGACCCGCCGTGCCAGAACGACTCGGCGGCCTGGTCCTGGTAGGGCCGCAGGTCCCAGTCGGTCTGGTCCAGGTCGATGGCGTGCGCCTCGCCGTCCACGTACCCGGCCAAGTCCTCCGCCGGCCAGCCCAGCTTGAGCAGCACCTGCTTGAGATGCCCGCGCTCGGAGGGATGCACCACGACGGTGTCGTCGTCGACCCGGGCTCCGACCAGGCCCTTGATCTTGGCGCTGCGCAGCACCTCGGTCAGCACCGGACGGTCAGTGGTGACCAGCACCAGCCCGTGGGTGGGGTGCCTCTCGATCCGCAGCCGGCCGTATCGGTCCATCGTCTCGGCGACGTCGACCAGCAGGCCGTTGGGCACCGGGTAGCGGCTGTAGGTGAGCAGCGTGTCCACCACCTGCTCGGCGTCGTGGCCGGCGGCCCGGGCGTTCCACAGACCAAGCGGCGTGAGCCGGTAGGTGTGGATGTGCTCCGGCGCCCGCTCCAGCTCCGCGAACGGCGCGATGGCGATCCGGCACGCGTCGGCGGCCGGATGGTCGATCTCGAGTAGCAGGGTGCGGTCGGACTGCACGACCAGCGGGCCCGGCGCCGAGCCTGGCCCGGACGTCACCGGTCGGTGGTCGTGGGCTTGGGCGCGGGCTTGGGGGCAGAGGTGGTCGGCTGGTTCTCCAGCCTGACGCTGGGCGAGTCCGACGGCTCGGGGGTGGGCGTCGGGGTTGGGGTCGGAGTCGGCCGGGTCGTCGGCCGCGTGGCTTCGGTCGACTCCGGCGACGGTCGGGTGACCAGCAGCGTGGACCACGCGTCGCTCTGGTTGCCGGCCGCGTCGATCGCCTTGATCTGGACCACGTGCTGGCCGTTGTCGTCGTTGAACCAGCGCAGAGTCGCCCGGGTCTCGGCGGTGGTGGCCACCTCGTAGCCGTTGAGCCAGATCCGGTACCCGATCACCCGGCGGTTGTCGGTCGCCGCCGGCCAGCTCAGGGTCAGCTCGTCGGCGGTGACCTTGGCCGGGGAGATGGTGGTCACCGCGGCAGGCGGCTCCGCATCGGGGGCGTCGTCGGGGTCGAAGGCCGTGCGGCCCTGGTCGGTCGGCGGTGATGCGGCCCTGGTCGGCTCGTCGGACGGCTCGGGTTCCTCGACGGGAACCTGGGTCGGCGCCGTCGTGGGCAGCTTCGCGTCGACCGGCTGACCGGCCCCGGTGGCACCGGCCTGCGGGACCCGGACGGTGGCGCGACCGGAAGGCCGCGGCTGCGGCTCGTCAGCCGTGCGGGGCATGGTCATTGGGCTGGGCGAGCCCGCGACACTCGGCACGAGGTACAGCGAGGCGACACCGAGCGAGCACACGCCAAAGACGATCATGCGTCTGATCGTCACCGCGTTCACCTCCCGAAGTCTAGTGGAGGAGACCGACGGTTCCTTCGGGTGAGGTACTACCTCGTTAGGCAGGCGTTAAGTGAAGAGGTCACGGAAGGGTCACCGAGGCGGCAGCGGGAACACCGCCGAGATCCGCGCCAGCGGAATGGTCACGACCTGGGCACTGGCGCGGTCGACCGCCCGCACCGCACCAGCCGCCAGATCCAGCGGAGCGAGCTCCCGCTCCACCGTCCGACCGTCCGCGGTGACATAGCCGACCCGGACCGCCTGGCCCTGCTCGGTCGCCGACCGCAACCGGTCCAAGGTCACCTTGGTGGCGGGCGCGGCGGCCGGCCGGTCCGCTCTCCGCGTACGCCGGTCCGGCTGCTGTAGCGCGGCGGCCAGGGCCTCGGCCGCCGCCGGGTCGACTCCGCTCGTCGTGGGCCGGGCTGGCGGCGGCACCCGCTGCCGAGCCGGCGGGCGCAGCGCCCGGCCGGTCGCGTCCTCGACCACCGGGGCGTGCCCGGCCTCCTGCAGCAGGCCCACCAGCTCCGGCTCCTCGACCGCCGCCACCAGCACGGTGGGGGAGACCTGGCGCAAGCCGAGCTCGCGGGCCCGGGGGTGCCTCAGCAGGGCCGCGGCCTGGGCCGCATCGTCGACCTGTAGCACGGCGGCCGCCGGTCCGACCCGGATGCTGCCGTGTTGTCGTCCCGCATCGTCGACAAGATAGGCCAGCGGCTGCGGCACTCCGGTCACCGAGTGCCGGGCCAGCCAATCGTGCACCTCGACGGCCGACCAGCCCCGGTCGTACGCCCGGCGCAACGACGCGGGACTGAACCGGTACACCCCGCCCGCCCCACGGGACTCCTGGTCGGCCAGCAGCCGGAGCTCGACGGCGACCGAATGGTCGAGCGGGCCGGGAGCGACCGCGGTCAGGTCGGCCTGGATGACCACCGTGTCCAGCGGGGTGGGGAACAGCTCGGCCAGATCCGCCGGCCATGGCGCATCGGGGCCGGCGGCGACGAGGGCGGCGAACGAGGAGAGGGCGTCCAGGGCCACCAACCCGAGCCAGGTCGCCTCCGGCCAGGTCCATCTGGTCACCGTGGCGGCGTCGACGGGGGTGGCAGCCAGCTGCGGTCGGTACCAGGCCAGTCCGGCGGCCACGCCGGCCTGGTCGACGATGGTCCCGGGTTCGGCTGCGGTGGCCGCTCGAAGCAGGGCGCCGCGCAGGTCGGGAGCGGCGGGGAACTCGGCCTCCGGCCCGAGGCAGTGCCCGCCGGCCGCGGCGGACCGGGCGAAGAAGCGGGGGGCCGTCCGCCAGGCCTCGGCGACGCTGCGCCACCGCTGCGGGGCCGGATCGGCCAGCCAGGCGTCGAACGCGGTGGTGGGCGACAGGCCGTCCGGCCCGAGCGCAACCAGCCGCGCGGCGGACGCGCACTCGAGGAGGAAGGACGCGTGCTCCAGACCAGTGTCCAGTCGGCGGGCCAGCGCCGTCAGGTCCCGGGTGGCCAGACCGCCGGTGCGCAGCGGTCGGGCGGTCGTGCCGTCCAGACTCTCGACCAGCAGCTCCAGGTCGTCCAGCAGGCTGAAGGCGGCGCCGGCGGCGGCCCGGTCGACCAGGACGCGGTTCCGGGTCCGCGCGGTCAACGGCGGCGGCGTGGTCTCGACCGGCTCGCGACGGAGCCGGCCGCCGCGGAGCCGCCAGGCGACCTCCCGGGGAATGATCACCGTGTCGGCATCCAGCGGCCGCAGCAGGTCGAGCGCCAGCAGCTGGTCCACCGGTGAATGGTGACCGTTGGCCGGAGTCCGGTCGGCGTTCCTGACCTTCCCGGTCGGTGACCACAGCAGCCGGTTCAGCACGGTGCGGGCCGCGGGCGAACAGCGCTCGAGGGCGGCGTCGATCTGGGCGTCGGAGAGCGGGCGCGGCGACGGCGCGGCCAACCCGCCGGGGAACGGCTCGAACGCCTCGCGCGCCGGCCGGACCAGATGCAGCTGGTCCCCGTCGCCCCACACCAGACCGAGCGCGCGCAGCTCGTCCACCGCCCCCGCCACGAGCGCGAGGGGTTGGTCCAGTAGCGCGGTCAGGGTGGTTGTCGGGACAGGATCGGGCAATGCGGCCAACCCTTCGGCCACGGTCGCGCGCCAGGCGTCCAGGCGACCCAGGGCGCGGGTCACCGAGCTCGTGGTGGTGGCCCGGCTGGCCAGTTCCGTGAGGTCGCTCGGGGCCGGGTCGATCAGGTCGTCCCGCTCCTGCAACAGCCGGCTCAGCGTGCGTGCGGGCAGGGTGCGCAGGGCCTCGGCGAGGGTCCGGGGCCGGGGCGCCCCGCTCATCCCCAGTTCGATCGGTAGACCGGCTCCGGCCGTTCGCCGGCGCGCAGAGCCCGGTACACCAGGAGCAGGGTGGTGAGCAGCAGGGCCCAGCAGGCCAGCAGCGACCAGGCGGCCACGGTCGCCCACCACTCCCCGAAGCCGAAGTCGTTGGTCAAGGTTGCGATGACGGCCACCAGGCCGAGGCACACCGATCCGATGGCGAACGCGCTCCGTACCCGCTGCCGGGCCACCTTGACCCGGCCGGACAGGCCGAACGCGACGGCGTACAGGATCGGGGCGAGCACGTAGACCAGCCCGCCCACCGCCAGACAGATGCACAGGCCCGGCATGGCCGCGTCCCAGACCGCCCTGGCACTGACCTGGCCGGGCGGGGCCGGCTGCTCACCGTACGGGCCGGGGCCGAACCACGCCGGGGTGCCGGGGGCGGGGAAGCGGCTGTCGGGTGGCGGGGCCGAGTTGGGAACCAGCGGGCCGGTGCCGTTGCCAGTGTGGCGAGACCACGGATCGGAGGTGACGGGTAGCGCGGTCGGGCCCGCCGGACCAGATGCTCCGCCGAGGGGCGGGGCGGTCGCGGGCAGAGCGGTCGGGGCGCCCCAGTGCAGTGCGCCCCACGCGGAGTCGGAGGTCATCGGCGAGCTGGCGACGGCGAACGGGACCTGCGGGTCGCGGGTCTCTGCCGGCGCCGGGACGAGGGTCTCCAGCGGCGCGACGGGGGCCGTTGGCTGGTCGAACAAGGGGCGGTCCTTGGGCGCCTGCGCCGCCATCTGGATGACTGGCGGAGCCAGGGACAGGGGAGCGGCGCCAGCGTCGGCGAAGTCGGTCGGGCGCTCGATCGGCGCGTACTCCGGCCCGTCCTCCCAGGTCGCCATGCAGTCATCGTAGACGCGCCCGGCGGTCGCCCCCGGTTGTCGCGCCGGCCCTGCGGCCGGTGGTCAACTGGCTTGGGTGGCGGTGTCGCAGCGGCTACGCTTGGCGGGCGAGTTTCGGGTCTAAACATCCGGGTCAGGTCTGCTGGGGGGCGTCGACTGTCGGCGCAGAGCGAGTGAGGTCAAGAGACGTGCCGGTTGGCAAGGTGAGGTTCTACGACGCCGAGAAGGGTTTCGGCTTCCTGACCAAGGACGAGGGCGGTGACGTCTACGTCCGCTCGAACGCTCTACCCCCTGGCGTGACCACCCTGAAGCCTGGGCAGAAGGTCGAGTTCGGGGTCGTCGAGGGACGGCGTGGTGAGCAGGCCCTGTCGCTGCACCTGCTCGAGGCGCCGCCGTCGCTGTCCAAGGCCGCGCGCAAGGCGCCGGAGCAGATGGCGGTCATCGTCGAGGACCTGATCAAGATGCTCGACGGGGTGGGCAACAACTACCGCCGCGGCCGCTATCCCGACTCTCGGACCGGCAGCAAGGTCGCCTCGGTGCTGCGGGCCGTGGCCGACGAGCTCGAGCTCTAGGACTCGGGCGGGGCGGCCGTCGCCGCCGTACGGTAGTCGGCCACGAGAGTCCAGGTCAGCAGGGCGCAGAGCAGCCCGGCGACCAGGCCGAAGCCCAGTGGCGGGATCAGCGGCAGGATGATGCCCAGCGTGCCGCCGACCACCCAGCAGACCTGGAACGCGGTCTCCGAGCGGGCGAACACCGACGTACGCACCACCTCGGGCACGTCCCGCTGCACCAGGGCGTCGTAGGACAGCTTGGCCAGCTGGCCGCACAGTCCGGCCACGAGCCCCAGCGCGACGACCGTGACGACGGAGTAGAGCGCCGCGGTGACGATGGCCATCGCGGCGTCGACGGCCAGGACGACCAGCCCGATCCGCTCCGGCGGGTGGTTCTTGAGCAGGTTGCCGGCCACGGTGCCGAGGCTGTTGCCGACCCCGGCCGCGACCACGACCAGGCCGAGCAGCAGCGTGCTGTCAAGGCTGCTGATCGGGTTCTCCCGCAGCAGAAAGGCCAGGAACAGGGTCAGGAACCCGGTCATCAGCCGGGCCCCCATGACGCACTTCAGGCCGTGCAGCACGCTCGGTCGCAGGCTGCGGAAGCGGCGTTGGTGCCGGTCGCCGCCGGGCTGCGACGCCGGTTCCGGCAGGGACAGTACGCCGCCGATGTCCCGCTCGCCCTCCGTCGAGTCGACCTTCGGCGACAGCAGGATGGCCACCACGGTGGCGGCGATGAAGACCGCGAAACCGAACCGTAGGGACCACTCAGAGCCGAGCTGGGCGAGGCCGGCCGCGATGCCTCCGCCAACTGCGGCCCCGGCCACCTTGGCCATGGAGATCCGCGAGTTGGCGTTGACCAGGGTGAAGTTCTCCGGCAGCAGCCGCGGGACGGCCGAGGCCTGGGTGACCAGGAAGGCCTTCGAGGCCACCAGGCAGCCCAGTGCCGCCGGAAACAGCCAGAGCGAGTTGTCCAGCACGTCGGCCAGGACCCAGCACAGGAACGCCCGGACGGCCAGGGTGACCCCGATGGCCCAGCGGCGGCCGTGCCGGAACCGGTCGAGGAAGGGGCCGATCAGTGGAGCGACGATGGCGAAGGGGGCCATGGTCAGCAGCAGGAACTGGGCCACCTGCGGTCGCGCCTGGTCGGTGGGCAGGGTGAAGAAGAGGGTGCCGGCCAGCGACACCGCGACCGTGGCATCCCCGGCCGCGGCCAGGAACTGCAGGTGGGTCAGCCGAGCCAGCCCGCTCTCGCCCGCCCCACCCGACTGCGTGTAGCGGTTGACGGCCCCCGCCCCGCGCTTGACCTGCCCGCCGACGAACTTGCCACCGTTGGCCACCGCGCGCGTGGAGCGCTGCCGGAGGTCCTCCTTCACGCACCTATTGCACACCATCGGTGAGCATCACCCTGGGGTTGTTACACAGGGGATGCGTCCCCACTCACCGCCCCCCACTCGTACTTCCCGCCCTCGGCCGAAGGCGGTAAGTGCGAGTAGAGGGCTGGAAGTGCATCGGTTGGGGGAGGCTGCCGGTGCTGTGGGCGTGGGTGGGTGACCTGCCCGCATCCGGCAGAATGGCGGGCATGGCGGCAAGTACCCGGACGATCAAGCCCGACGCGGCGTGCCTGGCGGCTGTGGACCTGGCCCACGAGGTGGCGGTCGAGGCGGCCGGCGTGATGGGCGTCGGTGAGCATCTCGGCGCGGTGGCCGAGGACGACCGGGTGGTCAGCCATTTCTTCGCCTGCCCGCATCCCGGCTACCGCGGTTGGCGCTGGTCGGTCACTGTCGCACGGGCGTCGCGGGCGCGGGTGGTCACGGTGGACGAGGTGGTGCTGCTGCCCGGCGAGCGAGCCCTCGCTGCTCCCGACTGGGTGCCGTGGGCCGAGCGGATCCAGCCGGGGGACGTCACCTCGGGCCTGCTGATGCCCGCCGCCGCCGACGACGTACGCCTCGAGCCCGGCTACACCGGGGGTGAGTCGGCCGACGATGCCGACCCCGCCGAGGAGAGCCTGGCCCGGGCGGTCGTCGCCGAGCTGGGTCTCGGCCGGGAGCGGGTGCTGTCCCAGGAGGGCCGGGACGAGGCGGCCGAGCGCTGGCTGGCCGGACCCGGCGGGCCGGACAACCAGATGACCCGGCTGGCGCCGGACGTCTGTGAGACCTGCGGGTTCTTCGTTCGCCTGCAGGGACAGCTCGGGGTGCTCTTCGGGGCCTGCACCAACGCGTTCTCCGGGTCGGAGGGGTCGGTGGTGAGCGTCGACCACGGCTGCGGCGCACACTCCAACGTGCCCGTCGAGGAGCGCGGGGAGGAGCTGCCCGCCCCGGTCTGGGAAACCATCGAGTGGGACGCCCCGATCTCGCTGTTCGACTGAACCGGTCGTGGCCAACCGGCAGCCGGCGCACCTGACCGAGATCCAGGAGGTCCGGCAGGTCGTCGCGGCGTACGTCGCCGCCGGGGCCGACGAGTCGGTCCAGCGGGTGATCACCGCGGTGCACCGCCTCTCCCGGCGGCTGAACCGCTGGTACGACCGGCAGCTGGCCGACCTGGGCGTCAGCTCGGGGGAGTGGACCGTGCTGGAGCGGCTGGCCCGCAGCCCGGACGAGGCGCCGCTGACCCCCAGCGAACTGGCCGCGGCGGCCAACGTCGCACCGTCGTCGATGACCCACCGGCTCGATCGGATGAGAGAGCGCGGCCTGATCGAGCGGTACGCCGACCCGGACAACCGGGTCCGCGTCCGGGTGCGGCTGACCGACGCCGGCTACGGGGTGTACGCGCAGGCGATCCGCGAGGCCGACCTGGTCGAGGCCGACCTACTGGCCGCACTCACCGCGCGCCAGGTCCAGACGCTGGCCGATCTGCTGGAGAAGGTGCTGGCCGGGCTGGACGACGCCGACCTCTAGGCGGGTGAGTCCGCCGCGGCCTTCCGACACCGGCTCCGGCGTGTACGTTCCCCGCGCGATGGTCACCGAGCAGAGGGCAACGACGGCGAGGACCAGTACACCGGCGCGGCCGAGGCCGCCCAACGCTCGTCGGCGCTGGTCACAAGCTCTCGTCCTCCTGGCCGTCGCCTTCGGTCTATGTCCTATGACCGGGCGCCGCCGGAGAACTCATCGAAGGTTCGGCCGCTGGTTCCGGCTGAGCCGGCGACTCGCGTCCGGGTAGCCGGAGCGCCGCGGCGATGCCCAGGGCCGCGATCGTGGCCGCGCCGACCCAGCCCAGCCACAGTCCGTCGTAGACCCCGTCCGGTCCGCTGCCGGCCCGCGTCGCCAGGGGCGTCAGCACCGCCAGACCGAGCGCGGTGCCGAGCTGAGCGGCCGAGTTCAGCACGCCGGCCGACACTCCGCGGTCGGCCGGCTCGACGGCGGCCGTGCCCACCGCCGTGGACGCGACCGACGCGACCCCGAGTCCCAGCCCCATCAGTGCGAATGACGACAACAGGCGGAGCACCGGTAGTCCAGTCGGCGGCACCGCGGTCAGCAGCAGGCTGCCCGCCCCGATGAGGACCAGGCCGCCCACCGCCGCCCGGCGCGGGCCCAGCCGGCCGATCAGCGCCGGTCCGGCCAGCGAGCCCCCGATCACGGTTACGTTGAGGGCCGGGAACAGCCAGGCCGCCCGCCCGGGGCTGAGGGCCAGCACCTCCTGCACGTAGAGCACGGCCAGGAACATGGCCGGGCTGGTGCTTGCGGTGAGGGCGGCGGCCAGCAGGTTCGCCCCGCGTACCGCCGGGGGTCGCAGCAGGCCGGGCGGCAGCAGCGGGGCCGTTACCCGGCGCTCGTACGCGAGGGTGCCGGCCAGGATGACCGCCCCAACGATCAGGGGAACCGCGACGAGCCACAGGTTGGGCGACTCGGCCGCGGCCTCGCTCAGTCCGTAGGCGACCAGGCTCAGGCCGGCGGTCAGCCCGACGGCCCCGAGCAGATCCAGCCGCTGGGTCGTCGCCGCCGCCAGACGCGGCAGGACCAGCGCGACCACCGACAGCCCGGCGACGCCGACCGGCACGTTGATCAGGAACACCCAGCGCCAGCCGGCGTACTCGGCGAGCAGCCCGCCCAGCACCCAGCCGGAAGCGCCGCCGCCGGCCGCAGCCGCCGTCCAGATCCCGACGGCTCGACGTCGGGCGGCTCCGGGCTCGGTCACCGCGTTGAGCAGCGCCAGCGCGGCCGGGGTGAGCAGAGCGGCGGCCAGCCCCTGCAGCACCCGGAAGGCGATGAGCACCCAGCCGGTCGAGGCCAGGCCGCAGCCCAGCGAGGCCGCGGCGAACCCGGCCAGCCCGATGGTGAAGGCCCGTCGGGCCCCGACCAGGTCGGCCGCGCGGCCGCCGGCGACCAGGAAGCCGCCGAAGGCCAGCACGTACGCGGTGATCACCCACTGCAGGTCGTCGGCGGTGAAGCCGAGCTCGCGGCCGAGGGCGGGCAGTGCACTGGTGACCACCGTGACGTCGAGGACGATGACGAACTGGGCGACGCAGACCAGCGCGACCGCCAACCCGCTTCGGTTACCGGTGAAACCCCTCATGGCAGTAACGCTAACGCAGGCTCCGGACAGTTGGTCAAGCCGGTAAAGTGACTTTTGATGGAAACACCTCCTGTCGAACACCGGCCGCTGCTGATCGTCGGCGGCAATGTGGCCCTGGACCTGGCCAACACCGTGGACGCGCCGGGCCTGCCGACGGAGTTCGATCATCTGCAGCACCCGGCGACCGTGCTGGCCTGGGCCGAGCGGGCCGGGCTGCTGGACAGCCGGCAGCGCGGCGTGCTCGCCCGCTACGCCGAACGGGCCCCCGACCGGGCGGCGACCGAGCTGCGTCGGCTGCACCGGCTGCGGCGGGCCGTCGAGGACGTCTTCGGTGCGATCGCCGACCAGACCGACATCCCGGAGCCGGCCTGGGTCGCGCTCCGGCGAGCGGCCGGCGAGGCTGTGGCGGGGGCCCGGCTGGAACGGCGCGGCGACCACGTGCACCCCAGCTGGGAGCTTGACAGCCTCGATGCTCTCGGCCGTCCCCTCGCGTACGCGGCCTGGGACCTGCTGACCACCGGGCCGCTGAACCGGGTCAAGCGCTGCCCGGCCTGTCCCTGGATCTATCTCGACCAGTCGAAGAACGGCAGCCGGCGCTGGTGCACGATGGACGACTGCGGCAAGGCGGTCAAGATGCAGCGCTACGTCGCCAAGCGCGCCGCGGCCCGTCAAGCCGCGCTCCATCAGTCTTGACTTATATAAGTTAGCACTGATACAGTCGCCAGCATGGAGGCGCTGGACATACTCGGTGACCCCGTCCGGCGGCGGATCCTGGAGCTACTGGCTGAGGGTGAGCACGCCGCCGGCGAGGTGGTGGCCGTGATCTCGGCCGAGTTCGGGATCAGTCAGCCGGCGGTGTCCCAGCAACTCCGGGTGCTGCGCGAGAGCGGCTTCGCTCGCGTACGCCAGTCCGGAACGCGCCGGATCTACGCCCTCGAGGCCGAGTCGCTGCGCCAGGTCGACAACTGGCTGGAGCAGTTCCGCAAGTTCTGGAGCTCCCGGCTCGATGCCCTCGGCACCGAGCTGGCCCGCGGCCGCCGCACTCGGCGTTCGATCCCTAATCACGAGGAGAAACCATGACCGAAGCACGCATTCTCGACATCGCCCAGCAGATCGGCGCCATCCGCCGGGACGTGGCCGAGGACGGCGACCTGGTGCGGGTGCAGATGGACCGCCGCTACCCGTCGCCGATGCCCGATGTCTGGGAGGCGCTGACCGACCCGGACCGGATCCGCCGTTGGATGATGCCGGTCAGTGGTGATCTCCGGGTCGGCGGCCACTTCCAGCTCGAGGGCAACGCCGGTGGCGAGATCCTGCACTGCGAGCGGCCGAGTGTGCTCCGGGTGACCTTCGGCGATCCGAGCAGCCTGGTGGAGGTGCGGCTGGTCGAGGACGGGCCCGACACGGTGCTGACCCTCGAGCACACGGTGCCCAAGGCGCTGGCCGGCGGGGTGGCCGGGGCGCTGTACGTCGGTCCGGGCTGGGACGGGGCGCTGCTGGGTCTGGGTCTCTATCTGGACGGGCACGTGGCCGAGGATCCGGTCGCCGCGGCCAGCTCGCCAGAGGCGCAGGAGTTCTCCGCCGGGTCGGTGTCGGCCTGGGTTGGCGTCCTCGAGGCGACGGGCGTGGACGCCGAGACGATCGCGGGGGCTCGGCAGGCTGCGATGGCCCAGTTCGCCCCCGACCTGGTGGGGTAGCCGGGTTCAGCTCTGGCTGAGGCCGCCGACGACCTTTCCGTCGGGATCGAGGCGGGCCAGCATGCGCTCCGACACCCGGCCCAGCTGAGCCAGCTGGGCCGGGGTCAGGGCGTCGATCACGAACTCGCGAACGGTGGCGACGTGCCCGGGCGCGGCCTGCACGATCTTGGCCCAGCCTGCCTCGGTGAGCACCGCATTGGTCGCCCGGCCGTCGCCCGGACAGGGGACTCGGTCCACCAGTCCGGCGCTCTCCAGGCCCGAGATGACCCGGGAGAGGCGGGGGAGGGTGGCGTTGGTGCGGGCCGCCAGCTCGGTCATCCGCAGCGTGCGGTCCGGCGCCTCGGACAGCATGGCCAGGCAGAAGTACTCGAAGTGGGTCAGCTGCTCGTCGCGGTTCAGCTGGGTGTCCAAGGCCGCCGGGAGCAGCTGGAGCAGCGCAGCGAAGCGGAGCCAGGTGGCTCGTTCGTCGGCGGTCAACCAGCGCGGCTCAGTCATGACCCCAGTCTAGCCAAAAGTTGCAGGTACAACTAAATGCTGCTAGAGTTTTAGTTGTAGGTTCAACTATTACCCCAACAGTTCAGGGAGACTTCAGATGACCAAGGCCACCATCTTCGGCGACGGAAACATGGGCACCGCCATCGCCGGCATCCTCACCGAGGGCGGCGCGACCGTCGAGCACATCACCACCACCGACCAGGGCGAGGCAACCGTCATCGGCGACCTGGTGATCCTCGCCGTGCCGTACCCGGCGCTGGACGCGATCACTGCGGCGTACGGCGACCAGCTGACCGGCAAGGTCGTCGTCGACATCACCAACCCGCTCGACTTCGAGACCTTCGACTCTCTCACGGTGCCGGCGGGCAGCTCGGCGACCGCCGAGCTCGCCGCGAAGCTTCCGTCCTCGCGGGTGCTCAAGGCGTTCAACACAACCTTCGCCGCGACGCTGGCCAGGAAGACCGTCGGCGACAACCCGACCACCGTGCTGGTTGCGGGCGACGACGCGGAGGCCAAGACGACGTTGATCGACGCGGTGACCGCGGGTGGCGTCCAGGCGATCGACGCCGGTGGCCTCAACCGGGCCCACGAGCTCGAGGCCCTCGGTTTCCTGCAGCTGACCCTGGCCGCCGCCGAGAAGACCAGCTGGGCCGGAGGCTTCGCCCTGGTCCGCTGAGCGACCGAGTAGCCGGTAACAACGTGAACGATCCGGCCGGGTAGACCCGGCCGGATCTTCACGTCAACGGTGACTGGTCCCGCTTAGCCTTTGTGCCCCTAGAGTTCGAGCCATGACCGCACCGATCGTGACCGTACGCGGGGAGGCTCAGATGGAGGGGCCGCCGGACCTGGCCGGACTGTCCTGCACCCTGCACGCCTCCGGCGACTCGGCGGAGGCGACGCGGGCCCAGCTGGCCACCGGGTCGCAGACCGTCGCGGCCCTGCTGGAGCGGTTCGCGGCCGCCCTCGAGCGGACCAGCACGTCGGGGCTGCACGTCTCGCCGACCTTCAACCACCGCAACCCGACCAAGATCACCGGCTACACCGGGACGTTCACGACCTCGCTGGTGGTCTCAGACTTCGAAGCGTTGTCGGAGCTGATCCTGGCGCTGTCGGCGCTGTCCAGCAGCCAGGTGGACGGGCCGTGGTGGTCCCTGAAGCCGGACAACCCGATGTACCGCGAGGTGCGGCTGGCCGCCATCGCGGAGGCGCGGCGCCGGGCCGAGGACTACGCCGCGGCGTTCGGCGCCACGGTCTCGGAGCTGGTCGAGGTGTCAGACCTGGACGGCGGCATGGGCGTGCCGATGCGGATGAAGGGGATGGCGATGGAGATGGCCGCGGCCGACAGCTCCTTCGCGTTCGAGCCGGCCCTGCAGACGGTCACTGGGAACGTCACCGTGCGTTTCACGCTGGCCTCCGGGTAACCGAGGTCGGAGCCCTTCCGGTGCGGACGTAACAAAGGGAGTAACAACCAGCCGATAGATTCGCGGCATGTTCGCCAAGGTGCTGGTGGCCAACCGAGGAGAGATCGCGGTGCGGGCCTTCCGGGCCGCATACGAGCTGGGGGCGGCGACCGTCGCGGTCTACCCGTACGAGGACCGCAACGCCGTGCACCGGATCAAGGCGGACGAGGCGTACCAGATCGGGGAGCGCGGACACCCCGTCCGGGCCTACCTGGACATCGACGAGATCATCCGCGCCGCCCGGCAGTCCGGGGCTGACGCGATCTACCCCGGTTACGGATTCCTGAGCGAGAACCCCGACCTCGCCCGAGCCTGCGCGCAGGCGGGCATCGCCTTCATCGGCCCGCCGGCCGACGTGCTCGAGCTGGCCGGCAACAAGGTGCGGGCGCTGGCGGCGGCCGGCGCGGCCGGCATTCCGACCCTCAAGTCCACACCGCCCTCGGCGGACCTCGATGCGCTGGTCGCCGGGGCGGACGAGATCGGCTTCCCGGTCTTCGTCAAGGCCGTCGCCGGCGGTGGCGGTCGGGGTATGCGCCGGGTCGACGAGCCGGAGGCGTTGCGCGAGGCCGTCTCGGCGGCGATGCGCGAGGCCGAGGGCGCGTTCGGCGACCCCACGGTGTTCATCGAGCAGGCCGTCGGCCGGCCGCGGCACATCGAGGTGCAGATCCTGGCCGATATGCAGGGCACCACGCTGCACCTGTTCGAGCGGGACTGCTCGATCCAGCGGCGGCACCAGAAGGTGGTCGAGATCGCCCCGGCACCGCACATCTCCGACGAGCTGCGGGCCGCGCTCTGCGCCGATGCGGTCAAGTTCGCCGAGTCGCTGGACTACTCCTGCGCCGGCACCGTGGAGTTCCTGGTCGAGACTTCAGGCCCGCGGGCCGGCCAGCATGTGTTCATCGAGATGAATCCCCGCATCCAGGTCGAGCACACGGTGACCGAGGAGATCACCGATGTCGACCTGGTCCAGGCCCAGATGCGGATCGCCTCGGGGGAGAGCCTGGCCGACCTCGGGCTGAGCCAGGACAAGCTCCGCATCAACGGCGCCGCGCTGCAGTGCCGGATCACCACCGAGGACCCGACCAACGGGTTCCGCCCGGACACCGGGACCATCACCGCCTACCGCTCGGCGGGCGGGGCCGGCGTACGCCTGGACGGCGGCACGGCCGACGTCGGCGTGGAGATCAGCGCCCACTTCGACTCCATGCTGGTCAAGCTGACCTGCCGCGGCCGCACGTTCGAGGCGGCGGTGGCCCGGGCGAAGCGCTCGCTGGCCGAGTTCCGGATCCGCGGGGTGAGCACCAACATCCCGTTCCTGCAGGCCGTGCTGGAGGACCCGGACTTCGTCGCCGGAGACATCTCCACCGCCTTCATCGAGCAACGGCCGGAGCTGCTGACCACCCACGCGCCGGCCGACCGGGGCACCAAGCTGCTGCGCTGGCTGGCCGAGGTGACGGTGAACAAGCCGCACGGTGAGGCGCCCACCCGGCTCGATCCGGGAGTCAAGCGCCCGGCCGGGGTGGACCTGACCGTGCCCTCGCCCAAAGGCTCCCGGCAGCGGCTGCTCGAGCTCGGCCCGGAGGGGTTCGCCGCGGACCTGCGGGCCCGGACCAACACCGAGGTCACCGACACCACGTTCCGGGACGCCCACCAGTCGCTGCTGGCCACCCGGGTCCGGACCAAGGACCTGCTGCGGATCGCCCCGTACGTCGGCCGGATGACGTCCCAGCTGCTGAGCGTGGAGTGCTGGGGTGGGGCTACGTACGACGTGGCCCTGCGGTTCATCGCCGAGGACCCCTGGGAGCGGCTGGCCGCGCTGCGCTACAACATGCCCGGGCTGTGCCTGCAGATGCTGCTGCGCGGCCGTAACACGGTGGGCTACACGCCCTACCCGACCAAGGTCACCACCTCGTTCGTGGCCGAGGCGGCCGAGGTGGGCATCGACATCTTCCGCATCTTCGACGCATTGAACGACGTCGAGCAGATGCGGCCGGCGATCGAGGCGGTCCGGGAGACCGGCTCGACCGTCGCCGAGGTCGCGCTCTGCTACACCGGCGACCTCACTTCGCCCAAGGAGGACCTCTACACCCTCGACTACTACCTCAAGCTGGCCGAGAACATGGTCGGCGCGGGCGCCCACATCCTGGCCATCAAGGACATGGCCGGGCTGCTCCGGCCGTACGCGGCCCGCCGGCTGGTCACCGCGCTGCGTGAGAACTTCGACCTGCCGGTGCACCTGCACACCCACGACACGGCCGGCGGACAGCTGGCCACCCTGCTGGCCGCGGTCGACGCCGGGGTGGACGCGGTCGACGTGGCGTCGGCGCCGATGGCCGGGACCACCTCCCAGGTGCCGGCGTCGGCCCTGGTCGCGGCACTGGAGAACAGCGAGCGGGCCACTCACCTCGACCTGCGCGCGGTGATGGACCTGGAGCCGTACTGGGAGGCGGTGCGCAAGGTGTACGCGCCGTTCGAGTCGGGGCTGCCGGCCCCGACCGGCCGGGTCTACGACCACGAGATTCCCGGCGGGCAGCTGTCCAACCTGCGGCAGCAGGCGATCGCGCTCGGGCTGGGGGAGAAGTTCGAGCAGATCGAGGCCATGTATGCCGCGTCCAGCCGGATCCTCGGCCGGCCGACCAAGGTGACGCCGTCGTCCAAGGTGGTGGGCGACCTCGCTCTGCACCTGGTGGCGGTGGGCGCCGACCCGGACGAGTTCGCCGCCAACCCGCAGAACTACGACATCCCCGACTCGGTGATCGGCTTCCTCAGCGGCGAGCTGGGTGACCCGCCCGGCGGCTGGCCGGAACCGTTCCGAACCCGGGCGCTGCAGGGGCGTACGGTCAAGCTCCGCGACGAGGAGCTCGCCGAACCCGACTCCGCCGCCCTGGACCAGGCGGGCGCGACTCGCCAGGCGACGCTGAACCGGCTGCTGTTCCCCGGACCGACCAAAGAGTTCCTGGCCAATCGGGAGACGTACGGCAACGTCGGGCGGCTGGACACCCTGGACTTCCTCTACGGGCTACAGCCCGGCGAGGAGCACATCGCCCGGATCGGCAAGGGCGTCAGCCTGATCCTCGGCCTGTCGGCCATCGGCACCCCGGACGAGCGGGGCATGCGGACGGTGATGTGCACCATCAACGGCCAGCTGCGGCCGATCCGGGTGCGCGACACCTCGATCCAGGTCGACGTCAAGGTGGCCGAGCGGGCCGACCCGAACAAGCCTGGGCACGTGGCGGCGCCGTTCGCCGGGGTGGTGACGCCGACGGTAGCCGAGGGCGACGAGGTCGAGGCGGGCGCCACGGTGGCGACGATCGAGGCGATGAAGATGGAGGCGGCGATCACCGCCCCGCTCGCCGGCGCCGTACAACGGCTCGCGATCGGGGCGGTGCAGCAGGTGGAGGGCGGCGACCTCGTCCTGGTCATCTCGCCCTCTGCTTGAGCCTGCTGCACAGCAGCTCGGCCGCGGCCCTAGCTGCTGTCTTCCTCCCGCGTTCGCACGACGGGCGGTAGACGTGGCTCGCTACGCTCGCGGGGCGTTGTCGTGCTCGCTTGGTCGTCCGGACAGCACCACGCACGGCCTTACCGACGCTGGCAGCTCGCGACGTGAGGCCTGACTCT
>OCZS010000265.1_pt1 | contig 17187 bp, 14 predicted proteins | sample 1539071 | NCBI WGS metagenome assembly OCZS01 (sample SAMEA3113584, study PRJEB22503) | soil metagenome
TCAGAGCCTGCTCGTAGAGCAGGTTCTTGGCCAAACCGCTCGCCTGCGCCACGGTGGTGACCGCTTGCTTCAACTTCGTTCCGCCGCGTACCAGTGCCCGCACCTCCGCTACGCCTGACGACAGATCGGCCTTCGGGGAACTCCTCCCGGCGACGACAATCGCGACCTCGCCGCGCACCTCGCTCGCCGCAGCCCAGGACGCCAGTTCGGCGAGAGGCCCCCGGCGGATCTCTTCGTGAATCTTCGTCAACTCCCGGCAGACCACTCCACGACGATCAGGGCCGAAGCACCCGGCCATGGCGGTCAGCGACACCGCCGTACGGTGCGGTGCCTCGAAAAAGACCATCGTCCGAGGTTCGGCGGCGAGCTCTGAGAGTCGTCGCGTGCGTTCACCGGGCTTGCGCGGGAGGAACCCCTCGAAGCAGAACCGGTCGACCGGCAAGCCTGACACGGCCAGAGCCACCAGGACCGCCGACGCACCCGGTATCGCGGTTACCGGAAATCCGTCCTTGATAGCCGCCGTCACCAGCCGGTAGCCGGGGTCCGACACCGACGGCATCCCCGCATCGGTCACCAGCAGCACGTGCCGGCCGGCCGCAAGCTCTTCGATCAACGACGGGGTTCGCCGCGCCTCGTTCCCCTCGAAGTAGGACACGACCCGAGCACTTGTCTTCACACCCAACCGATCGAGAAGCCGAGCAAGGCGACGCGTGTCCTCGGCCGCGATAACGTCCGATGTGCGGAGCTCAGCCAGCAGGCGTGGCGAGGCGTCGGCCAGGTTTCCGATCGGCGTGGCGGCCAGGACCAGGACCCCGCCTTTTGCGGCGTCAGTCACAAGCTCAGCCTGCCATCCCCGCCCTTCGACAGGCTCGGGCACCGTGCGACGCCGGTCCTGAGCCTGTCGCAGCCCGAAAAGCCGCTCCGTCCCCACCTACTATGTGCGCGTGACTGGGGTGCTCGAAGCGTCGGCGGAGGCCGACAGTCGCAGGCTGCCTCCACCGCCAGCGCATCTGGCGCCGCCCCCCACCACGATCGAGCGCCTTCGCGTACCCATGCCGACTGATCGCCTTGCTGGGTGGCTCGTCGCCCTCGTGATCACGGCTATCGCGTTCGGCATCCGCATCGTCAACCTGGGCTATCCGAACAAATTGGTCTTCGACGAGACGTACTACGCCAAGGACGCCTACTCCTTGCTCAAGTTCGGCTATGAACGCAGCTGGCCCGAATCGGCCAATGCGTCGATCACTGCGGGAAACGTCGACGTGATGGAAGACTCTCCCTCGTTCATCGTCCACCCGCAGGTCGGCAAGTGGCTGATCGCGGCCGGCGAGCAGATCTTCGGCATGAACTCCTTCGGCTGGCGATTCGCCTCCTTGGTCTTCGGCTCGCTGATGATCTTGATCACCATTCGGCTCGTCCGCCGGGTCTCCCGCTCCACCCTGATAGGGGCCGTGGCAGGAGTGCTGCTGACCTTCGACGGTCTCGCCTTCGTCATGGCTCGTACGGCACTCCTCGACATCTTTCTGGCTTTCTTTCTGGTGGCCGCGGTGGCCTGCCTAGCTGCCGACCGAGACTGGTTTCGGTACCGCCTGGCCGACTACCTCGAACGCCACGAGATTCCCGACCTCCGCGGCAGGTTCGGACCCGCGCTGATGGTTCGACCCTGGCGGATCGCCGCCGGGGTGTGCTTCGGCCTGGCTCTCGCGTCGAAATGGAATGCGCTCTACACGCTGGCTGCCTTCGCCTTGCTGTCCCTCGCCTGGGACATCGGGGCCCGCCGGCTTGCCGGCGCCGGGTCGACCGCGGGTCGGGCCTTGATCCGTGACGGCATCCCAGCCTTCGTCTCGCTCGTGGGAATCAGCGCCGTCGTCTACCTCAGCAGCTGGGCCAGTTGGCTGGCTACTCGCGGTGGCTACGCCCGCGACTGGGGCGAGCTGCACCCCGACGCCACCTCGACGAAGCTGCTCGGAAAAACCCTCGCTTCGCTGCTGCACTACCACCAGGACATCTGGAACTTCCACACCGGCGACTTCATCAGCAACGCCGAACACGCCTACCGCGCAAACCCCGCCGGCTGGCTGCTCGTGGCGAGGCCGATCGGCATCGACGCGGTGAATTCCATCAAACCAGGCACCGACGGTTGCGTTGGACCGGACAACTGCCTCCGCGTCATCAGTGGCATTGGCACTCCGGCGTTGTGGTGGGTCGCGAGCATCGCGCTCATCGCGGCGGCGATCTTGTGGGTCGGCGCCCGGGACTGGCGGTTCGGGATACCTGTTGTCGGCGTGCTGGCCGGCTGGCTGCCGTGGTTTGCGTATCAGGACCGACCCCTGTTCTTCTTTTACGCCATCGCCTTTCTGCCGTTATCAGTGATGGCGGTGGCTCTCTGCCTGGGCCGCATTCTCGGCGATGCCCGAGCGGGTGACCGGCGGATGGTGGGCGGAATCGTCGTCGGCGTTTACATGGCCATCGTCGCGGCAAACTTCGCCTACCTCTATCCAATACTGACCGACGAGTTGCTGCCTTATCCCTCCTGGCTTTCACGCATGTGGTTCAAAACCTGGATCTGATCTGGCGGTCACGCTGCTGTCGATTCGGCTAAGAATTCAGCACCGGCGGCGTTCAGAGCGGGCTGCGGAGCTAAAGTCCATGCCAGAGCCTCACACAGAGTGGCCGAGCGAGAGGCGGGCTGAATGGGCAGATACGTAGCCCGGCGGTTGCTGAACTACGTGATCTTGCTCTTCATCGCGGTGTCGCTGACGTATTTCCTCGCCGCCACTCAGCTCAATCCCCGTTCGCTGTATCTGATCGTCAATCCGCCGATTGACCCGGAGTCCATCGAGCAGAGTCTGCTCTCCCGCAACCTGAGCGACAACGTTCCGTTGCTCGAGCGGTATCGCATCTGGCTCGGAGACATCCTGACGTCCTGGGACTGGGGTGATTCGCCCAAAGGCGGGCCGGTGCAGGAAGAGATCGGCCGACGGATGTGGGTCAGCTTGCGGCTGATCACCATCGGGTCCGTCGTGGGCACAGTCGTCGGCGTCGTACTGGGAGCATGGACCGCGACCCGGCAGTACAAGGTCAGCGATCGCACGCTGACCCTCGGCTCATTGTTCATCCTGTCCATACCCACCTTCGTGATCGCCAGCGTCATGCAGGTGATGGCCAGCAAGGCCAATAACGCCACTGGGCTCCGGATATTCGAGTTCGTCGGGGAGACCGGCAGCCAAGGCGACTATTTCGGCGCCGCGTTGCTGGACCGCATCCAGCATCTCCTGCTTCCCACCCTCGTCCTGATCTTGATCAATGCCGCCTTCTTCAGCCGCATCCAACGGAACCTAATGCTGGATGCGCTCGGTTCGGACTTCGTACGGACCGCGCGCGCCAAAGGGGTCCGCCAGTCGCACGCGGTGATGAAGCATGCACTGCGAACATCTTTGATCCCTACCGGGACCTACTTCGCTTTCACTGTGGCGACGCTGTTCACCGGCGCCGCCTTCACCGAGATCATCTTCTCCTTCCATGGAATGGGTGAGTACGGCGTCAGCACGATCACCGGGCAGGACGTCCACGGGGCCGTCGCGGTGGCCGCCTTCGCCGGCGTCTGTGTGCTGGTCGGCGCCATCCTCTCCGACGTCATGGTCGCCATCCTCGATCCGCGAGTGCGGCTGAGCTAGGGCTGCTGTGACCGAGCACCTATTGGAAACAGCCAGCGAGCAGGTGCTCGCCGAGCCGACACCCACCGAGGCAGAACCGAAGCGGCTGACCCGCCGACAGCTGATCATGCGCCGGTTCGTGCGCAACAAGAGCGCCGTCGCCGGCTTTGTCGTGATCGTGGCCCTGATCATCATTGCGCTGATCGGCCCCTACCTCACCAACTGGACCTACGACTACGTCGACCGCCGCGCCTACCTCAAGCCTCCGTCCGAACGGCACTGGCTGGGTACCACCCAGGGTGGTCGGGACATGTTGGCGCTGACACTGCGCGGGCTGCGCAAGTCGCTGCTGATCGGCCTCCTGGTAGCAGTGATATCTACCACCATCGCGGCCATCGTCGGGTCTTTCGCCGCCTATTTCGGTGGCTGGTTCGAGCGGATCGCACTATGGGTGACCGACCTGCTGCTGGTCATCCCGTCATTCTTGTTGATCGCGGTCATGACCACCGGCGGGCCGCAGGGTGCGAACGCCTGGATCTTGCTGGTGTTTCTGCTCGCCCTGTTCGGCTGGATGCTTTCAGCTCGCGTCGTACGCAGCCTCGCGTTGTCGGTCAAGGAGCGGGACTACGTACACGCAGCGAAGTTCATGGGCCTGTCCGCGCCTCGGACGATCGTCCGTCACATCCTGCCCAACATCTCCTCGTTGTTGATCATCGATGCGACCCTCGCTGTCGGCGCCGCGATCTTGGCCGAGACCGGGTTGTCGTTCTTCGGTTTCGGCGTCCAGTCACCCGACACTTCCCTCGGCACCTTGCTCGGCGAGGGGGCGCGGCAGGTGAACAGCTTCCCATGGTTGTTCACCGGACCTGCAGTCGCCGTGGTCCTTTTGGTGCTCTCCGTGAACGCGGTCGGGGACGGCCTGCGGGATGCTCTTGACCCCAGTTCGGCGTCCGGAGGCTCGGCTCGATGACGGCGGCGCCCGCTCGGGCCGGCAAGGTCAGGCGGACCACGTCCGGCACCGTGCTGTCAGTGCGGGATTTGCACGTCAGGTTTCCCAGCGAAGCAGGACCCGTCAAGGCCGTCCGGGGTCTGTCATTCGACCTCGCTGCCGGCGAATCCATGGCCGTCGTCGGCGAGTCCGGATCTGGGAAGTCGGTGACCTCGTTGGCGATCATGGGCCTGCTCCCCAGCACTGCCAAGATCACCGGGTCTGTGACGCTGCACGGCGAGGAACTGCTCAACCGCAACGACGAGTCGATGTCCAAGCTGCGCGGCGATTCGATCTCGATGATCTTTCAAGATCCGCTGTCAGCGTTGACCCCGGTCTATTCGATTGGTGATCAGATTGTCGAGGCGATCCAGGTCCATTACGAGGTTCCCGCGGAAGCGGCGCGAAAGCGGGCGATTGAGCTGCTGGACCTGGTGGGGATTCCCAACCCGGACGTTCGGGTGAGGTCCTTCCCGCATGAGTTCTCCGGCGGCATGCGACAACGGGCCATGATCGCGATGGCGATCGCGAATGATCCAGATGTGATCATCGCAGACGAGCCGACAACCGCGCTCGACGTGACGATTCAGGCCCAAGTGCTCGAGGTTCTGAAGAAGGCGCAGCGCGAAACAGGCGCCGCGTTGATCATGATCACCCACGATCTCGGCGTGGTGGCCGGCATCGCTGACCGGGTGACCGTCATGTACGCCGGCCGACCGATCGAGCAGGGCAGCGTCGATGACATCTTCTACCGGCCCCGGATGCCTTACACCATCGGCCTCCTCGGCGCGATCCCCCGGCTCGATGCAACCAAGAAGGAGGCCCTGGCCACCTTGGAGGGCAATCCGCCGTCGGTGGTCAACCTGCCGCCCGGCTGCCCGTTCGAGCCCCGCTGCCCGATGTCTACTCCAGCCTGCCTGACTGACGAGCCGCCCCTAACGCCGACCGATCATCCGAACCACTATGCGGCCTGTATCTACTCCGGCAAGATCGCCGCCGACAACCTTGGCTACGCCGATATCTTTCCCGCTCCTACGATCACGCCCTCGCCTCTGGAACGACAGCGTCGGGACCAGCGAGAAACCGTGCTTCACCTGGAAGGAATGAAACGGCACTATCCACTGATGAAGGGCGCGATCTTCCGGCGTCGGGTGGGCACGGTCTATGCCGTCGACGGGATCGATCTTGAGATCAAGGAAGGCGAAACCCTCGGGCTGGTCGGTGAGTCAGGCTGCGGAAAGACCTCCACTCTGCTTGAGGTGCTCAACCTCAAGCCACCCACCGGTGGCCGGATCGTGGTGCTCGGCAAGTCGGTGGAGAAGCTGCGCGGCAAAGAGCGCAAGCACATGCGTCGTGATCTTCAGGTTGTCTTTCAGGATCCGATGGCGTCCCTGGACCCGCGAATGCCGGTCTTCGACCTGATCGCCGAACCGATGGGCGTGTTCAACTACTCCAAATCTGACATCGCCAAGCGGGTCAACGAGTTGCTCAGCCTGGTCGGTCTCGAACCCGGTCACGCCAATCGCTATCCCCAGCAGTTCTCCGGCGGGCAGCGCCAGCGGATCGGTATTGCCCGGGCCCTGGCACTTGAACCGAAACTCATCGTGCTGGACGAGCCGGTGTCGGCACTCGACGTCTCGATCCAGGCCGGCGTGATCAACCTGCTGGACGAGCTCAAGACCAAGCTTTCGCTTTCGTACTTATTCGTTGCCCACGACCTGGCCGTGATCAGGCACATCGCCGATCGAGTGGCAGTGATGTACCTGGGCAAGATCGTCGAGATCGGCGAGGTCCACGAGGTGTACGAGCATCCCACGCACCCGTACACCCAGGCACTGCTGTCGGCGATCCCGATCGCCGATCCGGAGAAGGAGCGCACCCGAGCGCGGATCATTCTGACCGGCGACCTGCCGAGCCCGGCCAATCCTCCCTCCGGTTGTAAGTTCCGTACCCGCTGCCAGAAGTTCCCGACGCTGACCTCCGAACAGCAGGCGGCGTGCATCGACGTGGTCCCCGACCTGTACGACGTCCGTGGCGGCGTCGATCACAACTCGGCCTGCCATTACAACGAAGAGGTCCCGGTCGTCTGACCAGCTCAGCGCCTGAACGGGGCCTGAATGTCGCCTTGGTCATTGTTAAACAGCTGTAATGCCGCCGCCAGGTCCACATATGTTCGGCGCCGTAGAGTGCAGTGGTGGGCTGTGGTTCCCGACTGGCTCGCAATCCTTTTTATTGGAGGCGAATGTGAGAGTACGCAAAATCCTTCTGACGCCGCTCATAGCGGGAGCACTTGTTCTTGCCGCCTGTGGCGGCCAGAATCAGGAGACTGGCGGAGAGGAGCCGGCGGGCGAAGCATCGGTCGCGCCGGTCACTTCGCAGGACATCAATCCGAAGGATCGCGCCGACCTGGCTCAAGGCGGAGAGATCCGGCTCGATGTCGCAGAGTTCAGCACGACCTGGAATATTTTCTCGGTCAATGGCAACAACGACGACATGGCTCATGCCATGCTGCCGGCGTCGCCGATCTGGTTCAACGTGGACGCCAAGGGTGTTGCTGCGCCCAACCCTGACTTCTTGGTGTCGGCCACCGAAGTCTCCCCATCGCCGACGGTGATCAACTTCAAGCTGAACCCCAAGGCCGTCTGGGGTGACGGTTCGCCGATCGACGTCGACGACATGATCGCCTCCTGGAAGGCCTGCAATGGTGAGAACACGAAGTTCCAGTGTGCGACCACCCAAGGCTACGACGCCATCACCAACATCAAGGCTGGGGCAGATAAGTTCGATGCGACGGTGACCTTCAAGGCGGCCTATCCCGACTGGACGTCCGTCTTCGGTGGCAATCCGAGCGTGTTCAAGGCCGAGAGCGTGAAGGATCCGGAAACCTTCAATGACGGCTGGGATGAGCCGAACAACGAGTGGCTGTCCGGTCCATTCAAGGTCCAGAGCTTCAACAAGACCGAGAAGCTGCTCACCCTCGTGCCCAACGAGAAGTGGTGGGGCGCCAAGCCGTTGCTTGACAAGATCACCTTCCGCGCCATCTCCCCCGACGCGATCGCGGCGGCCTTTGTCAACAACGAGGTCGACCACTTCGATATCGGACCGGACCCGGACGCCTTCAAGCGGGCATCTGAGGTGCAGGACGCGACGATTCGCAAGGCAGCCGGCCCGAACTTCAGGCACATCACCTTCAACAGCAAGTCGGAGTTCCTGTCCGATCTGGCAATCCGGCAGGCCATCGTCCGCAGCCTCGACCGGACGGCAATCGGCGCCTCCGACCTGGCCGGCATCGACTGGCCGGTCGCGCCGCTGAACAATCACGTCTTCCTGACCAACCAAGAGGGTTACGTAGACATCGCTAAGGAAACAGCGCTCGACTACGACCCCGAGAAGGCCAAGGCCGATCTGGAGGCTGCGGGCTGGAAGGCCGGCGCAGACGGCATTCGGGAGAAGGACGGCAAGAAGCTGGAGATTGGCTTCTCGCAGCTGGTCGGCGTCCCGGTGTCGGAGAACGAGGCTCTGCAGGTGCAAAACCAGCTCAAGGATGTCGGTATCAAGGTCAACATCGTCAATGTGCCGATCGCCAAGTTCCAAGATGGCAGTGTGTTGACCGAGCACGAATTCGACATGATCGCCTTCAGCTGGATCGGTACTCCGTACCCGTTCACCAGCATCAAACAGCTATACGGAACCGACCAGGAGAGCAACTACGCTCAGCTGTCGCTGCCCGAGCTGGACACGCTGATCGAGCAAATCGACGTGGAGGGCGACAAGGCCAAGCGGATCGATCTCGGCAACCAGGCTGCCAAGGTCATCTGGGAGAACGTGCACAACCTGCCGCTCTACCAGCGTCCGGAGCTCAAGGCCGTCAAGTCCAAGCTCGCCAACTTCGGGGCCTTCGGCTTCTCCGACAAGTCATTCCACTGGGAGAACGTCGGCTACGAGAAGTAGTCAGTCTCGAGTCAGGCCAGAGCAGGGGTCGGTGGTCATCCACCGGCCCCTGCTGCTGCCCGGAGTGCCCGCGCCGCCCCCGCACCTCAGCAAAATGCATGGCGATTGGAGCTGGCTCAACGTCATGATCGACAGATGAAGACGCTCCAAGAGATCTGGCCGCCGTACGGGGTGCGGTTGGTTGAGAACGACCTCACGATGACGGTGCTCACCGACGAGGACATTCCCGGTCTCGTGGAGCTAGCTCTGGGCGGAATCCACGAGCCGGAGGCCATGCCGTTCGCCATGCCGTGGACCGCCGTCGAGCCCGAGCGACTGCCCGCCAATATGTTCCGCTACTTCTCCGCTGTCCGGGCCCAGTTCATGCCCGAGAAGTTCGACTTGCTTTTCGTCGTGCGGATTGGCCGGCAGCTGGCCGGAATCCAGGCCTTCCACGCCACCAACTTCGGCGTCACCCGGACCGGCGAAACGGGGTCCTGGCTAGGTCAGTCGTACCAAAGGCGGGGTATCGGCACCAGGATGCGACGGGCCGTCTGCGCCTTTGCGTTCGACCATCTAGGCGCTGTCGAAGTCACCTCCGGCGCCTTCCTGGACAACCCTGCCTCGCTCGCGGTGAGCACCAAAGTCGGGTACCGACCCAATGGCCGCTTCCGGATGACCCGGCGCGAAGGAGAGGTCGCCATCAACCAGCGGCTGGTGCTCACGCCCGATGCCTTCATCCGCGGTGAACCGATCGAGGTCACCGGCGTCGAACAGCTTCGATCGTTCTTGGAGCTAGGCTGAGCGAACGTGGGCTACCACAGTGATCCGCGAGTCGACGCCTACATCCAGGCGCTTCCGGACTGGCAGCAGACCATCTGTCAGCAGGTTCGAGACCTGGTTCATGCGGCCGATCCGGAGGTCACGGAGACGATCAAGCGGAGAGTCCAGCCGTACTTCGTACTCGACGGCAATATCTGCGCCCTGCAAGCGACCAAGGACCACGTCAACGTGTTTCTCTATGACGGCGGCATCGTGCCCGATCCGGAGAGAATCATCACCGGTGGCCACGACAACCAGACGGCCCGAACGGTGGCGATCCGCCGCGACGAGCAAATCAACAGCCGCGCTCTCGGCGCCATGTTCGCCCAGATCATCGCCGACAATCGGGCCGGCGGCTGGCGAAAGCTCAAGGCGCAGAACTAGCACGCCGTAAGCAGATCTGCGGCGAAATGGCGATAATCGTTCAATGAGCGGCGCCGGCGAACAGCGAGAGGGTGTGACGTTCAGTCACCTCGACGAGGAGTTGTTCGACGGGGCAGGGGCCACCAAGAGGGATCTCGTCGATTACGTCGACGCGATGTCAGCTCGGCTGGTGACAAGCCTCAGAGACCGGCCGCTGTCGGTGGTCCGAATTCGGCCGGGCCAGCCCGCTTTCATGCAGAAGAATCTGCCTTCGTACACACCGGACTGGGTTCAGAGAGTGCCGATCTGGGCTGAGGCTTCGCGGCGGGAGGTCTCCTACGCACTGGCCAACGACCGGCGGACACTGCTGTGGTTCGCCAATCAACGTGCGGTGGAATACCACGTCACCCTATTCCAGATCGACCATCAGGATCGTCCGGAATATCTGGTGCTCGACCTCGATCCGCCCGAGGGCGCGGCCTTTCCGGTGGTCATCCAGGCTGCCCAGCTCATCCGCCAGGCGTTGGCCGAGGTAGGCCTGTCCGGAGTGGTGAAGACCAGCGGCGCGAAGGGCGTGCACGTGTTCGTGCCCCTAGCAAGCCCGGTGTCGCACGAGGACGCCGCGGCCGCTACCCGGGCGGTCGCCGCTCGCGCCGAGCGGATCGATCCGGCCCTCGCGACGACGGCATTCGTGAAGGAGGATCGCATCGGCAAGGTGTTCCTCGACTCCACCCGAGCGGGCGGCGCGACGGTGGTGGCCGCGTACAGCCCGCGGATCCGACCGCGCGTCCCAGTGTCGTTCCCCGTGGCTTGGCATGACCTGGACCGGATCACGCCGGCGGACTTCACAATCCGCACGGCGGTCGCCCTGCTCGGCGACGCCGATCCATGGATTGAGCGGATGCCAGAGGCTCAACGCTTGAGCGCCGATCTGATCGCCGAAGGCCACACGATCCCCATTGCCCGCGTGCAAGCCATGCACGAGGGCAAGCGGCGGGCCCGCCGCGCGGCCAGCGACTCCTGATACTGCGCAGCCAGGATCAAGTCGCCGCCTCGTCCGGTATCTTCTTGTGGCGCTCGAGCAAGTTTCCGTTGTCTGCGCTAACACAATACAGATACAGAATTTTGCGGCGACTCGAAATTGCGGCGAAACGCGGTGGCCACCTTTCGGCGCAACTGGTCAGGTACCTGACTCCTTCTCCATTGGCAGGAGGCTGTTAGGATGCGACGATGGAGCAGCACGAATACGCGAGATTGTTTGAATACTCGCTGCACAATGAGCCTTTATCAGCGAGCACTTTTGCCGAGACCCATTTACATTTTGCCTACGTGTTACAAACCGAGAATGATCGAATGGTGCTCGGGGGAACCTCACTGCTAGCTGCGCTCAATGAGGTCGGTCGTAAAGGATGGGTGGTATATGAAGTTATTCATCCCACCCAACCACATGGCGCCCGATCACCTATGAGTGAGGATTACCTCGACGACTTCCAGCGAAGGCACGGTTGGAGACCTCAGCTGGCCCTCCTCGGCGGGCAAAGGTCATTGCGCCGTACGCTGTATTGAGCTTCCTACCTCGTCTCCGCCGCCAGGTGGGCCCGCTTTCGACATTCTCCGGGGTGCCAGGATGAAGCCATGGATGAGGAGCTCGTTAGCGCGTCAGAAGGCCGCGGGCATGCCGTCGAGCTCCGTAGGGAGGCCTACACCATGGCGCTCTACGTGGCGATCTGTCTGCTGGCGGCCCTCATAGCCCTCCCGGACAGTCCGGTTACCCGAGGCCAAGTAATAGGCATCATTTGGGGAGTCACAATTGGGCTGGCCGCCGCACACTGGTTCGCGTTCCGCGTGTCCGCGCGCTTGGTCGGCGCCGGCAGCATTCGAGAGCACGACATCGAGTTGGGGGCCGCGCAGCTGGCGGGAGCCGCCGCCGTCGCGCTGTTGGTATCAATCCCCGTGCTCATCTTGCCGCCGTCTGTAGAGCTCCAGTTCGCGGAGTTTGAACTGGCTGCCTTCATCGCGCTGGTTGGCTATGCCGTCGCCCGCCGTGGTGGCGCGAGGCAGGGCCGGGCAATCGTGTACGCCCTTGCCATGCTTGCCGTTGGAGTCGGGATTGCTGCGCTGAAAAACATGCTCGCTGGTCACTGACGTAGCGAGCCTTCGCCATTCGAATGCTCGGTGCGCGAGCGATGAGTTCTAGACCTCAGCGGAGTCAGTTTGGATGATGTCGAGAACTAGTGCCGGCTCAGGTAGGAGATCCCGGCCTCGGAGGTCGAGCAAAGGGTGACTCATCCCAGATGATCAGCGACAGCAACCAAGTCGATGTGAGTCGACTCCAACGAGGCATGGACGGGCGGATCATGGTGCCCGGCGACGACGGCTACGACGCGGCTCGTGCCGTCTGGAATGCGATGGTCGACCGCCGCCCAGCGCTTGTTGTGCGGTGTGCGAGCAGCGCCGATGTGGCGGCCGCCATCGACTTTGCGCGGAGAAACGACCTTGAGATCGGCGTGCGCTGTGGCGGGCACAGCGTCCTGGGGATCTCCGTACCGGACGGCGGACTGATGATCGACCTGGCCGGATTGCGCACGGTCCGAGTGGATCCGGAGGCCCGGCGCGCATCGGTCCAGGGCGGCGCGCTGCTTGGGGATCTGGACCGGGCTGCGCAGCGGTGGGGACTGGCGACCACAGCGGGCAACGTTTCCCACACCGGAGTGGGCGGACTGACACTGGGCGGTGGCATGGGCTGGCTGGCCAGACGTTTCGGTCTAGCGTGCGACAACGTCATCTCGTACGAGATCGTCACCGCGGATGGTGCGACGTTGCGGGTCAGCGAATCGGAGCACGAGGACCTGTTCTGGGGGCTGCGCGGCGGTGGAGGAAACTTCGGGGTCGTCACCGAGTTCGAGTTCCGGCTCCACGAGATCGGCACCGACGCGTTGATCATCGATCACACCTTCGACATAGCCGAGGCACACTCGGCAATGCGCCGCTGGCGCGACCTGCTGAGCAATGGCGTCCCCCAACAGGCGACACCGCTTGCCTGGGTCGGGGCGATGCCCAACTCCCCGGACGTGCTACCACAGCTGCGCAACCGTACGGTGGCGAGCCTGGGCTTCGTCTGGGTCGGTGATCCGGATGAGGGTCGGCGGCTGGTGCCGTTGGTGGCCGGCCTCGGCACCACGCTGGCCGAGCGGGTCCAAGGGCTGTCCTACCTGCACCTGCAAAGCATGGACGACGAATGGCACCGCCCAGGCACGCGGCGACGGTACTTCAAGGGTCACTACCTGTCGGAGCTTTCGGATCAGGCGATCGACGCGTTCCTGTCCCAGGGGGCCGACCCGAGCGCCCACAGGACCAGATTGGCGGCCGGTTCACTGCAGGGTTATGGCGGCGCGATCGCCGCAACGTCCGACGACGAGAGCGCCTTCAGCCATCGCCATGCGTTCGTCGAATTCGTCGCATCTGCGGGCTGGACCGACCCAGCCGAGGACGACGAGCAGATGGATGCCGCCCGCAGGTTTGGCGCTGCACTCGAGCCTTTTGCGAGTGGCGTCTACGTCAACACGCTCGCCGACGAGGGTGAGAGCGGAGTGCGCCGGGCATACCCCGCCGCCAAGCTCGCCCGGCTCGCCGCACTCAAGCGGCGGTATGACCCCGACAACGTCTTCCACCTCAACCAGAACATTCGGCCAGAGCAGTGACTCGCGACAGAAACGGGCGCTCTCATCCGGGGGCCACAGCAAACTGACACTCAACACTGCCTGTGAGCTGCTATTGCCTCCGAACGCGGTGAGCATCACCTCCAACGGCGCTACGGGCATGCGCTAACAGCCAACCCCGGTGGGGGCTGCAGCGAAAGGCCGGGTTCGCATGGGGGCACCTGGTGTTCGGCAACATGCGATCGCGCAAAGAAGGCATGCGATACCTCCCGACGTTCTTGATCTCTAATCCACAAAGATCAACGCAGCTGACCACGCCGCAAACACTGGCTAAGGTAGCTGCCTCAGTGCGGCGAGGCTAGGAGGATGCCGTGGAGCAGATCAATTGGTCAACCGAATGGCTGACGAGCCTATTGTGGCTGGCCAGGACCTTTGCATTGACTCTGGTTGGGTTCACGCTCATTGCCTGGCTGCTAATCCGCCGTACTCGGTGGGGCCGACAATTCTGGCGGTTGTCCAGCGTGTACTTCATTCCGCGCCGTCGGGGCTGGCTCAGTTGGCGCCCGATTCTGACGGTCGCCTTGTTACTCCTGTTGACCCTGATATCGGTCCGGCTGGACATCCTCCTCTCCTTCCAGGGCAACGACATGTTCACCTCGCTACAGCAGCTCGACGCAGCAGCATTCTGGAGGTCGATCGCAATCTTCGGGATCTTGGCCACAGTCAATGTCCTGCTCGTCCTGGTCACGTTCTACATCGGACAGGCACAGATCATTCACTGGCGGCTGTGGCTCAATCAGCGGATGGCCGGGGACTGGCTAACTGGTGCGGCATACCACCGCGGCCGATTCGTCCGCGAACCGGTTGACAACCCCGATCAGCGCATCCAGCAAGACGTCACCTCCTACACCTCCACCTCCCAAGCGCTGGCGCTGGGTGCGGTGTCGTCGGTGGTGACGCTGGTCTCCTTCACCATCATCTTGTGGGGGCTATCAGGTCCGCTGAACGTCTTCGGGGTGGAGATACCCAGAGCCATGGTGTTCCTCGCCTACATCTATGTGATCATCGCGACGGTCATCGCCATTCGGATCGGCCGGCCGCTGATCCGGCTGAACTTCCTCAACGAGCTGCTGACGGCGTCGTATCGCTACGCCCTGGTGCGGGTGCGGGACAACTCAGAGAACATCGCCTTCTACCGCGGCGAGCAGGTCGAGAACGCCAACCTGTTGGCCCGCTTCGCCGCTGTCATCGCCAACACCTGGGCGATCGTGTGGCGGAGCCTGAAGTTCCAGGGCTTCAACCTGGTGATCAGCCAGATTGCCGTGGTGTTCCCGATTGTCATACAAGCGCGCAGGTACTTCAGCCAGCAGATCACCCTCGGTGACGTCACTCAGACCGCCACCGCGTTCAGCCAGGTGCAAGGGGCGCTGTCGTTCTTCCGTCTGGCTTACGACGACTTCGCCGGCTACCGCGCAGTGCTCAACCGACTCACCGGATTGCTCGACGCCAACGATGAGGCTCGAGCGCTTCCCACGCCGAGCACGGAGAGTCGGGCGAGCGGGCTCAGCATCAGAGATCTTCATATCGGCCTGCCGGACGGCCGACCGCTGCTCAGCGACCTCGATCTCGAGGTCAGTGAGGGGGAGTCGCTGCTGGTCAGGGGCCCGTCGGGAAGCGGTAAGACGACGCTGCTGCGCAGCATGGCCGGTCTGTGGCCGTACGTCGAGGGGACGATCGCTCGGCCGCCCGACCAGGAGACTCTGTTCTGTTCCCAGCAGCCCTACCTGCCGTTGGGCACGCTGCGCACCGCGCTTGCGTACCCTGCTCCCGCAGGTGTGCTTGGTGACGACCAGGCGCGAGAGGTACTGCGGGCGGTTCAGCTGGCGCACCTGACCGATCTACTCGACACGGAGGGCGAGTGGTCGAAGACACTGTCCCCCGGTGAACAGCAGCGGCTCGCGTTCGGTCGTATTCTGCTGGCGCGCCCTGCGCTGATCTTCCTCGACGAGACCACCACGGCGCTCGACGAGGGCATGGAGTATGCGGTGTACGAGTACGTCCGCGAGCAGCTACCGCAGTCCACCATCGTGAGCGTCGGGCACCGCAGCAGCCTGGAGAAGCTCCACACCAACGAGCTCACCCTTCTCGGCGACGGTCGCTGGGAAGCGAAGTCCCTAGGCGAGCTAGGTTTTTCGCGCGCGTGATGATCTGCAACGGTCTTGCCAGGCGGATTCTGGCCGACTACTCGAGTGGCACATCCACCACGCTGCTTACCCGTCGATATAGCGTGCCTCGCTAGGGGACCAACTACCGGTCGCCGCCAGCGCGCCGCGCGTCCTCGTCGGCGTCGGCCGTGCCGACCGGCACGTCGTCCTTGTAAGCGGGATCAGGCTCGATATCGGATCTGGCCAGGTCGACGATGGGGGCGGCGTCGGGATCGTCGGGATCGGGGGAGTTGTCCTTGCCGACTCCAATGGGGACCTGGTTCGCATCGAACGACTGGCTGGTGCTCATGGTGTTCCCCTCTGGGTTGTTGCACACAGGCTAACTCGCGGTCCCCCGTGGCCGCGATCGGCCTCAACTCAGGAATGCCAGGCCGGGGGGACGTGCAGTTTTACTTCGCCTAGGAGGCGCTACGACTCGTCCAACCCTGCGCGGATCCACATTGAGCGCTCTGTCTCGAAGGCTGCCCTGATGGTCGAGGGGTCATGATGGTTTCGGCGTGGCGGTGTACGACCCTCCACGTGCCGTAAGCAGAGGGAGGACAACCGCATGACCAAGATCGGTGTGCAGATGATGATGCTCAAACAGCACGTGGAACGCCTCGGCCCCTACGCCACCCTGAAGAGGGTCGCCGACATCGGGTTCGGCTCCGTCGAAGTCTCGCAAATCCCGATGACGCCCGAGGTCGTGAACGAAATCGCCCGCGCCCGCGACGACTATGGGGTACAGATCGCCGCCATTTCGGCCACCGTCACCGACCAGCCGGGAGTCAACGAGCCGTTGGACGCCAGGTTCGACAAGATCGTCGCCGACTGCCACACGCTGCAGACCCGGAGCATTCGCATCGGGATGATGCCCCACGCCGCCATGCGATCGGCGCAGGCGTTGACGAACTTCTGCACCATGGCCGACGAGCAGGCACGCCGCCTAGCTGATGAGGGAATCCAGCTCTACTACCACAACCACCACATCGAGTTCGCCAAGCGCGACGGCGTCTACATCCTCGACCACATCCGGCAGCAGGCCCCGAACCTGCGCTTCGAAATCGATGTCCACTGGGTCCAGCGCGGCGGAGAGCACCCGCAATCGGTACTGAAGAACTGCGCCGGTCTCGTGGACCTCGTCCACCTCAAGGACTACCGGATTGGCGACCTGCCCGAAGAGGCCTTCGACGCCGTGGCCCGCGGTGACCAGGAGATGTGGCAGGCGGCCTGGACCAACGTCGTCGAGTTCGGCGAAGTGGGCGAGGGCAATCTTGACTGGCGCGACATCATCGACACGGCGATTGCCTCAGGTGCGGAGCACCTGCTGATCGAGCAAGACCGACAGTACGGTCGCGATCCCCTCGAGTGCCTCACCATCTCCTACCACAACCTGCTCGAGCTGGGATACGGCAACCTCATGTGAGGCTGCACACGGGAAGACGCGACGGTGGAACCGAACCTCATAGTGGCAGTCGTGGGAGCCACAGGTCGTCAAGGCGGTGCCGTCACCCGGCACCTGCTCGCCCGAATCGTCCATGATGAGCTGGCCCTTGAGCCCGATG
>OCZS010000266.1_pt1 | contig 17159 bp, 17 predicted proteins | sample 1539071 | NCBI WGS metagenome assembly OCZS01 (sample SAMEA3113584, study PRJEB22503) | soil metagenome
GCTTATCCTGGCTCAATCGACCTGACTCCAAGCGAAGGGATCAAGGAGGTGGACAAAGGCTTTATCATAACCGATATGTCTGGCGAGGAGCCATCAACACAATGGGTAAAGCTTGAGAGCAGGCGTCAGCAATTCTCTGCCAAAATAGACTATAAAGACATTGAAAATGAGGTCGAGCAGATAATCAAGAAGGCAACAGCCTATGAGAAAAAACCAGTCGCAAAAATAGAGGTAGCTGGAAGCAACATTGATTCTAAGGTGATATCTGAACACTTGAAAAAGCTCAATCAATATTGTCTTCACTACATTTGGCAGCCGCTAGAAGAGCATCTTGCTACTACTGTGTATGATTCCAAGCCGGCAGACATTGATAGTGAGCTCTATCGTCTGTCGGCAGAAGTACTTGGGTCAGACGAGCTTGCCAAATTTACGGTAGGCGAGGTATTGCCACTAGCAGCTGACAAGGATGACAAGTCGGTTCTGGAAATACTATGGCAGGCGTACAAGTTAAACAAATTTGGAGGCCATAATGCTAAATGATAAAGGATATCCAGCTGAAGAATTTCATTGCACACAAGGACACGAAGATAGAATTTTGCAAAGGTATAACAATATTTCTAGGGCATAACGGCTCCGGCAAGTCCTCAGTTATCGACGCCGTGACGTTTTCGCTCTTTGGCAAGCATACAAGAAAGTCAAACAAGAATCTTGTAAGAAGAGGCGCCAACCATGCTATGGCGCAGGTGCGCTTTGCTCTCAACTCTAAAGAGTTCCAGGCTATAAGAGCGCTCAACGGCTCTGGCCTGCAGTCGTTCTCCCAGCTTGTACTTGTATCAGATGGCGACAAGATAGTAAATAAGCCAATTGTAGGCGGCGAGCGCAGACAATTTGGCGAGTCAATGAGTGTCGAAATAGCACGGGTGCTCGGGCTCAACTATGAAAAGCTGCGTGTTGCAGGGGTAGTGCAGCAGGGCGAGCTGGTCAGAATAGTAGAAGCACAACCAAAAGACTTTAAAGAATTGCTAAATGGCCTGATTGGCATTGACAGACTCGACTCAGCTTATGAAACAATGCGCAATGTTATCATAGGCTTTCGCGAAAGGCTGCGTGATGAAATAGGCTACACTGACGAGGAAGTTCCAAAGGTGGAAAGACTGCTTGAGGAAAAAGAGAAGGAGCTAAAGGAGGGATCATTGCTTTTGAAAGAGTTTGAAGATGAAAGAAGGCTGCTTGAGGAAAAAATAGGTCAACTTGAGAAAGAAATCGAAAGGTTGGAGCCACTTATCCAAAAGACACAGGAGCTTCAGAACTGCGAAAAGCTGCTCGTGCGCCATGTCACTGAAAGGCGCAGCCATCTTAGCACAGAGGTAGAACGAATGGAAAGAGTAGTTATGGAAGCAAAGAACTTGCTCGATGTGCTGAAAACAAAAGAAGAAGTGCAGATACGGTTCAAGATGATAAAAGCTGAATCAGAGGAGATCCATTCAAAGCTGGAGGAAAATGAGGGTATGATGGGCAAGCTACTTGGCTTTCTTGAGTGTGCCGGCAAACTGCATATAGCGGACGGCAAATGCCCCGTTTGCAACTCTCCCGTTACAAAGGTTAATGAAATGTTTAACCTAGACCATATTCAGCTGGAGATCCGGCGCAGATCGGAAGAAAAGTACAAACTGCAAGTAGCCAAGGTTGAGCTCAAGAAAGAAGAGCAACAGCTGGCAGAGCAGGACAAAAAGATAGTGACAGCAGAAAAGTTCCTGTCAAACAATTCTATAAGCTCTGAAAGTGACTTGGTCAAGATTGAAGACGACTTCAATAGTAAGAAAAAATATCTGGCCAAACTTCCGCTACAAATAGCCTACGTGGGAGATGATCCTTTCAAGCTGGTAATTGATGGCGTCTCAAAGACACTTGCTGAAGATATTGCTGCATTGCGGGCACAGATGAGTGGCTTAAGCCTCCAGCAATACACCCAGCAATACACAGATAGGAAGCTAGAGAGGACAAGGCTGATACAAGAATTGCAGACTGCAAGTGTCAAAACTGGCGAGTACAGACGTGTAATAACTGACGCCCAGGCAGCCATAGATTCTGCCAAGCATGCATTGGAGCAATTAAGACAGGCATCTGAATTCTCCAAAATGCTGGAAAGGATACGCTCGATGATATTCAATAGGGACGGGATGGTGGGTATTAGCCTTCGCTCATGGGCACTCGGAGTTATATCGCAGAAAGCGTCAGAGTATGCCTCGCTCTTCAACATTGGCATTTCGAGGATCGAACTTACAGAAGGAGCACGGGAAGTAGCGATAATGTGCTACGGCAGGCAGGGTGAAATTGATATGGACTCACTTTCCGGAGGTGAAAAGGTGGCCGTAGCCCTTGCACTTCGTCTTAGTATTGCCTATATGATGGGTTCAAACAAGCTTGATTTCATCATTTTAGATGAGCCGACCGCACATCTTGACGAAGATAGGAGGAGGGGGCTTGTCAGAATACTATCTGAGGCATTCAGAGAGGGTGTCGGACCACTGGCTCAGCTGATAATAATAACTCACGACTCAGAAATTTTTGAAAACTCTGAAGTCGATCAAATATTTAGGTTTGTCATGACAGCTGATGGTTCATGCATCTCAAGAGAATAAGAAAGTCATCTTTTGTAGTCATCTTCCAACATCATAATATCTCTGTTTTTTCAAACTCATCAATAGAAATTTTTTCAAAATGCTAATATCAGTGACGATTTCATCAGTTGATGAACTGCTTTCTAGATATAGTTATTATTTTTTTGACAATCTGCCATCTTTTGTGTCTTGGGCGAACTGCACCATGTTGAGTCTTTTTTATCACCTGCCAGAATCTCAAAGCAGTTATTATGAGAATTATGGATAATAATCGCCTATCGCCGTTCTTGTAACTTTAAGTAGTGAGCTTGTATACATACTATGCTTTAATTATGCTAGAATGGTGTCTTGCAAAAGCAAGAAGTTCGAGCACTCACTAGGTCATCATCACTGATGTGGATAGATCGATATTTCAAAAATTGATTTTCCTAGACATGCATTCTATAGAATATTTTTTCGCAGACAATATAAGTTCGTGTCTTGTTCTCAACTATGGCTTTAATGTCATCGCACCACCTTGCTAATAGTGAAGTGTATCGCATCGAAGCGAGGTGGCAATAGACTGTTGTCTTCTGCTCATTCTATACTGGTGGTTGATGACGAGTTGGATATAGTGTTGATCTTCAAGCAGGCATTGAGTAGGCAGGGCTATACCGTCTTTGGCTTTACTGATCCTTTGCTGGCTCTTGAACATTTTAAGGTAAACGCCGAAGGTTATGGCCTGGTAATAACAGATGTCAGAATGCCGCGGATGAGCGGCTTTGAGCTTGCTGCAAACATTAAAGTTATCAAGCCGGATGCAAAAGTAGTGTTCATGTCGGCATTTGAAGTAAGTGACCTTGAATTTTCAATGCCAGGAGTCGAGATAAATGACTTCCTCCGAAAGCCGGTTGATGTCAAGACCCTTGTGCGAAGAGTCAAGGTGGCTATGGCAAACTAAAATTATCTATTACTTGCAGACATATCTGCAGCTGCTCAAGGCTGTATTTGTTTTCAAAAGCATCCGGCTTGCTTGTCTTATACGGTCTTTATCAATCTTGCAACGTGGAAGAAATTGTACATATACCTCTATTCTATATATAAAAAGTGTCTGAGAATTCTAACCAAGTCAGCAAACCCACTTGAGCACCAGGTCTATACATTCTAGAAGGACTTGTTACAAACCGGTTCTCCAAGGTCGGGTTTGCCTGTATATATATCTGTGCTCATGAATGCAGGCGCTCTATAGGCTACCACACCATCAGAGAGTATACATCACGCTTCACCGACCACAAAGCAAATTTGCAATGATCAAAAAGAAAATATGATGTGAGATTTATGTTAATACCATGTCACAAAACGAGATCGTGTATCTAAAATACCAGAACCTAGAAGGCATGCTCAAGGTGATAATATACTCCGCTCAGTCGATGCTTGGAGTCATTCCAATGCTCTATTATATTCACTACAACAGCAAGCATGTCCTTTTTATTCAGACAGGTGCAGTGGGAGGCGTGACAGTTCACTATGTTGTTGAGAATGAAAAGCCGACCAAAAGGTTCATTCAGCTAAAAAGGCTTTCTGGAGAATTCACATTCGTAGATAGCATAGGCACTGATGCACAGTCACTGTATGTTCCGATATTGGAGCTGGAAAAATCTACTTTTATCTTTCCAAACCTATAGGGAGAAAAAGTTTTAGGGCAAGGCGACATACATTTTCTATCAAACCCCGAAAATCCTCTAGAAAGGCAAGACCGGCAAATGAAGTTTCAGAGGATGACATTAACGCTTTTTTGCAAGCGATCAGGAATTTTGACGGCTATCCGAAGCTAAGAACCCTTCGCAACATGCTTCCATCCCTAACACCAGTCCAGATAAACGTTATAGTGCACCACCTGGAGAGGTCGGGGGCAATAGTTATTGACACTGATGGATACATTACGTGGATCCGTAATGAAGATGTGGAACAGCTGACGCTTGGCGAGGTAGCCGATATAAGCAGTGACCTCAAGGAACTGCTCAAGAAGCATCCCAAATAGAGAGGATTTGACTTTGACGTCTCTCAGATCTTATGTTAAGTTTAGATATCTCTGATTCAGGTGTCCTGAAGAATACAATAGAGGACAGATATTGTTGATTGTTGCAATATTATTTAGGCTGCAAACAGTGGTGCAACCAAACCAAAGCAATGTACGAGGGTTTATTCTCTCTCATGCTCACAGCTAAAACGAATATTAATCAACACTGTTTAAAAACTGCCTTATAGAATAAGAAGAAAAGGACTAAACTACAACAAGTAAGTGGGGTCTTGGTTCAAGAGAGCTTAGAATGAACTGAGGAGGGTTCTTATCGAAGACGTCCAAATTTTTGTTAAATAGTTTTTATGTTTGTCTGAATAGACCGTCACATGTGTTATTGAAGCCGATTACTTCAGATCAGATGTACACCATTGAACAGAACGGCAATTCCATTTTTGGCATGCGACGTTTTCTCATGATGGAGAACGCCGGCCACGGAGTAGCAGATTTTGTTGTCCGAAAGTTCAAGAACTTGAAGAATAAAAGAATAGTTACGATATGCGGCACCGGCAACAACGGTGGCGATGGGTTCGTTGCATCGCGTCATCTTGCTGGGTATGGAGCCAAAGTAGTAGTTATTTTACTTGGGAGCCCTTCTGATGTAAGAAGTGAAGAGGCAAGGCTTAACTGGAGCATAATCGAAAAAATGGATTCAATTGAATTAATATTTGGCAAGGAGTTAAACAGCGAGATAAAGAACCGAATCGCCAATGCTAACATTATCTTAGATGGTATATTTGGCACAGGCATCAAGGATGAGATCAGGCAGCCCTATGCATCTGCAATAGATACAATAAACAAATCTAAGGCTTATGTCTTGGCACTCGATGTTCCTTCAGGATTTGACCCAAACACTGGGCAGATCCATAAAAAGTGCATCCTGGCAGATGCCACTATTACCTTTCATCGATTAAAAGTTGGACTTGCAGGGAGGAAGAAAGAGAAAAAGAAATACACAGGTTCTGTATATGTGGAATGGATAGGGATACCACCGGAGGCTGAAAGGGGCATCGTATGAAGCCAGCAATAAGGCAGATCGCAGTAGGCCAGATGGCCAATTTTACCTACATAGTAGCTGATGAGGAAAATGGCGAAGCGGCAGTCATTGATCCTTCATGGGACTTGGATAAAATATTCCAGATGCTAACAAAGAACAACTGGAGGGCCAAGTATATCATCAATACTCATACTCATTTCGATCATGTACTTGGGAACGAGCAGATGGCAGAGATAACTGGTGCCAAGATAGTACAGCACAAAAACTCGCAGCTGAAAAAAGACATTGCAGTATCTGACGGAGATACGATCGAAATAGGGAGTATCAGGCTACAGATTTTGCACACACCGGGTCACTCTAAGGACAGCATTTGCCTCGTGCTTGATGATCAATTTATTCTAACTGGTGACGCACTCTTCGTGGGCACCTGCGGCAGAGTGGATCTTCCTGGAAGCGACGCAAGAGAGATGTACGATAGCCTATTTGATAGGCTGGCAAAACTAGACGAAAAGCTCATCTTATATCCCGGTCACAACTATGGTCCGACTTCTATATCTACGATAGGACATGAAAAGAAAACCAACTATGTGCTCCAGCCTAGGTCAAAACAAGAATTCTTGGAGCTTATGACCACTGGTGAATAGATGCAGGACATAACAGCGTCTGACAGGCTTGCAGTCAAAAGTTTTGCGACGAAAAATCCTGTTTTTGTGTGTGTGATCTCGTACACTGCCACAAGCGAGATTCCGGGGCTTACAGTAGCAGGGGCAAATGCCGAACTAGTGAAATATACATCGCCGGCAGACGCGGAATTTCTGTATCATGGACGCTGCAGCTGCATTGATGTTGTACCGGCTACACCTGATGGCAAACCTACGCCGGCACTCATTACACGCACTGCGTTACAATTGGCAAGGATCCCCCTTCTGATAGTTGATGCAGGGGCAAAAGTCAAGCCCTCAATACCATATGTATCGTTTGGAGTTGAACCGGGTAGAAACGTCATGAACGAAAATGCAATGGACATCTCAAGCGTCAAACGTGCGTTTGAGTACGGTGAGCTACTTGGAAAACAACTGGCCATTATGTCAGATCTAACAGTAGTAGGCGAGAGCATTCCTGGAGGCACTACAACTGCACTTGCCGTGCTGAGAGCACTTGGCATTGATGCAAGATTCAAGGTAAGCAGTAGTATGCCAGAAAATCCGCACAATCTGAAAAACAAGGTAGTAGATTCTGCAATAGAGAGAGTCATTACTGAGATTGGAAGGATCAGCTCGCCCTTTGAGGCTATATCCACTCTTGGAGATCCAATGATGCCTTCTATAGCTGGCATTGCAAGCGGTGTGCTGTCTGCAAGTGGCAAGGTTATGCTCGCCGGAGGCACTCAGATGTCTGCAGTCGTTGCAATATTGAAGCACCTCGGCAGGACGCTAAACGGTCTTTATATTGGCACTACAACATATGTCACAAAAGATCCGTCTTCGGATCTGTTTGGCCTTGTAAGAATGGCTTCGGAGCGAGTTCCAATTTTATCTTGCGATCTTCATCTAGGCGAATCGAGCAAGCCAGGCCTGCAGGCATTTGCAAAGGGATTCGTAAAGGAAGGCGTCGGTGCAGGCGGCGCTTCAGTTGTGGCTATCACAAAATCAAGAGGTAAAATAACGGGTAAAAAATTAATGAATGCAATTGAAAAAGAATACGAAGTTTCTATAGAGGCCGCGAGGCACTAGCTGTATTCCAATACTTCTATAGGGGTCACAGTTACTAGCTTTTAGGTAAATTGTATTATATTTATTGATATAGCAGCACCTAGAGTTTGACTCTAAGTTTGATGTCATCTTTTATAAAAATAATAGTACAGATACTTTGGTCTTGTATCCAGTCGGAATCATCTAACAATAGAAACTATTGATAGAGCTTAGCCCATCATCACTAGTCATAATGATGATGATTTGATCTGGAATTTGCGTGATATAAAGGGACTCGAGGGGTCGACAAAGCGCCATTCCTTGTCCACCGCTCGAGCGATGCCGATCCTTGGCGTAGTGACAATATGCTTGGGCCTCTTACCAAACTCGATATAAATCTCCGATTCAGAATTGGTCATATCAGCTCCATTGAGCGATGATGTGATATTGAGAGCCTGTGTGAGCTTGCCAGGGCCAGAGGTGAGTGAAAAAATGTCGTCGACTGGCCGAAACTGCCTCATCAATTCGACACCTTCTACAGGCTCAATCCCCCGAATCAGGACTGCGCCTGCCTCTACCTTGCTTCTTCTTGCAGAGACATTTAGGCAAAAGTGGTTGCCGTAGGTGAAATACACGTATGCCCTTCCAACGTCGCCAAACATAACTTTATTTCTGCCTGTTGGGCCAACATATGCATGGCTCGCTAGGTCATCACTATAGCCATATGCCTCTGTCTCCACGATTAAGCCAGTGAGCCGAAACTGCTTCTTGTTATTTCTTATCGTGCGGACAAGCTTCTTACCAACAAGATCTTTTGCCACGACTTCAGTAGGCCGCTGGTAAAAGGAGCTGTTCTGGCAGCTCATAAATAATCCTCCAATGACGCTTCACGCTCTTCGTCCTTGTTAATTTCTACAGCCAGCTTTTTCAGATCGGCTTCAAGCACAGAAAGAAGGCCTTTATTGTAAATAACAGCTGCTGGGTGGAAAGTCAAAAAGTACTTTTGGCCAGCCCTTTTCAATATCTTGCCCCTATTTGCAGTTATCGAACTGCCGCCTAAAAGCGAAGAGTATGCAGTCCTGCCAAGTATACAGATCACTTTGGGCTTGATCAGTGCAATCTGCCTGTCAAGATATGGTCTGCAGGCAGTCAGTTCGTCTTCTTTTGGTACCCTGTTGTTTGGAGGCCTGCACTTGACGATGTTTGTAATAAACACCTGCGATCTTTCTATGCCTGCTTTTTTCAGCAGGTTGTCAAGGACTCGACCAGCGGCTCCTACAAATGGCCTGCCCTTTTCGTCTTCGCTACGGCCTGGTGCCTCTCCTATGAACATTATCTTAGCAGAAAGCTGACCTTCGCCTGGCACAGCATTCTTCCTTGTCCGTGCCAGCTTGCAGAGAGGGCAACCTCTTACTTCAGCGGCAATCTTCTCAAGTGAGTCATCATCATGCTTTTGTGCCGCCATAAGATGTCACATCATCATCTTCTCCAACAACATATATCTTAAAAAGCATGCATACTCTTCCTCTTTTTTACTAACCCTATTGCTATAAGGATAATTCCGATAATGATGCCATAGACAGAATAGACATATGAATTGGTAATGATCGAGCAGGTTCTCTCCATTTCTTCTAAGCGCTCTGGAGTTAGAACAGACCTGTCAACTTGCACAAGGTCTGAGAGGCACTTGATGCCCTGAAAGTTAAGGTAAATAGCAACCGCTCCACTTGCAGCGAGTGTTATTGCTCCGATGTATATGTACTTTGCAATCGTCGGCAAAACCTATTTCCTTCCGGACCTGATCTGGCGGATAATGTCAAGTACGTCGTCAGCGTCCTCAGCCTCGGGATTGATCTCTAGATAAGAGTTCAGAACTTTTAATGCTTCTGAAGGATCGCCCTTTTTAAGAAGTACGATCCCCTTGTCCCTTACTGCGTCAGGGTTGTAGCGATCAATGGCAAGCACCATTTCATTTGCAATATTGTACCTGTCCATGTCCTGTGTTTCGTAGTAACTTCCTTTCAGATTGTTCAACATCCTTATCACAACCTGGGCTGCTGTTGCTTTCTCCACAAGTGCATGAGTAAGAGGAATGTTCTGTTGTGGATACGCCTGATCAATCAATGCTTTGAGCGAATAGTCGTCCATTATCCTACCCCCATTAAACGGATCGACGATGATCTCACCACTATTGTCCTCGAGAATATACTTGATCAAAAAGTGGCCGGGAAAGTTCACAGGGTACATCTTGAAGTTCACCGAGCGGGCAACTCTCATGTAAAGTATGCAAAGTGTAATAGGGATCCCTCTTTTGCGTTCGACTACTACGTTGAGGTAGCTATTAAGTGGATTGTAATAGTCATCGGTATTTGGCTTGAATTTTTGTATGTTAAAGAGATGGTCATTTATCTTTTCTATTATCTGGGTTGGTCGCGGGGGCATATTGCCGCTCTTTTTAAGTAGCCGGGCTACGTCCTGTCCCATCGCATCTATCGAGGACAAGATCGCAGAGACATCGAGAGTGGGGTAAGCAAGTATCCTTGCAAGATGCAGAGCATACTCGGCCAGCCTATCGGTATCATCAGATGATGTGATGTAAGTGACGACGCTACTTCCCCAATCTTGAATTAAGGAATTGATATCGGCGGCCAATTGTCTTCTCAAGTGGCTGGCACATATTTATGTCAATCATAGAAGTTTGGATTGCAAATCTGATAATAAAGCACCTTATCATAAAATTTGACTTTTACGTTATTATTTTCACTTTTATATTGAACCAAAATATACGTCAGTTAATAAAAATTAAGATAAATGCTTTTATTCAAACTTTCCAGCCTTCACTCCTATATGACAGACGGTGAAACGAAGAGTATTCTTGATAGAAAAATCAGTTTTCTGGGTCTAGCTGCTATAATAGCTACGCTGGCGACCATTAATTTCTCAGGCATTGCGTTTGCCTATGCGCCTGGCGACCCAGCGGAGGTATATTCATTATGGGAAACAGATGAGGCCGGGAACCCTGTATTAGACGAGGAAGGAAATCTAGTACCTGAACCAATTGATACTGGTGACCATGCATGGATGTTGACAGCCTCTGCGCTGGTGCTTATGATGACCCCTGCAGGGCTGGCGATGTTCTATGGTGGTCTAACAAGGCAAAAGAATGCTGTGAACACACTTCATATGGTATTCATTACTACTGGAATTATTGCTGTGCAGTGGGCACTGTGGGGATACAGTCTTGCCTTTGGACCTGATGCGGGAGGATATGGATTCATAGGAACCTTAGATTGGGCAGGACTGCAGAATGTACTCCATGATGTGCCCTCAAACCAATATGCTATCACAATACCGCATACAACTTTCATGGTATTCCAAATGATGTTTGCCATCATCACACCTGCTCTAATCGTAGCATCAGTAGCAGAGAGGATGAAGTTCAGCGCGTTTATTATATTCATAGTCATCTGGGCAACATTCGTCTATGACTTTGCCGCCCATTGGACATGGCAGATTGCGGCACCTGACAACTATGGAAGAAACCCCGACTACTGTGGATTTGGATGGACAGGCTGTCTGGGATCACTTGACTTCGCAGGCGGAACAGTCATCCATATCACCTCTGGTTGGGCAGGTCTTGTGATCGCTCTCATGCTTGGACGCAGGCTGGGCTATGGCAAGATCCCGATGGAGCCACACAACATATCACTTGTTGTCTTAGGTGCAGCTCTTCTGTGGACAGGCTGGTTCGGTTTCAACGCAGGTTCAGCCGGTGCAGCAGCGACCAACGCCAGCAGTGCATTTGTTGCGACGCAAATTGCTACAGGAATGGCGGCAGTAACGTGGGCTCTGATATCATGGGCACATACCGGCAGACCTTCGACAGTTGGTGCAGCTACTGGCGCAGTAGCTGGGCTTGTAGCCATCACACCGGCATCGGGCTTTGTGTCACCAATGTCATCAATAATCATAGGCATTTTAGCATCAATTGTCTGCTATGCAGCACTTGCGTTCAAGAATAGGAGGAAGTGGGATGACGCACTCGATACATGGGCTGTACACGGCATCGGTGGTCTTGCAGGCGCTCTACTGACCGGTGTCTTTGCAGAAGCTCGGTTTACCTCATGGGGAGACAATGGACTTGCCTTTGGCAACCCTGCACAGCTATATGAAAATGCAGTAGGCGCATTTGCTGCACTTGCATGGGCGATGGGCCTCACTGCAGTCATTATCAAGATAATGGACGTAGTGTGGCCAGGCGGCATAAGAGTCACTCCAAAGGAAGAAGAGATCGGTCTGGACCTTGTACAGCATGGCGAAAGGGCATATGTAACCGGATAGGACTGTATTACATATCTCTCTCTTTCTTCTTCTTTCTTTTTTAATACTCTCCATTTCTATAGTCGCGAAAATGCGTTGATTTTGGAAGCGACAAGCTACATACATGTAACTGATCTTACATTAGTTACAACCGGGACTGTTTCTGTTCGCAGGCATATCCATCCATAACGTGCCTATGACGCAAAGTCATGATTGTTATACTTTCCATTTCATCTTAGTTATATAGGAATAATGCATTAAGATTATATACAAGCATTCGGTTTGGTGCTGATAACCTTGGAGTCTCAACAGCAAAAAGAAGCTGAGATTATAAGCGAGGTTCTCCTCAAGGCAGCCAGCGAGCCAGAATTCAGAAATGAGTTGATCAAAGATCCAGAAATGATTCTGGAGCAGTATGCCTTTTCACCAGAAGCCAAACTGATCATCAGAAGAAGCATTATAGATCTAACGCAGTAGATCCGCAATTTAGAAGTAAACATAACTGGCAATGTGACTAGAAACAACATTACTACAACAACTGCAGGATTGTCTAACCCGTCCTGACAAGCCTTCTACCTGTATACCACCTATAGATAAAGTATCCAGCGGCAATTATTACTATTGCTACTACAAGCGGCCAAAGCACGTATATTAGTATAGCAGCCACTATCACAAGGGCTGCAATAACCACCCAGTCAAGCATTCTTAGCGGTCTTGCCATGATAAAGGAGGTTAGCTAACATTGCTATTCAGCATTTGTAACGATAGTTATTAAGTATTTATCACCATTTTTTACCTGCACTTTGTCTTACATGATAGTAAAGATACTGCTGAGCATATCCTGCATACTTGCCAAAATACTTTCTTATGCCATTCGATAGTTGCTCGTACTGATGGGGAGCAATCTTATCTTGGAATTTGCTTTTGTGAAGCCAACTATACTGGCTAGCAAGCGCTCTTGCGATCCACACATCGATTGGGAATGCGTCAAGCTTTTCAAGTGAAAACAAAAGCACGCAGTCGGCTGTCTTGTTTCCGATTCCATAGACTTGCAGCAATTCTTTTTTTGATTCGTAATAGCTTGCTTTCTTTAGTAAATCAAAGTCAAGCCGACCACTTGCGATGGCATCAGCTGCAGCCTTTATCGCCTTTGTCCGGTATCCAAGGCCACAGCCTCGTAACTCATCTACACTTGCCTTGTTGATATCTGCAGCGGAAGGGAATGTAAAGAAGTCCATCCCATCAACTTTTGTGCGCCTGCCAAACTTTCTTGCCATATTATAGAGCATCCTTCGAATCATAGGTATGTTGGTATTGCTTGCACAAACAAATGAGAATAGACACTGGTGAGGCTCCTGCCTTATGAGGCGGAGGCCCGGATATGTCCTGGCAAGTCTGCATATGAGTGGATCATGTGATATTTCTTTAAATATCTCCTTGGTATCGTCGTCAAGTCTGAATATTTTCTGATCGCAGTATTTGTCTTCAGGGAAGGAAAAAAATTCAATACAGTTCTCAGACTGTGTGAATTTGATAACTTGTTCACCATGTATACCATACCATGAATTCTTATGTTTTTCCCAAAGAAAGACCTGTCCGCTGTTTATGCTGATGACAGGATCAAAGCTAGAAAAAAGAGTCTGCAATTCTTGTATATAAGCCCAATGTTATTATTGAACTTTTTCTAGTAATAGAAATTTCTAATATTGGCCAGAAATGGCTCAAAATATAAATTGTTCCGTCTTGGCGTCTCTGTACTGTTTTCTCTCTGGAGTTTCTAATATCCGCAGGAGCAATTTTGTTTTAGTGTGGACAAACCGCCTAGGTAACGTTAAATAAATGATGCTTGTGTTTGCTAATGCGCATGAGTTCTAGCGATTCCACAGATCCTATGGAAGCTTTCAAAAAAGCGATCACAAAGGGAAGTGAGGCACAGAAAGACTTTATCAGGCAGTTTTCTAACATTCAGCAAGATGCCATGCAGAACTACTTTTCAGTTCTCCAGAGTCTGACATTCCATAACGCAATGTTTAAGACTACAGTACAGAGCGGAGGCAGGATTTCTATTCCCGAGGCGGAAAGGCAGGCACTCAACATAGAAGATGGAGATCTTGTGCAGGTCATCGTGGTGCCGATAGAGCGGCGACGAAAAGGATCCATGCAAAAGGAAACCTGATTATTGCTCTCTCCCTACAAGGAACTTCAGGACGATTTTATTAAACATCATAGGCTTTTCGACGTAGGGTGTGTGACCGCAGTTTCTTATCACTACAAGCTCTCTTTTTGGAATTTCATCATATTCCCTGGAGTACTGTAAAGGTATCATCCTATCGTGTTCTCCCCACACAAGAAGAGTTGGAGCAATTATATTGGAAAGCCTGCCTTTCAGCTTGGGCGCATATCTTATGCCAAGCACAGTCGACATGAACGCATACTTTGCGTTAGTAAGCCTCATTCTGTTCACAAAGTCCATCACTATCTCTTCGTTGACGGCATACTCAGAGTCGTAGGCCATTTCCCTGAAGGCCTCATAGGCATGCTCGTACACAGGGTACAGGGCAGCCATGATGTATCTGTCAAGGGTCGGAGTCGATGTCTTCATCATACCTGCAGGCGACACCAGAACTAGCTTTTCAACCATGCGGTTAAACCTGATGGCAAATTCGGTGGCAACGTGACCGCCAAATGATGATCCGATGATACTTGACTTGGATACGCGGAGGTTGTCTAGGAATACTTTGAAAAAATCAAGGAAGAAATCCATTGTGTACTCGACAGTTGGTTTGTCGCTATAGCCAAAACCAATAATATCAGGAACTATTACGTGAAAGTACTTTGACAGAGGTGAAATTACACGAGACCATCTTTCGGCAGAAGCGCCAAGGCCATGCAAAAGAATCAGAGTCTTGCCGTCAGGCGGCCCATACTCGAGATACCTTATGGTATAGCCATCGGTATTGGTGAACTTTTGTGGCGTCGACTGCTCGCCCAATCAGTTCCATATAGGAAACTCATGTAATAAATTTATGCAGTTATCAGGGGTAGTGCATAATCCCTTTGTAATAGTGTGTATATGGCATCGATATTTAATCAGGTTTCTTCCTCTTTTCTATTCCTCTGCTCTGCTCGAGCACCAAGCCGCAATGTTCATTGCCTTGTCTGGCTGGCTGAAAGGTTATTATCATGTAAGCCCATCTTCTACAAGGATTTTTTATTGCCGGGTATATCCTCCTACATGAGTGCATCTCTAATTCGATATTCCTAAAAGCTGCGGACTTGGAGTCACTTCTGATATTTACAAAATTCTTCTTTCTTTGCTTGCCCGATATTATGTTTATCTGGTGCTAATTGTCAGTGGGAGCAGAGTGGACCTGCAGCATTTACCATTCTCTGGACACCTTGCCTGTCTGCTGAAGGATGGAGAGGTTTGATCTTAGCAGCTTCAAGTGATTACTTGTACCAAGCGACACAACCAAACGAAGGTCCAGGGGGCAATAGCACAATCATTCGAAAAAGCTCGAAGTAATCTCAGCTCTATTGTAATATTAGACACTGGCTATACATAGCATAATACAGCAACTAGTATTCTAGATATTTGAGAAACTCGTTGTCGCGGCATTATACATTCTCTGAAATCCTCCATTTCTTCTATTTCTCCTGTGATGTGCATATATCTTTTGCAGAGTAAAATTGCATTTTCAGCTGATGACTTGGGTTTGTATCAGCCTGTAGGGGGTTGTTCTTCAGGTTTAATCTCTTCTGCTTCTGAGCTTGCGTAGTCCTGTAGTTCTGGCTTTTCTTCTTCGCGGATTGGAGGACTAACAACATCTTTTGATTGCTCAGTTGATTGGTGCTGCCCTACCTGTTGTTGTTCTCCACCATCAATAGTTTCAGCTGTTGCAAATCTATCTCCTACATGCGTTACCCTCACTCTAGTCTTCTGACCGACCCTTCCACCTTTCACAAAAACAATGAATCCTTGAATTCTAGCAACTCCGTCGCCTTTTCGACTAATCTCGGTAACTTGAACATCGTATTCCTTGCCACTTTCAACGGGCTTTGGACCACCGAAGCGGCTGCCTCCAAAACGTCCTCGTCTGTACGACATTCACTTTGGTAGTGGACAGCATGGCAATTAAACAGAGGTGATGTAATCATCCTTCAAATTGTTACAGGTCATTTCTTTATCAATAGTTCATGTTAATAATCTTCTAGCACTATATCGGTATTGCCTCTATTTTAGGCTCATCCTTGACTGCGTCTCTATAAGATAGTACATATACCTAGTGTCTATACATTCTATCTGCTTTGACATTGGTTGTTTTAATTATAGCAGTGCTCATCAAGATGGATGGTACTACTAACTATATAAGATAAGGTTAGAAGAGAGTCATATAGTACAATTATAAGTGCTAGTTAAATCCTAGTTAGGGCAATAAATGTTAGACCAACACTAAATTGGCTACAAACTCAACTGATAAACCCTCGCCTTCTGGGCAGGCTGATGATAGACAGAAATATCATCATTTGGAATATGATGATACGACTATTGAAGGTTTGATGCATTATTTCAAATTTCAAACGTACTCTGAACTACGCTGGTTCCTGCGATGCATAAGAAAAAACTAACCGCCACTTTAAGCTAGAACATCGTGACTGATTCTATTCCCTTTTATATACTTCAATAATGCATCAGAGTCATGTTCAACCTTGAAGTATTGCTTCATGCTTTCAATTGTCTTGTCATCATACACATGATGATGCTTTCTTTTACTCTCTTGCTTTTCTCCAAAAATCTCTGATGTCATAGTAGAAGTTTGGCATGCATAATAAATAAAGAGTTTCCTTAGATAACCGATAATCCAATCTGCTAACCAAGACTTTTAGGGTATCGTGATGGTTTCTCGTCTATCTGAAAACAGAAAAGAATAATGCTGGTTAGCTTTTCGTGGCTGTCGTCAGATGAACTCTATCATACAGGATGGTAAACTATTTTCTGGAATTTGTCAAAAGTCTGCTTGATATTGTCAGCCAAGTATTCAAACTATTAATGTGATTCAATTGTGGTTTTCTCTCTCGGCGACCTATTGCAATTTGACCAACTCAGGTTCTGCATCAGGTAATGCTAAGCCTACCGCCTGCATTCATAATATCAAGAAAAGATATTATTAATATAATTATAGTTCGCTCTCAACCCTTTGTCAGAGTTATGAATGACAATGGTGGTAATGTTGTTTATTGTTCTCTGAAATTCCGGGATGTCGGAATAATTGTTCATAATAGATATTGTTGAATGATAATAAAAATCGCCCTGCCTGGAAGCTAAGAGGAAAAGAGAATGTGCGAACCCCTGTGGAATTGTGAATTAATACATGATTAATATATTGCAGAAATTACAGCTGCAACATATAATAATGATATCTTCGAACCGCTAAACAAACTCGCCAGCTGACCTCAAAGAGACCAGCTGG
>OCZS010000267.1_pt1 | contig 17152 bp, 17 predicted proteins | sample 1539071 | NCBI WGS metagenome assembly OCZS01 (sample SAMEA3113584, study PRJEB22503) | soil metagenome
GATTGTACTCTATCATTCAAGGTTGCTGATTTATCTCGTCTCTCGTCTATTCTGATTGTAGAGATTATTCTCTTTATGTTGTCTTCTTTCCTTAGCGAATCGTGAGTAGCGTTAATAGCCTTCAGTATGTTTTGAAAATCGCTCGACTCTATCTGGGTTCCCATAGCCGTCAGCACAGCATTAATGCCTTCTATTCCACGAATGGCGTCAAATGCCTTGGCTATGTATTTGCTCATTCCTGTGTTGTTGTTGTTGTCTCTGCCAGAAACTATAGGTATCACGCTTATCTCCGCGTGAATTAGTGGTTGAACTCTAAAAGACATTGAAACCATATGGCTTACAACATTAAAATAATTACTCCTCTCCCTTCGGTGAATCACATACTCCTGTAAGAGAAGCCATATTCCATCGTTATATCATATATATCATATCAATATCCTATCAGTGCCATGTACCATACAAAGAAATTACCATGTACCATACGATCACTGCTGCTTGAAGATACAACATTTCCTTTCTTCATTGCCCCAATCGGTTCTGAAGGGCGAAGATGTGTCTTTGCCCGACAATGTAATCAGAAGAATATTTAGATTTGCTCGGTTGCGAAAGACAGATATCTTCTATCATTTCGGGTGTGGCACGAATAGCACCATAAGTTTAGCGGCAACAGAATTCAATGTCAAAAGATCTGTTGGAATCGAGATCAGAAAGTCAATAGCAAATGAGGCCTCCACCAGGATAACTGGTATCGAAAATGCTCACATAGTTAATCAAGACATAAGAAAGACCTCATTTTCAGACGCTACTGTAATACTATTTTGGTTCACAGATGCTAAAATCATTCGTCAAATGACTAAGCGGTTTGAAAAAGAGCTATCAAATGGGGCACGAATTATAACAATATGGTCACCCTTGGACCTGATGATTCCAGCCAAAGCTGAATTCCCATTCTTTATATGCAAAAAGCCCTTTTGCTACGCCGAAAGCCTATCTGAACAGATTAATGCAATTTACGGAAATACTTGCGTCGATTTTACCGCCGCATGGTTGCTGTCTGAAAAATACATTGATGCCTTAGAGGTCGTTCAGAGAGAACATCGAAGATTTCTAAATATGTTTCACAGCATGATTATATGGATAAACGCGTGGAATTCGGGTGTGGCATGCGAAAATGAGATTCCACCGCCGGTAACGACATATATTGGAATCTTAAAAACATTCTTTAACATTGATTTATCGACTTTGATCGATCGAGGGCAGACGTTGAACTATGGCTAAATGAAACATCTAGTTTCACATGATCTATCTCTTGTTGATGGCGCCGGTGTAATTATCTTTATCAACAAAATTGTGCGGTGACGATTTAATGCAGAGAATTTACAGGGCGAACTAAGAGTTGACGCAAATGGGCCTGCAATTTCGTCTTAGAACAGACTTCTATATAATGATAGGAAATCAATTAAATATACAATTAATTTGTATTTAGGCAGGCAATGAATGACATTCCCAAGGCGGTACCTGCTAGGTGTATGTCGCAACTTGAGGAGATGGATATCAGACTTGGCAAGGTAAACAGAAATTTGTCCGTACCGCAGCTCATAGAAATTGCCATTCAGAAAGGAGAAGGCATCCTTTCCTCTACAGGTGGACTTTCAGTTAGAACAGGAAAATTTACAGGAAGATCGCCAGATGACCGCTACCTTGTCGAAGATGAGACAACCCATAATAAAATAGATTGGGGAAAGATAAACCATCCAATTTCTGCAAACAATTTTGACAAGATTTTCAATAGAATGAAAAAACATGTCCAGGGAAAAGAATATTATGTTTTTGATGGTTTTGTCGGAGCAGACCCCGCCACAAGATTAGCGATAAGGGTCATTACTGATAAGGCATGGCATAGCCTTTTTGCAAACCAAATTTTTATACGGCCGACCCAAAAGGAGCTCAAAAACCATGAACCAGAATTCACACTCTTATCTGTAAATGACTTTGGAGCAATGGCAGAAACCGAAGGCACAAAGGCAGAGACGTTTATCATTTTGAATTTCAAAAAAAGAATTATTCTTATCGGTTCGACTTCTTATGCAGGAGAACTAAAAAAGGCAATGTTTTCTACTCTGAACTACCTTCTGCCACAAAAGGGGGTTTTTCCCATGCATTGTTCGGCCAATGTCGGCAAGGACGGCAATAGTGCGTTGTTTTTCGGTTTGTCAGGGACCGGGAAAACCACGCTTTCAGCAGATCCTGAACGAAGATTAGTAGGCGACGATGAACATGGTTGGTCTGATAATAGTATTTTCAATTTTGAGGGTGGTTGCTATGCCAAATGCATCGATTTGAAAAAGGAAAATGAGCCGCAAATTTGGAATGCAATAAAATTTGGCACAGTTATGGAAAACGTTGTGGTGAAAAATGGAACAAGGGAGCCAGATTTTTCTGATGACACCTTTACAGAAAACACTCGTGCTGTATATCCTCTTGAATTTATACCAAATTCAATTATTCCAAGCATCGCAGGTCACCCAAAGGTTATCATCTTTTTAACTGCAGATGCTTTTGGTGTGATGCCTCCGATCGCCAAATTGAGTAAAGAATCGGCAATGTATCACTTTATGTCTGGATACACAAGCAAGTTGGCTGGCACAGAGAGGGGAATAACAGAACCAAAGGAGACTTTCTCACAGTGCTTTGGGGCTCCGTTTATGCCTCTACATGCTAAAGTATACGCTGATATGCTTGGACGCAAAATTGACCAATACCGAACAAAAGTGTTCCTAGTAAATACTGGCTGGTCGGGTGGACCTTACGGTGTAGGCAGGCGAATAAATTTGTCTTACACAAGGGCCATGGTAAAGGCTGCTCTAACTGGCGGTTTTGAAAAAATAAACTTCGTGAATGATGGCATATTTAACTTGGATATCCCCGTATCTTGTAGTGGAGTACCAACAGAGATCCTTGATCCAAAGAACACGTGGCCGGACAAGAAAAAGTATGAATCATCTGCAAGAATACTAGCAAGGCTATTTGTGAAAAACTTCGAGAAGTTTGGCAAGATGTCAAATGAGATTCAGAAGGCAGGTCCACTAGTGTAGAAAGCTCAAGCAATTTGAATAAAAATATTGTAAAAAATTAAAGAAGTTTAAAACTTCGTGGCCATTTAGCCAAATTAAGAACAACCATATAAGCCAAAAGCTGAATAAGCTAATAAAACGGAACTTTGGTAAAATTCAAAAAAGAATAAAGTAGCCCGGAGCAGATTCGAACTGCTGTCTCCAGGTTTCTTTTCTCTTTAGAGATCCAGAGCCTGAAATCCCTAGCCCAACAAGCATACCTTGGAGATTGGCCGCTAGATTCGGCATCTTGTTCCCCCACGTTAAAGAACAAGATTCGACCGGGCTTTGTAGTATGCGTGCATGCACCAGCGAACGAAGACAATATGACGCAGTATTTTGTCAAACAGCGAACATACATGCCTAGGCAGGCCGGTACATACATGCACCACGCACGGGCTACAAAAGAAACTCACAAAAGACTGATATTTGATTTTACCGCTTCGAATTTATCTCTCTCATTACAAGACCATACTCCAAATTTGCTTTCTTTCGCATGTATGGAATAAGCCGGTAATGAATTGAATAAATTTTTTTTTCTCGTGTAAGAATTCCTTTCACTAGCAAAGATACAAAGCCTCCTGCGACTCTCGGCTGAGGGATATTATGGTTCAAACAAAATGCGTCTCGCTTGGTGTGGTATTCGTCCAATGTGAAATACGACCTATTAACCTGTAGGATTAAAGGCCAGACAACACCCTCCCAGACCATCCTGCGGTTTTGTGTCGACGAAGCGTGTTTTCCCTTGCGCTTTGAGAAGGTTGTTGTCGTTGACATTGCTGCTGTTATTGTTCCTGTTGTTGTCATTATTATTTTTGTTTTCCAATTACTCTTTGACGAGAAATGACCTCGCTAACAATCGTAATAGCATTTATCATATTAAAACCCCTTCTACCGCCCTGCGTTTCAGCATTGGGATAGTGACTTTCCTGCTGCATTCGTGATATAACATTAATTCAGCTGACTAGAAAGCAAACCTCAGCCGCCAATTATGGTCCAATCCGCATAGACTCACGGCTTCGCTCGTGAATAGTGTACATAGATGCATACATTTCCCTTCGTTGGTTATTTTGCTAAACAAGATTAGGTTAAGATACCGGACTTTATAAGTTATAAGTGTAAAGATGACAATGATAACAGTAATAATTGGATTTTGGTAATACTATCTCCGTTAAAGAGTCCCTTGACAGGATATCTAAAAAGTGGAAAATAGAGAAGCAAGTTTACGACTTACATATAGGGAAAAGAGAAGATGTAGTGGATTCTGCAATAAATGTTGACGGAGTCATATTTCACATCCCTACTCTTGCCAAAGATAGCCTCTATGTGCTGTGGAAATGCCTCTGGCCAGAATGCCATAATTGCTGCGACCGACAGGGAAGATTGCCCTTAACTGTTGATGATATTACCATAATTGCCAAAAAACTAGGCTATGAATCAAAGAGTAAATTCGTCAAAAATGAAACAGTCATTTCAAGCTGGCAAGAACAAGAAGCATTTGGAAATATAATCACCACTCTCAGCATGCTTTCACTAAAAAGAAAAGAAGGCGAAAAAGAAGAAGACGATGGAACTCCAATCTCATGCAGGTTTTTAGATGAGAAAGGTTACTGTGGAATCCATCCTAGTAAACCCGGTGTGTGTTGGCTTTATCCTTTTGCTTCTTGGCTTGAAGCCGACAATAGAGGAAGAGCAGTGGTACATGCCACCTTTCAGCTTACAGGTGATTGTCCAGGGTTTTACGTAAGCCCGTCTTTGGACGACATGATGCCTGTTTTGAAGGAGTATTCTAAAAAAATATATGATTATAATATGGCTACCAGTAGAACCACCCGTGAGAATTATGGATTTATCAATATGGTTGATTTGAAAAAGGATTACTCTGGCGGACCCTAAGAAAAGAAGACAACTGACTGCTTTTAAAGCCAGGTCTCCCAGGAAAAGGCAGTTTGCAGCATATAAATAAAAGGTATTGAAATTTCAAAGATCGTATGATTGATGATGCGTCAACTAGGAGAAGATTAGAACTGTGTCCGACCTGGTTTTTTGTACGTATTTAAAATGAATTACAGTGAATAAGTAAAAAGGGGGAATAAATCGACTCGCTGGTTATTTCCTATTGCCTTACCTTGTCCAAACGCGATGTTGCGTCATCCCAGTTTACAACATTCCACCAGGCAGAAATGTAGTCAGGTCTTTTGTTCTGGTATTTAAGATAATACGCATGTTCCCATACATCACATCCTAAAAGCGGGACCAGACCTTCTGTTCTCGGACTTGTTTGATTTGGCATTGACTTATACTCTACTTTCCTAGAAGATGGACTATAAACGAGCCATCCCCATCCGCTGCCTTGAATCAATGCGGTAGTAGAAGAGAATTTCTCCTTGAAGCCTGAAAAACTTCCAAAGGATGTGTTTATTGCATCTGCAATCGAGCCACCAGGTTCTCCTCCTCCGTTTGGTTTCATGTTGTTCCAAAATATTCTATGGTTATCAAATCCCCCGCCGTTAAAGTTGATTGCACCTTTTTGATCGGCTGGAACTTGGTCAATGTTTGATAATATTTCTAGGACGTCTTTTTCTTGTATCTCAGGTGGACATTTTTCAAGCGCTGCGTTGAATTTGTCCGTGTAAGTCTGATGATGCTTTGTATGGTGTATCTCCATGGTTCTCGCATCAATATGAGGTTCTAGTGCATCATAGCCGTACGGAACTGCAGGTAATTCGTATTTCTTCATGAATTATTAAGTCACAATCATAAACTATTAACCTTTTTGTTACATGAGGTTGTCAGTCATTGTAAGTTACATCTACCTTGTCGGATAGGAATTTTGTTAGTTGGTGGTCAGAATATTGTTAAGAAAAAATAGCAATATACTTTGGTACTGGGAACCCTATCCGGTTGAAAACACAGGTTGTAATCAGTTGATTTATTTAAGGGCTTATTGCAAGACCAGCTTAAGTAGCACCCAGAAAGGTATTTATTGATTTAATCTCTTTTCGTCTTATTTGTACCGTAGATGGTGATTAACAAGGAATTACTCCAAGCCAGAAAAAAGGTCGCTGATAGAAGACCCAAATTCATTAGACAGGAAAGCTGGAGATATGATCGGCTTGCCGAGTCGTGGAGGAAACCTAAGGGTAAAGATAATAAGATGAGAAAGCAATTTTCCGGCGTACCAAGACTTGTCAAAGTAGGTTATAGGGGCCCAAAAAAAGCTAGAGGTCTTCATCCATCAGGTTATACTGATAATCTCGTTTTTAACGTAAAAGATCTGGGACGTCTGGATCCTTCGAAGGACGCCGCGAGGATAGCTCACGTAGTTGGGCAAAGAAAGAGGCTTCTAATCCTCGCCGAAGCTCGTGGTAAGGGAATCAAGGTGTTGAATCCCGGCAAAGAGCGAGAGGCTGAAGAAGCATCTGAAATCAAAAGTGAATCCCCCGTAAAGAGGGAAGAAGGAAAGGCTGTGTCCAGCAAGGAAATAGCAGAAACCAAAGGAGAACAGAAAGAACTAGGTGCATTAGATAAAGGAGAGGAAGAGGAGGCCAAGGAGGGAGAAGAACTTGAAGCAGAACAAGAAGAGGATAACGAAAAACTAAAGGCCCCAGATAATGACAAAGAGGACCAGGGAGTTCAGGGGGACGACAAGACGCATGATGAAGAGTTAGGAGGAAGAAAAGGGGGGGCAACAGCTGAGAATAAGAGTGAGCATAAATCAGGGAGTACCGGATCATAATGCCCGTTAATATCAAAAAGAAGCGAGAACTTGTCGCAAGGTTGTTGGGTGTCGGTGCAAATAGAGTCCGATTTGAACCGGACAAACTCGACGATATTGCAGATTCTATTACACGAGATGACTTGCGTTCGCTTGTAAGGAAAGGAACTATTTGGACAGTCAAGGTAAAAGGTACATCTCGAGGACGGGCAAAAGCAAAACAATCTGTCCGCAAGAAAAGCGGACTAGGTCCTGGATCAAAAAAAGGAAGAAAGACAGCAAGAATGGGCAAGAAATCAGCATACGTCACAAAAGTAAGATCTCTGAGATATCATCTGAAGGTATTAAAGGATAGAAATGACATCAATCGACCGACATATTGGTCAATATACAAGAAGGTAAATGGTGGCCAAGTTAGGTCAGTTGCTCACTTAAGAGATATCGTAAAGCAAGCCAAGGCTAGATAGAAAATAGGAGGAAGACGCTGATCACACTAAGCATTCTAGCTTCAAAAAGTCAGTCAGTAATTCATTTTTTTATTACTATAAAATAAAATCATCAGGCACAAAGATAGGTTTTCAAACTGAGGTTAGTAATGACAATACTCTAGAGCCTCTTTCTATTAACAGCTCTGTGGCATGAGTCATGATAGGGGCCAGGTAACTCTACATTTTTGGAATTCTTCCATATGAGTATTAGAAGCGCCGCAGAATTTTACTCCTTCTTCTTCAAGCAATTTTCTTTTTTTTTCGCTACCGTAAGCATACCCTCCTATTTTCCCATTAGAGTGAACAACTCTGTGGCATGGAACAACTACAGGATTGGGATTCTCATGCAGAATTTGCCCTATTAGTCGGGCGGCATGGGGCAGACCTAAGGCCTTGGCGATATCGCCGTAAGTTGAAACCTTCCCTACAGGAATTTTCAAGAGCATATTGTAAACCTCGTCTTTAATGCGTTGGGAATTCCGCCCCAAATCAGTTGACAAAGGGAGAGCGGAGCTTTTAAGATGGTTTGATAGATTTGAACTGTCGCTCATAGGCCTATCTTAAGTCGGCAGAAGTCTCTATATTATTGTTGTTAAGCGGTATGGACAGATAGATATAAAATTGGCATAGACAACAGTTCGTTTAATACCTAACAGATAGAACTGCAACCTCACCACCTGAGAATTTGTGGTATAGTTTGCTCTTTTCATTTCCATATGCACACCGAAGAGATGATCTTTGAGATAGAAATTTTCACATTTAGAACAAAATCCAGAAATATCACAATAATCGTCTAAGTATAACAACAATTGAACAGGGTTATCATGATCAGAAATAGAACACTATTTACCATGATGGTAGCAGCGACATTGATTGCAACCTGTGCGTTTTCAGGCGCTTGGCCGTCGTCTTTATCGACAGTATACGCGCAGGCCAGCAACAATAGCAGCCAAGCTATGGCTGTAGATCAGCTTGCGTCAAATTTGACCCAAGCCAGGGAAGCTATAGCAAGTGGGAATACTACTGCAACTACTGCGCAGCTTACAGCAATAATAGGGCAACTATCCGATATCCTTGGGACCGTGACAAGCGATCCTAATGGGGAAGCAACAGACGAGCATACACATTTCTTTGTCCATAAGGGTCATACGCATACTGTGACTCACACACATCCTCATCATCCAAGCCATCATCACGACTGGTTTGAGAGACATCACATATTCAATCCAAGCGATTGTAAACCAGGCAGAATGTGTTGAGAAATGCGAAGCAAACCGAATTCTACCCTTCTTTTTTTGTGCTACCTGACCTAATGAATAGCACGGGCCAAATCAGTCAAACAAATCCTTAGCATGGTAAAAGGTTTTATCTTCGTCGCTCACATAATTATCTCTCGACTTCAATTTGGTCTAACTGAGCACTATTCTTTAGCCTTTTTTGATGGTAGATGAATAGCTTCATTATAAATATCTCTAACAGCTTCTTGGAATGACTCTGGTAAAGTCGGATGTGGATGTATCGTATCATAAATTTCCTTGGTGGAAAGCTTCGTCTTGATTGCCAGCGCAGCCTCTCCAATCATTTCGCCAGCGTGTGATGCTACGATATAGGTTCCAACTAACTTTCCTTTCTTTTCAAAGACTTTGATAGTACCCCTTGTGTCTCCTAGGCAATTTGCCTTCGCACTAGCCACAAGAGGATATTGTCCAGACTTCCCGTGTGTATGCAAATCCCCAACAATTGCAACTTCAGGGTAGGTGAATACGCAGACAGGCACTACGTTATAGTCAAGTCCGCTATTGGCTACCCCCATGATATCCTCGGCGGCAACTTCGCCTTGTTTTGCGGCCACATGAGCAAGTTCATACATACCTGTTACGTCCCCTATCGCATATATAGATGGGATATTTGTTCGCATTTTTCTATCAACATTTATTCCCTTTGAGTTAAACTTCAAGCCTAGTTTATTTAGTTCATAGCTTTTTAAGTTTGGCCTTCGGCCTGTGCAGAGGAGTATTTTTTCCGATTCAATCCTTTGTTGATTAACAAAAGTCGTAGTACCGACTATTCTCTCTGCGCTAGAATTTGTCATCACAGTTATACCATCAAGTGTCATAAACTTTTCAACCATGTTTCCGATTTCACTTATCTGCAGCGGCAAGAGATGGTCTTGAGCTTCTATCAAACAAACTTTGCAGCCAAGGGCATTTAGAACAGAAGCAAATTCACACCCGCTGTATCCTCCTCCTATAATAGTGATCGACTTAGGCAACTGATCCAATTCGAGAACAGATGTAGTTGAAAGTATATGTTCTCCGAACTGGTAACCTGCCATGCATACGGGAATGCTTCCTGTGGCAATAACCAAATTTCTTGTTTCAACAAAGGAGCCGTTATCGATATTTATTTTATTTGCTGATTGTATGCGTGCTTCACCTTGCACTAATTCCACCCCATGTGACTCTAGTAGTTTTTTTATTCCTAAGTCTAGTCTTGAAACTGTAGCGAACATTTTGGATTTCACAAGGTCATAATTTATTTGCACTGTCGCATTGATTCCATTTTTCCTTGCAGAATTTGTTCTTCTAACTATGTCCCCCAAAGAATGCAAGTACTTTGTAGGAATACAGCCACGCTGAGTGCATGTACCCCCAAGGCCATTTTTCTCAACCAGGCAGACTTTGGCCCCCAGCTGGGCAGCTCTTATGGCGCAAGTATATCCACCGGGTCCTCCACCGATAATTACAGCGTCATACATACGACTGTCTACAATATTGCGAACCGTGCAATAAGCCTTTAACTTGAGCTTTTCTTCTTTTCAAGATAATAGTAGTAGTTACTTTCCCCTTTCATCTCTTGTAGTTCCATTCGTAAGTGCTGTATTTGTATTTCTGCATTATTTTAGCCTCAATACTTTCGTCAGACTTTACATCGTCTTTGAAAACTTCGGCTTGGAATTTCTGACCAAATGATCGCCAAAGCTTGTTGGCAACCTCGTCGTAGCTCACTTTAAGTCCCATAACTCTTTCCTTTACATCTTGTATAATTTTGTCCTTAATTTTTTCAGATGGAACTTTTAGCACGGAGAACATCTTGTCTACATTTACGTCTAGAAGTATTGTTCCATGCTGAAGCAATACGTTATTTCTTCTAGTTTGAGCATTTCCAGATACTTTTTTGTTTTCTACTGTGATGTCGTTAAGCGGAGAAAATTTTGCATCAAATCCAAGATCATATAGGCACGTTACAACAGGTTCACATATTGACCTGTATGATTCTATAATATTTGCAGGATAAATTTTTGTAATAAATGAGTAAGTGAGCTCATTTTCGTGCAGCACGGCTCCGCCTCCTGTAATTCTTCTTACTACATCAATTCCAAGCTCTTTACACTTTTTGACATTTACTTCCTGTTCTAAACTCTGAAAGTATCCTATGGAAACAGCGGAGGGTTTCCAGCCATAGAGTCTCAAAACAGGTATGAAATCTTCCACTGTAGACATCAATGCCTGGTCAAGGCCCATATTCCAAGGACCTGAGCCTTGTCTTGTCTCCAAGAGTCGAATTTTACTAAATCTGAGACTCAATTCCAGGATCCTATTGTATGTTTTTAGTCCTGTTGTTTATTTCTTATTTTTTGGTTCTTTTGAATTTTTTGATTCCTTTTTTAGTGGTTTGCATCCGATTTGTATTGTCTATAGTTCTGTAAATTGACCGCCCGAATATATTTGCCGATAAGCGAATTTGTTTGTCAGATAGCTAGCAGCGTTTGGTACTAAGACAACCCATTATCGCATCTGACATAGATTCAGAATCGAAACCAAAGGCTTCAGAATTGCTAAGGCAAGCATCTATCTTTTCCTTTAGCTTTGATTTATCTAGCCTTGTGCCTTTAAGGTGCAGTTCGAGCTCCTCTAAACTGTCCTCGGGGTAAAGAAAAAAGTCTCCTGTTATTCTTATAGAATTGATAGTTCTGACATTTTCTTGGTGGCGGTCCTCCTCATATTCCAAAAGTATTTTTATCAATTTCTCTGCCTTGTAAGTATTATACGCTTTCTTTAGCAATCAGTGTCTCTCCGGTTACTGGTAGATACCTTTCATTGTTTGCTTTTAGCGGCAAAAGCTCCATATGGCCACCTTAGATTGGGTTTTCTTGCGGCAGAGACTTCGTCTAATCTGCCTACAGGTTTTGTATGAGGGGATCCTCTAACAAGATCAGGTTTTTCTCTTAGTTCCTGTGCTATTTTTTTCATAGCCCATGCAAAATTGTCTAACGTTTCCTTGCTCTCTGTTTCTGTAGGCTCTATCATTAATGCCTCTCTAACAATTAAAGGAAAGTAAATAGTAGGTGGATGAAACCCATAATCCAAGAGCCTTTTTGCTATATCAAGTGCGCTTCTGTCTCCAAGGGCACGGGAAGATATTACAAATTCATGCGCGCAAATACGGTCAAATGGGACATTAAAGTCGTCCCTTAATAATCTTTGCAGGTAGTTGGCATTGAGAATTGCGTTTTCGGATATCTTTCTAATACCATTCCCCCATGACTTAATATAAGCATAGGCTCGGACAAGCATGCCGAAGTTCCCATAACAGTATCGCATTGTTCCTATAGATTTTCGTTGCGTATAGTCAAAAGCATACTTGCCCGACTTGTTGACTACCCTCGGCAGGGGTAAATAGTCCTCCAGAAATTCCTTTACCCCCAGCACTCCTGAGCCAGGTCCGCCACCCCCATGAGGAGTTGAGAACGTCTTGTGCAAATTCAAATGAATAAAGTCAAATCCCTGATCCGCAGGTCTTGTGATTCCTAACATTGCATTCATATTGGCTCCATCGCAATACATCATCGTCCCGTTTTTGTGGGCAAGGTCACTTATCTCCAAAACCTTTTCTTCAAAAAGTCCAAGCGTGTTTGGGTTAGTCAACATTACAAGGGCAACATCCTGCTGGAGGGCGGCTTGGAACTTGCTTATGTCCATATTACCCCTTGAATCAGATGGAATAGTAATTGTCTCAAATTTGCACATACTCGCTGTAGCAGGATTAGTTCCATGGGCTGAATCAGGTATGATTATTTTCGTCCTTTGTTTTTGATTTTTTTGTCTAAAGTACGCTTTGGTTATCATGACACCCAATAGCTCAGCTTGAGCGCCGGCCGCTGGTTGCAAAGAAAAGGCATCCATTCCCGTTAATGCCTTCAAGTCCCGCTCCAGTTCCCACATCAGCTGCAACGAGCCCTGAATGCAGTCTTCATGTGAAAGTGGATGTAAATTCTTAAAACCGTTCATTGACGCAATATCTTCGTTTACTCTGGGATTGTATTTCATGGTGCATGAACCCAATGGATAAAAACCCAAGTCGATACCAAAGTTCAATCTGGACATGTTTGTATAATGCCTGACTACGGTTAGCTCGCTAACGTTTGGAAGAGGGAGCTCACTTCTGAGAAGGTCTTTTGGAATTTCAATTTGAGCATCTTTTTCTCCCTCCTCTTTTTCATTCTCGGAATTGTTATTACCGTTATTATTGCTGTAAAGGTCTCTATCGTTGATCCCTATATCACATGAGATATGTTTTGAACTATTTTCTTCGTATTCAAATATTAATTTCATTTTATAGATATGGTCTCCTTTACAATGGATGCAAATGATACAATGTCTTCAACCTGGTTTATTTCAGTGCAGCAAATCAGCATTTTGTCTTCACCAAGGTCCAGGCCACCAAGAAATCCATTTTGTAGAAGGTTTGAAAGAATTTTTTTACTTGAGCCCGGAGGAGCCTGCATAACAAATTCGTTATAAAACGGTCGTGCGTTTAAGGGCTTGAGACCAGCGCTCATTAACTTGTTTTGAAGCAAGTGTGCTCTATAATATGATAGTTTAGCCACAATTTTGAGCCCGTCACTGCCCATAAGGGACAAATAAATCGTTGCAGCAATGGCCATCAGTGCTACATTTGTAGTAATGTTACTTGTTGCCCTCTCTCTTCTGATATGTTGTTCACGTGCTTGATATGTAAGCACAAAGCCTTTATTGCCTTTTGAATCAGTCGTCATACCACAAATTCGGCCCGGTAATCTTTTTAATAAGAAGTTCTTGACTGCAATAAAACCCAGATAAGGCCCTCCAAAGTTCAAGGGGATACCAAACGATTGGCCTTCGCCAACAACTACGTCTGCACCGTAATTTCCTGGTGCCTCCAAAAGTGCTAGTGATGTAGTCTCAATGACACAAACGATAAATAAAGCTCCGACCTCGTGTGCTTGTTCTGCCAGGTGCTGTAGATTCTCCATATTTCCATAGAAATCGGGATTTTGCGCTATGACGCATGCAATATCCTCAGTTATCTCATTTGCAATTTTCAAATCAGCTCCTTCACAATATGTTTTCAGAACCTCGAAGTATTCCGGGTTCAGTCCTTCCTTTATAAATATAGAATTTCTACCCTTATACGAGCATGAAAGCAGCACTGCTTCTGATAGCGCAGAAGAGCCGTCATAGAGAGAACCGTTTGCAATATCCATGCCTGTTAAAAGACAAATATATGATTGAAATTCATACATTGCCTGAAGGGTTCCCTGGCTCATTTCTGGCTGGTATGGTGTGTATCCTGTGAGAAACTCTCCACGCAGCATCAAATGGTTCAGAGCCGCTGGGATATAATGATTGTAAGACCCAGCGCCGATAAAGTATTTCGTAGGCTTGTTTTTTTGAGACAAGCTGGTCATATGGCTGACCAATTCAAGTTCACTCATAGGCCTTGATAATTTGATTTTAGCCTTGAAGGCAGGCCTTAAACCGAGGGTTAAATCATCTATTGATTTTACGCCAATCTGCTTGAGCATTTCTTGTTTATCTTTGTCCGTTGTGGGAATGTAATCCAATGTGATCAGTGTTTATCGATCCATCCATCCATCTATCTATCTATCTATCTATCCATCAATCTAGTTGTCGTCGTAACGGTGCTCTCATTGTTCCCTGTTTTCTTCTTGTTCTTTCTTTCCCGTCTGAGGTATCCTTTTTTTCTCTATAGACTTTTTTTGCTGCCTTCTGCTTCGCCAACAAACGAGTTATATTCGTCTTTTGACATTAATAGCTCAAATTCTTGTAAATCAGAGGGTTTTATTTTTACAATCCATCCCAAATCTTGAGGAGACTGATTGACTAATTCAGGGTGCTCTAAAAGCTCTTCATTAACCTCTATCACTTCCCCCGTGATGGCCGAATATATGTCAGAAGAAGCCTTTACAGAATCAACAATAGCCATTGGTTGCATTTGTTTGAACGCCGACCCTACTCTAGGAAGCTCTACTGAAACTATATCTCCCAATTGTTTCTGAGCGAAATCAGAAATTCCCATTGTGGCTATTCCTTCTTTCATCACAAGCCATTCATGCTCTCTTGAAAATCGTATCTCTCCTTCGCTCATTGTATGTTATATATCTGGTAAGGATTTCTAAGAATATGTTATTTTCGCTTGTAGAAACGAGTAGAGGGGGTAATCTTTGACCTATAAATTTTACCTCCAATATCTATTTCGATTTCCTGCGCTGACGATACGTTAGGAGAAACAAAGCACATTCCGATTGATTTCTTTAAAGTGGGAGAATAGCTCCCGCTTGTTACGTGACCAGCCATCTTTCCGTTAATTTGTACCCTACTCCCATGTCTTGCTATTCGCTTTTCTAAAACTTCAAATCCTACTAGTTTTTTGGAAATGGGCCGATCGGAAAGAGCTTGTTTTCCTACAAAGTCAGCCTTTTCCAGTTTTACCGTCCACTTAAGAGGGACCTCAAAAGGGGTGGTTGTTTCGTCCAATTCGTTGCCATAAAGCATAAGCCCCGCCTCTAATCTCAGAGTGTCTCTTGCTCCAAGCCCAGCGGGTTTAACGTTATATGGCGAGCCTTTCTGCAAGAGCTTCTCCCAAATACTGGTTCGGGATGAATCAAACAAGAGCTCAAATCCATCTTCACCTGTATATCCGGTCCGGGAAATTAATAGTTCATTTTTTGTATTTTGCATGTCTTCTTTACCTTCCTCACTTTCGTGGTCTTGATCGGTTTTTCCTTGGGCAGAAATAGTCGTTATAATAAAATCAAATGGTTTTAATCTCGCCAAATTCAGTTTGGGAAATACTTGTTCGATAACATTTAGAGCAAGAGGTCCCTGAACGGCCAACAGGACCGTGTCGTCACTGATATCCGTGATAACAGCAGCTGACTTAGAATGAGAAGATATCCATCGAAAATCCTTTATTCGATTAGAAGCATTTACAACTACAAGATACCGCGCGCTGTTAATTCTATAGATAATTAGATCGTCTATTATGCCTCCATCATTGCGGCAAATTGGTGAATATAATGCCTGGTTATCATCTAGTATTGAGATATCATTTGTTGCTAGCATCTGTAGGACGTGGAAGGCCTCGGTACCCGTGACTTCAAAACGCCCCATATGGGATACGTCAAATATGCTAACGTTATGTCTTGTATTGATATGCTCTTCAATGATTCCGGAATATTGCAAAGGCATTTTCCATCCGTGGAAGTCTACAATCTTTGCACCGTACTTGATATGTAAATCATAGAGTGGTGTTTTCACAACTTATATCCATTATCAAATAACTACAAATTGCTTTTGGCGGGTGTCAGACACTACGACTAGTCAGTCGGCTATTGGGGGAAATCTATTATTATAAACCAACTTCAACTCTGACCTGTCATGAACTGTAGCGCCCCCCATATATACTGGCGTTATTTAGATTGTATTGTATTGCATAGCATAATCTCAAAGGTGGGGCTCGGTGGAGCTAATTAGAAAACCAGAGTGGATCAGGCTGAAGACCCCGTCAGGCAAAATTTACACAAATGTGAAACAGACTCTCAGATCACTTGAGCTTCATACCGTATGTGAAGAAGCAAGATGTCCTAACATGTCTGAATGCTGGGCTATGGGAACAGCAACAATAATGGTAATGGGGAGTGTTTGCACTAGAGGTTGCAGGTTTTGTTCTGTTACCAGCGGGGGACCCGGACTTCTTGATTCGAAAGAGCCTGAAAATGTCGCCACTGCGATAAGGGAGTGGGATCTGAACTATGTCGTGATTACGTCTGTTTGTAGGGATGATTTGGAAGACGGAGGAGCAGATCATATAGCTAAAACGATAAGAGCAATTCACGTAAAGTGTCCTCAGACTGTTGTCGAGGCTCTAATTCCGGACTTTAGAGGAGACTGGGAGGCTATCGAAAAGATAGTAAGGGCAGGTCCACAAGTCATAAGCCACAATATTGAAACAGTAGCCAGGCTATCACCGACGGTAAGAGACTCCAGGGCAACCTACAGTCAGTCTCTCATGGTTCTTCAAAAAATCAATGATTTTAACACAAAGATATACACAAAATCATCTTTAATGCTAGGACTAGGAGAATATGAACCTGAGATTATTGAGACTATGAGAGACTTGAGATCGATAAAGGTGAGTATTCTCACAATGGGGCAATACCTGCAACCAACCTCACGGCATCTGCCGGTTGTCCAATATATCACACCTGAGAGGTTTAATTGGTTTGCGCAAGTGGCAAACCAAATGGGGTTTTCTTATGTAGCTTCCGGCCCGCTAGTAAGAAGCTCCTACAAAGCTGGAGAATTTTTCATTCGAAAAATGTCGCGATAATAAGGATTATAGTTAATACACAAGGAGTGTTGGTACGGCGTACATTCACGCTGTGGTACAGATTACATAATCGACCTCATGTGGACATTGTACACACGCTGGCTCGAAAATGCCAGCCAGCCTTACTTGCTTGCTAAGCTGACATTCCTGGCTAGTTA
>OCZS010000269.1_pt1 | contig 17068 bp, 17 predicted proteins | sample 1539071 | NCBI WGS metagenome assembly OCZS01 (sample SAMEA3113584, study PRJEB22503) | soil metagenome
TCTCCTCGCCCTCCTTGCGGTGGGCGAAGTAGCGGCCGACACCGTACTGGTCCACCAGCGATCGCACGCCGTCGAGGTAACGCTCCGACCGGACCACCCCGGTCTCCACCAGCGACGTGCCCACCAGGTCGGCCGCCTCACTGACCTCGGGCGCCGGGAAGCGCGACCGGGTCCAGGCGTACGCGTTCGACAGGACCTCGACGCCTGGCAGCTCCACCGGCATCGCGGTGAAGATCCGCAAGCCCCCGTCGTGCAGCCGGCGCCGGGCGGTTCCGGCGAACAGGTCCCGGGCCGTCGTGAGCAACGGCCGCGGCGAGCCGGGCCGGAAGCTGCGGTGCCACCGGATCAACGGCTCGCCGGCGGCCCAGCGCCGGGCGAACTCCAGGGTGGCGGTGCCGTCGTCGACCAGCGTCACCGGGCGGGGGCGGGATGTGGCGAACAGCGACTGGACGAGCCCTGAGAAGGGGTCGCCGATCACCAGCTGCTCGATGTCACTGAGATGTCCCAGCAGCGCCCAGTAGGCGGTCGGGCCCCCGAGGCCGAGTCGTGGCTCGTACCACAGCATTTCGTGGCCGGCCTCCGAGGCCAGCTCGACCATGGCCCGGAGCTGGTCCCGGGTCGGCCCGACCTTGGGTGCCAGGACCGCGATCGGTACGTCCTGGAGATCGGGACTCTCGTGGGCCAGCTCCAGCACGTTCAGCAGCTGCGCTGGACTCTCCACCAGAGCGAGGGCCCCGGTGGACGAGCGCGTCACGACACGGAGACCAGCTGCGGATCCTCCGCGAGCTCGCCCTGGACCCGGCGCAGCTTCTTCATGGCGGCCAGCTCACCCGGATAGACCTGCTTGACGCCGTCGCCCAGCGCCTCGCTGATCACCCGGATGTCGCGGACCAGCCGCTGCAGGCCCGGAGGCTCGACGGAGGCCGCCTGGTCCGAACCCCACATCGCGCGGTCCAGGGTGATGTGCCGCTCTACGAACACCGCACCGAGCGCCACCGCGGCCAGCGTGGTCTGCAGGCCGGTCTCGTGCCCGGAGTAGCCGATCGGCACATTCGGGAACTCACCCTGCAGGGTGTGGATCATCCGCAGGTTGAGCTGCCCGGCCGGCGCCGGGTAAGTGCTGGTGGCGTGGCAGAGCAGGATGTTGTCGCTGCCGAGCACCTCGACCGCGTGGCGGATCTGCTTCATCGTCGACATGCCGGTGGACAGGATGATGGTGCGACCGGTGGACCGCAGCTTGCGCAGCAGCTCGTCGTCGGTCAGCGATGCCGACGCGACCTTGTGTGCCGGCACGTCCAACTGCTCCAAGAAGTCCACCGACTCGGTGTCCCACGGCGAGGCGAACCAGTGAATGCCGCGCTCACGCGCGTGCTTGGCGATCTCCGCGTACTCCTCGACACCGAACTCGACCCGGTGCCGGTAGTCGATGTAGGTCATCCGCCCCCACGGGGTGTCCCGCTCGATGTCCCACTGGTCGCGTGGCGTGCAGACTTCCGGCGTGCGCTTCTGGAACTTGACCGCGTCACAGCCCGCGTCAGCGGCGACATCGATGAGAGCGATGGCGTTGGCCAGCTCTCCGTTGTGGTTGATCCCGATTTCGCCAGTGACGTAAACAGGGCGCCCCGCGCCTACCTCGCGCTCGCCGATCTTGCGTATCGGGGCATCCAGGGACCAGGACTTGTTGGGCATGATCATGGGTCGGTATCGTACCGCAGTCATACCGGTCGGCCGATCATCTCGAGCCCGGGCCGGTGTGTTTGCCGAACGGCCATTCTTTCCGCGCTCAAGCGTGATCTTGCTGCCACCGACCATTCACCGTTCGTTCACCGGGCGGTTCGGCTGAGCTTCTCGCTCACGTCGGTGATCCCGCCCGAGCATTCCGCGTCGCAACCATCCGCCCTCGCGGGCTCGGGCTCCCGCCAGGCCCATCCTCGCGAAGTCAACGGCGTCCCACCGGACATTGCCCGTCGCAACCATCCGCCCTCGCGGGCTCGGGCTCCCGCCAGCATCCCATCCACGCTCTCGGCAATGTCCGGATGGGACCGCCTACTTCGCTCGTCTCCGTCCGCGATTCACAGGCATTCGTGACCTTCTGCGGCGGCCGTCCCGGTCCCTCGCGCGAATAGACTCGGCCTGTGAGCGCGAAGGCAGGTTGGTACCCCGATCCGGGGGGCGGACAGGGTCTTTACCGCTACTGGGATGGCAAGTCGTGGTCGGCCGCGACATCGCCCAACCCCGGGGCCCCGCCTCCCAACTCGGGTCTCGGGGCGGTTGGTCAGCCGACCGCCGGCAACCCGTACGGTCAGACCACGCAAACCATGCCCGGCCAGCCCGGCCAGCCCGGGCTGCTGGGGCAGGGCGCCCCGGCCGGCTACGGGCAGGCCAACCCGAACGCGTACGCCAACTACCAAGAGATCCAGAAGAAGAAGTCCCCGGTCGGCTGGTGGATCGCCGGCATCGCCCTGGTCGTGGTGATCGTCGTCGTCGCGGTCATCGCGATCCGCGCCGTGGCCGGCGGCACGAACATCGCCACTCCACCCGGCGGATCGGCCTCCCAGGCCAGCTGCCCGCCGGAGCGGACGCCGACCCAGTCCCCTGAGGAAGACCCCAACGACGGCCGGGTGCACGGCGGCCCGCTCTCCTACCCCACGCTGCCCGCGCCGTGGGGTGCTCCGCTGCCCGACATCCGAGTGCCGTTCGGCAGCGATGTGCTGAGCCAGGCGGTACCGGTGGAGCCCAACTACACGACGGACCCGATTACGGGGGAAAGCTCCAGCTGGGTCGCCTCGGTGCTGGTCGGGGAACTGCAGGCGGGTGACGGGTTCTTCACCCCGGAGCAGGGCTCGCAGATCGTGGTCAAGTGCATCCTCGGCGCCTTCTACGGCAACGCTCAGGTGAAAAGCGACGTGCAGAAGAGCGAGGCCATCACGATCGACGGCCACGAGGCCTGGATCGTGGAGTCCCAGCTCTCCTTCGACATTCCGAACCTGAAGACCAAGGGCGAGCGGCTGATCGTGGTGATCGTCTCCGCCGGGGCCCGGTCGGGCCTGTACTACGCGTCGATCCCCGACACCGCCCCGGAGCTCGTCAAGCCGGCCCGGGACCTGATCGGTCAGCTAAAGGTCACTGAGTAGTAGCACCTTCACGTCGAACCACCGGGTCAGCGCGAACACCCGCTTATCGGGCGCAGGTGGCAAGTCCGCGCCGCGCTTTGAGGGCCACTACCCGGGTGGCGCTCTGCCGAACCCGCTCGGCGAACTGCTCGTCGTCGCTCATCTGCTGCCGCACCGCCCGGACCATCGGGGCGACCAGCCCGGGGTCACCGATGATCATCAGGTCACCGCCGGCACCGAGGAAGCGCAGCGCACGCTGCGCCGGGTCGACGTCGGCCATGGCTTCGGCGGCCAGGTCGTCGGAGATGACGACGCCCGTGAACCCGAGCTCCCTGCGCAACATGTCGCCCAACACCACCGGGGAGAACGCTGCCCGCCGCTCCTGATCGATCTTGTCGTAGAACGCCGACGAGGCCATCACCATGTCGACGCCACCGTCGACCGCCGCCGCGAAGGGCGCGAGATTGGGATCGTCTCGACGAGTTTGATCATCGACCACCCGACGGGCGTAGTCCGTGTTGCCGCGCACGCGACCCAGTCCGGGAAAGTGCTTGACCGCCGTGGCCATTCCGGCCCGGTCCATGCCGCGGGCGAACGCCGTGGCCTTGGCCGCGACCGTACGGGGACTCGAACCGTAGCCGCGCCGGAGATATCCGATGGGTGCATTCTTCTCGGCCAAGTCGGCCGACACGACGTCGGCGACCGGAGCGAGGTTCGCTCCGATGCCGACCGCGGCGAGATCGTCGCCCCAGCGCTCCGCGTCGGCGGCCAGCCGGGCGTCGGACCGCTCGGCCTGCTGCTCAGCCGGCGGGATCTCGGCGAAGCCCGGGCCGCGCAGCCGCTGGACCTTCCCACCCTCCTGGTCCACCGCCATCAGGGTCTCGATGCCCTCGGCCGGAGGCGTGCTCCGACGTGCGTCGGTGACCACGCGTCGGGTCGCCGCGGCACCGGCGAAGGAGTTGCCGAGGAGGATCACGCTCCCGGCCCGGCTCGCGGCCAGGGCATCCCGCTCGAACTGCCTCAGTCCGGTCGAGCGCACGGCGACCATCAGCAGCTGTCCGACCTGCTCCGCCGGCGAAAGCATTTCCACGAGATCTGAGCAGTTGACCCGCTTGTGTTTCGGGGTGGAGTTGGCACGACCCGACGCGGTCGACGCAGGGGTGGCTGAGGCGGCGGTCCGCGCTTGCGGGGACGTCGGCGCCGACGCGCGCTGGCCCTGAGGAATCGGGACCTGAGCGCACGCCGCCATCAGCACCGAGGCCAGCCCGACGATCCCGAGCCGGGCCGTTAGGGTGAAGCCCATGTCGAGCATCAGCGTAAGCCCGAGAACTCTTGCCGACGTCATCCCCGGTGGCCTGGTTCGCAGCGTCGCCTTGGTGGTCGGGGGCGCGATCTTCGTCGGACTGACCGCGCAGGTGGTTATCCCGCTGTGGTTCACCCCGGTGCCGCTGACCCTGCAGACATTCTCGGTACTGCTGGTCGGCGCGACCCTGGGCAGCACCCGCGGCCTGGCCTCGATGGCCCTCTACGTGTTGGCCGGACTGGCCGGAGTGCCGTGGTTCCAGGGCGGGGGAAGCGGGGTGACGCCGACCATCGGCTACCTGGTCGGCTTCGTCGCCGCCGCCTGGCTCGTTGGCTTCCTGGCCGAGCGCCGGGGCGACCGTACGCCGTTGCGCGCGGCCGGGCTGATGGTGCTGGGCAACGTGGTCATCTACGCGTTCGGCGTGGCCGGGCTGCTGTTCATGACGCCGTACGACCTGCCGACCGCGCTCGCCAAGGGTGTGGTGCCGTTCCTGCTCGGCGACGCGATCAAGATCGCCGCAGCCGCCGCGCTGCTGCCGATGACCTGGAAGCTGGTCGGGTCCCGCCGCCACTCGTGAGATGAACATGAGCGAGTCCTCCTTCACCGCCGAGGTTCTTGCGGCGGGTAGGGGCGGGCATGCGGTCATCGTGCCCAAGGAGGTCGCGGCCACGTTCTCCGCCAGGCGGGTTCCGGTCCTGGCCCACGTCGACGGGGTCGAGTACCGCTCCCGGATCGCGGTCTATGGCGGCAAGTCCTACCTGGGACTGCGCCTGGACCTGCTTCGCCGGATCGGTAGACAGGCTGGCGACCAGGTCGAGGTCCGGCTGGTCGAGGAGCCCGAACCCGAGCCGGCACCGACGGCCCCGGCGGCCGAGGCCACCGAGCCGCCTGACCTGCTCGCGGCCCTGGCCGGGAACGAAGCCGCGCGGACCGCGTACGCCGCTCTGCCGCCCGAGCACCGGCGGGAGTACTGGATCTGGATCTCCGGCGCGGAGCAGCCCGATGCCCGAGCGGAGCGGGTGGCCCGGATGGTGAAGCGGCTCAATCGCTAGCGCTCAGCAGCGCGTTCTCCACCACCTCGGCCAGCGCCGGGTGGATCCAGTACTGGCCGCGGGCCACATCGACCGCCCGCTGACCGAAGCTCATCGCCTGGACCACCGGCTGGATCAACGAGGACGCGTGCGGTCCGAGCAGATGAGCGCCCACGACCAGGCCCGTCGCTGCGTCGACGATGATCTTGACGAAGTGCTCGGTGTCCTCCATCGCCCAGCCGTAAGCCACGTCCCCGTAGGACTCCTTGCCCACCCGGTAGTCGAGGCCCTGCTTGGCCGCCTCCTGCTCGGTCAGCCCGACGGCCGCGATCTGCCGCACCGAGAACACCGCATGCGGCACGAACCGGTGGTCCGTGGCGATCATGGCGTCCGGGTGCAGCAGGTTGTGCTGCACCGTCCGGGCCTCCTCGTTGGCCACATGCTTGAGCGGGTAGTGGCTGGACACGTCGCCCAGGGCGAAGACGCCGTCGGCCGTGGTTCGCTGGTACTGGTCGACGACGATCAGGCCCCGGTCGTCGGTCTCGATCCCCGCGGTCTCCAGGTCAAGGGTGTCGCCGTTGGGCATCCGGCCGGTGGCCACCAGCAGCGTGTCCACCTCGAGCGTGGTGGGGCCGCCCGGTCCGTCCAGGTGCAGCAGCACGCCCCCGTCGGCCCCCGGCGCCACCCGGGTCGCCTGGGTCTTGGCCCGAATGTCCACCTCGCGCCCGAACTGCTCGGTGAACCGGGCGGCGATCTCGTCGTCCTCCTTGGTCAGCAGCCGGTCCGACCGGTTGAGAACGGTCACGGCGGTCCCGAAGGCGGAGAAGACCGCGCCGAACTCCGCGGCGATGTAGCCGCCGCCGAGGATGGCCATCCGATGGGGCAGCTCCGCCAGCCGCATAACCGTGTCGGAGGTGTGGAACGGCACCGAGGTGAGCCCGGGGATGTCCGGGATGACCGGCCGGCTGCCGGCGGCGACCACGATATGGTCCGCGGTGATCACCTCGGTGCCGACCGCGATCCGCCGCGGTCCGACGAACCGGCACCGGCGGCTGAAGACCGTGATGTTATCGCTCTGCTCCCGGAACGACCGGCCGTCCCGGGCGTTGCCATCGATCCGCCCGAAGATCCGGTCGCGGATGTCCGGCCACCGAACCCGGTCCAGAGTCAGGTCGACCCCCAGCTTGGCCGCATGCTCCGGCGCACGGGCCAGCATGGCGGCGTAGACGTACATCTTGCTCGGAATGCACCCGACGTTCAGACAGGTTCCGCCGAACGGGCCGGGCTCGATGATCGCGACCGACTGGTCTACGAACCGGTCGTCGACGATGGCATTGCCCGACCCCGTGCCGATCACGCAGAGATCGAAGTGGCGCACGGCCCCATGGTGCCAGCGGTTGCCGCACCGAGCGCGCGGGCAGGACAATACCGAGGGTGAGCGGGCAAGGCCTGGGGGCGAGGCTGAGCCGCCGCCGGCGGCATCGAGTGGCCTACCTTGCCCTGCTGCGCCGCGCCAACCAGTACGCGCGGCGCACCTGGCTGCTCCGCGTGGTGGGGCTCGCGATCATCGCTGCTCTGTCGAGTCTGAGCAGCCGGAGCCTGCTGGCCATCGCGCTGTGCCTGGTCGCGTCCCTCGGCACCTTCCTGCTCTGGGTCAACCTGCGGCATACCCGGCGGCAGACCGAGCCTCGCTTCTGGCTGACCCGGGCCTACCGACGCAACGTCGCCCGGACCGACGGCCGGCACCGGCTCAGCCTGGGCTCCTACATCGAGATCCCGGAGTCCTTCCTGCTGATCGCCATTCCGTCCTGGGTGACCACCGATGACCCGTTGTGGGCACGGCTGATCATGCTCGCGGTCGCCGTCAGCTTCTTCATCAGCGTCTCCGGGCTGATCTTCGCCGACCACACCTGGTTCAACCCGGCCGAGACCAACCCGCCGGCCTGGCACGAGGTCTTCCGGCTGTTGGCCGGACCGATCACCGCCGGGCTGGTGTGCCTGATCACCTTGCCCGCCGACTGGGGGCCGGAAGGGTGGTGGGCCGCGCTGGCCATCTCGCTTTTCCCGCTGGTCATCAACCTGCGCCTGTCGGACACCGACCTGATCATGAGCGTGCTGCCGCGGCTGGTCCAGGAGGAGTCGCACGCCGGCCGCGAGCTGGTGATCAACGAGACGCACGGCGCGCTCTCCACCAACCTGCGGCTGCTCGAGCAGCAGACCCGCGAGCTGCGGTCGGTGGCCCCTGCCCTGCATGACCTGGCGGTATCGGCCAACAGCCGGCTGCGGGAGACCCTGACCCTGGCTCGGCTGGGCTCGGAGAGCTCGACCAGCGTGCAGAGTCTCGAGGCGCCCGTACTCACCCTGGCCCGGGCGGTCGGGGCCCGGGCATCGGTCGAGGTGAAGGTGGACCGGCTCGCGGCCGACGACCGGGACCTGGCCCGGCTGGTGCTCAATGACCTGGTCGGCAACGCGCTGAACGCCGGCGCCGGCGACGTTCACGTCACCATTGCCCTGGACGGCCCGCTGGTCGCCATCTCGGTGAGCGACGACGCTTCGCCCATGGCTCCGGGGGTCTGGAAGACTCCGGGCACCAGCTCGGCGCGGCTCGAGGCCAAGCTGGGCGAGCTGTCGGGCACGCTGTGCGCGGCGCAGCGCAACGGGCTCAAGACAGTCACCGCCCGCTGGGCGCCGCGAGCGGATGATCAGGAGCTGAACGGATGACGGCAACAGGACAGGTCCTCCTGGTCGACGACGTGCCCGGCGAGCGGGCCAACTTCGAGCACGCTTTCGGCAGCCGGCTGTCCGTCGCCCCGACGATCGACATCCTCAACGACCAGGTGCGCCGGGGCATGAGCTGGGACGTGGCGTTCGTCGACTTCAACCTCAGCTCGCGGACCAGCACGGGGCTGACCGCCCTGCTCCGGCTGCATCACGAGCGCCCGGACACCAAGATCGTCACCTACAGCCAGTTCACCGAGAGCGGCCGGACCCTGTACGCCGCCGCCGGCCGGCACTGGTTCGACGCCGCCGCGCTGCTGGACAAGGTCAAGAACGACCCCTCCACCCTGGTCCGCTACCGCGAATCCATTCACGCCGGCATCAACCCGACCCCCGTGATGTGGCAGCGCCGGCTGCATTGGGCCCACCTGATCGACAACCTGCTGGCCGACCCGGCGTGGGTGCGGATCTGGCGCGCGCTGCGGGACGCGGCCGGCGACATGGCGGCCGTCGCGGAGATCCTGCACGTGGAGCCCGGCAGCCTCCGCGGCTTCAAGGATCGGGCCACCGATGCGGCGATCCTGTTCAACGAGAAGTTCCATGACATCCCGCCGCCGGTGCGGACCCGGAACAAGAAGGGCATCCTGGCCGCCTTCGCCGCCGAGCATCGCCACTTCCTCACCGCGCCGGACCTGTCCACGGTGATGTCTCCCGGCACCCGACGGCGCCCGCTGGCCAAGGGCTAACGCGTCAGGCGCGCGCCCGTGTGTTGTTGGCGCGCCGCGGGGGGTCCGAGGGAGGTCGTCCCCCCTTGCTCGAGAACAGGTAGCTCAAGCGCTCCGCCTCGGCGAAGTGCTCGATGGCGTAGCGCAGGGTCGTCCGCGGCATCTGGTCGACGTGGCGGTCCAGGAACCGTCGGAGGGCGGCCGGGTCGTGCTTGCCGGCCTCGCGCAGTGACCAGCCGACGGCCTTGTGCATCAGGTCGTGCCGGTCGTCCAGCAGCAGGGCGGCCAGTGCGAACAGGTCGTCGGTCTCCCCCGCTCGAAGGAACCACTGGCTCCCGACCATGGCGATCCGGCGGTCCCAGATCAGGGTCGAGCGGGCCAGGGCGTAGAGCGGCGCGCGGTCGTGATGCTGCAGGTGGCCGCCGACGATCGGCTTGCTGCTGACGTCCACGAGGTCCCAGTTGTTCACGTACGCCGTATTGGCCAGGTAAGTCTCGTAGATGTGCTGGAGCTCGGTCGGGTCCCCGCGCCGGAGCGTGCTGCGGCGGGCCCGCTCGGCCATCACCACCAGCGCAGCCATCCGGTGCTCGTGCACCGGGCTGCGCAGCAGCGGCAGCCAGCAGTCGGCGACGAACGGCTCTCCGGCGTACGCGGCGGTCAGCCCGCGCAAGGTGCTCAGCTTGACCCCGAGAAAGGTGTCGCCCTCGCCGTAGCCGCCCGGCCGGACCTGAAAGTAGCGCCTCAGGACGGCTGCCGTATCCGGATCGGCCACCTCCGCTATCGCCTGGACCAACTGCTGCACCTGAGCACCCTCTCACCTGGCGAGACAGCCGTCGACGGGCTGCTAGTGTCTCCACATTCCCTATGGAGATACCATGAAATAGGAGGAACACCGTGCCCAGGGCTGCACACTTCCGCATCCACGTGGATCTGCGGCGGACGGCCAGCGCGGTGTGTCGTCGGAGGCTTCTGTCCCCCGTCGACCGGTCTTCCTTCAGGAGTTCTCATCCATGGCCAAGCGCCGCTCTACCTTCTCTCCCACCCAGTTCCTGACCCAGCTCGCCGAGCAACGGCGGCTCTGGGAGCCCTTGATCGAGTTCGACCCCCGGTCACGCCACTACATGCGGCTGGCCGCCGAGCCCGACGTCGAGGCTTGGCTGCTGACCTGGCTGCCCGGCCAGGGCACGGAGTGGCACGACCACGGGGGCAGCGCCGGTGCCTTCCTGACTGTCCGCGGTGCGCTGACCGAGCGGTATGCGATGGTGCACCGCGACGGCCCGCCACGAATCCGGCCAGAGCTTCGAACGGTCGGGGCAGGCATGCTGCGGCCATTCGGCAGCAAGCACGTCCACCGGGTCACCAACGAAGGGCCGGAGCCGGCGGTCAGCCTGCACGCGTACGCGCCGGCGCTGCTGGAGATGAACGAGTACGCGGTGGACGGCGGCCGGCTGCGGCTGGTCGCGGCGCAGCGGGCTGGGCAGAGCTGGTGAGCGCGCCCCGCACCATCGCCGAGGTTCTCGACGCCGCGCGGCAACGCCTGACCCGGCTGACCCCTCAGGAGGCTCAGCAGGCCAGCACCGCCGCGGCCGTGGTGGTCGACATCCGCCCGGCCGCCCAGCGGGCGAGCGAGGGCGCGCTGCCGGGCGCGCTGGTGGTCGAACGCAACGTCCTGGAGTGGCGCTTCGACCCGGCCAGCGACGCTCGGCTGCACATCGCCGACCACGATCTGGCGGTGATCATTCTCTGTCAGGAGGGCTACACCTCGAGCCTGGCCGCCGTCGCACTGCACGAGGTCGGGGTGTGGCGGGCGACCGATGTCGTCGGCGGGTACGCGGCCTGGCGGCGGTCCGGTGTACCGCTGCGGGCGGGCCCGTCAACCTCTGCGCGAACTCCTGCCGGGTCGACGGATCTCCGCTAGTTTGAAGGCTCCAGCTGGCGGAGCTGAACCGGTGAGCGAGCTCAGCCCGCCAGTCACCTCGGTCCGCACCGGGCGACAGAACACCATCGACGTGCTGGACTCAGCCGGGGAGCGAGTAAGGCCCACCCCAGCACGAGCAGAGACTTGGGGGGCACCGGTGCCGGCCGGGGTGACCCCTTCCTGTTCCTCGGCCAGGCCGCGGAACGGGTGAGGTGCCGGAGGCGTGTCGGATCCACGCCAGTCCGGGCCGCGTGCATCGGTTGCGAGCCGGTGCGCGCGGACCGGGTCGGCCCGGCAGAACTCACGGCATTCGAACACGTGAGCGGTTTTGTCAGTGGGTTGCCGTAGCGTCTTCAGCATGACGGCGATCATCGATGTCGAGGCCATGGCGGGCTCGTCCGACGGTGATTCCGTGGCCCGGGTACCTGGCCGAGGTGCAGCGCACGGTCGGTTGCCTCGCGGCGCCTGTTCACCGCGCCCACCGGACTGGGCGACGGCAGAACGATCGTCGGTGGGGACCCGACCGTCCGCCGGTTCACCGGCTGGCTTGCGAAACTCCTCAAGCTCCGCGACGGCGGCACTTGCCGCGAGCCGTACTGCGACGCGCCGATCCGCCACCTCGACCACATCACTCCCTGGCGCGACGGCGGCCCAACCGCCAACGCCAACGGCCGCGGGGTCTGCGCCCGCCACCACCACACTCGTGAACTCCCTGGCTGGCGCATCGAAGTGCACCGCCTGAACCGCCACGGGCAGCCATACCTGATCGCCAGCACCACGCCGACCGGACACACCTACCTCAGCCGGGCCCCCCACCCGCCATGACGGTCCTGACTCGAGAAGGGAGAAGCAGGGTGATCTTGCGCATCTGGCGCGGTCTGGTGCCCACCGAACGGGCCGCGGAGTACGCGGACCTGGTTCGTCGGTCGGGCATCGCGGGGTACCGGGAGACACCGGGCAACCTCGACGCGCAGGTGGCCATGCGGGACCTGGGGGACGGGCGGTCGGAGATCCTGACCCTGAGCTGGTGGACTGGTCTCGATGACATCCGCGCCTTTGCCGGTGCCGACGCTGAGGTCGTCCGGTATTACCCGGAGGACGAGGCCTTCCTGCTCGTCCGCAACCGGAAGGCTCGGCACTACGAGGCAAATCGGTGATGGCGGCCGGACGGCATAGGGGCCGTCGTCGCGCAACCGCGGCTGGGTCCGTCGCCGCGTACCAGGCCTGGATGGATCGGGCCCTGCGTTCCCCCGTGCCGGCCGGCAGCCGACGATCGGAGCTAGTACCCCGGAAGGGAAATCTCTTGACGCTTGGACCCCGCCCAGGCACGCACCTCGCGGCGTTCTCCTCGGTCGCGTTGCGACTCGGCAGCCCTCCCTCGTCGGCCTTGCGATGCACGCACCTGGACGACGCCAACCGCCAAGGAACTTCCCTTCCGGGGCACTAGATGCCGGCGTAGGAGTGCAGGCCGCTGACAAATAGGTTGATGCCGACGAAGTTGAACCAGAACGAGGCAAGCCCGATCAGCGCGATAATCGCGGCCCGCCGCCCGCGCCAGCCGGCAGTGGATCGGGCGTGCAGATACCCGGCGTAGATCACCCAGGTGACCAGGGCCCAGGTCTCCTTGGGATCCCAGCCCCAGTACCGGCCCCAGGCGTACTCGGCCCAGATCGCCCCCGCGGCCACGGTGAAGGTCCACAGCGGGAAGGCGAAGGCCAGGAACCGGTAGGCCAGCACGTCGAGCCGTCGGGCGTTCGGCAGCATGCCCAGGTAGCCCCGGACGGTGCCGCCCTCCTCCGCGCGCTGCCGGACCAGGTAGAGGACGGACAGCAGCCCGCCGACGTTGAACGCGGCCCCGGAGATCGCCGCCGCGACGATGTGGATGACGAACCAGACCGAGTGCAGGGCCGGCACGAGCGGCGCGACGGCGACGTAGAACACGGTCACCGCCAACCCGTTGCCGATCGCCGCCAGCAGGGTGACCGGGAGGCCGAGCCAGCGGACGCCGGAGCGCCAGACCATGATCAGGTACGCGGCGACCACGAACACCATCGCGCTGATCGTGAACTCGAACATGTTGCCCCACGGCGCCCGTCCGGCCGCCAACCCGCGGAGCACCAGGCCGGCCACGCTGAGCAGAAAGCCGACCACGGTGAGGGCCACGCCGATGCGGCCGAACTGCTCGACTCGTTGACGGCCGGAAGAGCTCTCGTCCGGGGGTGGGGGCATCTCCGTGAGCAATTCGACAGAGGAGCCGTGAGGCTCCTCGGACGGAGTCCCGTCGAACCGTCCCGACGAAGGAGGGCTTGGTTCGACGGAACCAACCAATCGCGAGCGCGTGCGCTCTCCAGGCTCTTCGTCGCGAAGCGACCGTGCCGCGGCCCACTCGGCTGCATGCGCGAACAGCGCCAGCATGTAGACCACCGCCGAGGTGACCAGAGCCAGGCTGGAGTAGTACTCGAGATTCACGCCGCACCCACCTTTTCCCTGCGTTCGCCAAGCTCGGCGGCCAGTTCCGCCACGTCATCACTCAGACCCACACGCGCATCCGCCCGGTCCAGGCCGCCGACCTCGACAAGGTTATGTCCGTTGTCGCCGGGCCGGACCCGCACCCAGACCCGGCGCGGCCGGACGAACAGCGACAGGCACAAGCCGGTCACGGCGAAGGCCAGCGCGACCAGCGAGATGGCCACCCCGGGTGTGTCGCTGACCTGCAGCTTGACCCAGCGCGTCCACCCGTCGAACTGGATGGAGCCCTTGCCGTCCGGCAGGGTGGTCCCCTGCCCGACCTTCAGCGCCAGCCGGACGCGGTCGCCGCTCGGTTCAGTCAGCTGCGTCAAGCCGGTGATATCGAGGGTGTACACGTTCTCCGGCTGCCCAGTCTCGGTCTTGGGCGGGCCGTACCAGACGTTGGTGAACAGCGCCGGGTCGAACGCGTCGGGGAACACCGATCGCGGACCGCCCTGGTCGACCACGGCCGTCGGCAGGAAGAAGGCCTCGAAGCCGAGCCGCTCCGGTCGGGCGTCGGGCACCTTGATCGCCCCGGCCGAGGTGAAGTTGCCGTCCTGCGGCAGGAAGGGCACCGGGCCGGAGAACGCGACGTTGCCCGCGCCGTCCTTGACGGTGACCACCGGCGCATACCCGTGGCCGATCAGGTGCACGGTCGTGCCATCGATGTCCAGCGGCCGGTTCACCTCCAGCACCTCCCGCCGGGAGGCCGCACCCGGCCGGTCCACCACATCGACCTCGGCGCGGAACTGCCGCGCCGCGCCGGTCTGCACCGCGCCGGTCTCGAACTTCACGTCGAACCGCTGAACGGTCAGCCCGAACGGCACCAGGTCGCGCTCGGCGAACCGCGCCCCGGAGGTGAAGTCGTCGTACTGGGTCAGGTTGTTGGCAAAGCCCTGCCCGACGATCACCACGCTGGTGCCGCGGAACCCGTAGAGGATGCCCAACGCCACCCCGAGCAGCAGGAACAGCAGGCTGACGTGGAAGACCAGGTTGCCCGCCTCCCGCAGGTAGCCGCGCTCCGCGGCCACCGAGTCCTCGCGGGCGACCACCCGGTAACGGCGCTGCCGCAGGAGGTCCGCCGCCCGGGGCAGCACCCCGTCGCCCGCCGGCGAACCGGCCGTTGCATATGCGGGGAGCCGGGCCAGGTTGCGCGGCGTACGCGGCGGCTGGGCCCGGAGCGCCCGGGCGTACACCCCGATCCGGGGGATGATGCAGCCGACCAGGGACACGAACAGCAGCAGGTAGACCGCGGAGAACCAAGGCGAGGTGTAGACCTCGAACAGGCCGATCCGGTCGAACAAGGGCCCGAGCCGGGGATGTGAGACCAGGTAGTCGTCGACCCGCACGGGGGCCACGCTGCGCTGGGGCAGCAGCGACCCGGGCACCGCCGCGAGGGCCAGCGCGAAGAGCAGCACCAGCGCGGTGCGCATCGCGGTCAGCTGGGTCCACAGGTAGCGCAGCCCGCCGCCCCACCCCAGAGCGGGCGCAGCCGCGGGTGTCGTCGTCGAGGTCACTAGATCACCGTCTCGAACGACGCCGCCCACTGCCGGAGCGACGACGTCACCCAGTCCCAGGTGCCGGTGAGCAGCAGCAGCCCCACGCCGACCATCAGCACGCCGCCGACGCGCATGATCGTCTGCTGGTGCCGGTGCAGTACGTCGACCGCCCTGGCCATCCGGGTGAAGGCAAGTCCGGCGATCACGAAGGGGAGGCCGAGCCCCAGCGCGTACGCGAACCCGAGCAGCCCGCCGCGCAGGGCCGTGCCCTCGGTGAAGCCCAGGTTGACCACCACCCCGAGGGTCGGCGACAGGCACGGCGTCCAGCCCAGGGCGAAGACCACGCCGATCAGCGGCGCCGCCGCCACCCCGACCGCGGGGATCCGGTGCAGCCGCAGGTCCCTCTGGCCCAGCGGCAACACCCCCGCGAAGATCAGCCCGAGAACGATCACCACCACCCCGAGCACAGGTGCGATCACATCGCGGTACTCGTTCAGCGCCCGCCCGGCCGACCCGGCGACCACCCCGGTGACCACGAACACCGCCGCAAAGCCGAGCACGAACAGTGATGCGCCGGCCAGCATCCGGCCCCGCCGACCGGACCCCTCGACCACCTCCGCGGCGCCGAGCCCGGTCGCGTAGGAGAGGTAGCCGGGCAGCAGCGGCACCACACAGGGTGAGAAGAACGACACCAGTCCGGCCAGCAGAGCGACCGGGATGGCCAGCACCATCGACCCCCCGACCGCGGCCGCGGCCCAGTCGGCCAGGTCCAGCGGGAGCATCACTTGCCGTTCGCGGTGTCGTGAATCATCTGCACCAGGGTGATCTTGGAGATCGGCCCCAGCACCCGGACGGCCAGCCGGCCCTCGCGGTCCAGCACCATCGTGGAGGGGATCGCGCTGGCCGGCAGCACGGGTGCAAAGGCCAGTAACGCCTGCCCGCTCGGGTCGTAGATGCTCGGGTAGGTGACCGAGTTCTCGCGGACGAACTGCCGCGCGGCGGCGGGCTGCCGGTCCTTACTGGTCACGCCGAGGAACTGGGCGACCTCCGCGGTTTCCTCGCTGGCCGCCTGCAGGTCCGGCGCCTCCTTGCGGCACGGTCCGCACCAGGAGCCCCAGACGTTGATCACCACGACCTTGCCGGAGTACGCCTTACTGGACAGGGTGCCGGTGCCGTCCAGGTCCGGCCCGGTGACCTCGGCCACCGAGGTACGCTCCGCCGGCGGGATCAGGGTCAGGTTGCGTCCAACGTCGGGGTAACCCTGCTGACCACCGGCGGCGGTCGGGTCGTTGGCGTCGGCCACGCAGCCGCTGGCCAGCAGCACGATCGCCAGCAGTGTGCCGGCTCTCCACATAGCCGGCCAGACAAGTCCCCGCATCGGTCGAGCCTAGGCTCCCGCGACGAACTTCCGGCCCTGGTGCGGCTTCAGCAGCTCGCCCGCGGGCTCGCGGTACGCGACCGAGGTGACCCGGCCGTCGACGTAGGTGAACGAGGTGACGCTGGCCAGCGTGCACTCGCGCTTGCGCGGGTCGTGGAACAGCCGCCGGCCCTCGGCGTCGCAGCGAGCCATCCAGATCGGCAGCTGGTGGGAGACGATGACGGCCTCGTGTCCGGCCGCGGCCGCCAGCGCATCCTTCATGGCCAGCCGCATCCGGACCACGATGTCGCGGTACGCCTCACCCCAGCTCGGGCCGAGGATGTTACGGAAGTGCCACCAGAGCTTGGGGCGGCGCAGCAAGCCCGGGAAGGAGACCTTCAGCCCCTCCAGGTAGTTGGCCGCCTCGATCACCCGGCCGTCGGTGGTCACCGGCTGCCCGAACGCCTCGGCGATCGGCTCCATGGTCTCCTGGGCTCGCTCGAGCGGCGAGCAGCGCAGATGCACGATGTCCCGGCCGCGCAGGTCCTCGGCCACCCGCTGCGCCATCTCCCGACCCAGCTCCGACAGGTGGTAGTCGGGCAGCCGTCCGTAGAGCAGCCCGGCCGGGTTGTCGACCTCGCCGTGCCGAACGAGGTGCACAAGGGTTCTGACCACGGACTGTCACTCCTCTTCCGACGCCTGCGCGGCCGCCCTGGCCGCGACAGGCAGCGCCTGCACGATACGCTCCAGCGCGCGGTCGTCGTGGGCAGTCGAGCAGAACCAGCCCTCGTACGCGCTCGGCGGCAGGTAGACGCCCGCGTCCAGCATGGCGTGGAAGAAGGCGGAGTACCGGGCGGTCCGCTGCCGGGCCGCGGCGGCGTAGTCCGGCACGGCGG
>OCZS010000270.1_pt1 | contig 17010 bp, 19 predicted proteins | sample 1539071 | NCBI WGS metagenome assembly OCZS01 (sample SAMEA3113584, study PRJEB22503) | soil metagenome
TGTCGGGCAGTACCAGCGCGCCTCGAGCGCGGTGCCACAGGCGGTGTGGGTCGGCAGCCCTTCGCTGGCCGCGGGGTGGGTCGAGCGGTGGTGTGATCCCCACTGGGCGAGCATGCGCAGCGCGCCGGCAAGGTCGGCGCCCGCCGCGGTCAACCGGTAGGCGTGCCGGACCGGCCGCTGCGTGTAGGGCTCACCGACCACGAGCCCGTCGGCCTCGAGGCTTCCGAGGCGCTTGGACAGGATGTTGGGGGCGATGCCGTCGAGGTCCGAGAGCAGGTCGCCGAAGCGCCGGGGCCCGGGCAACAGTGCGCCGATCACGCGCAGGGACCACCGGTCGCCGATGCGGTCAGCCGCTTCGGCGAGCGCATCCCCAGGGAGCGTGCGCTCGGAGCGCGGTGTCGCCATCGGGCGCTCACGCTACAGTGCGGCGACGTAAGTTGCTGATTGCAAGTGACAATGCAACAAGGCAAGAGACAATGCCATCTCCCAGGAGGCTAAGCCATGACCGTGTCCGATGACCTCGAGTCCACTGTCCGCCGCGTCTCCGAGCGCGCGGCACCTTCGGTCGTCCGCATCGGGCGTCACGGCGGCCGCGGCTGCGGCGTCGTGGTCGGCGAGGGGCTCGTGCTCACCAATGCCCACAACCTCCGCGGCCGGACGACGCTCGTCACCTTCGACGACGGCCGGGCGGTGCAGAGCCGCGCCACGGGCGTCGACGTGGAGACCGACCTCGTCGTGCTCGCGGTCGACACGGGCGACACTCCCGCCCTCACCTGGGCCGACGCCAGCGCCGTCGGGCTGGGCGCACCCGTCTTCGCCGTCGCCAGCATCCCCGGGGGACACCGGGTCACGGTCGGCACCGTGTCGGCCGTCGACCGGTCGTTCCGGGGGCCCCGCGGCAGTCTGGTCCCCGGCGGCATCGAGCACACCGCTCCGCTGGCGCGCGGCAGCTCCGGGGGACCGATCGTCGACGCCGACGGCCGGCTGGTGGGCATCACCACGCTGCGCCTGGGCGATGGTTTCTCGATCGCCCAGCCCACCGGAGCGACGCTCCGCGAGCGGGTCGACTCGCTGGCCGCCGGGCGCGAGCCGCGGCGTCGCCTGCTGGGCATCGGGGTGGCTCCGGCCCACGTGGCGCGCCGGATGCGCCAAGCCGTCGGGCTGCCCGAACGAGCGGGCGTTCTGGTCCGGGCGGTCGAGCCCGGCAGCCCGGCCGAGCGGGCAGGGCTGCGCCAGGGCGACCTGATCACCGCCGCCGGCGACACCGAGCTGGCCAACATCGACACACTGGCCACCGTCCTCGATGCGCTGCCCGACGGCGCGACGCTGACGCTGCACCTGGTGCGCGGCACCGACGAGCTCGACGTGGTGGTGCGGTTCGACGCCGAGGAGGCCGCCGAGGCCGCGGCCGACGTGGGCGATGCCTGACGCCGCCGACGTCGGCACCCCGGCCGGCGCCGCAGATACTCGTGGAGACGACACGGCGGCGCTCGACGCCTACTCGCGCACCGTGGTCGGCGTGGCCGAGCGGCTGTTGCCGTCGGTGGTGAGCCTGCGGCATGGCCATGGCAACGGCTCGGCGGTGATCATGGCGGGCGACGGGCTGCTCTTGACCTCGGCGCACGTGATCGCCGACGGATCCATCGGTTCGGCGGTCTTCCACGACGGGGCCGAGCTGCCGTACGAGGTGGTCGGCCGGGACCGGTTGTCCGACCTCGCCGTAGTGCGGGTCCCGGCCAGCGACCTGCCGGCCGCCGAGCTGGGCGACGCGGCACGGCTCCGGGTGGGTCAGCTGGTGGTGGCGGTGGGCAGCCCGTTGGGGTTCGCCGGATCGGTGTCGGCCGGCGTCGTCTCCGCCCTGGGACGCTCGCTTCCGACCATCGACGGGCGCCGATCCCGCGTCGTCGAAGGCGTCATCCAGACCGACGCGGCACTGCACCCCGGCAACAGCGGCGGTGCGCTCGCGACCGGGGAGGCCGTCGTCGTCGGTATCAACACCGCGGTGGTGAGCCCCGGCATCGGGCAGGGACTCGGCATGGCGGTGCCGCTCGACGCCACCACCATGGCGATCATCGGCGCGCTGGTCACCCACGGGCGGGTGCGGCGCGCCGAGCTCGGGCTCTCGGGCGGCAGCCGCGCCTTGCCCCCGCGCATCGCCGACCGACTGGGGCGCCGGCGCGGCGTGGAGATCACGGGGGTCGTCGTCGGCGGCCCTGCGGCACATGCCGGCGTGCGGCCCGAGGACATCATCGTCGCCCTCGACCACCAGCCGGTCGAGGCGATCAGCGACATGCAGCGCCTGCTCACCGGCGACGTCGCCGGCCACCGCATCGACGCCGAGGTGGTGCGCGGCGGCGAGCTCCTCCGCCTGCCTGTGACGCCCCGAGCGCTGTAGCCCACTCTTCCTCCCCCCGCCGATCACATCCGTAGGCTCCGGGCGTGGTGATCTCCCCCATGAAGGCCACGAGCGGCGAGCTGCCCACCGGTCCCGGCTGGATCTACGAGGTCAAGTGGGACGGCATGCGCGTCATCGCCGACGTGGCCCCCGACAGCGTGCAAGCCTGGACCTCCAACGGGCGCGACGCCACCGTCGCCTTTCCCGAGCTGGCGTCGCTCGGCGGTGCGCTGGCACCCGTCGAGGCCACGCTCGACGGCGAGCTCGTCGCCCTGGACGGCCGGGGCAAGCCCAGCTTCGGCCGCCTCCAGCAGCGCATGCACGTGGCGTCGCCCGCCGAGGCACGCCGGCGAGCCGGCGAGGTGCCGGTCGAGCTCGTGGTGTTCGACCTGCTCCGGCTCGGCGGACGTGACGTGGTCCAGCTTCCCTGGCGTGACCGGCGGCGCCTGCTCGACCAGCTCGCCGACGACCTCCCGCCGGGCAGCGGCGTCGCGCAGGTGTTCGACGACGGGCCCGCCCTCGTGGCGGTCTGCGAGGAACGGGGGTTGGAGGGGGTGATCGCCAAGCGGGTCGATTCGCCGTACGTGACTGGCGCGCGGACCCGATCGTGGATCAAGGTCAAGGTGCGGCGCCACGACGAGATGGTGGTCGGCGGATGGTCGGAGGGCGAGGGCAACCGCTCGGGACGCCTGGGTTCGCTGCTCGTCGGCTTCCACGACACGCCGGGTTCGGCCACGCTGCGCTACGCCGGTCGGGTCGGTTCGGGGTTCACGGGCGCCGAGTTGGACCGGATGGCGGGGGTGCTCGATCCGCTGGCCACAGACGATTGCCCGTTCGACCCGCTGCCGCCGCCGTTGCAGCGGCGTCGCGCCCATTGGGTGCGGCCGGCGGTCGTGGTCGAGGTGGCCTACGGCGAGTGGACCCCCGACGAGCGACTCCGTCACCCGGTGTACATGGGCCAGCGGGTGGACGTCGACGCCGACGCCGTGGTGCACCCCGGGTGACGTGGGCCGCAACGTAGGCTCCGGGCCGTCGTGGACCGCAGCACCGGCGACAGCATCCGTCTCACCGTGCCCGCCACCTCTGTGGCCGTGCGCATCGCGCGGGCCGGCGCCGCGGCGCTGGCCACCCACGCCGGCTTCACGTACCGCGAGGTCGAGGCGCTGCGCCTGGCGGTCGGCGAGGCGGCGGCGCTGCTCGCCCCGGACATCGAGGGAGACGGCACGTTGGTCGTGGTCTACGACGTCGAGGACGCCGCCCTGAGCATCGACCTCCACCTCGTGGACCGGGCACCGCGCGTGGTCGGCACCCCCAGCCTGGCGGCCGCGGTGCTCGACGCCAGCGTCGACACGTGGCACGTGACCGACGACGGCCGCCGGTTGGTGCTGCGCAAGTCCGTCACCGAGGGCGAGGATGACGATTAGCCACCGGCCACGCCGGCTGCATCTCAGCGGCCGGTGTGGCCGAACCCGCCGGTGCCGCGGACCGAGGGAGCCAGCTCGTCGACCCCCTCGAAGGCCGCCCGCTCGATCCGCTGGATCACGAGCTGGGCGATGCGGTCGCCCCGCTGCACCTCGTAGTCGGCGACGGGATCGGTGTTGACCAGCAGCACCCGCAGCTCGTCGCGGTAGCCGCTGTCGATCAGCCCCGGTGAGTTGAGGCACGTGACCCCGTGGCGGAGGGCGAGCCCGCTGCGGGGTTGGACGAACCCGGCGTAGCCGTCGGGGAGCGCCAGCGCGATGCCCGTGCCGACGAGCGCCCGTCCGCCGCCGTGGACCAGGACGACGTGTTCGCGCGCCACCAGGTCGGCGCCGGCGTCGCCGGGACGGGCGTAGTCGGGCAGCGGGAGGTCGGCGTCGAGCCTGACCACGGGGATTCGGAGCACGGGCCCCATTGTCGCGGCCCCGACAGCGCTACCTGCGGTCCCTCACTAGGGTCCCGGGGGTGCTCGTCTGGATGGACCTCGAGATGACAGGGCTCGATCCGATCCGCAACGTGATCGTCGAGATCGCCACGCTGGTCACCGACGATCAGCTCGAGATCGTGGCCGAGGGGCCCGATCTCGTGGTCCACCAGCCGCCCGAGGCTCTCGCCGCCATGGAGGACGTGGTCCGCGAGATGCACACCCGCAGCGGGCTGCTGCCGGCGATCGCGGCGTCGACGGTCTCGCTGGCCGACGCCGGCGCGGCCACGCTCGACTTCATCAAGGCACATGTGCCCGCGCCGCGCTCGGTGCCACTGTGCGGCAACTCCATCGGCACCGACCGGCGCTTCCTGGCCGCCTACCTGCCCGACATCGAGAACTACCTCCACTACCGGTCGGTCGACGTGTCGACGTTGAAGGAGCTGGCCTTGCGGTGGGCGCCGCAGGTGGTCGACACGGCCCCAAAGAAGGAGTCGACCCACCGGGCGCTCGACGACATCCGCGAGAGCGTTGCCGAGCTCCGCTGGTACCGCGAGCACTTGTTCCGCGAGGTCGGCGACGCTTCGCCGGCGCCGGCGCCGTCACAGGCCACGGCCGAGGAACCCCGCGCCCAACCGGAGGCTCCCCGGCACGCCTGAAAGCCGCGGCCACCACGGCGGCGCGAGTTTCTGCCGTTCGTCACACGATTCATGCCAGATCGCAATATTGCATTGACGGGGAGTGGGGACACGTGGTGGCCTTGTCCTCCATGGCGCACCTTCGCCATTGACTCGACCCACCACGACACGCCCTAGCGGGCTCCGAGAGGACGGATCAGGACCGATGTACGCCGGCACCACGCACCAGAGCGGCCTCATGGCCGGTGCCGCGCGCCCCGGTGCATGCGCCGCTCCCCTCCTCCCCTCCGGTATCGCCGCGCCCATGCAGGAGCACACGTGGCTCCACGTTCATGGGTCGAACGGCAAGCCGGTGTCCCCCGACTTCGCGGTGTTCACCACCGATCGACCCTCCCGACCGTTCTCGGAGCGCTTCCCCTGACCAGATCAGGCGCACAGCGCGAAACCTCCGAAGGCCGTCGGGACACCCCGGCGGCCTTCTTCTTTGTCTGGCCACCGGCCGACCACCGCCCGACGACACCCAGCACAGCGGCACAGACGCACGACACGGACAGAGACAGACGGACACGACACACAAAGGGAATGGGCCGATGATCGCCCCTCTGGCACCCGACGAGATACTCGACCTGACGATCCGAAGTACCGACGACGTCTCGCCCGACGTCGCCGCCAGCGAGGACAGCTGGTGGGCCCACGCCCGCTGCAACGACGGCAGCGGCCGGCTCGCCGACATGTTCTTCAGCGAGGAGCTGCAGGACATCGCCCGGGCGAAGCACATCTGCGCCACGTGCCCGGCGATGATCCCCTGCCTCGAGGGTGCCCTCGAGCGGCGCGAGCCGTGGGGTGTCTGGGGCGGGCAGCTGTTCCTCAACGGGAAGATCCTCGCCACCAAGCGGCGCCGGGGCCGGCCGCCCAAGTTGCCCCGGCCCGAGGACCAGCTGCCCGACATCCCCATCCCCGAGCACCTGCAGGGCGTTGCGGTGGTTCGCATCGCCTGAGCCCGGATGCGCTCGGATCCACCGGCATGGCGCTAGCTGCACCGACCGGCACGAGCCGGCATTGCGGCGAACGCGGCTTCGGCCGGTGACCCGAGAGCGGCCCGGGGCGGCCCGGGACGGATCGGTGCGGGGGCATCGCGCGGCGGCGGTGTCCCCGCACGGCGGGCGGCCTCACCACCGGCGGCACCGGGCGGACCGCCCGGACTGCACGGCTACGGCAGGCGACCACGAGTCATGCGGGCCGGCGGCAACCCCCTGGCCGCCGGCCCGCCCAGGCCTGGGCGGTCTCACACCGGCCCCCGCGGCGACCGCCGCGGGCGATTGCCGTGGGCCCCAAGGCCGACAGTACCGTCGTAGCCCGTGGCCACCCGCCGCCTCCCCCTGCGTGCGTACGTCATCGCAACCCTGTTCGCCCTGGTCGCCGGCGTGCTCGTGGCGTCGCTGCTCGACGACGGGTCGGGGGCCGACGAACGGGGGTCCGGCAGCGGGTCGGGCACCGACACCTACCGGATCAGGCCGGCGGGCGACCTGCCGGCGTCGGCGGCCGACGTGACCCTCGCCTCCCTCGACGGCGGCGCCGACACCAAGCTGGGCGACCTGCTCGGGTCCACGCCGATCGTCGTGAACTTCTTCGCCTCGTGGTGCGTTCCGTGCGTGACGGAGATGCCGGCGTTCGAACGGGTCCACCGCGACGTGGGTGACCGGGTGCAGCTCGTCGGCCTCGCCTACCAGGACGGTGACGAGCTGGCCGCCGAGACGGTCGAGCGGACCGGCGTCAGCTATCCCGCCTTCGGCGACAGCGGGCAGGACGCGCTGACCTACTTCGGCGGCGTCCAGATGCCCACGTCGGTCTTCATCGACAGCGACGGGACGGTCGTCGACGTGCACATGGGCCCCCTCGACGACGACGAGCTGCGGGCCAGGCTGGACGAGCTGTTCGGGGTGGCGGCGTGATCGCCGGGATCGGCCCCGAGGGCCCGCTCGCGATCTACCTGACGCTCGGCATGGTGGCCACGGTAAATCCGTGCGGCTTCGCCATGCTGCCGGCCTACCTTGCGTACTTCCTGGGCGTCGACGACCGCGAGGCCGCCGTGCCCCGAGCCACGGTCGCCACCGCCCTGCGCGTGGCGGCCGCCGTCGCAGCCGGTTTCCTCGCCGTGTTCGCCCTCGCCGGCCTGGCCGTCGAGCTGACGTCGCTGCCGGTCTACGAGAACGTCCCCTGGATCTCGATCGTCATCGGCGCCGCCCTTTTCGTCCTGGGCGTCGCCATGCTGTGGGGCTTCGAGCTGGTCGTGCGGTTGCCCAAGCTCGACCGGGGCGGCCGCGAGCGCACGGTGCGATCGATGTTCGTCTTCGGGGTGTCCTACGCCATCGCCTCGATCGGTTGCACGCTGCCGCTGTTCCTCGGCGCCGTGTCGGGCACGATCAACCGCGAGTCGGTGGCCGACGGGCTCGTCGTGTTCGGCGTCTATGCGCTGGGCATGACGCTGGTGCTGGCGGCGCTCACGGTCGCGATCGCCCTCGCCCGCACGTCGATCGTGCGGTTCCTGCGTCGGGTCCAGCCCTACATCGGCCGGGTGGCCGGCGGGCTGGTCGCGTTGGCCGGTGCCTACGTCGTCTACTGGGGGTGGCTCGAGCTGCGCAACCGGTCGACGCCGGGAACGGTGCCGTCGTCGAGCATCACCGACACCGTCACCGGTTGGTCGTACGACCTGTCCGACTGGGTCGAGCGGACCGGCTCGGTGAACATCGCAGTGGTCCTGGTGGTGGGGCTAGCGGCCGTGGCGCTGGCCGTCCACGGCACGCGACGTCAGGGTGCCAGTCGCTCGACGCACCAGCCCTGAGCGGCCTCGTCGCGCCGGTAGACGAGGCGGTCGTGCATGCGGAGCTCGCGGCCCTGCCAGAACTCGATCCGGTCGGGCACGACCCGGATGCCGCCCCAGTGCTCGGGCCGGGGTACCGCCTCCCCCTCGTACCTCCTGTCCAGCTCCTCGACGCGTCGCTCGAGCGCGGCCCGGTCGGGCATCGGCTGGCTCTGCGGTGAGGCGATCGCGGCGAGCTGGCTGCCCCGCGGGCGGGTGGCCCAGTAGGCGTCGGACGTCGCGGCGTCGACCGGCGCCGCGACGCCCTCGACGATGACCTGGCGCCCGAGGGGATGCCAGGGGAAGAGCATCGCCACCCGGTGGTTGGCCGCGATCTCGCGGCCCTTGCGGCTGTGGTGGTTGGTGTAGAACACGAACCCGCCGTCGGCGATCGCCCGCAACAGCACCGTGCGCACCGATGGCCGGCCTTCGGGTGTGGCGGTCGTGACGACCATGGCGTTGGCGTCGCCCACGGCGACGTCGTGCCACGCCGCGAACCAGGCGCGGAACTGGTCGATGGGGTCGGCGGCGAGGTCGCCCTCCGCCAAACCGGCGTGTGTGTACTCCTGGCGAAGGTGGGTCAGGTCCACGCCCCGATGATGCTCGTTCCGTCAGCGCTCAGGTCCCATGAGGCGGGCGGCCCGAGCGCTGACAGAACGATGGGCGAGCCTCAGGCGCCGCCGATGCCGTGATCGTCGAGCCACGACTCCGCGATGGCGTCGGCGTCCTCCTTGTCGACGTCGAAGCGCTTGTTGAGCTCGGTCAGCTCCTCGGTGGTGAGCTCGGCGGAGATGCCGTCGAGCACGGTGCTCAGGTCATCGCCGTAGGCGTCGGTCAGCTCCTCGGATGCCAACGGGAAGACGTTGTCCGCGGCCAGCATCTGCTGGTCGTCCTCGAGCAGCACCCAGCCCGTGTCGGGATCGGCCAGGCGACCGTCGGTCGAACCGACGACGCCCACGTCGATCGCGCCCTCGTCGAGCGACGCCGGGATCACCCCGAAGTCGAGCGGCACGAAGTTCTCCGACAGATCGAGGTCGTAGACGCGCTGGAGACCGGGGATGCAGAACCCGTTGGTCTCGCAGTCCTGCGGCGCCCCGAGGGTCAGGTCCTGCCCCTTTTCGGCCAGATCGGAGAGCGTGGTGATGCCCAGCTCGTCGGACGTTTCCTGCGTGACGACGAACGCGTTGGTGTCGACGGCGTCGGAGGGCTCGAGGGCGACCAGCCCCCTGTCCTCCAGCAGCGGCGTGAGCTTGTCGAGCGTCTCGTCGACGTCGCTGGTCGCCTCGCCGGCGAAGTCGATGAGGAACTCGAGGTTGGAGGCGACGTAGTCGGGCGCGAGGTTGATGTCACCCGACTCGAACGAGCCGAACAGCAGGTCGCGGAAGCCGCCCAGCGTCTGGATGCCGGCCTCGAACCCGGCGCAGGCGAGTGCCTGCTCGTAGATCTCGGCCAGGATCGCCGACTCGCCGAAGTCCTGGGCGCCGATGCTGATGGCGGGCCCCGACTGCGAGTCCTCGGTGCACTCGGCCGCCTCGCCACCGTCGGAACCGCTATCGCCGTCTCCGGCTTCGGTGTCGTCGTCGTCGCCGCACGCGGCAGCGACGAGTGAAAAGGCGGCCAGCAACGCCACCAGCAGTCTCGTTGTGGGTCGTCGGATCATTGTGGATGTCCTCTTTCGTTTGCTGTCGGATTGATCACACGGCCTCGATCGGGGCGATCGTGACGTCGCCCCGGCGACCCTGGGGCGACCGCCACGGCGCCAGCCGGCGCTCGGCCAGCGCGAACATCCAGTCGGTCAGCAGCGCCAGCAGGGTCACGGCGATGGCGGCGGCCAGCAGTGGGCCCTTGTCGGTCTGGGTGAACCCCTGGACGATCGGCGTGCCCAGGTTGCGGTAGCCGACGAGGGCCCCCAACGTGGCGGTGGCCACCACCTGCACGGCGGAGATGCGTAGGCCGGTGATGATCAGGGGCCAGGCCACGGGCACCTCGACCTTGCGGATGATCTCGCCGGCCGCCATGCCCATGCCCCGCGCCGCCTCGAGCGCGTCGGGGGGCGCGTCGCGCACCCCGGTGTACGTGTTGGTGAAGATCGGGGGGATGCCGAGCAGCACGAGGGCGATGAACGTCGGCCAGAAGCCGAGGTTGAACCCCCAGCGCAGCGAGAACGGGAAGATCAGCACCACGATGGCAAAGGTGGGGATCGCCCGGCCGATGTTCACGACCGACACCGCCAGCAGCGCCCCCCGGCGCACGTGCCCGAGCACGACGGCTGGCGGGATCGCTATCGCTCCGGCGACGACCACCGACAGGAACGAGAGCTTGACGTGGGCCCAGGTGAGCGCGGGGAGGCCGCGGTTGCCCGACCAGGCGGCGTCGCTGGCGAGGTAGTCCCACATGTCGCGGAGGACGTCAGGCACCGAACGGTCCGATCCCTCGACCCGGGGCCGCCAAGCGGTCGTCGGCCTGCCCCTGGGTGAGACCGCGCAGCATCGCGTCCGCCCGGTCATTCCGGCCGCCACGACGGCGGCCCGGCCTCGCCCCGGCTCGGGTCCACGGCGTCATGACCCGCTCCAGCAGCACGAACAGAACGTCGCAGGCGATGGCGAGCGCCACCGACAGAACCGAGCCGAGCACGATCGGCGTCGCGAACTGGCGCGACAGCCCGTCGTTGATGAACCTACCGAAGCCCCCTTCACCCACCAGCGCGGTGACGGTCACCAGTCCGATGGTCGTGACGGTGGCGATGCGCAGGCCGGCAATGATGGCGGGGGTCGCCAGCGGCAGGTCGACGCGCAGCACGCGCCGCCAACCCTCGAACCCCATGCCGTCGGCGGCCTCCCGCACGTCGGGCGGTACGCCGTCGAGCCCGGCGACGATGTTCCGCAGCAGGATCAGCAGCGTGTAGGTCACGAGCGCGATGAGGGCGTTGGTCGTGCCGAGGCCGACGAACGGCAGCAGCAGGGCGAACAGGGCCAGGCTGGGGACCGAGTAGAGCGCGGCACAGAACGCAGCCAGCGGTGCATAGGTCTTGCGCCAGCGCACGGCCACCAGAGCCAGGCCCAGGGAGATCACGAACCCGATGCCGACGGCGAGCCCGGTGAGCTGGAGGTGCTCCCAGAGCTGGGCGCGGATGTCGTCGGTGTGGTCACGCACCCAGTCCCAGCGGATCAGCGGCTCGTCGGCCGCGACGACCGGTGTCATGCCGTGACCCCCTCGGCCAGGTCGTCGACGGTGAGCATGCCGAGGTAGCGGCCGTCGCCGTCGACCGCCACGGCGACGCGGGTGCGCGACGTGACGATGCCGTCGAGCGCGGCCTTGAGCGTGGTGTCGGCGGTGACCACCGCCGCGAAGGGACGGGGCGCGAGGTCGGCGAGCGTGGCCGCACCGTCGAGGTCGGCGGCCCCGATCCAGCCCTGCAGCCGGTCGTCGCCGTCGCACACCGCGACCCAGTCGTAGCCCTGCTCCCCCATGGTCGCGCGGGCCTCGTCGGCACTCGCCGTCGCGTCGACCACCGGGCCCTTGCTGAGCGAAGCGTCGCCCACGGTCATCAGCGACAGTCGCTTGATGCCGCGGTCGTCGCCCAGGAAGTCGGCGACGAAGTCGTTGGCCGGCGCCCGCAGCATCTCGGCCGGTGTTACCACCTGTTCCAGGATGCCGCCCACCTTGAGGATGGCGATGCGGTCGGCCAGCTTGATCGCCTCGTCGATGTCGTGGGTCACGAGCACGATCGTCTTGTGCACGGCCGCCTGCAGGGCGAGCAGCTCGTCCTGCAGCCGGGCGCGCACGATCGGGTCGACGGCCGAGTAGGGCTCGTCCATGAGCAACACCGGCGGGTCGGCCGCGAGCGCCCGGGCCACGCCGACCCGCTGCTGCTGGCCGCCGGACAGCGCCGCCGGGTAACGGCCGAGCAGGTCGCGGTCGAGGCCGAGCAGCTCGGCCAGCTCGGCCACCCGCTCGCCGATGCGGTCGCGCCCCCAGCCGAGCAGCTTGGGGACCGTGGCGATGTTGTCGGCGACCGAGCGGTGGGGGAACAGCCCCGCCTGCTGGATGACGTAGCCGATGCCCCGCCGCAGCTCGTGCACGGGCAGCGTGCGGATGTCGGTGCCCTCGAGCCACACGGTGCCCGACGTGGGCTCGATGAGCCGGTTGACCATCTTGAGGGTCGTGGTCTTGCCGCAGCCCGACGGCCCCACCAGCGCGACCAACTCGCCGCGGGGGATGGCGAGGTCGAGCCCGTCGACCGCCGGGCGGGCCGCGCCCGCGTAGACCTTGGTCAGGTGCTCGAGGCGAATGGAGATCTCGCCGGCCCGGTCGTCGGGCGGCGACGCAGCGTCGGTCACGTCGGGCGTGACCCTGTGGTGGTCGGCGCGGTCGTCGGGATCACGGTTCCCTCCCCGCTGGCGAGCGGCCCCGGGACGTCCGTGGGTCGGTGCTGTTCACCGGCCCTGGGTCTTGCTGATCGGGCGCCACCCTACCGCCGCCGCCGAGCGACAGCGCTGCAATTGGAGCGGTGGTCCTCAGTCTCCGCCGACCGGTTGCGGCGCCGGCTCGGGGCTCGGCACCGGTGGCTGCTTGGGCAGCATGCCCCGGGTGACCCAGCCACGGTTCTCGGCCCACACCAGCATCGGCGGCAGGAACACCAGCGCCGACACCAGCGCCACCGTCACGTTCATGGCCACGATCGTGCCGAAGTCGCGCAGCAACGGCAGCGACGAGAAGGCGATGACCGCCACGCCCGAGATGGCGGTGAGTGCCGAGACGATGAACGCCCGCCCCGTGCGGCGCGCAGTGACGTCCATCGCCTCCCGGGGGCTGTAGCCGCGCTGCCGCTCCTCGATGAACCGCAGCAGGATCAGCGACGTGAACTCGGTGCACACGGCGACGACCAGCGGTCCGCCCACGGCCGTCATGGGGCTGAGCTGGAGGTCGAAGATCCACGCGATCAGCGACGCCGCACCCACGGCGGTGAGCACCGGCACCATCGACAGCAGCGCCCGCACGAAGCTCCGCAACCGCACCACCAAGTAGGCGAACACGAACGCGATCGCCAGATAGGTCAGCAGGATGCGGTTGGCCTCGATGTTCTCGAGCAGGCCGACGCCCACCACCGCCAGGCCAGACGGCGTGGCGCGGACACTTTGGGGGATGGGGTCGCCGTTTTCGAGCGTGCCCGACTGGAGCTCGTCACGGATGTCGTTCACGTAGACGGCTCGGTGGTCGAGCGAGCCCGGAGCGGTGCGGAACACCATATTGAAGGCACCGGCGTCGGGGTTGACCAGCGCCGTCTGGATGTCGGGCGGCGCCACATCGTAGGCCCGCCGCACGTCCTCGCCGGTGGGCGCCAGCACCGTCGTGTCCGGCATCTCGAGCAGGAAGCTCACCGTCGTTACCAGCGAGGAGGCGGTGAGCAGGTCGTCTGGAAGCGCTGCCAGCTGCTCGTTGGCGAAGTCGGTCACGAAGGCGGCGGTCTCGTCGCTGAAGAGATCGTCGGACTCGACGAAGATGCCCAGTTCGGCCGACGATCCGGTCTCGGTCTTGACCGTGTCGATGTCGTGGATGACCTGGCTGTCCTGGTTGACCCACTGCTCGGGATCGCTCTGGATGGTCAAGTCGTCCTCGACGATGATCCCGCCGGCGAACACGGCGGCGCTGGCCACGGCGATGGGCAGCGCCAACCGGGTCGGCAGGCTGCCGAGCCACACGACCAGGCGGGCCAGGTTGCCCCGACTGAAGTCCTTGCCCTGGGTGGGCGAGCGGTACTCGCGGATGCCAAGAGCCGCCAGCGGAACCACGATGCTGGCGATGCAGATGACCGCGATGCCCACGGCGAGCAGCAGGCCGAAGTCCCGGATCATCGGCACCCGGGCGAACCGCAGCGCCAGGAACGCGAACACGGCGTCGAAGGTGACGACCAGCAGCGCCGGCCCCAGGTTGACTGATGCTTCCTGGATCGGGTGGGCCGCCCGGTCGATCACCACCTCTTCCTCGATGCGGGAGTGCATCTGGATCGCGTAGTCGATGCCCACGCCCAGCATGACCGGCAGCCCGGCGATGGTGACCACCGACAGCGGGATGCCGAGGTAACCGGCGAGGCCGAACGCCCACACCAGGCCGATGAGGATCACCGCCAAGGGCAGCAGCCGCCAGCGCACGCCGAACAGCAGCAGGAGGATCACGACCATGATCCCCACCGCGATGGCCCCAAGGGTGAGCATGCCGCCGCGCAGGTAGTCGTTGAGGTCCTTCAACAGCACCGGGGCGCCGGTCGACGTGACATCGGCGCCGTCGAACGGCTCGGCCAGTGCGATGTCCTGCACCTGCTCGCTGGCGGTGCCCTCGTCCTCGAGCGAGGCGTTGCCCACCAGCCGGGTGACCAGCTGGGCGTGGGTCTCGTCAGTGAAGAACGGCCGCAGCGACTTGCGGATCTCGCCCCGGTTGTCGTCGTGAGCGCATCGGCCGCCCGGACCTCCTGCGCGGCGGGGTCGGGCTCGCGCTCGCGGGCGCCGAGGAGGGCCTGGCCGGCCACGCTCTGGGTGGGGTCGCCGCTGTCGCTCACCGCCAGGTTCTGGGTGAACTGCAGGGCGGTGAGCGGGGTGACGACCGCCTCGACCCCATCGACGGCATGGAGTTGCTCGTCGACCTGCTGCATGTGCTCGATGTTCTGTGGCGTGAAGAGATCGACGACGTCTCGCCCGCCCTCCATGGTGAACAGCGTGAGCATCGCTTGGCCGCCGAACAGGTCCTGGTAGGCGACGTTGTCCTTGTAGACCTGCTCGTCCTTGTTGAGGTACGAGTCCTGGCCGGTGGCGAAGTCGAGCTTGGTGGCGCCCAAGCCGAGCACCAGGGTGATCGCCAGGCCGATGGCGCCGACGATGCCGGCGTGCTTGCCGAAGTTGAGGCCCATCCAGGCCCACACGCGTCGCATCGCTGAAAGGCCTCCCTGGGGTGGAGTAGGTCGTCCCCCACCGGGAGTCGGGGACCCCCGGGGAGGTTAGTGGCTCACCGCGGTGGCCGCGGGTCCCGGGCCGCGGCGTCGCCTACGCGGCCGGGATCCGGTCGGCCCCCCGCAGGTAGGGGTGGAGCGGCTCGACGATCACTACCGAGCCATCCGGCTGGCGGTGGGTCTCGAGGTAGGCGGCGATCGTGCGCGGCCAGCCCATCGCCGACCCGTTGACCGTGTGCGCCACCGCCGTGCCGTTGCCCTTGACCTTGGCGCCGTCGGTGCCCGCCGGGGCGCGCCCGGCGGGGCGATAGCGGATGTTGGCCCGGCGCGCCTGGTAGTCGCCGAACCACGACACCGACGACACCTCCAACCACCGGCCGACGCCGGGCGCGTACGCCTCGAGGTCCCAGGTACGGGCCGCCGAGTTGCCGAGGTCGCCGGTGCACAGGTCGACCACCCGGTAGGCCAGCCCCAGGTTGCGCAGCACGGCCTCGCTCCGGGCCAGCACGTCCTCCTGGCAGGCGATGGCCTGGGCCGCATCGGTGGCGATCGCCAGCAGCTCGACCTTGTCGAACTCGTGGACGCGCAACAGCCCGCGCGTGTCCTTGCCCGCCGAGCCCGCCTCGCGCCGGAAGCACGACGTGTACGCGGTGTAGCGCAGCGGCAGGTCGGCGCCGTCGAGGATCTCGTCGCGGTGCAGCGAGGTGAGCGGCACCTCGGCCGTGGGGATGGCCCAGAGGTCGTCGCGCTCCACGTGGTAGGCCTCGTCCTCGAACTTGGGCAGGTGGCCCGTGGAGATCATCGTGTCGGTGCGCACCAACGTGGGTGGGCGGATCTCCTCGTAGGCGTCGCCGTTGCGGTCGAGGCTGAACTGCACCATGGCACGCAACAGCCGGGCCCCCCAGCCCCGGTACAGGGTGAACATCGCCCCGGAGATCTTGGTCGCCCGCTCGCTGTCGAGGATGCCGAGCTCGGCGCCGATGTCCCAGTGCGGCACCCGCTGGTGGTCGCCATAGGCGTCCGGGTCGTAGCCCTCGGTGCGCAGCACCGGGTTGTCGTGCTCGCCGGCGCCATCCGGCGCCTCGTCGCTGGGCAGGTTGGGAACCCGCAGCAGCAGGGCGTGGATCTCGTCCGCCAACCGGTCGGCATCGGCCGCCAGCGCCTTCTCCTTGTCGCCGAGCGCCCGGCTGTCGGCCATCGCGGCCTCGGCCTCGTCGGCCCGACCCTGGCCCCGCAGCCGGCCCACCTGCTTCGACAGCCCGTTGACGCGGCTGCGGACGTCGTCGCGCCGGGCGGTCACGCGTCGCCGCTCGGCATCGAGGGCGATGATCCGGTCGATCGGGTCGGACGTGCCCGGGCCGCGTCGGTCGAGGGCGGCCTTGACCGCCTCGGGCTCGGCGCGGATCCGGCGGATGTCGAGCATGGACGCCGAGGCTAATGGCGAGGGCGGGAGGTTCGGCGAGGCCGTTTCACCTCGGACGACGTGCCGAGACGCGGCGAGTAACTCGTGGTTCCGGCATCAGGCCGCGCCTCTAGGCTCCCCGTCCGTGGTCGATGCGCACGCGCTCACGTCGTTCACGCTCGCGGCGTTCCTGCTGATCGTCGTGCCGGGCCCGAGCGTCCTGTTCGTGGTCAGCCGAGGGGTGGCGCTCGGCCGGCGCGCTGCCGTGGTCACGGCGGTCGGCAATGCCGCCGGCGTCTACATCCAGGTCGTGGCCGTCGCCCTGGGCATCGGCACCGTGATCGAGCGGTCGGTCGTGCTGCTCGGCGCCATCCGGCTGCTCGGCGCCGCCTATCTCGTGTACCTGGGTGTGCAGGCGATCCGGCACCGTCGGGCGCTCGCCACGGTGCTCGATGTCGGCGCGGTCACGGGCCGGCCGCGCAGCCTGTGGCGGGAAGGTTTCCTCGTCGGCATCAGCAACCCCAAGGGCATCGTGTTCTTCACGGCGATCCTGCCGCAGTTCGTCGATCCGGCCGGAGCCCCCGTGGCGTTGCAGATGCTCGCCCTCGGGGCGATCGCCGTCACCATCGCCGTCGTCTCCGACAGCACGTGGGGCATGGTGGCTGGCAGCGCCCGCGAGTGGCTGGCGCGCTCCCCCCGCCGGCTCGAGGCGCTGGGCGGCACGGGCGGACTCGTGATGATCGGCCTCGGCCTGCGGCTCGCGACGACCGGCCGCAAGGACTGACATCCGCCCGACGCCGCCCCACGGTCCGAGGTCGAGGACATGGCCGACCGTCGCGGTCCGTCAAGGCCTCGACCCCGAGTGGCCC
>OCZS010000271.1_pt1 | contig 16973 bp, 13 predicted proteins | sample 1539071 | NCBI WGS metagenome assembly OCZS01 (sample SAMEA3113584, study PRJEB22503) | soil metagenome
AGTTGATGCAGGTCGACACCCCCCAGATGCTGTTCGACGCCCCCGACAACCTGTTTGTGGCCACCTTCATCGGCAGCCCGGCGATGAACCTGGCCGAGGCCAAGCTGGTCCGCGATCAGGGGCCGACGTTGTTGTTCGCCGAGCACAAGGTGCCGCTGCCTGAGCAGCTGGTCAGCGCCCGGGAGGGCCTGGACGGCTACTTCGACAAGCAGCTGATCGTGGGGCTGCGGCCCTCCAGCATGGAGGATGGGGCCTTCGCCCCCCAGGACTGGCCTCGGGTCAAGGGCGAGGTCGCGGTCACCGAGGAGCTGGGCTCAGAGGTCAACCTGATCTTCCACATGGCCGCCCCTCAGGTCCATCACGACATCATGATCGCCCGCTTCGACAAGGCGGCCAAGGACGAGGTCGAGGCCGAGGAGCTGGCCGGGGAAGGCCACGGGCTATGGACCGCCCGGGTCAATCCCAAGACCCAGGCCAAGGTGGGCCGCACTGTCGACCTGGCCGTCGACACCGGCGGGTTCCACTTCTTCGACAAGGACACCGGCGTAGCCATCGGCCGCATCGCCGAGGGTGCCGGCGCTCGGGAGCGGCGGGAAGCGAAGACCGAGGACGGCGGGTCGAGGACCGGGGCAACGGAGGTCTGACACGGCGTGACCCGGGTCGCGTTTCTCGGGCTCGGTCGGATGGGCGCCCCCATGGCGGGGCGCCTTTCCGATGCTGGGCACGAACTGGTCGTCTGGTCGCGGACCAGGGCGCACGCCGAGGCGCTGGCCGGCCGGGCCGAGGTGGCGGGATCGCCGGCCGAGGCCGGGGCCAGGGCCGAGGTGGCGATCACCATGCTGACCGACGGCGGGGCGCTGGAGCAGGTGGTGCTCGGCCGGGACGGCCTCGCGGGCGGCCTCGGGTCGGGGGACCTCCTGATCGACATGTCGACCACCGGGCCGGGACCGGCCCGGAAGGTGGCCGGGGCGCTGGAGGAACGGGGCGTCGGGTTCGTGGACGCCCCGGTGGCGGGGTCGGTCGGCCCGGCGGCCGAGGGCACGCTGGCCGTGATGGTCGGGGGGACCGACGAGGCGGTGGGCCGGGCCCGGCCCCTGCTGGAGATCCTGGGCGACCCGGAGCGGACCTGGCACGTCGGGCCGGTCGGGGCCGGCCAGGCGGCCAAGCTGATGGTCAACCTGGTGCTCGGCGGGGTGACGGCCGCGGTCGCGGAGGGGTTCACGCTCGGCCGGCTGCTGGGGCTCTCCCCCGACGCCGCCCTTGACGTCCTGGAGGGCGCCTCGGTGGCCACCCAGACGGTGCGGTCCAAGCGGGACAAGCTCCGCGGCGGCGACTACGGCGACCCCGGGTTCCGGCTGGCCCTGATGCACAAGGACCTCCGCCTGGCCGTCGACGCGGCCAGGGCCGCCCGGGCCAGCCTGCCCGCGACCGAGCGGGTGGCCGAGCTGTACGCCGGGGCCAAGGGCCGGGGCCTGGCCGACCAGGACTACGCGGCCGTGGCCGCCTACCTGGCCAGCATGGCCCCGCTGCTGGACCGCTCCCCCGCCGACGGGTAGGCCGATGACCCGGAGCCGGGTACGGCTGGGCGTGATCGGGCTTGGCGCGGTCGCCCAGGCGGTGCACCTGCCGCTCCTGCGCAACCAGCGCCACCTGTTCGAGGTCACGGCCGTCTGCGACCTGTCGGCCGAGCTGGCCGGGCGGGTGGCCGAGCGCTTCGGGCTCGGGACGGCCAGCCACTTCCGGTCGGCCGAGGAGCTGCTGGACAGCGGCCGGGTGGACGCGGTGCTGGTGCTCACCTCCGGTTCCCACGGCCAGGTGGCCGGGGCGGCGCTGGACCGCGGCCTGCCGGCGCTGTGCGAGAAGCCGCTCGCCTACACCCTGGCCGAGGCGGACACGCTGGAGCGGCTGTCGGCCAAGGAGGGCACCCCGCTGCAGCTCGGCTACATGAAGCTGTACGACCCGGCCGTCCGGCGGGCCCACCGCGAGCTGGCCGCCGCCCGGCCGGCCCTCCGGGCGGTCGAGGTGACCGTCCTGCACCCGTCGGGGGCCTCGCAGCTCGCCCACGCCAACCTGGAGCCGCCGCCCGGCGACGTGCCGGCGGCCACCCTGGCCGCCCTTGGCGCCGAGACGGCCCGGCTCCAGGGGCTCGCCCTCGGCCCGGACGCCCCGGCCGAGCTGCGCCATCTCTACACCGAGGTGCTGCTGGGCAGCCTCGTCCACGACCTGGCCGTCGTCCGGCACCTCGCCGGCGAGCTGGAGCGGGTCGACCACGCCGACCTGTGGCCCGAGGGGTCGTGGTCGTCGGTCGCCGCCGAGGGCGTGCTCGCCGGCGGTGTCCGCCTCAGCCTGCGCTGGCACTACCTCGACCGCTACCCCGCCTACCGCGAGGAGGTCCGCGTGCACCACGAGCAGGGATCGATCGCGCTCGTCTTCCCGTCCCCCTACCTGCTCAACGCCCCGACCGTGCTGACCGTGACCGACCTCGACGGCGACGTCGCCAGGTCCCGCGAGGACCGTTCGACCGTCGAGGCGTTCGAGCAGGAGCTGGTCGCCTTCCACCGGCTGGTGACCGACGGGCGGCCGGTGGCCGCCGGCATCGCCGAGGGACGGGCCGACATCGTCACCTGCCAGCGGATCGTCGGCCGGCTGGCCGAGCGCCGCGGGGTCGAGCTGGCCGGGGAGGCCGGCTCGTGACCGCCACCCAGCCGGCGCCGGCCGTCCTGCACCTGGTGCCGCACACCCACTGGGACCGCGAGTGGTACGAGCCCTTCCAGCGCTTCCGCCTGCGGCTGGTCGACATGGTCGACGACGTGCTGGACCGGGCCGAGGCCGACCCCCGCTTCTGCTTCACCTTCGACGGCCAGACGGCCATGCTCGAGGACTACCTGGAGATCCGGCCCGAGGCCGAGCCGCGCATCCAGGCGCTGGTCGCGACCGGCCAGCTGGCCGTCGGGCCCTGGCGGATCCTGTCCGACGAGTTCCTGGTCGCCGGGGAGACGCTGGTCCGCAACCTCGAGGCCGGCCTGGCCCAGGCCCGGCGGTTCGGCGGGGCCATGGCCGTCGGCTACCTGCCGGACGAGTTCGGGCACACCGCCCAGGTCCCCCAGCTGCTGCGGCGGGCCGGCCTGGAGCACGCCTGCGTCTGGCGGGGGGTCCCGGCCGCCGTCGACCACCACGCCTTCCACTGGGCCGCGCCCGACGGCTCCACCGTCAGGACCGAGTACCTGGTCGGCGGGTACGGCAACGCCGCCGGGCTGTTCTCCTTCCCCGACGACGTGGGCGGAGCGGCCAGGAGGCTGCTGGAGCTGCTGGGCCCGTTCTTCGGCGCCGACCCGGTCCTGGCCATGTACGGCACCGACCACTCCGCCCCCATGCCCGAGCTGCTCGGCCTGGTCGAGGAGCTCAACCGGGACCAGGACCGCTTCCGGGTGCGGCTCGGGACCCTGGCCGGCTACGTCCTGGACGGGAACGGCGACGACGACGGCCTGCCGAGCTGGCAGGGTGAGCTGCGCTCGTCGGCCAGGGCCAACATCCTGATGGGCGTGACCTCGGCCCGTGTCGGGCTCAAGGCGGCCTGCTCGCGGGCGGAGCGGCTGCTGGCCCGCTACGCCGAGCCGCTCCAGGCCCTGCACGGCACCGGCTGGCCGGCCCCGTTCCTGGACCTCGGCTGGCGGCGGCTGGTCGAGTCCTCCGGGCACGACTCGATCACCGGCTGCGGGGCCGACGCGGTCGCCGACCACGTCGCCGTCCGGCTGTCGGAGGCCGCCCAGCTCGGCGGCGGCCTGGCCGAGCGGGTCGCCGCCCAGGTGGCCGGCCGGGTCCCCCGGGGCGCGGTGGCGGTGCTGAACCCCTCCCCCTTCCCCCGGGCCGGCCTGGTCGAGCTCGACCTGGCCGTCCCCGACGACTGGGACGAGGTCGCCCTGGAGCTGCCGGGCGGATGGCGGGCGGCCACCCAGGAGCTGGGCCGCCACCACGCGCTGCTCCACACCGAGCGGCTGCCCGGGTCGAGGCTGGCCGAGCTGTTCCGCCGCATCCACGGCCGCAACCTCTACAACCGGGTCCTCAACGGCGTCACGGCCGAGCTGGTCGACGGCACCCACCGGCTCACCTTCGAGGTCGACGACCACCCCGACCCGCCCCACCTCGACATGGACCAGCTGCGCCTGGAGGTCGAGACGGCCGCGGGCACGGCCCCCGGCGAGCAATGGGAGGTCCGGGTCCTGGCCCCGCCCCGCCGCCGGCTGGTGGCCCAGGTCCCGGTGCTGGCCCTCGGCTGGACGGCGGTCGTGGCCCGGCCGGGCCGGGGGGCGCTGCCGGCGCCGGTGGCCGCCCTGCCGAGCGCAGTCAGCGCCGAGCCGGTGGCGGCCGGGCCGGGGCGGCTTGACAACGGGCTGGTCTCGGTCGAGGTCGCCGACGACGGCACGCTCGACCTGCGCGCCGGCGGGGTCGCGCTCTCGGGGGTCGGCCGGCTGGTCGACGGCGGCGATGCCGGCGACCTCTACAACTACGCCCCGCCCGAGGGCGACCGGCTGGTCGCCGAGCCCGAGCGGGTCGCCGTCACCACCCTGGCCGCCGGGCCGGTCAGCGGCCGGCTGGCCGTCGAGCGGACCTACCGCTGGCCGGCCGGCCTGGACGGCGACGGGGGGGCCCGCTCGGCCGACCAGGCCACCGTCCGCACCCTCACCCAGGTCGAGCTGCGGGCCGGCGAGCCGTTCGTGCGGCTCCGGGTCGAGCTCGACAACCCCTGCCGCGACCACCGCCTGCGCCTGCACGTGCCCCTGGCCGCCCCGGCGACCAGCTCCTTCGCCGAGGGCCAGTTCGCCGTGGTCGAACGGGGCACCTCGGCCGAGGGCGGCCACGGCGAGGTGCCGCTGCCCACCTTCCCGGCCAGCGGCTTCGTCGACGCCGGCGGGGCCGCGGTGCTGCTGGACCAGGTGACCGAGTACGAGCTGCTCACCGACCCCCCGGAGCTGGCCCTGACCCTGCTCCGGTCGGTCGGCCAGATCAGCCGGGACATCCACCGCTACCGGGACGAGCCGGCCGGGCCGCAGACCCCGACCCCCGGCGCCCAGTGCCTCGGCCCGGTCACGGCCAGCCTGGCCGTCCAGCCGCACCCCGGCCCCTGGCACCAGGACGGGGTCCTCACCCAGATGGAGCAGTTCCGGCACGACCTGCTGACCGCCCCCGGTGGCGGGCCGCCGGAGGCGCCGGGACCGCAGGCGGCGCCGGGCCTGGCCGTCCAGGGCGACGGCGTGACCATGTCGGCCCTGCGACGGCGGGACGACTGGCTGGAGCTGCGGCTGGCCGCCCAGCACCCGGCCCCGGTCACCGCCACCGTCACCGTCCCGGGCAGGCTGGTCGCGGCCCGGGAGGCCGACCTGCTCGGCCGGGCCGGGGCCGCCCTGCCGGTGGCCGGCGGCAGCCTCCGGCTGGACCTGACCGCCTGGGAGATCCGCACCGTCCAGCTGCAGCTCGCACCCGAGGAGGGCCCATGAGCCAGGAAGCGGGCGTGCCCGCACCCGCCATCGAGCAGTTCCCGGCCGGGTTCCTGTGGGGCGCGGCCACGGCCGCCTACCAGATCGAGGGGGCGGCCACCGAGGGAGGCCGGGGGCCGTCGATCTGGGACACCTTCTGCGCCACCCCGGGCCGGGTCTACCGGGGCGACACCGGCGAGATCGCCTGCGACCACTACCACCGCTGGTCCGAGGACCTCGACCTGATCGCCTGGCTCGGCCTGGGCGCCTACCGGCTGTCGCTGTCGTGGTCGCGGCTCCAGCCCACCGGTCGCGGCCCGCTCAACCCGGCCGCGGTCGGCTTCTACCGCCAGCTGCTCCAGGGGCTGCGCGACCGCGGCGTCCGCCCGTTCGTCACCCTCTACCACTGGGACATGCCCCAGACCCTGGAGGACGAGGGCGGCTGGCCGGCCAGGGACACCGCACTGCGCTTCGGCGAGTACGCCGGCCTGGTCGGGGAGGCCCTGGGCGACCTGGCCGAGGACTGGATCACCATCAACGAGGCCTGGGTCGCGGCCTTCCTGGGCTACGGCACCGGCGAGCACGCCCCCGGGCGCAGCGACCCGGTGGCCGCCCTCCGGGCCGCCCACCACCTCAACCTGGCCCACGGCCTGGCCGTCCAGGCGCTGCGGGCCGCCGGCCCGGGCCGGGTCGGGACCACCGTCCTTGTGGCCGACTTCGCGCCGGCCAGCGACCGCGAGGAGGACGTCGCCGCCGCCCGCCGCAGCGACGGGGCCGCCAACCGGCTGTTCCTCGACCCGCTGTTCCGCGGCGGCTACCCGTCCGACATGCTCGAGCACTACGCCCCGACCCGGGCCTTCGAGGTCGTGCAGGACGGCGACCTGGCCACCATCCAGGCGCCGATGGACCACCTCGGCATCAACCACTACCACCACCACGTGGTCGCCGCCGACCCCACCGATCCGGAGCTGGGCGCCCGGCGGCTCCCCCCCGAGGAGCCGACCACCTCGTTCGGCTGGGGCATCACCCCGGACGCGCTCCGCCGGGTCCTGGGGCGGGTCGCCGCCGACTACACCAGCCTGCCGCTGTACATCACCGAGAACGGGGCCTGCTTCGACGACTACGTCGACCCCGGCGGCCGGGTCAACGACGTCGAGCGGGTCCAGTACCTGGCCGGCTACTTCGGCGCCGCCGCCGGGGCGATCGCCGACGGCGTCGACCTGCGCGGCTACTTCGTGTGGTCGCTGCTGGACAACTTCGAGTGGGCCCAGGGCTACTCCAAGCGGTTCGGGCTGGTCTTCGTGGAGTACGGCAGCCAGCGGCGCATCCCCAAGGCCAGCGCCCACTGGTACCGGGAGCTCATCGCCCGGCGCCCGCCCGGTCAGGCGGTGAGCTCGACGACCACCACCTGAGTGAACGCCGGCCCGTCGATCTGCAGGCCGTAGCAGCCCCGGCCGCCGTCCAGCCGGAAGGACATCCAGAACGGCAGGGACCGGCCGGCCACGTCGACCGGGGAGGACAGCGCCTCGTCGAGCACCTTGACCGGCAGGAGGACGCCGCCCTCGTCGAAGGCCGCCGGGCCGGCCCCGAACGGCCCCAGCCGCCGGGCCCGGACGATCGCGGTGCCGCCCAGCGGCCGCGTGGCCTGCCAGCTGATCCAGAGCGGCCGCAGGCCGTCGCCGGCCGGGTCCCTGACGAACACCGGCAGCACCGGCCCGTCCCCGACGGCGACGGCGTTGGCGCCGACGTCGCGCCGGTAGGGCCAGGCCCGCACCGGCCGGGTCCGCGGGCAGGCGCCGGCCGGCCCGAGCGACGGCAGGCGCAGCGGCCGCCGCAGCGACGCCGGATAGGCCGGCTGGGTCACCGGCGGGCCGTCCACGTCGCCGAGCGGGGCGGGCGCCGACAGCGCCCGCTCGCTGGGCATGTCGGTCAGGCGACCGGCGAGGCTGAGGGCGGCCAGGGCGGCGGCCACCGCCAGCCCGACCACCACCGGCCGCACCGGTGCCTGCACCGGCCCCTCCCGCCGTCGAGGACCATCACCATCCGGTCCGGGAACCGCCGGGTCCACCATAGCCGGTCGGGGGGGCGGCTAGAATCCCCCGCATGACGAGCTTCCCCTTGCCGGGCACGGGCCGGGTCGCGGTCGCGGTGCCGGCGCCGGGGGCGGGACCGGGGCACTGGGTGGGCGCGCCCAGCGCCGCCCTCGACCACGACGGCGGCTTCGTCGTCGCCTACCGGGTCCGGGTGACCGACCAGCGGGGCGCGGCCACGGTGGTCGCCCGCTCGGCCGACGGCGAGCGGCTGACCACGGTGGCCGTGCTCGACAAGGCCCGCTTCGGGGCCGAGTCGATGGAGCGGCCGGCGCTGCTGCGCACCCCGGCGGGCCGCTGGCGCCTGTACGTCTGCTCGGCCACCCCGCAGAGCAAGCACTGGTGGATCGACGTGCTCGAGGCCGACGACCCGGCCGGGCTGGCCGACGCCCAGGCCCGGACCGTGTTCTGTGGCGACGACCGCACCGCCGTCAAGGACCCGGTGGTCCGCTACCGCGACGGCCGCTGGCACGCCTGGGTCTGCTGCCACCCGCTCGACGTGCCGGGCGAGGAGGACCGCATGACCACCGCCTACGCGACCAGCGAGGACGGGCTGGAATGGGACTGGCACGGGACCGCCCTGGCCCCGCGGCCCGGGACCTGGGAGGCCCGCGGGGCCAGGGTCACCGCCGTCCTCCCCGACGGCCGGGCCAGCTACGACGGCCGCGCCTCCAAGGAGGAGAACTTCTCCGAGCGGACCGGGCTGGCCCACGGCACCGGCCGCCCCGGCGAGCTGGTCCAGGACGGCCACGAGCCGGTCTCCGACGTCCGCTACCTGGACGTCGTGCCCCTCGGTGGCGGCGGCTACCGCCTGTGGTACGAGTTCCCGCTGCCCGACGAGAGCCACGAGCTGCGCACCGAGTTGATCCCCTAGCGCACCTGGCCGAGGAACACCGGGTTGGTGAGCGCGACCATGGTGTCGGGCGTGGTCGGGGTGGCCTCTGGGCGCCGGACCTCAGCCCTGACGTAGGCCGAGACCTGCGGCGTGGTCGTCCACTCGACCACGCCGGGACCGGTGTCGGGGAGACGCGTCTCCAGCACCTGCCCCTCGTCGGTGTAGAGCCGCACGACGGAGCCGACGGCGCCGCCGACCTCGAGGCGGACAGCTACCTGTTGGCCGGGGCCGACTCGCAGCCGCTCGCCGATCCCGGCCGAGCGGCCGCCGCCGGTTGCGGCCAGGGAGAGCTGCACGGCCGCCGACTCGGCCATCCACAGCCGTCCAGAGCGCACGCCGCGCAACACCGCCCGCCGCTCGAGGTCGGCGGCCAGGACCACGTTGTGGGGCAGCCCGATCACCTGCGGCTCGCGGTGGGCGTCGCTGTTGGCCACCGCCGGGATCCACCGGCCAGCCCGGGCGTGCTCGACCAGCAGGGCGTCCCAGTCCTTGACCGCCACCTCGTCGTCGGCCGTCCAGGGGCCGTTCCAGACCTCGACGCCGTCGAAGCCGGCGTAGCCGAACTTCCAGGAGCAGCCGATGAACGGGCAGAACGGATGGGCGGCCACGGCCAACCCACCGCCGCGGTGGATCTCGCCGAGGAACCGGTCGACGGCACCGTCCGCGGCCCGGTAGCGCCAGTCGATCCATGCGCCGGCCCGCAGGCCGAGGGCGACATAGTGGCCGTTCCGGGTGGTGACCTCCTCACCGTCGACGACGAGCAGGTCCGGCCCGGCGTGCCGGCCCCAGATCAGGTTGGCGCTTGAGGTGTTGTGCTCGGTGGAGACGATGAAGTCGAGACCGGCCGCCCTGGCCCCGGCGACCAGCTCCTCAGGGGTTCGCTGGCCGTCGCTGTGGACGGTGTGCAGGTGCATGTCGCCCCGGTACCAGGCCAGGCCGCGGCCGTCGGCCCGGTGGGGGGCCGGGTCGGGGTCGAAGGCCGGCCCGGGAGGGCCGAAGCGCAGCGTCACCTCCACCGTCCAGTTCATGCCCTGGGGGGCGACGGTGTAGGGGCCGAGGATGATGTGCCAGGTGCCCCGGTTGACCGGCCCTGGGAGGTAGCCTGGCGTCGCCTCCGAGCGGCTGATGGCGAAGCTGTCCCGAAACCCGCCCGACCAGCCGCGGAACCCGCGCCGGTTGCCGAGCCCATAGCCCTGCTCGTCGAAGATCCCGATGTCCAGGGCGTTGCCGGGCACGCCCTGTGGCGGCGCCGGCCGGTCGTAGCTGTAGCGGACGGCCAGCTCGCGGACGCCACCGGGCACCTCGACGGGCAGGTACACCCAGTCGGGCACACCCGGCTCGAAGCGCCCGGTGATCACCCTGGTCTCCTCGCCGGTCGAGCGCCTCGGCCGTCTCGCTCCGCCTACTTGACCCCTCCGGCCAGCAGGCCCTGGACGAAGAACCGCTGCAGGCTGAAGAAGACGATCAGCGGCACCGTCATCAGGAGGAACGCCCCGGCCGCGAGCAGGTGCCACTCGGTGCCGTACTGCGACAGCAGCGACTGGATCTGCCGGGTCATCGGGTTGGCGGCCGGGTTCTGGATGAAGACCAGCGCCATCAGCAGGTCGTTCCAGACCCACAGGAACTGGAAGATGCCCAGCGAGGCGATCGCCGGGACCGACAGCGGGATCACGATCGACCGGAAGATCTTCCACTCGCTGGCCCCGTCGATCCGGGCCGCCTCGAGCAGGCTCCCGGGCAGGGTGATGAAGAAGTTGCGCAGCAGGAAGATCCCGAACGGCAGCGCGAACGCCCCATGGGCCAGCCACACGGCGACGAAGCCCCTGGTCAGCCCGGCGTCGCCGAGCGCCCGGACCAGCGGGATGAAGCCGATCTGCACCGGGATCATCATCAGGGTGATGATCAGCAGGAAGACCGTGTCCCGGAACGGGAAGCGGATCCAGGCCAGCGCGTACCCGGCCAGGGCCGCGATCAGCAGCGGGAACAGGGTCGCCGGGATGGCGATCTGGAGGCTGTTCAGGAACGCCCCGAACATGCCCTGGGAGGTCAGCACCTCCTGGTAGTTCTCGAGCGTGAAGCTGGGCGAGGACATCACCGTCCACCAGCCGGAGCTGAGGATGTCGCCCTGGGGGCGGAACGAGGTGACCAGCAGCCCGACGGTCGGGGCCAGCCAGACGACGGCGATCGCCCACAGGGTGAGGTGGACGGGGCTGGCGGCCAGGGCTCGGCGGACCCGCTCGCCGGCCGTCCGCGGCTTGCGCTTGACCGCCCCCTCGAGGACCCCGGCGCCGGTGTGGAGCGGGTCCTGGACCGCGGTCACGAGCGCACGTCCTCGGAACGGAACCGCCTGACGTTGAAGACCATCACCGGGATCAGGATGGCCAGCATGATCACGGCCACGGCGGCGCCGTAGCCGTACTTCCCGGCCGACAGCGACTCCTGGTAGAAGGTGAACGCGATCACCCGGCTGGCCGTCCCCGGCCCGCCGACGGTCATGACGTAGATCAGGTCGAAGATCTTGATCACGTTGACGACCAGGGTCACGGCCAGCACCGAGATCGGGATGCGCATCATCGGCAGGATGATCCGCCGGAAGATCTGCGGCTCGGAGGCCCCGTCGGTGCGGGCCGCCTCCATGATCTCGATCGGGATCCCCTTCAGGGCGGCGGACAGGATCACCGTGGCGAACCCGACCGCGCCCCAGATCCCGACCAGGATCAGCGCGTAGTTGACGGTGGACTTCTGGCCCAGCCACGACACCGGGCCGGCGTTGGCCACGCCGAGGATCGCGTTGAGCAGGCCGATGTCGGGGTCGGGGGCGTAGACGAACAGGAAGATCACGGCCAGGGCGGTGGCCGCGATGGCCATGGGCACGAACACGACCGCCTTGATGAACGCCTCGTAGCGGACCCGGCCGGCCAGCACGGCGATGATCAGGCCGAAGAACAGGCAGCCGCTGACGTAGAAGACGATCCAGAGCAGGTTGTTGAACAGCGCCCCCGACGGCGGGAAGGTCGACAGGTCGAGGAACGCCGGGTCGCGGGTGAACAGCCGGACGTAGTTGTCCAGCCCGACCCAGCCGGTGAACTCCCCCAGCCGGCCCCGGTACAGGCTGAGGCGCAGGGTGTAGATGGCCGGGTAGAACAGGAAGAAGGCGAGGAGGACGATGGCCGGGCCGAGGAACACGGCCACCGCCCCCCACTTCGGCTTCTCGCCCTGGCGGCGGCGGCCGCCCGGCCGGCTGGCCGGGCCGGGGGCCGGGCTCCTCGGTGCCGGCGTGGTCGTGGACGACATGCGACGACCTCCCCCGGGCTAGCTGCTGCCCTCCTGCTCCCAGGCGTCCTTGACGCCCTGCTCGAACTTGGCCAGGTCGGGGGCGCCGCTGCTCTTGATGGCGTCCTGGAGCACCGCCCCGAACAGGTCGCTCTGCCCGGCCGGCAGCAGGTCGGCGCCGTCGTACTTGACGACCGAGGCCCCGGTGATCTGCTCCGCTTCCTTCTTGGCCAGGTCGTTCGGGTACTTGCTGACGTCGACGCCCTTGAGGGGCGAGGTGAACACGCCGGTCTCGGCGGCCACGTTGCCGGCCTCGGTGGTGGTCAGGAACTTCATGAACTCGGCCGTGGCCGGCTCGGTGTTGAAGGCGGCGGCCATGTCGCCACCGATGACGACCTGGCCCTCGGGGCTGCCGCCGATGGCCGGGAAGTCGAAGAAGTCGATGTCGGTGCCGATCTTGAGGTCCTTGTTGACCTGGCCGGTGGCGATCCCGCCGACGAAGCCGCCCTCGAAGTACATCTCGGCCTTGGGGTTGGTCCCGAAGACCTGGCCGATCCCGTCGACGAAGCCGACGCCGAGGGCGCCGTCGATCCCGCCGGGGATGTTCTCGTCGTTGACGATCTGCTTCATGGTCTCGATCGCCTGCGTCACCGAGGCGTCGGTGAAGGCGACCTCGCCGCTGAACAGCTGGTCGTACTTCTCCGGCCCGGCCTGGAGCAGGTAGATGTTCTCGAACCAGTCGGTCAGGGTCCAGCTGTCCTTGGCGCCGACCGCCCAGGGGGTCTTGCCGGCGGCGCGGTAGTCGTCGGTGACCTTGACCATGTCCTCGTAGGTCGCCGGGACCTCGAAGCCCTCCTCCTTGAACGAGTCCGGCTTGTACCAGACGACGCTCTTGGAGCTGAGCTTCATCATCACGCCGTAGAGCTCGTCGTTGATCACGGCCGGGGACAGCGAGCCGGGGGCGAAGGCGGCCTCGGTGGCGGCCCGGTCCATGCCGAGGTCCTTGAGGGCCTTGATCTGGCCGTCGGCGACGAAGCTGCGCAGGAAGCCGATGCCGGGCATGATGGCCACGTCGGGCGCGTTCCCGCCGGAGATCCTGGTCCGGAGCACGGTGGCGTAGTCGGTCCGCTGCGACTCGTAGGTGGCGGTGATGCCCGTCTTGGCCTTGAAGGCGTCCAGCATCTTCTGGAACGCCTCCTGCTCGACGCCGCCCCACAGGGAGGTGACGGTGATCGAGCCCTTGGCCTCCCCGCCGCCGCCCGAGTCGTCGTCGCCACCGCCGCCCGCCGCGCAGGCGGACATGAGCAGGGACACGACCAGGAGCGGGACGACGACTCGTAGACGACGCAGCATTGCGGCCTCCCACCTGTGCCGACTTGCCCGGTTTACCTGGCCGCAACTCTATCCCATACGGCCGCGCCTGCGGCCCGGGGCGCGGGCCTCGGCCAGGGGGTCGGGGGTGAACTCGAAGGCGGCCTGGCCGACCAGGACCTCGTCCCCGGGGGCCGCGCCGGCCCTGGCCAGGAGGTCGTCGACCCCGGCCCGGCGCAGGCGGCGCTGGAGGTAGGCCACGGCCTGGGGGTTGTCCAGGTCGGTCATGGCCACCCAGCGCTCGGGGCGGTCGCCCAGGACCCGGAACCCGGGGCCCTCCCTGGTCACCGAGATCGGCACCTCGGGGTCGGCGGCGATGGTGGCCGGGGGGGCGGCGGCAACGGCCGGCCGGGCCGCCCTGGCCTGGGCGACCTCGGCCCCGAGGGCGTACAGGAGCTCGCGGATGCCCTCGCCGGTGGCGGCCGAGACGGCGAAGAAGGGCAGGCCGCGGCGCTTGGCCGCCGCCTCGGCCTCGGGGAGCCGGGCCCGGCCCTCGGGCAGGTCGGCCTTGTTGGCCACCACCATCGCCGGGCGGTCGGCCAGCTCGGGGTCGTAGGCGGCCAGCTCGGCCTCGAGGGCGGCCAGGTCGGCCTCGGGGTCGCGGCCCGGCTCCAGCGGGTGCAGGTCGAGCACGTGGACGAGCACGGCCGAGCGGGTCACGTGGCGCAGGAAGCGGTGGCCGAGGCCCTTGCCGGCGGCCGCCCCCGGGATCAGGCCGGGCACGTCGGCCAGGACGAAGTCGTGGTCGCCGGCCCGCACCACCCCCAGCACCGGCTCCAGGGTGGTGAACGGGTAGTCGGCCACCTTGGGCCGGGCCGCCGAGGCCCGGGCGACGATGCTGGACTTGCCGGCGTTGGGGAAGCCGACCAGCCCGGCGTCGGCCAGCGAGCGGAGCTCCAGGGTGAGGCGGCGCTGGCGGCCCGGCTCGCCCTTCTCGTGGAAGCCGGCGACCCGGCGCCCGGGCCCGGAGAGGGCGGCGTTGCCGCGGCCGCCGCGGCCCCCCTTGGCGGCCAGGAACCTGGCCCCGGGGCGGTCCAGGTCGGCCAGCAGCTGGCCGTCGGTGTCGCGGACCAGGGTGCCGACCGGCACCGGCAGGGTGCGGCCGTCGCCGTCGGCCCCCTTGCGGTTGCTCCCCTGGCCGTGCCCGCCCCGGCCGGCGCGCTGGTGAGGATGGAAGTGGTACTCGACCAGGGTGCCGACGCCCGGGTCGGCGACCAGCACGACGTCGCCGCCGCGGCCGCCGTCGCCGCCGTCGGGCCCGCCCCGCGGCTTGTACTTCTCGCGGTGGAACGAGGTCACGCCGTCGCCGCCGCGCCCGGCGGTCACCTCGATGGTGGTCTCGTCGACGAACACGGCTTGGAGCCGGGTCGCGGGCTGGCCGCGGCCGGGCTAGGCGCCCGGGTCGATGCTGGCCAGCTTGCGGCCGCGCACCATGTGGTAGACGACGGTGCCGTCGACCTTGGCGAACAGGGTGTCGTCGCCGCCGCGGCCGACGCCGGAGCCAGGGTGGATGCGGGTGCCCCGCTGGCGGACCAGGATCGTGCCCGCGGTCACCAGCTGGCCGCCGTGGCGCTTGACCCCGAGCCGCTTGGCGGCCGAGTCGCGGCCGTTGCGGCTGGAGGACGCGCCCTTCTTGTGCGCCATCTCAGCCTTCCTCTTCCTGCTTGTCCTGCTTGGCCTTGCTGGTCCGGGCCGCGCGCTTGCGGGCGCCGAGGTCGATCGTCTCGACCTTGAGCCTGGTCAGGGACTGGCGGTGGCCCATGGTGCTTCTCTGGCGGGACTTGTTCTTGTAGGTGAAGACGCGGATCTTCTTGCCCCGGTGCTGGTCGACCACGCTGGCCGTGACCTTGGCCTTGGCCAGGTCACCGGCGGCCGAGGTCACGTTGCCGTCGTCGTCGACGACCAGCAGCGGCTCCAGCTCGAGGCTGGCCCCGTCGTCGCCGCCGAGCTTCTCGACGTCGATCAGGTCACCGACCTTCACCTTGTACTGCTTTCCGCCGGTCCGGATGACGGCGTACACCTGGGGATCGTCCTTTCAAGATGGGGGCGTCGTCAGGCGGGAGCGCCCGAGCGCCGACCGCCAAGGCTACTAGATTTCGTGGGTGATCACCACGCCGCGGCCGTCGCAGGTGGGGCAGGTCTCGGAGAAGCTGTCGAGCAGGCCGCCGGAGACGCGCTTGCGGGTCATCTGGACCAGGCCGAGCGACGACACCTCCATCACCTGGCTCTTGGTCTTGTCCCTGACCAGGGCGGCCCGGAGGCGCTCGACCACGGCCTCCTGGTTGCGCTCGAACAGCATGTCGATGAAGTCGATGATGATGATGCCGCCGATGTCGCGCAGGCGGAGCTGGCGGACGATCTCGTCGGCCGCCTCGAGGTTGTTGGCGACCACCGTCTCCTCGAGGTTGGCCTTGCCGACGAACTTGCCGGTGTTGACGTCGATGACGGTCATGGCCTCGGTGCGGTCGATCACGATCGAGCCGCCCGAGGGCAGCCAGACCTTGCGCTCCAGGGCCTTGTGGATCTGCTCGACCACCCGGTAGTGCTCGAACACCGGCAGCTTGCCCTGGTGCTTGTGGAGCTTGGGCAGCAGGTCGGGCGCGACCTCGGTCAGGTACTCCTCGACCCGCTGGTAGAGGTCGTCGCCGTCGACCACCAGCTCGACGAAGTCGGGCGAGAAGATGTCGCGGATGACCCGCACGACCAGCTCCGGCTCGGAGTAGATGACGGCCGGGGCGCTGGCCTTCTTGGCCTTGCGCTCGACCGTCTCCCAGCGGGCCTGGAGGCGGGCCAGGTCGGCCCGGAGGTCGTCGGCGCTGGCGCCCTCGGCGGCGGTGCGGACGATCAGGCCGAGGCCCTTGGGGCGGACCTCCTTGAGGATGTCGCGCAGCCGCGAGCGCTCGTTCTCGGGCAGGCGGCGGGAGATGCCGAAGGTGTTGTCCTCGGGCTGGAGGACCAGGTAGCGGCCGGCCAGGGAGACCTGGGCGGTCAGGCGCGCCCCCTTGGCCCCGATCGGGTCCTTGGTCACCTGGACGAGCACGGGCTGGCCGGCCTTGAGGACCTTCTCGATCCTGGGGGCCTCGCCGTCCAGGTCCTCCTCGTTGTAGTTGACCTCGCCGGCGTAGAGGACGGCGTTGCGGCCCCGGCCGATGTCGACGAAGGCCGCCTCCATGCCCGGCAGCACGTTCTGGACCCGGCCCAGGAAGATGTTGCCGACCATGGAGCGGCCGGCCTTGCGGGTCACGTAGTGCTCGACCAGGGTCTGGCCCTCGAGGACGCCGATCTGGGTCCGCTCGGCGCCCTCGGTGACGACCATGCGCCGGTCGGGCCCCTCCTCGCGCAGGATCCGCTTCTGCTCCTCGGTCAGGCCCGAGGGGCGGCGCCGGCGGCCCTTGTCGGCCTGGCGGGCGCCCTCGCGCCGGGAGCGGGTCTCCAGGCGGGTCGAGCGCTCCGAGCCGCCCGAGCGGCCCCGGCCGCCCTGCTCCCTGGCCTCGGGCCGGTCCCCCTCGGCGGGGGCGTCGGGGGTCGCGGCGGCGGCGTCGGCGTCGACGGCGACGGCGACCAGCCGGCCGCCGCCTCTCCCCCGCCGCCGGCCGCGGCCCGAGCCGCGCTCGCCCGGGGGCCGGGTCCCGGCCGGGGGGTCGCCGTCGGCCGGCTGGGCCGGGTCGGCGCCGGCCGGGCGGGCCGGCTGGGCCTCGCCGTTGCCGCTCCCGCCGGAGCGGCGCCGCGACCTGGGAGACCGGGAGGGCGCCGGAGCGGCCGCCGGCGGGTCGCCGGCCACCTCGTCCTGGGCGGGGGCCGGCGGGGCGGTCGCGTCGGCGGTGGCGGCGCCGCGGGACCGGGTCCCTCTGGTGGTGGTGCCCTCGTCGG
>OCZS010000272.1_pt1 | contig 16959 bp, 17 predicted proteins | sample 1539071 | NCBI WGS metagenome assembly OCZS01 (sample SAMEA3113584, study PRJEB22503) | soil metagenome
ACGCCGATGCAGGGACCGCAGACGGGCTCGAGCATGCGCGCGCCAGCGGCGACGAGGTCTTGGTAGACGCCGCTCTTCGAAATGGTGTCCAGGATCTGGCGCGACCCCGGCGTGACCGTCATCTCTATGCGGGGGTGCACGATGTTCTCCCGCAGGACGGCCGCGGCGGTGGCGAGGTCTTCGTAGGAGGAGTTCACCGAGGAACCGACGCACACCTGGACAGTCTGCGTGCCGGCGACCTCGCGCACCGGCACCACGTTGCCCGGAGAGGACGGTTCCACGATCAGCGGCTCGAGCTGCGGGAGCTCGATCACTTCGTTTTCGTCGTAAGAGGCATCGGGGTCTGCGGCGAGCGGGACGTAGTCCTCCTCGCGCCTCTGGATAGCGAGCCACTCGCTCGTCTGCGCGTCGCTCGGGAAGACGGCGGCGGTGGCTCCAAGCTCCGTAATCATGTTGCGGATCGTGCCCCGATCCGTCACCGAAAGAGCAGAAACACCCTGTCCCGTGAACTCGAAGACCCGTCCCACGCCCCCGCGTACCCCGTGGCGTCTCAAGAGCTCGAGGATTATGTCCTTCGACTGCACCCAGCTGGACAGCTCTCCGCGCAGGTCGACGCCCACGACTTTTGGGCACTCCAGAGAGAAGCCGTACCCCGCCATGGCGACGGCGACGTCGAGACCCCCAACCCCGACGGCGAACATCCCGACCGCGCCGGCCATCGTGGAGTGCGAGTCGGCGCCGACCAGGAGCTCCCCGGGTCTGGCGAAACGCTCGAGGTGGGCGTAGTGGGAGATCCCGTTGCCGGGGCGGGAGTATTGGATGCCGTAGTGGGACGAGAAAGACTGCAGGAAGCGATGCTCGTCCATGTTCTTGTCGTCGATCTGCAAGACGTTGTGATCGACGTACATCACCGCGAGGGGGACGGCCACGCTATCTGCTCCGAGCGCCTCGAATTGGAGGGCGGTCATGGAGCCAGTGGCGTCCTCGATCAGGATCTGGTCCACGGTGAGATCCATCTCCTCCCCGGGGACGAGGTCGCCTTCTAGCAGATGGTCGCCCAGCAGCTTCCGGGTAAGGTTGCGCGGCGCGCTCATGTTCGCCTCCTCTCCGTATGCAACGAGGTACAGACGGTATCGTTAGAATGATCAGCTGGAGAGTGGGCGACCCGCCACGTACGAGCGAGCACATCTTGCGCATGGATCCTACCCTCGACCTTGAGAGGAGACGCCTCCTCATATCCGCGGCGCTGACCGCGCAGACCCGGCGGAGCCTGGGAAGCAGCCTCGCCGCTAACGTTAGCGTCGGGGAACTCCTGGATCTGGCCTGCGGGGTGAGCGAGGAAGCGGGCACGATCGAGCGCGCGTACCGTCTCCGCTTCGATCCGCCCTACCCCGGCGTCACGGCCGAACCTCAGAGCGTCGGGGGGACCTCCAGGCTCATGCTCGCATGCAGCGTCCGCGATCGAGTCGGAACTCCTATTGGTGTGGTCTTTACCACGCTCATCGCCGGCCGCCCTCCCCAGGTGTCGGTCGCGCCTGCTGGAGCGAGCATTCCCGAAGGTTGGCGGTCGCCGGGCGACTTTCACTGAGACCCCACGCCACTCGACCGGCGTGGCTGATGGTCCCACGACCATTTTGCGAGATCCTTCAAGCGACTAGGGTAACGGTACTCTCTGCTCAGCGGCGTGGAGGGGTAAGGGTCGCGCTCCGAGCAACCCGCGGAAAGCGAGCAGGGAGTCCAACAACTCTTCGGGATGGATGTACCTGGTGATGAAGATTATCCGGGACCGGCGGTCCTCGTCGGGCCACTCTCCGAGGTGCTCCGGCGGATGGATTATGTGCTGCACGCCGTTGATGACGACGGGCCCTGCCTCGCTGACGTCAAGAAGTCCTTTGACACGCAACACGTCCTCACCCCGGGCATTCAGCAGCATGCTGAACCAGATCCCGAACGCCGTCCAGTCGATGGCCCCGTCGAACGTCACCGAGACGGAGTGCGTGTCGCCCACGTCGTGAGGATCGCCGGACTCCGCAGTAAAGGCCGCCGGCACCGCGTGCGCCCCTGCGCCAGCCGGGCGAAAGAGCTCGTGAACGTCCACCTCGCCGAAAGCCGCCTCGAAGGTCCAGGCTGACGGGTTGATCTTGCCCAACCGGGACAGCAGGCCCGGTACGATGCCCGGCTCCGCTATGTCCGTCTTGGTCACGACGACCTTATCTGCCGCCGCGACCTGCTTGACCGACTCCGGGTTGCGGTCGAGGTGCAGGGCGCCGTTGACCGCGTCCACGGTGGTGAGTACCAGGTCTACAGAGAAGTGGTGCTGCAGGACGGGGTCGGCATAGATGGTGTGGAGGATAGGGGCCGGGTCCGCCAGGCCGGTCGTCTCGATGACGACGCGATCCAGCCGCGGTATCTCGCCCCTCTGGTCCATGTCGAGGAGCTCCATGAGCGCTCCGACGAGGTCCTCCCGGGTGGTGCAGCAGACACAACCGCTCCCGAGCAAGACCGTGCGCTCATCCACCCGGCGCAGGAGGTGGTGGTCGAGCCCCACCTCGCCGAACTCGTTGACGAGGACGGCCGTGTTGGCCATCGACGGCGCCGAGAGCACCCTCGCGAGAAGGGTCGTCTTGCCGCTGCCGAGGAAACCGGTAACGACCGTCACCGGACGCTTGGTCTTGCCCTCCATGGGCCTACCCGCTGTCCGCCGCGGCGAACGCCGGCTCTCCGCCCAGCATCTGCCGCAGGACCGGGTCCAGGGGATCTAGGGTCCGGCCTGCGAGCTTCGCCGCGGCGGGCCAGAGGGAGCCGAGGTCCTGGATGATCTCCGAACGCCCTTTGCGGTCGCGGAGCACGTACTTGCTCCCGCTCCAGTCATCGACGCGGAGGCCGTAGTGGCGCAGCACCTCGTTGGTGAGGACGACCCGGTGGGCGCGGTCACGGCGCCGGTCGCCCTGGAACGCGACCGGGTCGAAGCCGGGCACGGCAGCCCGCGCCCGGTCCTCGACGTGCCGGTCGGTCCAGTGGACCCGAGCGACGAAATCCTGTCCGCAAAGCACGCACATAGAAGAAGTCTCCTAGGAGGAGGCCACTTCCGCGGCCGGGGTCTCGACGCCGTACATGTTGATGCCAGGGTCGTGGTTCGGCTGGGACCTCGGGTAGCGCTGGACGAAGTCGTCGGCGATCTCCTCCATCGTCGCCCAGCGGATGCCGTCGTGACCGTTAATGTAGTCGATCAACCTTTCGAGCATCAGCAGACACTGCGGCCGGCCGCACACGTCCGGGTGGATGGTCAGGCAGTACGTCGCGTAGTCCATCTCCCGGTAGACCCAGTCGAACTCGTCGCGCCACAGCTCCTCGATGTCGTGCGGGTTGACGAAGCCGTGGCTGTTCGGAGAGCCCTTGATGAACATCATCGGCGGCAGGTCGTCGAGGTACCAGTTGCCCCCGATCTTGACGAGGTCTATCTCCTCGCCGCGCACGAGCGGCTTCATCCACTCCTCGGCCGCCTTGGAGTAGTCGATCTTGGTCCACGAGTCGCCCACCCGCGCGTAGTACGGGGTGAAGTCGCGGTGCTGGAGGCTGTGGTCGTACTTGTAGTCGTACTCGAGCAGCAGCTCGTTGGTAGTGGCCGAGACCTCCCACCACGGCGCCACGTTGCCGACCGGCTTCCTGCCTGCCACGTTCTCGATCAGCTCCAGGCACTTCTCCAGTACGTCCCTCTCCTGCTGCGGCGTCATCGCCACCGGGTTCTCGTGGGAGTAGCCGTGGCTCCCGACCTCGTGCCCGGCGTCAACGACCATCTTTACCTGATCCGGAAACGTCTCGATGGAGTGCCCCGGGATGAACCAGGTCGTCCTCAGATTGTACTTCTCGAAGAGCTTGAGCAACCGCGGCGTCCCCACTTCGCCAGAGAACATGCCCCTCGAGATGTCGTCGGGTGAGTCTTCACCGCCGTAGGACCCGAGCCAGCCTGCAACGGCGTCGATGTCGATGCCGATGGAGCAAAAGATTTCCTTCTCGGCCATACACCCCACCTTTCCCTTTCATCTTCCCCTTTTGTCTGACCAAAGTCATTCTACAAGAGACCGACGTTGACGCTCAACCCGAGACACCGTCTCTCGTGTACCCGCCCGGTGTTTGATCGGCGCTTCCAACCCCGTTAATATATTTGTCAGACTAATGGGGTGAAGTGAAGACGAGAGGAGGAGCCTTGGCGCTTCCGCGGGTGGCGGTTTTCTCTCTGGGGGGAACCATCTCTTCGACCGAGTCCGGCGGGAAAGGCGTAGAGCCGACGCTGGCCGGGGAGGCGCTGGTCTCGGACGTACCCGAGATAGCGGAGGTTGCCGAGGTCTCGGGGATCTCGTTCCGTCAGGCTGCGTCCGGGGAGTTGACGGTGGATGATCTCGTCGAGCTCGCGTCAGAGATCGAGGACCGCATCGACGAGGGGGCGAGCGGGGCGGTCGTCACGCAGGGCACCGACACCATAGAGGAGACAGCTTTCGTGTTGGACCTTCTGGTGGATCGCGACGCTCCCGTGGTGGTCACGGGGGCGATGCGCAACCCCACGCTCCCCGGCGCCGACGGCCCGGCCAACCTGCTGGCTTCAATTCAGGTCGCGGCGAGCAGGGCGGCTCGGGAGCTTGGCGCAGTAGTCGTCCTAAACGACGAGATCCACGCGGCGCGGTTCGTGCGCAAGACGCACACCTCGAACCCGGCGACCTTCCGCTCCGATCCGGTCGGGCCGGTAGGCTGGATCTCCGAGGACGTTCCCAGGGTGGTTGTACGCCCGGTCGGACGGCACAAGATAACGCTGCCCGGAGACGCACAGGACCGTCCCGTGGCGCTGTACACCTTCACTCTGGGCGACGATGGGAGGCTGCTCCCCGAGATAGAACGGCAGGGATACGTCGGGCTCGTGGTAGAGGCCCTTGGCGGCGGGCACGTTCCCTCCATTACGGTGGATGCTCTCGAAGATCTCGCCGTGAAGATGCCGGTAATCCTGGCCTCGCGAACCGGGGGCGGCGAGGTCCTCCGCTCTACCTACGGGTTCATCGGCTCCGAGATGGACCTGCTAGAGCGCGGACTCATCTACGCCGGTCCATTGGACGGTTTGAAGGCCCGGCTCTACCTCGCCCTGCTCCTCAGAGCCGGGGCGACTAGGGAGGAGATCCGGAATTCTTTCGAATCCTGGCTCGACGTTCCGGTGTCATCGTAGGCAGATGAGATGGGGAGAAGTTTATGGCGACCCAACCGATGACCATAGATCGCAAGAAGAGCGCGGAGCGGATAGAGCGCGACATAGAGACCCTCGCGGGCCCCGATTACACGCGCTCCTCCGAGTCCATCATGCGCTACGCTTACACGCCCGAGTACCGCAAGACTTTGGACTACTTTATCGGGGAGCTGGAAACTCTGGGTTTCGAGCACTACGAGGATCCCGTGGGGACGCTCGTCGCCCGGAACCGCCCGGCGGGCGAGAAGGTGTTCGGCGTCGGCTCGCACTGCGACTCGAACCGCAACGGCGGCAAGTACGACGGCACGATGGGCGTCGTAACCGCGCTCGAGGTCTGCCGCCTCAACGAGGAGCTTGGGCTCGGTCTTCCGCTTCAACTCATCTCTTTTCTCGAAGAAGAAGGCTCGGGCTTCGGCCAGATGCTGCTGGGGAGCCGCATCATCGCGCAGAGGGTGACGGAGGAGGAGCTGCGCGAGAAGTTTCGCGCTGCAGACGACGGGCGCAGCTTCTGGGAGCACGCCGAAGAGGCCGGCTACGAACCGGAGCGTTGGCAAGACTCGATCCGCATGCTCGACGACCTCATCGGTTGGATCGAGCTTCACATCGAGCAGGCGCGCGTGCTCCAGGACACGCAGAATCGGATAGGCGTGGTCAACGCCATAGCAGGCTACGTTCACGCCGACATCACCGTCCACGGGCGCGGCGATCACGCCGGGGCGACACCCATGGACTTCCGCCAGGACGCCGGCATCGTTATGGCAGAGTGCATGCTCGAGCTGGAGCGCCTCGCGAAGGAGGCCGGGAAAGGGACGGTCGGGACGGTCGGGGAGATCGAGCTTCGCCCGAACCTCATAAACGCCGTTCCGGGCCGGGCCCGCTTCTCGCTCGACATCCGGGGCGTTGACGAAGACGGCTTCCGCGGCGTCGCGCGCGACATCGCCGCCTTCGCGAAAGAAGCCGCCGAGAGGCGCGGCATGAGCGCCGGGTACGCGCAGCGCCAGACCCTGTCGGCGACGCCGCTGGACGGGCGCGTGGTGGCCGCGCTGGAGGAGGCGGCGGAGGCGAGCGGCGAGCCGTACATGGCGACGCACTCGGGCGCGGCTCATGACACGATGAGCATCGCGGATCGTGTCCCGAGCGCCATGGTCTTCGTCCCGTGCAAGGACGGTATTAGCCACTCGCCAGAGGAGGACGCGGAGCCGGCGGACGCGGCCCTCGGGGCCGAGATCATGCTCAACGCCATAAGGACGTTTACCGCGGACGGTCACTGAGGCATATCTTCGTCAGCGGGAGAACTCGGGGTTGTTTGTAGAAAGGAGTGCAAGGAGCGTATGTCTGTACTGATCAAGGGCGGCCGTATAGTTACCGTCGCCGACGACTACGTGGGGGATGTGTTCATCGAGGACGAGAGGGTCTCCCTCATCGGGGAGTCACTCGACATGCAGGCCGACAAGGTGATCGACGCGAGCGGCAAGTACGTCATCCCGGGCGCGATCGACCCGCACACCCACATGGAGATGCCGTTCGGCGGGACGGTCTCCTGCGACGACTTCACCTCGGGGACGATCTCTGCGGCCTTCGGCGGCACGACGAGCCACGTCGACTTCTGTTTGCAGGAGCCGGGGCAGAGCCTCCCGGACGCGCTCGCGACGTGGCACGAGAAGATCGAACGCGCAAAGCCGGTGATCGACGTCGGCTTCCACCTCGCGGTCACCGACCTCGAAGAGGGCGGGACGCTCGAAGACCTCAGGAAGGCGCCGGACGAGGGGGTGACGAGCTACAAGCTCTTCATGGCCTACAAGGGTGCGATCATGGTCGACGACGAGACGCTTTTCAAGACGATGCAGGTCGCGTCCGAGACGGGAGCCCTCGTGATGGTGCACGCCGAGAACGGCGACGCCATAGACGTCCTCGTCAAGCAGGCACTCGCGGAGGGGAAGACCGAGCCGAAGTGGCACGCCGCGACGCGTCCTCCCATTACGGAGGGCGAAGCCACGAACCGGGCTATACAACTCGCGCGGATCGCCGGCTCCCCGCTCTACGTCGTCCACGTCTCCTGCAAGGAGGCGATCGACCCGATCGCGCAGGCGCGCACGAACGACTGGCACGCTTGGGGCGAGACCTGCACTCAGTACCTCTTCATCGACGAGACGGCAATAGATCAGCCGGACTTCGAAGGAGCCAAGTACGTCTACACGCCGCCGCCGCGGCCGAAGGAGAACCAGGAGCACCTCTGGCACGCGCTCGCCACCGACGTCCTCTCGGTCGTCTCCACCGACCATTGCCCGTTCAACTGGGACGGCCAGAAGACGCTCGGCAAAGACGACTTCTCCAAGATCCCCAACGGCGGTCCGGGGATCGAGAACCGCCTGCACATGCTCCACCACTTCGGCGTGCGGCAAGGCCGCCTCTCGATGAACCGCTTCGTCGAGCTCGTCTCTACCAACCCGGCGAAGTTCTTCGGTATGTACCCCCGCAAAGGCACTATCGCGGTCGGGAGCGACGCCGACATCGTTGTCTTCGACCCCGAGAAGCGGGTGAAGATCTCCGCCGAGACGCACCACTCGAATATAGACTACAACCTCTTCGAGGGGACGGAGGTGAGCGGCGCCCCGGAGGTGGTGCTCGTTCGGGGACAGGTCATAGTCGAAGGCGACAGGCTAGTCGGGAAGCCCGGTGCCGGCAAGTTCGTGAAGCGCGCCCGTTTCGGTGAAGAGCTTCCCGGCGGTCCCGGAAGGACGGGGTGATCACATGAGCAGCGAACAGACGCGCGAGGTCTACCAGCGCGCCCGGCTCGGGCAGAGCCTGACACTCGGCGCGCGCCCGGCTGTGCTCGCAGTCGACTTCAGCCGTGGCTTCACCGATCCCGAGTGCGCCATGGGAGCGGACCTCACAAAAGAGGTCGAAGCGACGAGGGGCCTCCTCGACGTGGCGCGCGAGGCTGAACTTCCGGTCATCTTCACCACCATCGGCTTCGAGGAGAACCTCAAAGACGGCTCCCTCTGGCTCGAGAAGGCTCCCGGCCTTGCCGAACTCCAGGTCGGGGGCAAATGGGTCGAGATAGACCCGCGTCTCCGACGCAGGGAAGAAGAGACGGTAATCCTCAAGAAGGGCGCCTCGGCCTTCTTCGGCACGAACCTACCCTCGATCCTCGTCTCTCAGCACGTTGACACGGTCATCATGTGCGGCGCGACGACGAGCGGCTGCATCCGGGCGACGGCGATAGACCTCCTCCAGTACGGTTATCCGACGCTCGTCCCGCGCGAGTGCGTCGGCGACCGGGCGCAGGAGCCGCACGAGGCCAACCTGTTCGACATCCAGGCCAAGTACGCCGATGTCGTCTCCTCCGAAGAAGCCTCGGCCTACATCGAGAGCGTGGTCCGGAAATCCGGCGCGTCGGCGTAGTGACATGGTCGAAAGTACGCCGTTTCGGGAGATACTCGTAGAACTTCTCAGATCAACGGGCGCAAGCCGGACGACTCTGCGTCTGGACCTGCTGGATCAGGACGCCGGGCTTGATGAAGTCGTGGCAGAAGCCCTGGCGCCCGGCGTCCACTCGATCAGAGGCGATACCTCGATACGCAACCTGCGCGACTCCTCGCCGATCAGATTCCTGGAAGAACAGAGAACACCACTCGTGCAGGAGGATTGCTCGACGGCGGATCCTGCCCCGCCACCGGAGCTAATCGAGCTCTACGGCGTGAGGGCGCAGATGGTCGCGCCCCTCGTGCGCGACGATAGTCTGATAGGTGTGATCTCGGTCCACTACGTTCCGGGTCCCCGCGGCTGGAGCGCCCAAGACCTCGCCGCTCTTCAGGAAGCAACCGAGCGTGTACTCCGAGAGCTCGATATCTGAGGCAGTCCGCTCACGGGTTCACCGGAAGCTGCGTCTAACATGGAAAGGAAGAAGCCTGTGGAGAGCTGGAGGAACCGCAAGACCCTGATCCTGAGCCGCACCGACATGATGGGCCTGCTCACCCCGGACGAGTACAATGCCTGCGTCGAGCACGCCTACCGCATGCACGGCGAGGGCCGCTACTACATGGAGCCGAAGGGCCACATCGTGCTCGACAAGTACCCGGGCGAGTGGGAGGTGATGCCCTCCTATATCGAGGAACCCGAGGCCGCGGCCTGCAAGTGGGTCTCTATCCGCGAGGAGAACCGCGCCAGGTTTGACCTCCCGACAGTCTTCTCAATCCTCATCTACACCCACCCCGAGACTGGGTTCCCGCTGGCGATCTGTGACGGGAGCTACCACACTGTGATGCGCACCGGTGCCGCGGCGGCGGTCTCCGCGAAGCACCTGGCGCGCCAAGACAGCAAAGTTCTCGCCATCGTCGGCGCCGGGAACATGGCCGAAGGGACTCTCGCAACCTGCAACGAGGTCTTCCGGTGGGAAGACGTGCGCGTCTGGAGCCGCTCACAACCGACCCTCGACGACTTCGTGCAGGGTCAGCAGCCAAAGTACGACCGCTTCGAGATCCGGGCGTCTACCAATCTGGAGGAGATCGTGCGCGGCGCGGACGTCGTCGTAACCGTCACCCCGGCCAGGGGACCGATAGTCGAGAATGGTTGGATCTCCGATGGCACCCACATAGCCGCCGTAGGAGCGGACAAGGAAGGCGATCAGGAGCTGGATCCCAAGATCCTCGAACGAGCCCGCATCTTCGTTGACGACATCCGCCAGTGCCGGACCGACGGGGAGATCAACGTTCCCCTCCGGGATGGTGTGATCTCTGAGGACGACATCGCGGGCGAGATCGGGCAGGTCGTCGCCGGCAAGCTCGAAGGACGCACCTCCGACAGCGACATCACCGTCTTCGACTCGACAGGGTTCGCCCTCCAGGACTCGGCGACGGTGCCGCTGGAGTACGAGCGGGCGCTCGCCGCCGGAGTCGGCGTGGAGAAGAAGATGATCTCGACCTGACTACTTAGTAGCGGCCCACGAGCAGGCCGCCGTCCACAACGAGCACCTGACCGGTGATGTAGCGGGCCTCCTCCGAGGCCAGAAACACGCCCACGTCGGCGACGTCCTCGGGCTCACCGACCCTGCCCATCGGGATGAACTCCGCAGCCCTCTCCAGCCCCTCGGGACCGAGCGAGTGCTCCTCGGAGAGCGCCTGGGCGGTCCGGATGTAGCCCGGTGCGATGCCGTTGACGCGCACCCCGTCTCCGGCGAGCTCCACTGCCAGGCCGCGCACGAGACCCACGACGCCGGCCTTGGCCGCCGAGTACTGGACGTGCTCGTCCCACCCGTAGGCGACGCCCATGATGGAAGAGAGGGCGATCATGCTCCCTCTTCCGGCCGCCCTCATGGCCGGAGCCGCAGCCCGGCAGACACGCATTACCCCCTTCAGATCCACGTCGTGCGTGTGGTCCCACTTCGCGTCCGTCAGCTCGGTGAGGGGTACCCGGTGGGCGATCCCGGCGTTGGCCACGACCGTGTGCAGCGGCCCGTACCGGTCCTGAACGGTCGATACCACGGCGTCAACCTCGTCAGTGTTCGTGATGTCCAGGTGACGGTACTCGGCCTCGCCGCCGCCCGACTCGATGTCGCCGGCGACCGATCTGCCTTCGCCTTCCAGTATGTCCGTGACGATCACCCGGTAGTCGGCGTCCGCGAACGCGCGGGCCGTTGCTGCGCCGATCCCGATGCCGGCGCCAGTGATCAGGGTCGTGGGCTTCTCCGGGTTATCCACGTCCGTTACTCCCTCTCGAACCCGGCACGCTCACAGCATCACGTCTCCGGAGTTGGGACCGAGGGTCTGGCCGACGTAGAGTGCGGCCCCGTCAGAGACGAGAAAGGCGACCGTCTCGGCCACCTCCCACGGTTCCCCGAAGCGTCCCAGGGGAAGCTCGGCGGCCTTGGCGTTACGCCACTCCTCGGAGAGGCCAAGGACGAGTTCGGTGTTGATGGGTCCGGGCGCGACCGCATTTACCCTGACGCCCTGTGCCGAGACCTCGCGGGCCAGCGACTTCGTCAGGCCAATGATCCCCGCCTTGGCAGAGCTGTAGTGGCACAGCTCGATGCCGCCGATCTGGCCGAGCTGAGAGGCTACGTTGACTATGATGCCGCTGCCCCGCGAGAGCATCTCGGGCAGCACGGCGCGGGTGCACAGGAACGTGCCGCGCAGGTGCACCGCGATCATCCGGTCGAAGTCCTCGACCGTCAAATCGACGAACCGCTTCTGCTGCAGAAATCCGGCGTTGTTCACCAGGATCTCGGGAGAACCGTAAGCCTCGTGTGTTGCCGCCACGATCCGCTGTACGGACTCCGCGTCCGATACGTCGCCGGAGGCAGCTGCCGCTTCTCCGCCCGACTCCTTTATCCCGGCGACGACCTCGTCGGCCGTCTCACCGTTCAGGTCGTTGACGACGACTCGCTCGCCGTTCTGCGCGAGCTTCTCGGCGATGGCGTGGCCGATCCCGCTTCCCGCCCCGGTAACCAGGGCGATCCTGGAGCGTTCAGGCGCCATCGACGCCCTCCTTTCGCTGGCTCATTATTACGAAGGGGCGCGCCGGATCCGGCTCCCCTTTGCTACTTTCCTCAGCGTTCGAAACGCGGGTCACCTCACGTAGCGGTAGAACCCTCCACCAACTCAGCCTCGCGCGGGTCGGTCACGTTCCGGGTGCCCAGCATTAAGAGCCCGGAGAGGATGGTCGCCACACCGCCGCTGAGGAAGGCGGAGAGCACCATGTTCTCCCCGCTCAAGTTGAGGAACGCGGTGAGCAACGCCCCGCCGGCGATCGCCCCGATCGGGCCCATCGCGTTCACGAACGAGGCGCCCGTGCCGCGCACCCTGGTTGGGAACGACTCGCCCATGAAGAACAGCAGGGCCGCGTAGGGTCCGATTATGAAGAAGAGACCGATCGTGTACATCGTCAGCACGAAGGTATCGGAACTCGGTCCGAACAGCATGAGCGAGTAGGCGAGACCGGATATCACCCAGCCGCCGGCGATGGTCAGGCGTCGGCCGATGCGATCGCCCACGAACCCGTGGCAGAGGTAGCCGATGTAAGCGGCCGCGTTGGAGATAATGAGAACCGTCAGCGCGCTCCCGAACGAGACCCCTTTGCCCTCGGTGAGCACGGTGGTCCCGAGGACGGCGAAGACCTGAATGCCGATCCAGTTGGTAAGGAAAGCGAGGGAGAGGAAGATCGTGTGCCGCCGGATGTCCGGCTCGAAGATCTGCTGCAGGGTCGTCTCTTGCACGTGATGCACGTCTATGTCGAAGTGCCGGCCAAACTCGACGGCCTCCTCGTGCCGGCCCTCCTTCTCGAGCTGCCGGACCCGCTGCATGGCCAGGAACCTGGGCGACTCCTTGAGCCTGAGGCCGAGAGCCGCGACTATGAGCGCCGGTATGGTGGCGAGCATGAAAACGCCGCGCCATCCGACCGACGCCAGCAGCAGCGCCGTAAAGGCCGACGCGAGCAGTACGCCGATCGGCCACCCGCCCTGTATGAAGGCGTATATGAACCCCCGGCTCTTCCGGTTACCGTAGAGCTCGTTGAGGTAGGTGGTATTCACCGCCTGCTCGGAGTAGCCGAGACCGGAGATGGATCGGACGATCGTCAGGTAAGGCGCCGAAAACACCCCAGGGGTCAATCCCGTCAGGAGGGAGCTAAGACCCGTGCCGGCCGTGGTAATGATCAGCGACCTCTTTCGACCGACGTAGTCGATCATCGGCCCCACGAAGATGGCTACGAAGAAGGTCCCGATCGACACAATGGTCGCGATCAAGGTACTCGTCGCGGTCGCCCAGCCGAAGTCGTCCGCCATCTTCGGCAGAAGCGTCCCGAACATTATGTAGTCGTAGACGCAGACAACCCAGGCGAGGAAAGCTATGATCGAGGGGTAGACCAGTTCACGCGTAGCGAAGGTAGTCTGTATCCCCTCTACCGTCCGTCCGTCAGAGCCCTCACCCGGCTGACTTGGTCGTTCACTCATCTCAACCGTCCTCCTTGATCCAACAGCCCGGTCCGGTGGCCTAGCGCCGAACACCGCCCTACGTCGCTAAACCCCAAACACCCCAGAGGCACGATAGCCAAACGCCGATAATTTGTCAAACAAATACTCCTGCAAACTGCTCGTCCCGTGCCTAGAAGTGGCCAAGTGCCTCATCGCCGCAGGAAAGGCTGGGTAGAAGCCGAGAATCTCGCTGCACCTGATGGTAAACGCGCCGCCGTGCTGGAGATCCATCGCCCATTCATTCGTGCTTCATCGGCGTCTGGTCTCATGGAGCGGCTTGTGGGACGGTGGGAGAAGCGGCAAAGACAAAAAATGCGGTGGGCTTGTACAGCAACGAAGCACTTACCTTACAATGAGTGTTGCACCACTGCGAAGTGATCTGTGGCATGACGGGAGAAGAGAGCCTGAACGGAACGCGGAAGGCACGCAAGTCCTATGAGCAAATAATCGCCTATATACGCGGCGAGATCTCTTCCGGGGAGCTGCGTCCGGGCGACAGGCTGCCTCCGGAGACGGATCTGGCGCGCTCCCTCGGGGTCAGCCGGCCGACGGTGCGGGAGGCGCTCAAGGTCCTTGAGGCGCTCAACGTGCTGGAGAGCTCGACGGGACCCACGGGGGGGACATTCGTCAAGTCGCTAGACGACGTCGGAGTAGCGGAGTACCTGACGGACTCTATAACCTTGCTGCTGGACACGGACGAGTTGACGCTGGAGGAGCTGTGGTCGGCCAGGGAGGCCATAGAGATCCTGTCGGTGGGCAGGGCCGCCGCCCGGCGAACGGAGCAGGATCTCGCGATGATACGGAGGATCATCGCGAGCGACGAGGACAAGGACTTTGAAGCCTACTTCCCGGACATAACGTTCCACAGGGCTATCGCGAGCGCTTCCAAGAACAGGCTGCTGAGTTTGTTCATGCTATCTATTCGTATGACGATCAATACGCTGGGCGAGCGATACGTCTTGCCTGAGGCGAAGCAGGTCTCTCAAGATCAACATCGCTTGATCTACGAAGCCATCCTCGACCAGGACGAGGCGCTGGCCCGGATGCGGATGAAGGAACACCTACAGATGGCTTACGAGGTCTACCGTCAGGCCGTCCCCAGAACAACGCGGGACCGGACCACATCGTAAACGAGGACCTGCTGTAGCATGGATGCTCCGGCGACTTCAGTTCTCGAGTATGCCTTGTGGCCCTTGTTGACCTTCACGATAGTAGCCCTCTGGCTTGCAGCAGTGGTGGATATCTCACGCCACAGGCGTAGAGGAACGTTCACGGGCGCAGGGTTGCTGGGCATGGCTATCCTCGTCTCGATCGTCGCGGTTATCGCGTGCGCTGGTACCAGCGCGGTTCTTGCTACCCGGTGGGTCGAAGCCGTGTCAAGAGCAGGTTTCGCTGGGATCGAAGCCGGCAAGCTGGAGGATGACGGTTCGGCACGTGCCTACGTTTTCAGCTTCGGTCTGGAGAATGCTTCTTATGGATCATCGGTCAATTCGACAGGCACGAAAAAGAGCCAGAACCACGCACCCCGTTAGATTTTTTCGGTTCTGGAGCGAGTTGGACAATGTTGTGCCTGCCTCATCTGAGTTCTCTCTGCTGGGCTCTCTGCTGAGAACGGCCGCGCCCGGTACCGATCTTTCGCGGCACTTGGACCCGTGAACGTCCCCCGCCCATCACTGGCGCCGGGCCAGGTATATACCCATGAGTATGACCGCCCCGCCTACGAGCTTCTCGATCCCGAGCACCTCGCTAAAGAAGACGATGCCTGAGGCAACCCCCGTGATGGTGATCAAATATTGGTAGACCAGGACTCTGTTGGCCCCGATGCGGGATACGCCCGTTTGCCAGGCCGAGAAGGAGAAAGCGGTCGCGAAGACCGCCGAGAAGCCCACAGCCGCCCATGCTCCGATGCCGACGCTCCCCCACTCCAAACCGGTAAGGTACGGTGAAGAGAGCAGCAGGACGACCAGCCCTCCGAAGAGCAAGGAGTAGGTCGCCACCGCCAGCGGCGAGTGACGCTCTAGCACTGGCATCGAGAGTACGGTGTAGCTCCCGAACGCCATCGCCGCCGCGAGCACGAAGAGATCTCCGGCCAGGCTTGTACCCTCGGACCCGAGGCCCTCGTAGAAGACGATGCCGACACCCAGGATCGAAAGCCCCACCCCCACCATGCCCCTCCGCGTGGGCCTCTCCAACCCGAGCATCAGGCTCAGGAACAGTCCCCAGATGGGGGCAGTGGCGAAGATGAGACCAGTGTTGGCAGCACTGGTCATGCTCACGCCGAAGGTGAAAGCCGTCTGGCCGATCGCCACCCCGAGGCACCCCAGGCCCGCCACGGAGAGAAGGTCTTTCGGTTTGAGCCTGTCCGCTGGCTCCAGGATGCGGAGGAGGCAGAACATCAAGATACCGCCTGCTGTGAAGCGTAAGGCCACGATGAGCAGTGGAGGAATGAACTCGGCCGCGTACTTCGTCGCCGCGTAGTTGGCGCCCCAGAAGACGGCGGCTAGCATCAAAGAGACCTCCGTAAAGATGGCCGCCTTCTTTAGGTCTGTCACGAGACGAGATTATAAGCCCGGACCGCATCGAGCGCACCGAGGCCGGAAGTGCGCGAGTGAAGGGAAGCAGGATAGATATTCGACTACCTCTGGTCGATCACAAAAAGCAATCTATAACAGAGAGCCGACGAGCGGACTCGAACCGCTGACCTGCTCCAGCTACGAGTTTGCTGACGAGCGTTCTAGCCCGTCCTGGTGCGTCCGGTGATTTGCCTTATCTGTGGGGTTTTCGGCGTACCGGAGTCAATCTGGCGTCCGTTGCGTACTGTAAAGATGTGCAAGGCGCCCCAAGCTGACGCTTCGTGTCCTACGTGCAAAGCCAGGCCAGGTAAGTGATCTACTCCCCAGAGGGCCTGGCCCGCTTGGCGGCCAAAGTAGTCTCCGGGTCGCTGGTTTTGCCGAGGTATAGTTTCTTGCGCTTGCCGCTCTCGTGGAACTGGAAGTACCAGTAGGGTCCACGCTCGCGACCCGCCCCCCTTAAACTCCTGGCACGATGCTCGATCAAGGCTTCTAAGTCGATGTGCCCCCACCTCAAACGGGCGAGCAGCGAGAAGTACGGCCGGCCGTAGAGGGACAGGGGCCTCCGACCCCCACGTCTGCCCCACCGCACGAAATCGCTGGCTTCCTGGTGCAGAGTGCGATGCTCTGTGGTAGGGATCTCTAAGGTAGAGCTCTCGATCAGCGCCCTCAGGTCTTCGCGGGAGAGCCCACGGACCTCGATGCCCCAACGCTCGGCCTCCGCGTCGAACTCTGACCAGTCTCCGAGGCCTCTGGCCGCCGCGTCGAAGTGTCGCAGTAGGCAGCGTGACGTACCGTGGTGGACGTTGGCCCCAGACTCGGCGGCCATCACGTCGCCCTAGTTTCGCCGGTCCAGCTCACTCCGATAACAGGATGACCCTTGCCACCTACACACATGCTACATACGGCATGCAACTCGCCGCCACAGCCGCGCTTGAAGAGGCCCTTTCTTGAGCCGGCTGTTGACACGCCTCAGAAAGAGGGCACCGACAGCTCCGTCGAAGCTCTCTATTTTTCTGCTATTTGCAGGACTTTTAGAGGTGGCGGGACCCGGATTCGAACCGGGGACACCATGATTTTCAGATATGCAGAAGCCCATAGGTATGCGGATTTGCCGCATAGGCAAGCGGATTTCTGTCCATAGAGTACCGTTGGATACCAGCTGGTTCTGTCCCTACTGTTGCGCTACT
>OCZS010000273.1_pt1 | contig 16917 bp, 14 predicted proteins | sample 1539071 | NCBI WGS metagenome assembly OCZS01 (sample SAMEA3113584, study PRJEB22503) | soil metagenome
TCATGGCGTACTCGATGTACGACCGCTGCATCTCGGTGTTGAGGTCGATCGGCTCCGTGCGGTCCGTCAACACGGGGGGCTGCTCAGTCATCGTCGTCCTTGCCTAGCAATCTGTTCAGTCAGTTCGGGTCTGGTGAGCCGCACGCAAGCGGGGAGCACCGCGGAGGTGGCCACGGTCCTCACCGTCGGCGCTCATCAGATGTCGAGGAAGCGGACGTCGCGGGCGTTGCGCTGGATGAAGGAGCGGCGCGACTCGACGTCCTCACCCATGAGGATCGAGAAGATCTCGTCGGCCGCGGCGGCGTCGTCCAGGGTGACCTGGAGCAGCACCCGGGAGTCGGGGTTCATCGTCGTCTCCCAGAGCTCCTGGTAGTCCATCTCGCCGAGGCCCTTGTAGCGCTGGACCGGGTTGTCCTTGGGGACCCGCCGCCCCTTGCTCTGCCCCTCGGCGATGAGGGCGTCGCGCTCACGGTCGGTGAAGGCGAACTCGTGCGGGGCGTTGCTCCACTTGATCCGGTAGAGCGGCGGCTGGGCGAGGTAGACGTAGCCGGCCTCGATGAGCGGCTTCATGAACCGGAACAGCAGGGTGAGCAGGAGGGTGCGGATGTGCATGCCGTCGACGTCGGCATCCGCCATGAGCACGATCTTGTGGTAGCGCGCCTTCTCGATGTCGAAGTCCTCGCCGATGCCGGTGCCGAACGCCGAGATGAGGGCCTGGACCTCCTGGTTGCCGAGGGCCTTGTCGAGGCGGGCCCGCTCCACGTTGAGGATCTTGCCGCGGATCGGAAGGATCGCCTGGGTGTGCGGGTTGCGGCCACGCACGGCCGAGCCACCCGCCGAGTCGCCCTCGACGATGAAGACCTCGGAGACGGCGGGGTCCTTGGCCTGGCAGTCCCGGAGCTTGCCCGGCAGGCCGCCCGACTCGAGCACCCTCTTGCGCGTGGCCTCGCGAGCCTTGCGGGCCGCCATCCGTGCCGCCGACGCCTGGATCGCCTTGCGGACGATCTCGCGTCCCTCGGTGGGGTGGCTGTCGAGCCAGCCGCCGAACTCGTCGGTCATCGCCCGCTGGACGAATCCCTTGACCTCGGAGTTGCCGAGCTTGGTCTTGGTCTGGCCCTCGAACTGCGGCTCGCCGAGCTTGACGGAGATGACCGCGGTCAGGCCCTCACGGACATCGTCCCCGGTGAGGTTCTCGTCCTTGTCCTTGAGCTGGTTCTGCTTGCGGGCGAAGTCGTTGACCAGCTTGGTGAGCGCCGCCCTGAAGCCCTCCTCGTGGGTGCCGCCCTCATGGGTGTTGACGGTGTTCGCGTAGGAGTGGACGGACTCCGAGTAGGCGTTGGTCCACTGCAGGGCGAGCTCGAGGGAGAGGCTTCGCGACTTGTCCTCGACCTCGATGCTGATGATGTCGGCGTGCACCGGGTCGGACTTCTTGGAGCCGACGAGGTGGTTGACGTAGTCGACAAGCCCGTTGTCGTAGCGGTACGACACCGAGCGCGCGGTCGTCGTGCGGGCCTGGCCCCCCGCCTCGTCGTCCTCGTGGTCCTCGACCACCGCGATGTCGGCGTCCACCCCGTCGAGATCGGGCTCGCCGTCGTGTGTTGGGGGCACCCGCTCGTCGACGAGGTTGATCCTCAGTCCCTTGTTGAGGAACGCGTACTGCTGGAAGCGCGCCCGGATCGTCTCGTAGTCGTAGTCGACGGTCTCGAAGATGTCGGGGTTCGCCCAGTACGTGATCGTCGTGCCCGTGCGGTCGGTCTCCTCCATCTTTTCCAGCGGCCCGACGGGCACGCCGTGGTCGAAGGACATCCGGAAGGCGTGACCGTTCTGGCGGACGCAGACCTCGAGGCGGGTCGACAGCGCGTTGACGACCGAGGAGCCGACACCGTGCAGCCCGCCGGAGACCTTGTAGCCGCCCCCACCGAACTTGCCGCCGGCGTGGAGCTGGGTGAGCACGAGCTCGACCGCGCTGACGCCCTCGGTGGGGTGGATGTCGGTGGGGATGCCGCGGCCGTTGTCCTTGACGCGCACCGCGCCGTTCTCCATGAGCGTGACGTCGATCGTGTCGGCGTACCCGGCGAGGGCCTCGTCGACGGCGTTGTCGACGATCTCCCAGACGAGGTGGTGCAGGCCGCGCTCGCCGGTGGAGCCGATGTACATGCCCGGGCGCTTGCGGACCGCCTCCAGACCCTCCAGGACGGTGATCGAGCCGGCGTCGTATGCCGTGGACTCGCCGTCGAGGACCGGGGCTGCCGCCCCCTCGTCCGGCGTCGCCGCTGGCTCGACCGTCTCGCTGGTGAGGTCCGGCTGCTGCTCGGCCACGGGTCTCCTTCTCGGCAGTGCCCGCCGGCGGAGCGGCGGGACGCATGGCACGCGCCCAGGGCGCGAACGCCTTGGGCGCGATATCTCCCCTCATCCTACCGGTCACCGCGGACACGACATGCCCCGGGGAGGCCCGTGGGGGCACTTTTCCCGCGAACGAGGGCCTGAGGCGACCCCCGTCACACGACCGCCCTCTGCCAGGCCCGACGCGCCGTTCTTCGGTCACGGGCAGACCTGGGGTGCGGCAACCCCTGTGACTTCGCGGCCGCGGCCGGACGTCGGCGCAGTGGCGCTCAGGTTTTGCGAGCCACGATGAGGATCTGGGGGCCCAGGGTCGGCCACCGCCGGGCAATCCTGTCGAGGACCGACTTGGCGTGCGACCGCCAGCGGATGTCGTCGGCCACGTGGAAGTGCCGGCTCTCGCGTTCGAGCACGGTGAGCCCGGCCGAGCGCATGATGTCGTCGATTTCGGCAAAAAGATACTCACGCGCGTGGCGGGCGTGGATGACACCACCGACCCAGTCCGCCATCGGGGTGTACGTCGAGCCACCCCGGAGGACCCGCAGACGGTTCACCAGCGACGCGGCGTTGGGCGTCGAGAAGAAGAGGTACCCGCCGGGACGCAGGATCCGCACCACCTCGTGGAGTGACGTGACGGGGTAGTCCCGAAGATGCTCGAAGACCTCGGTGAAAAGGACGCCGTCATAGGCCGCCTCCGGGAGGGGGTAGGGCACCTTCTCGAGGTCCCACTCGTGGTAGGTCACCCCATGGGCCGTGAGCAGCTCCAGCATCCGGCCCTCGGATCCGGAGGACCAGCCGTCGGAGGCCACACCGATGTCCACCGCTGACGCGGCGTAGCCGAGGTCGGCCAGCTGCGCGATCTGGTCGCCCGGGGCCGCACCCAGCTCGATGATGGACGCCGGTGGCTGGAGGTGATGCCGGATTCGGGAGGCCAGGTAGCCGTACCGCGCCTGCGCCTCGACGTCCAGTCCCACGCGCGTGAGCCTAGGCCAACGCCCGCGGCGAGCGGCGGCCGTCGTGTCTTCAGCCCGCCGGACCTGCCGTCCCGGGGGCGAGAGTGCGCTCCAGGAGAGAGCGGACATCAGCGGAGAGGGTCGTCTCGGGCAGCTCGACGTCGAGCGGCGGGCGGTCACAGGTGACGGCGTAGCAGAACGAGTCGGGCACCGGCTGGACCGCCGCCGCCTCCTCCGCCAGCGCGGGAAGACTGTCGTCGGCCAGGAGCGACTGCCAGGCGCGGGCGTCGGGGCGAGGGAGCTCGGCCAGGGTCACCGTGCGCTCGACGGTTCGGCCCGCGAAGCCCCCCGTGCGTCGGACGCTGAGCTCCGTGGCCGGGGTGGGCGAACGGTCGTCGTCGGGTGGGGAGGTGCTGTCATCCGGTGCTGACGGGCTCTCGTCGGGAGGGGACGACGCGTCACGCTCGCCTTCGCGCCCCGCGGCCGGCTGTCCCTCCGGGGCCTCCAAGGACACCCCCACCGCCTCCCACGCCGCACGAACCGCCGACACCACGTCGGAGTCGTCGCCGTGCCGCGCCGTCGCGGCTGCCACGGTGAGCCCGGCGAACGTCGGGAAGTCGCAGTCCGCCCGGATGTCGCCGGTGATGGTGTCGAACCAGACCTGCCCGGCGACCTCCCAGGCCGGGCCGCCGAGAGTCGTGGCGAACACGTGGAACGCCTTGTTGGGGATGCCCGAGTTGATGTGGACGCCCCCGTTGTCGTCCGTTGTGTCCACGTAGTCACGCATGTGCCCGGGTTGGGGGTCGGCGCCCAGGCGTGGGTCGTCATACGCCGTGCCCGGCGCTGCCATCGACCGGATCGCCACGCCGGCCACGTCCGGGCCGAGGAGGTCGGCGCCGATGAGCCAGTCGGCCTCGTCGGCGGTCTGGCCGAGGAGCCGCTGCTTGACGAGCACACCGAAGACGTCGGAGATCGACTCGTTGAGCGCACCCGACTGGTCCTGGTAGTTCAGCCCGGAGGTGTACTGGGTGACCCCGTGCGCCAGCTCGTGCCCGATGACGTCGACGCTGCGGGTGAACGGGAGGAACACCACCCCGTCACCGTCGCCGAACACCATCTGCGCCCCGTCCCAGAAGGCGTTGTCGTAGTCCTGCCCGAAGTGGACCGTCGCGATGAGGGGCAGCCCCTTCCCGTCGAGCGAGTTCCGCCCGTAGGCCGCCGACCAGAGCTCCCAGGTCGAGCCCAGCCCGTCGTAGGCCTCCGTGACCGCCCGGTCCCCGGTGTCGGCGTCTCCCTCACCGCGTACCGCCGTGCCCGGCAGGTCGGTGCCCCGCATCGCGTCGTGGATCGAGCGCTGCGGTCCGGCGGCGGTGCCGCGCGCGAGCCGGGGACGCCTGGCGCGTGACCTTGGGGCCCGCAGGTCGGCGGTCCGGCGGTCACGACGCAGCTCGGCGTCGACTGCCAGGGTCGCCGCTGCGTGCGCCTCGAGGTGCGGGTCGCCGGAGCTGGCCAGCGCCTCGAGCATGTAGGGCGGCACGAACGAGCACGGGGACCGGTGCGCGCTCAGCGGGTGCGATGTGGACGGCATACCCCAACCCTGCATCTCAGCACGGACACTCGCACCTTCGTGCGCACGTCGACTTTCGGTCGGGCGACAGTGCGCCAGCAGCGGCAGCCACCGGTAGGCGCCTACCAGCCGTCAGCGGCGGAGGGCCGCGGCCATCCGCTCGCGGGCGACGTCGGAGTGGAAGAGCATCCCCGACAGGCGAGCCATCTCCTCACCGCGGGCGTCGAAGTCCGCCACCAGGTCAGCAGTCAGGAGGCGCTTGGCCTCGACGAGTCCCTGCCGGGCCGCCGAGCGGAGGTCGCCGAGCACCGTGGTGACGACGGCATCCATGTCCTCTGCCGAGGCGAGGTGAGTGACGAGGCCGTGCTCCTTGCCCTCAGCCGCGCCGACGGTCCGCCCGGTCAGGAACCAGTCGGATGCCGCGCGCGAGCTGAGTCGTGCGCGCAGGGGAATCGAGATGGTGGCCGCAGCGAGGCCGAGGCGGACCTCGGTGAGCGCGAAGCTGACGTCGTTCCGGCATACGACGACGTCGGCCGAGGCGACGAGGCCCAGGCCCCCCGCGCGGACGGCTCCGTCGAGCCGGCAGACGACGGGCACCGGGAGAGCGGCGATCGACCGCTGGAGGGCGACGATGCCCCGGGCGGACTCCACCATGTCGACCGTCGCCACCTCCTTGAGGTCCGCGCCGGCGCAGAACACCGGCTGCGACGACCGCAGGAGCACCCCGTGCAGCGACTCGTCCGCGCCGGCCTCGGCGAGGTGCTGGGTCAGCTCGGCGACGAGGCGGCGGGAGAGGGCGTTGCGGTTGGCCGGCGAGTCCAGGGTGACGACGGCGATCCGGTCGTCGTCGGTCCGGTGCACCAGCGCGTCGCTCACACCGGCGACCCTAACGCCACGGGTCGAGGGTCTCCCGTGGGTCAGCCGTAGGTGTCGCGGGGCCCGCGGCCGTCCTGGACGCGCCGCTGCCCTCGCGACCACGAGGGAGCACCGGGGCCGACGACCCGGATCTCGGTGACCGTGCCCTCGCCGACCTCCTCGGTGAGGCGGGTCAGGAGGCTGGAGGAGAGCAGGCGCAGCTGGGTCGCCCAGGCCGTCGAGTCCCCCCGGACGGTGAGGACGCCGTCGACGAACTCCACGGGCGCGCAGTGCTGGGCGATCTCCTGCCCGACGATCTCGGGCCAGCGACCGATGACCGCACCGACGGCGACGTCGACCGCCCAGCCGCGCTCGACGACGAACTGGTCGAGCTGCTCGCCGAGCAGCTTGGGGTCCCGGCCGGCGCCCGACCGTTCTCCGACGGGGATGTCCTTGACCCGGCGCCGGGGTCGCAGGCCCGGCCGGAGGCCCTTCGCGCGGGCCGCGGCCCGGGCCCGGGCCAGGGCGGCGGCGGCCGCCTCGTCGGCGTCCCCGATGACCGGCTCGGCGCCCGAGTCCCGGTCGTCGTCGTCAGGCAACCTCGGTCACCGAACCCAGGGTCACGGCATACCTGCGCCCCATCAGCGTGTCCGGCACGTCGGCCGGCACCGCAGCGGTGATGAGCACCTGCTCGCAGTCGGCCACCATGGCCGCGAGCCGCTCGCGCCGGCCGGTGTCGAGCTCGGCGAAGACGTCGTCGAGGACGAGCACCGGGTCGTCACCGAGGTCGTGCCGGAGCAGCTGGAACGCCGCGAGCTTCAGCCCGAGCGCGAACGACCACGACTCGCCGTGGCTCGCGTACCCCTTGGCCGGCAGGTCGCCGAGGGACAGCACGACGTCGTCGCGGTGTGGGCCGACGAGGCAGACACCGCGCTCGACCTCTGCCCCGCGCACCTCCGCCAACGAGGCGAGCACCTCGTCGTGCAGCTCCCCGACCTCGGGGACCTCACCGGCGGCGATCCGACCCGCCGTCTCCTCCCGCAGTGACGAGCGGTAGGCCACGCGGGTGTCGGACTGGCCCGCGCTGACCTCCTCGTAGGCCTTCCCGAGGTACGGGCCCAGGTCGCGGAGCAGGCGGAGCCGGGCGTAGAGGAGCTGCGAGCCGACCTGCGCGAGGTGGGAGTCCCACACGTCGAGGGTGTGGAGCGCGGACTCCCGCTCGGATGCCGTGTCGACCCCTTCCAGGTTCGCCGGCCGGGGCCCGCGCCGGCCGCCTCGGCGCAGCACCGGAGCCGCCGACTTGAGCAGGGCACCGCGCTGCCTGAGGATCTTGTCGTAGTCCGCCCGGACGCCCGCCCAGCGTGGCTGCCGGGCGACGAGCAGCTCGTCGAGGAACCGCCGACGCTCCGCGGGGTCACCCTTGACCAGGGCGAGGTCCTCGGGGGCGAAGAGCACGGTCCGCAGGCTGCCGAGCACGTCCCGCGGCCGCGCCAGCGGAGACCGGTTGAGCCGGGCCCGGTTGGCCCGGCCCGGGGTGATCTCGAGCTCGACCATCGTCTCCCGCCCGTCGCGGACGACGGCACCGCGGATCACCGCCTGGGTCGCACCGAACCGGACGAGCGGTGCGTCGGTGGCGACCCGGTGGCTCGACAGGCTGGCGAGGTACCCGACCGCCTCGACGAGGTTCGTCTTGCCCTGCCCGTTGAGGCCGACGAGGGTCGTGACCCCCGGCTCGAGCGGCAGCTCGGCGCTCGTGTAGCTGCGGAAGTCGACGACGGAGAGGTGCCGAAGGTGCACCCGTCAGCTCTTCTTGGTGGCGGGCTTCCGCGTCGCACCGGTGCCGGAGGTCGGACCCTCGGTCGGCCCGGATCCGTCCGAGGACGTCGCGCCGCCGCCCGAGGACGGACCGGCGCTCGCCGCCTTGCGACCCTTGGCGGCCGCCTCCTCGGCTGACGCGGGGTGCGCCTCCTTGCGGGCGACCTTCTTCCGAGCCGTGTCGGGGCTCTTGGGTCCGGCCGCCGCCTCCGCGCGCAGCGCGTCGCCCTCGCCGATGGTCATCACCTGGTGACCACCGAACTGACCCCGCAGGGCGGAGACCGCCTGCATGGTCGGCGAGGACTGCTGGCGGGACGCGAACCGGGCGAAGAGGGAGGCGGAGATGACCGGCATCGGCACGGACATCGCGATCGCCTCCTCGACGGTCCACCGGCCCTCACCCGAGTCGGGGGTGTAGTCGGAGACGTCGTCGAGGTCGGGGTTCTCCTCCAGGGCCTTGACCATGAGGTCGAGCAGCCAGGAGCGCACGACCGTGCCGCGGCTCCACGCCTTGAAGGCGCCGGGCACGTTCTCGACGATGTCCTTCTTCTCGAGCAGCTCGTAGCCCTCGGCGTAGGCATGCATGAGGCCGTACTCGATGCCGTTGTGCACCATCTTCGTGTAGTGCCCGGCGCCCACCTTGCCGGCGTGCACGAACCCCTCGTCACGTGGGCCCTCGGGGCGCAACGCGTCGAAGATCGGCATCGCCCGCTTCACGTGTGCCGAGGAGCCGCCGACCATGAGCCCGTAGCCGTTGTCGAGGCCCCAGATCCCCCCGGAGACGCCACAGTCGAGGTAGCCGATGCCCTTGGCCTTGAGCAGCTGTTCGTGCTCGACGTCGTCCGTGAACCTGCTGTTGCCGCCCTCGATGATGAGGTCGCCCTTGTCGAGGACGTCGGCGAGCTTGCCCACCGTCTCCCGGGTCGGCGCCCCGTGCGGGACCATGACCCACACGACGCGTGGGGCGCTGAGCTTCTTGGCCATGTCGGCCAGGGACCGCGCGTCGGACACCGCCTTGTTCTGGTCGTAGCCCACGACCTCGTGGCCCGCACGGCGCAGGCGCTCGCGCATGTTGCCGCCCATCTTGCCCAGACCGACCAGACCCAGCTGCATCTCGTGCTCCCTCGTGTGGTGTGGTGCGCGACGACCGGTGCGTTCCCCGCGAAGGCTACTGCGGCGGCATCCTCAATGGTCCGGTCAGGACGCGAAGCGCACCGGCATGAGCACGTAGCGGTAGGAGGTGTCGGCCTCGCCGTCCTCCTCGGCCTGGCCGGAGAGCACAGCCGGCCGGGATGGCTGGGTGAAGGAGATGCGGCTGTATGCCGTGCCCACCGCCCCGAGCCCGTCCAGCAGGTAGGTGGGGTTGAAGGCGATCTCGATCTCCGGGCCGGTGATCGTCGCCTCGACGGCCTCGGAGGCCTGGGCGTCGTCACCGGCGCCGGCCTCGATGGTGACCTGCCCCTCGCTGAAGCGGAGCCGCACCGGGGTGTTCCGCTCGGCGACGAGGGCGACCCGCTTGACCGCCTCGACGAGGTCGGCGGTGCGGATGACGGCCTCGGTGTCGGAGGTCGTGGGGAAGATGGACGACACCTTGGGGTACTCGCCGTCGAGCAGCCGCGTCGTCGTGCGGCGCTGCCCGGCCTCGAAGCCGACGAGGCCGTCGCCACCGGCGGCGGTGCCGAGCGCGACGTCGATCGAGCCGCTGGCGCCGAGCGAGCGGGCGGTGTCCGAGAGCGTGCGCGCCGGGATGAGGACGACGTGGCTGGCGTCGGTCGCCGTCGGGTTCCAGTGGAGCTCGCGCATCGCGAGGCGGTAGCGGTCCGTCGCGAGAAGCGTCATGGTGTCGCCCTCGATCTCGACCCGCACGCCGGTGAGGATCGGCAACGTGTCGCCCCGGTCCGCGGCGACGGAGACCTGGGCGACCGCCTGGGTGAACAGGTGGCCGTCGATCGAGCCGCTCGGCTCCGGGGAGGTGGGCAGGGTGGGGTAGTCGTCGGCCGGCATCTGGAGGAGGCTGAACCGGGAGGAACCGCACGTCACCTGGACCTTCGAACCGTCGGTGCCGACGTCGATCGGGCGGTCGGGGAGGTTGCGGGAGATGTCCGCCAGCAACCTGCCCAGGACGAGCACGGTCCCCGGCTCGGCGACCTCTGCCGCGACGGTGATCTTCGCCGAGACCTCGTAGTCGAACGCCGACAGGGTGAGCGTCCCCTGCTCGTCCGCCTGCATGAGGATGCCGGCGAGGACCGGGACCGGGGGGCGGGCGGGCAGCCCACGGGCGACCCAGGTGACGGCCTCGGCCAGGACGTCGCGCTCGACGCGGAACTTCACGACTTACCACCTTCGTCCGGCGCGGCTCTCGCGCCCGTTCGTGCACGCAGCAGGGGTCCCCGTCCGCACGAGCCGACGGTACTCGGGAGCTCCGACGGTGCTCAGGTGCTCCGACGCAGGCGGGGTCATGACACTAGTGCACGCCTCCCCGGCGTGGTACCTGCTCTCCGGGAGTGGATCGTGCCCGTGCCAGGGGTGGTTGTCCGAGGTTCTGCATGGTGCGTGGCGGTCGGGTCGTGCTCGGGGCCGGAGCGGAGTTCTGGGATCTCTTCGTGGTCGTCGGTGCTGTGGACGCTGTGGACCGAACCACGTCGACGCAGGTCGGCAAGGCTCGCGGTGGTGTGGACGAGACGTGGACGAGCGCCTCCCCGCTCGGAGCCGGCTGTGCACGACGGGATGCCGTTCACAGGGCGTCCACCTCCTGGCCCCGGTCGGTCCACCTCGACACGCTGCTCCTCCACAGCCGTCCACAGGGCCTGTGGACAAGTGCCGAGGTGGACCGACCTGAACGGTCGGCGTCGTCACGGTTGTCCACAGGCTTGTGCACATCTCGTGGATGCCACTCGTGCGGGCCAGGCGGCATGTCGCGGCGGGTCGTGGCACGTCCCCAAGGACCGCGTCATTGGACAAACATGCGACACACGGCTGTGGATGAGGTGTGGACAACTGCCGGCAGTCCTCAGTGGGACTGCTGCTTGATCCGGTTCGTCAGCTCCGTCACCTGGTTGTAGATCGCCCGCCGCTCCGCCATGAGCTGGCGGATCTTCTTGTCGGCATGCATGACCGTCGTGTGGTCCCGGCCCCCGAACTGCTGCCCGATCTTCGGCAGTGACATGTCGGTCAGCTCCCGGCACAGGTACATCGCGATCTGCCGCGCCGTGACGAGGACCCGCGAGCGCGACTGGCCCTGGAGGTCGTCGAGGGTCAGCCCGAAGTAGGCGGCCGTCTGCGCCATGATCGTCGCCGGCGTCACCTGGCTCGAGGCGTCGTCCGGGATGAGGTCCCGGAGCACGATCTCGGCGAGGCTCATGTCGACCGGCTGCCGGTTGAGGCTCGCGAACGCGGTGACCCGGATCAGTGCACCCTCGAGCTCGCGGATGTTCGTCGAGATCCGCGAGGCGATGAACTCGAGGACGTCGTCGGGAACGGAGAGCCGCTCCTGGATGGCCTTCTTGCGCAGGATGGCGATCCGGGTCTCGAGGTCAGGCGGCTGGACGTCGGTGAGGAGCCCCATCTCGAACCGGCTCCGCATCCGCGCCTCGAAGCCACTCAGCAGCTTGGGCGGGACGTCGCTCGTGATGACGACCTGCTTGTTGGCGTTGTGGAGGGTGTTGAAGGTGTGGAAGAACTCCTCCTGGGTCTGCACCTTGCCCTGGAGGAACTGGATGTCGTCGATGAGCAGGACGTCGACGTCGCGGTACCGGCGCTGGAAGTTCGCGGCCTTGTCGTCACGGATGCTGTTGATGAAGTCGTTCGTGAACTCCTCGGAGTTGACGTAACGCACCTTCACGTGGGGGAACAGGTTCCGGGCGTAGTGCCCGATGGCGTGGAGCAGGTGCGTCTTGCCCAGTCCTGAGTCGCCGTAGATGAAGAGCGGGTTGTAGGCCTTCGCCGGTGCCTCGGCGACCGCGACCGCCGCGGCGTGCGCGAACCGGTTGCTCGCCCCGATGACGAAGGTGTCGAAGGTGTACTTGGGATTGAGCCGGGTGAGCTCGACCTGCTCGGGGAGCTGGCTCCCGGGCCGTGGCCGCCGGGCCCCCGGAACCTCCACGAGCCGAGGGACGCCTGCGGTGCCCTGGGCGACCGCCGCGACGGCCGGCGCGCTGCTGTCCCCGCCGTAGCCGTCGAGCTCGTCCTCGCCGATGTCCAGGTCGTCGATCTGGCGCCGGCGGTCCGCGACCCGCAGGTCGTGCCCCTCGTCGCCGGGCTGCCCCGGCTCGTCCTCCTCGTCAGCGGCAGTCGGCACGTCGAGCGACGGGTCGACGGTCACGGCGAGGCGCACGTCGCGGCCGAGCTGGGCGCCGAGCGTGGCGGTGACGACGTCGCGCAGCCGCGTCTCCACGACGTCCTTGGTGAAGTCGTTCGGAACGGCGAGGAGAACCGTGTCGTCGAGGAGGCCCACGAGTCGCGCGAGCGAGAGAAAAGCCCTCTGCTGCACCGGAACTCCATCCGAGTCCAAGACCTCGAGCGTGGTCCGCCACAGCTGGGCCATCGTCGCATCCGCCACTCGCCTCCCCCTCCTTCCGGTGCCTCGCCGGCCCGTCGTCTCCGCCCGACAACAGGGAGGCCACCCCCGTCCACATGGTTGTCCACAGACTGTGGGGATCCCTGCGTGGGCGCCGAGGGTGTGTCGCTCCGGGAGGCGGGCCGTGCTCTGTGCGATCCTATGGCGTTTTGGGTCCGCGGGGATACGCTTCCACTGGTTTGACCCTCGGTGCCGCTCTCGCGTACCGTGGACGGGCCTGTTGGTCGGCTGTTTTCGCATGCCCATGACCCGCGCCCTCGAGGGGTGCAGCCCGCGTTCGGTCATGCGCTTCCGATGGCAGCCGACCACCTCCGAACACCGGGCCACCGCGGCCCGCCTCCAGATGAGAGACCAACGTGAGCAAGCGGACCTTCCAACCGAACAACCGCCGTCGCGCGAAGACCCACGGGTTCCGCCTGCGCATGCGCACCCGGGCGGGCCGTTCCATCCTGTCCGCCCGCCGTCGCAAGGGTCGCTCCGAGCTCTCCGCCTGAGGGCATCGGTGCTGCCGGCGCCGAACCGACTGCGCACCCGGTCGGACTTCACGTCGGCGGTCCGTTCCTCCGGAGGGTTCCGGGTCGGCTCATCGCTGCTCGTGGTTCACGCCACCTCGACCGACTCGCGTGCCGGGCAACCGCCGCGGGTCGGTTTCGTCGTGTCGCGGGCCGTGGGTGGGGCAGTCGTCCGCAACCGCACCAAGCGGCGTCTCCGGGCCCTGGTCGCCGAGCGGCTCGAGAGCCTTCCGCCGGGGATGGACGTCGTGATCAGGGCCAACCCCCCCGCCGGTGCAGCCACGTACGGGGAACTTCAGGAGGCGTTGAACCCGTTGTTGGAGAAGGCGATCGGTCGAGCGGGAGGCAGGGCATGAGCACCGGGTCTGTTCTTGCCAAGCCCCTCGTCTGGATGGTCCGCGGATACCAGTGGGCCGTGTCCCCACTGCTCCCCCCGAGCTGCCGCTTCTACCCGTCGTGCTCCGCGTATGCCGTGACCGCCCTCGAGCGCTTCGGTCCGGTCCGCGGGTCATGGATGGCCGCCCGGCGGCTCGGTCGCTGCCACCCGTGGACTCCCGGAGGCGTCGACCACGTGCCCTTGCGCGACCCGGTCACCGGGCGACCGGTGCCGGGGACCACCGGACCGCGCGGCATCCCGGACGACGCCGACCCAGGCGCCCCACCGAGCGCCGCCACGGCGCACCCCCACTGACCACCGTCACGACGTGACACCACCTCGTCGGCCTCGGCCGGCACAGCCGTAAGGACAGCATGGGCGACTTCTTCAGCACGATCATGGCCCCCATCGAGTGGCTGGTCGCCTGGATCATGTACGGGTTCCACCAGGCGCTGACCGCGCTGGGCATGGACCCGGCCGGGGGCTGGACCTGGGCCTTGTCGATCGTCGGCCTCGTCGTCGTCATGCGTGCCGCGATGATCCCCCTCTTCGTCAAGCAGATCATGGCGTCGCGCAAGATGCAGATGATCCAGCCCGAGCTGCAGAAGATCCAGAAGAAGTACAAGGGCAAGTCGGACCCCGAGTCTCGTCAGGCGATGACCCAGGAGACGATGGAGCTGTACAAGAAGGAGGGCACCAACCCCTTCAGCTCGTGCCTCCCCATCCTCGTGCAGTCGCCGTTCTTCTTCGGGCTGTTCTCGGTCCTCAACGGCCTCGACGAGATCGCAGACGGCGACAAGGCCCCGGTCGGACCGATCGACGAGACCGTGGCAGCGCAGGCCGAGTCAGCGACCATCTTCGGCGCCCAGCTGTCTGACACCTTCCTGACCGCCGCGAGCATCAACACGCAGATCGTCACGGTGGTGCTCATCATCCTCATGTCGGCGACGACGTTCCTCACCCAGCGCCAGCTCATGACGAAGAACATGCCGGCGTCCGCGCTGGACAACCCCTTCGCCAAGCAGCAGAAGCTGCTTCTCTACATCCTGCCGATCGTGTTCGCCGTGTCCGGCGTCAACTTCCCGATCGGTGTCCTCATCTACTGGTTCACGACCAACGTGTGGTCGATGTGTCAGCAGTTCTACGTGATCCGGCGGATGCCGGCGCCTGGCTCCGCCGCCGAGAAGGCCTACCACGCGCGCCTCGAGAAGAAGGGCAAGCCGATCCCCGGCGCCGCCGGCGCGGCGATCGCCGCCGCGGCCGCTGCTGCCGAGGCCGAAGAAGCGGCCAAGCGGTCGGGCCAGCGTCAGCAGCCGACGTCCAAGAAGCGCAAGAAGTCCAAGCCCGGCGGCCAGAAGGCGCCCGGCAAGCCACCGGGTGGCAAGACACCGCCACCCCGTCCCGAACCTTCCCCGTGACCGCAGGAGAGCCGATGAGCGAAACGCACACCCAGGACGCCCTCGAGACCGAGGCTTCTCCGGCACCGGGGTCCATGGACATCGTCCGCGAGGAGCCAAAGGGGACGTCGACGGACGACTCCATCACCACGGACGACACATCCGCCGCTCCGCCGGAGCGGTCGGGCTCCGGCCGGCGGAACCAGCTGGAGAAGGAGGGCGAGGTGGCCGCCGACTTCCTCGAGACACTGCTCGACATCTGTGATCTCGACGGCGACATCGACGTGGACATCGACGGCGACCGTGCGGCCGTCTCCGTGGTGGACTCCGAGGAGGGCCGGGTCCCCCGCCGCCTCGTGGGACCGAACGGCCAGGTGCTCGACGCGCTCCAGGAGCTGACCCGCCTCGCCGTCCAGTCGGCGACCGGCGAGCGCAGTCGGCTCATGCTCGATGTCGCCGGCCATCGTGCAGAGCGCAGGGAGGCGCTCGTCGCCGTCGCCGAGGAGGCGATCAACGAGGTGCGCAGCAGCGGAGAGCGCAAGCCGCTCTCCCCGATGACCGCATTCGAGCGAAAGGTCGTCCACGACGAGGTGCTCGCCGCGGGGCTGGTGTCCGAGTCGGAAGGGACCGAACCGCGCCGCTTCGTCGTCATCCTTCCGGCCTGAGACGTTTCACGTGAAACATGAGGGCGTGGACGAGCCGTCCGTGACCCCGCCAGCCGCACCCCAGGGTGCGGCTGGCGTGTTTGGGGAGCGGATGACGCAGGCCGTCCGGTTCGCGGCAGCGCTCGCCGACACGGGGGTCACGCACGGCCTGATCGGGCCCCGGGAAGTGCCCCGGATCTGGGAGCGTCACCTGCTCAACTGCGCCGTCATCTCCGACGCCTTCCCGGACAGCGCCCGAGTGGTGGATGTCGGGTCCGGCGCCGGCCTGCCGGGCATCGCGCTGGCCATCGCTCGTCCCGACCTCGACATCCACCTCGTCGAGCCGATGCTGCGGCGGACCGACTGGCTGGCTGACACCGTCGACGAGCTCGCCCTCGAGTCGGTCACCGTTCACCGCGCTCGAGCCGAGGACCTCGTGGGCGCGCTACGTGCGCCATGGGTGACTGCGCGGGCGGTTGCTCGCCTGGACACCCTGGCGCAGTGGTGCGTCCCCCTGCTAGAGCCGGGCGGCACCCTCGTGGCGATGAAGGGGCGCTCGGCACGCCAGGAGCTGGACAAGGCCAGGCGTGCCCTCGAGCGCCTCGGACTCCTCGATGCCAGGGTCACCGAACACGGAACCGCCATCCTCGACGAGCCGGTGCTGACCGTGGACCTGCGCTTCGACGTTCGTCGCCGCCAGGCCGGGCAGAGCGGCCGGGCCGCCGGGCCGCGACGCCGCAAGCGCTAGAGCCCGAAGGCCGGTGGTGCAACAGCCGCCCGGAGGATAGCGACTGGCTGGCGGTGCAGTGATCGGACAGTCGGGCGGTGAACGACTGTCGCCGGTCCGGGCGTGGTGCCACCGGCTCCGGGAGTGCCCGCGGGCCGCGCCGCCGTCGTGACCCTTGGCAACGCCACCCAGCTCGCCACCTGCTCTTGGTCCTCCGGGTGATGGGTGCCATGGGACGGTGAAGCGCGCTTCTGGCACCCACGCTTCGACTCGGGCCACGGCGCGGGGTGCCAAAGGGGTGGTGGAGTGCGCGTATGACACGCGTCCTGCCTGGCGCCGAACCGGTTGGGGGTGCCGAAGGAGCGGTGGAGTGCGCGTATGACACCCCGGTTGCCATGTTGCGCCCGGGGAGGGGCTGTCGAGTGGGCCTCTGGCACCAGGTCGCCTGGTACGCCGGTGAGGGTGCGGAAGGGCGGTGGACTGCGCGGTTGGCACCCACGCGGTGCGAGGTGCCAAAGGGTAGGTGGAGTGCGCGTCTGGTACCCCAAGTTGCCTGGGTGTGCGTTCGGGGTGCCGAGGGGGCGGCGGAGTAGGCGTCTGGCACGGCTCCTCACCCGCGTCGAACCGGTGGGGGTGCCGAGGAGGTGGTGGAGCGCGCGTCTGGCACCCGTGCCGCCCGATGCGCCGGCGAGGGGTGCCCGTGGCGCGGTGGATTGGGCGTCTGGCACCCGTGCTGCCCGGTGCGCCGGCGAGGGGTGCCCGTGGCGCGGTGGATTGGGCGTCTGGCCTCCGTCTTGGGCGGGGAGTGGGCACGGCACCACACGGCACCCGCCTCCCCGCACGGAACCGGTGGGTGTCGAAGGAGCGGTGGAGTGCCCGTGCGGCGTGAGCCGGCGTTTCACGTGAAACGCCGGCTCACAGCAGTGCTCCATGGCCTGCCTCATCGGGCGCCAGGGACCAGACGGTGCCCCGCCGCGGTCCAGGGTGGCACCGGACCACCCTGAGCACGGTGCGTCTGGGGATGGCGGCACATGGCCCGGAGCCGGCAAACGGCCAGCCCATCCGCGAGGGCGGCCCGCCGAGCGATTGTTCGTGCCCGATGGGTCGCCAAGCTGTCGACGAGCTGACTGCAGGCTCCCCATGGACACAACGCAC
>OCZS010000274.1_pt1 | contig 16891 bp, 14 predicted proteins | sample 1539071 | NCBI WGS metagenome assembly OCZS01 (sample SAMEA3113584, study PRJEB22503) | soil metagenome
CCTACATCATTTGCAACAATAATATCTGCATTACATTCTTTCAATTTTTTCTTTGCCTTATTAATTAAATAAGTATCTGAAACATCATAATATGCTTTAAAACCAACAAGAAATAGATCTTTGTCTATTAATTTAATTTCATTAATAATTTTTTTTGTAGGTATCAATTCTAAATTTATTGAATCTGAAATTTGACTGGGAATTTTTTTATCATGGGTTTGTGCTAGTTTAAAATCTGTGACAGCAGCAGCAAAAATAACTATATCATATTTCTTTGAAGTAATTTCAGAAATAACTTTTGCATACATTTCATCTGATGTATCAACTCTAATAGTTGTCAAATTTTCTAAATTAAAAGAATTACTAGTAGAATAAATTGAAGAATTTCCTACAATATGAGTAACCTTCGCACCTTGTTCAAGGCATTCTTTAACTATTGCATAACCCATTTTTCCTGAGCTCAGATTAGTTATAACTCTAATAGGATCAATATATTCCATTGTCCCTCCTGATGTAATCAATATGTTCTTATTAGAAAAAATATTTTTTTTCTTTTCTACTTTAGTAAAGAATTCTAAAACTGATTTTAACGCTTGATCTGGAGCAATGACTTTTGCTTTATTTTCAGAAATAATAGGTTCTAAAAAGTTTACCCCGTTTTTTTTTAATTTAAGTATGTTATCAATTACTAATTGATTGTCATACATTGCTTCATGCATAGCAGGTGCAATAAAGATAGGAATTTTTGATCCTAATCCTACGGACAAGATAGAAGTTATTGGAGTATCATCTATCCCATTTGCAAATTTTCCAATTGTATTAGCTGTACAAGGATACAAAATTATTAAATCGGATTTGTTATAATCCGCTAATTTAATATGTTCCATATTAGCCGTTAATTTAGTGACAACTTCGTTTCCAGTAGCCCATTGCAAATAATTAGGATGTAATAACATAGTAGCTGAATTTGATATTACAGGAAATACATTTGCACCATGTCTCATTAGAAGACGAGCAAAATCAATTGCTTTATATGCAGCAACGCTTCCACATACACAAAGAACTATCTTTTTGTCTTTTAATAAATTTCCCCATGTTCCTATTATATCTTTTGAAGAATGTAAATTGCTGCTACTCATTTTTTCTCACAGGAGATGATAACTTCTTTCTCATGCTTTTTCTTGATTTGAATAATTGTTCGTGTTCTTTATTTTGCATTCTGTATGAATGCTGATCTTCTGGAAATTTACTGGTTTTTACATCAGTGATATAACTCTCTAATGCATTCAAAATAGTTTCTGAAAGATTGATGTAACTTTTTACAAATCGAGGTTTGATCTTATCATATAGATTTAACATATCATGTAAAACTAGAACTTGTCCATCACAATGAGGACCAGATCCAATACCAATTGTTGGTATTTTTAAATTTTTAGAGATTAATTCTGCAACTTCTAAAGTAACCATTTCCAACACAATTGCAAAAACTCCCACTTTCTCTAATTCTCTTGCTTCTCTTAAGAGTTTAGCACCAGAAAGAGCGGTATTGCCTTGAACTTTATATCCTTCCCAAAGTTTTGTAGTTTGTGGTTTTAATCCTATATGACCCATTACAGGAATTCCTACATCGATAATTGCCTTGATTTTATCAATCATTTCAATTCCTCCTTCGAGTTTAACTGCATCACTTCCTGATTTGATGAATTGAATAGCATTCTTAACTGCATGCTTAACATCGATTTGATATGAGCCAAAAGGCATATCAGATACTATTAGAGATCTCTGAGTGCCTACTGCTACTGCTTTTGTAAATATGAGCATTTCTTTCATATTTACTGGTACAGTAGAATCATAACCTAGCATAACCATTCCTCCACTGTCACCAACTAGTATAATATCAATATCTGCATTATCACAAATTTTTGCAGTCCAGTAATCATAAGATGTAATAACTGAAATTTTTTCTTTATTTTTCATGGATACAATATTACTAATAGCTAATTTTTTGCGCTTAGTTTCATGAGTATTATTACTATTATTCATTATAACTCACTCCTTCCCCGTATTATTCTTAAAGAATTATCAAGATTATATTGATTATTAAAATTATTCAAAATATTTAATAAAGAATTTTTATTCATTTGTTTTAATTGTTTTACAGTTTTAACAAGTTCTGGGATAGATCTTACAATGTTATCTATTATACTTATTGTAGCAGTCTGTGAAGTTCTCGAAAGAGGATTAAGATCAATTGTAATTACCTTTTTGTTCATATTAATTAATGCTTGTGTACGATCACCATCTTCTAATGGTACAAAAACTACATCTGCTAGAAAAATTCCTTCAGAATCAACATGTCTCCTATTGCTAGTTAGCTCAGGTATTTTTACAATTTTTTTTTGACCTACTCCAAGAACAATACTTGCTCCATTTTTTTTTAGGATTTCTGCAATTAAAATTTCTCTATTATTAGTTCTATAGAAAAGATTGACTTCTAATAAGGATCCCGTTTCATTTGCTAACTCAACAACATCTTTAGGGCATAATGCTGCGGTATTTCCATTTACAGATATTACAGGTCTCTCAGCAAGTAACAGTAAACTTGCAGCGGCCTTAATTGCATCAAAAGCATAAGTAGATGTTTTTTCACCTAAAAGATAATCAAATGCTTCCCCTCTACCATGAGCTATTAATCCTTCACTAACGACCAAACCTGATGTAAATCCACTAACAAGTAATTCTCTTATTGCAAGAGATTTCGCTCTTGGATGATTAGATGGTATACTGTTGTTGTTGTTGTTGTTGTTGTGGTTATCAATCATAATTTATTATTAAAGCTCCTTTATTATCAATATCTGAAACTATCAAGGTACCGGGAAACTCTTTCAAAATTGATGTAACTGTAGAGACTTCTTTATCCTCAACCATAGTAAAAATTGTTTGTCCAAACAAAGCTATGCTACACTCAATTCCAAGACGGTTTAACTTTTGTATTGGTTTTTTACAGGATCCTTTTGTCAATCCTAAAAAATCTGCAAACTTATGAGCCATACTTAAAAAAGAATTAACATCTTTTGATAATAATAATTGTTCCACCATCTTATTGCCAAGAGTATTAGCATTGTTTGAATAATTGTCGAGAATTTGTTTTGTAGAAATTGGATTAATACAAAGAATAATAGCTTTATAGTTATTTAATTCTATTTTAGTCACTTTACCTATTCCTGGAGCACCAAAACTAGTTCGAATTTCTAGTCCACCATAGAATTCAGCTATTACAGTTCCTAAACCTGTCTTGCATTGTATTTCAGCAATATGTGCTATCTGAGCTGCCTGTTCTTTTAATAATCCGATATCAAGAGCTTTATTCAAAGCGTATGAAAGGCTCAAAGCAGCTGCACCACTTGTTCCCAATCCGTAACCTATAGGAATATCTATAGAATGTTTTATATTGATAAAATAAGAAGGTGAATCAAACTTTTCTAGATAATAGTGGACAACCCACTTTGAAACTTCTTGTTCATTAGATAAGGAATCATTAAGGAAGATTTGATAACCTTTATTCTTAGATTTGTAAAGTTCTATTGTTGTGGTTACCCCTTTTTTAAAAGAAAAACCTGCCCCTTTTGATCCATGAAAAAGCAAATCTGTATTTTTATCATTATTATTATTATTATTTGGTTTTTCAAAGAATCCTGTAATATGGCCTGGACTAAATGCAGTGCATCTAGCAATAAAATCGTCATCATTAGTATTAGTAATAGTAGTATTAGCATTAGTCCCAGAATAAGTCATAGAATAAATGTAAAGATATGAAGAAAATATAAAAATATCGTTAAAAGAAATTAATACTTTAAAAGTTATTTTGATAAAAGAAATTTTTATAGTGTAGTATATTGTCTATTTTATGGTAATCTTTAATGTTTTATAGTTATTCCTAAAATGTAAGAATCATTTTCTAATCATTTCAATTCATTCATACAAGAGATATCATTATCAACAAATAGAAAGAAATTTTATAGGAAAAGAAGTATAGAGATAACTATTGTCCAAGGATATAGAAATTATTTGTATTGGAAATGAAATATTAAATGGGACAACAATTGAAAAAAATTCATCTTGGTTAACAACAAGAATTAGAAAAATTGGTGGTAATGTATCACGAATAACTATAATTCGGGATAATTATAATGAAATTGAGTCTACTATGAATGCAGCATTACGTCGTAGACCGATATGGATAATAACTTCAGGAGGTCTTGGTCCTACATATGATGATATCACCATAGAATCTATTGGAAGAATATTGAAAAGAAATTTAATTTGTCATCCTACAGCATTAGCAATTCTAAAGAGAAACTACCTGAAGAGAGGTATAAAAAAATTAAATAAATATCAATCAAAAATGGCAATTGTACCCGATAATTCAGAAATAATAGATAATTCAATAGGAACAGCACCATCAGTATTAATTAGAGATAGAGAAACAAAAATAATTTGTTTGCCAGGTGTACCTATCGAACTAAGGCATATTTTTAAAAAAAATATATTAACAATGATAAAAGATGAATATAAGGGAACTTTTTTCAAAGAACAATATTTAAAAACTGTAAAAATTAGAGAAAGTTATATCGCAAAATTTTTAGAAACAACTATTGAAAAATATGATCAAAAGGATTATGACCTTTATATAAAAACACATGCAAAAAATCCAACATCAAAAATACCTAAAATGAATATTTATGTTTCCCTTAAAGGAGATAATGAAATAAGGGTGAATAGGACATTTGAAAATATAATTAATAAAATTAAAAAAGAAATATACCGGCTCAATGGAGAAATACTGTGATTAATTAATGAATAGCAAGAAAAGTATCTGTGAAAATAAAAGGGCGTAAAGAATTTTCAGTACTTACATATAATTTTAGAGTTGCTGGACCTACTGGAATTTTATCTGTTTCCTCCTTTGTTAAAGAAATTTTAAAGTATCCCAATTCATCATTTATTGGTATTGCTTTTCCTTGTGAAATAATACTTCCGTTATAATCTGTAAGAAAGAATTCATCCGATACCGACAATGCAGGTTTTGGTGGTACATTATCAACTTGAATCTCAAATTCGAATGTTTTTTCTTCCCCAATTTTTATAAACTTGGAAGAATTAATAGATGTGACTTGAATAGATTTGGGTTTTTCAAACGTTGACCAATATCCTGCTTTGAAAGGATATGAAGAATCATCAAAGAATTTTAGATCTATTATTCTCCCTGAGGGATTGTATCTATCTAAATAGAAGGCACCATTACTTATAAGAGCATGATTATGTTTTTCTATCCATTTTATACTGGCATCATATCTTTTTTTTGCTTCTTCCAGACTAATAATATCTTTAAGAGGAGAAGGTATAAAGTTCTCATTTTTCATCTTGATTAATTCATTTTTTATTAAATTAGCATGTTCTGGAATTATTAACGATAACCATTCTGCATTCTTTGTAGTTGATTGGGACTTAGAGAATGAAAGATCATTTGATAAAACTAATCTTTCTGAAGCCGCCGTTATCTCCCAAGGTTCTTGAGCCCATACTCCAGCACTTGCAGCTATTTCTTTATTATCATAATGCCATTGATCTAAATATGATTCTACAATATTATCAGAGATAAATCTAACTCCTTTAAAATAAGGTAATCCAAGCTCAACTCTAGAAGTATATTCAGGGTCAACAGTAAGATCACTATCTCCATTATTTGTACCCCATTCATACATAAAATATAAAGAATATAATAAGTCAGATTTATCCATTGGAATTCCATTATGCCAATTAGAATATAATATTTTATATGTGACTTTGCTTAATGATGTTGAATCTTTTTCTACAGGTATCCAACCTAAAGTACTATTCCATAGAATAGTATCTTGATGAATTGGTATTCGTTCATCAGGACCATGCAAAGTAGAATTGAGAATCTGATTTCTCATCGAGATAACTTCTCCTGTAAATGGATGTCTAAGAGTGGCGCTATCTGCAATATTTGAATATATATTTATGCTATATGCGTCACTAAATCCACCTATATTATTCCAAGCACCTTGATAAATTTGTTTAACACCAATTTTTAAAGAATCATCTCTTTCAGATTTTGCATTAAGTAATGAATATTTACTTGTTATACCAGCACCAAAATCATTTACAAGACCAGTAATAGAAGAAGAAACAGCATAAGGATCAACGTTTTTAACTAAAAAAATACGTACAGATTCTTCAATTCCCATTTTGGTTGCTTCATTAAGTAAAGTATTTCTTTCATTTTCAGAGCTAAAGTTCGAAAATACCAATGTTTGAGTTAGTTTATCTAATGTAGAATTTTGATATTGCCAAAATCCCGGATTTTGATTTCCAGGCATATTAGCATACCATGGTGCATACATTTGAGCAACAACTGGATCATTATATTTTGTAAAAGATGTAGATCCACTAAATGCTTCCGTATATACATGCCATAAAAAATCCTGTGGATCAGATCCTTGAGTAAGAGTAACAGCTTTATTTAGATCACTGTAATCTTTAACAATAGTAAAACCTATTTGTTCTAATGCAGTAGATATTAACTCCCCTAGAACTTTTCTTTGTAGATCGTCACTTCTTATTAAAACTTTTAATTTAATAGGTTTATCTTTAAAATACCATTTATCATCTTTTAGTGTAGCCCCATGTCCAGTCAAAGTTTTTTTAATTTGTTGTAATGCATAATCTGGATCGTAATGGAATCCAAATGATTCAACTGTATCCATTACCACATGATAGTCAGGAGAAAAAAGGCCAAAAGGATCTGACATTGGAATTCCATAACCATGTAATATCTCATTAGAAATAAAGTTTCGATTAATTAAATAATTTATAGCAAATCTAACATCACGAGATTCAAATGGATTTATAGTATCGTTATTTGATGATGGTGCTGGGTTTAATAAAATTCCAAAGGAGCCTCCAATTTTATCAAACAAATTGATATTTACATCATTTTTTATATCCGAAACTAAGTCAAGGGGTATGCGAAAAAAGTAAGTGTCCAGGTTTCCAGATTTTATTTCCTCAAGCGCTACATTTTCATCCAAGTAATGGGTAAATCTTATATTTTTAATATTGGAAGAATTTTCATTAGTTAATTCTTCCTGTCTTTTTTCTTGTTGATGTTCTGAAAATTCCCAAGAATATTGGAAAACTATAATAAAAAAAACAACTAAGATGACAAATAATCTAATATTAGCTAATTTTGTCATAATCAATAATGGGATAAGGAACTGATTTTATAGAGAATAAAATCATTATTACATATACAAAAAAATTTATTTAAAGCTTGAGGTGAGTTTTCAATCCTTTATAACGATTCCTAATAGTTACTTCTGTAACACCTGCTGCCTCTGCTACATCCTTTTGTGTCTTATTTTCTCCATTCATAACACAAGCAACATATAATGCGGCCGCTGCAAGACCCATCGGGTCCTTACCTGCTGAAATTTTACCTTCCTCGGCTTTTTTAAGAATTTCAAGAGCTTTACGTTTTGTTTTTTCAGACAATCCTGCTTTACTGGCAATTCTAGCAACACACTTCACTGGATCAACAACTGGCATTCTTAAATCAAGTTCTCTAATCAAAAGTCTATAACAGCGTGCAACATCCTTTTTCTTAATATTGCTTGCATTTGCTATATCTTTTAATGTTCTAGGAGTTTCAGTATCACGACAGGCAGCATATAATGCAGCTGCAACGAGAGCAGAAATGGATCTTCCCCTAACTAGCCCTTTTTCTAAAGCTTTTCTATAAACATAAGCTGCCTTTTCTATAACAGCGTCTCCTACTGCTAATTTGTCTTTTAACCTATCTAGTTCACTAAAAGCTTGTCTAAAGTTACGGTCCACAGGTTCATGGACCTGACTTCTACTATCCCAGGTTCTAAGTCTTTCAATAGTACTTTTCATTGAAGACGAAAGTGGTTTGCCGGAAGCATCTTTGTCGACAGGGCCTATAATCGTAGCTAGTCCCATATCATGCATAGCTAAAGAAGTAGGAATTCCGGCACGACTTCTATCTTCATGTTCCTCTTTGGAAAATGCCCTCCATTCTGGACCTGTTTCTTCAATTCTTTCGTTAATTACAAAACCACAATTTCCACAAAACATTTCACCTGTGGAATTATCAGTCACCATTGGACCTTTGCCACATCTTGGACAACGATCCCCAAATAAAGATATATCTTTAACCATTCATTTCACCACAAAACTTTTTAATAACTAAATTCGTATTATTTATGTTTTTTTCTATTATATAAATATTATCCTAGTAAAAAAGAGAAAAATTATACTATTAGAGAATATATAATTAAAGTTTAATGTAAAGAATAAAAGAACCTATTGGACTTCAATTGCTTCTTGGTTAAATCCTTTTTTTACTAAATAGCCTTTAACATCATCTCGATGATCACCTTGTAACATAATAAAGCCATCTTTAGCAGTTCCCCCACAGGCAAACTGACTTTTTAGCTCTTTCACAATATTTTGCATATTTGTTATTTTAGGATCTATTCCTTCAATCATTGTTGTAGTCTTAGAAAATCTCCTTGTTTCAAGGCGGATTATTATTCTTGTCTCTTCTTTTTCTAGTTCACCACAAGGACATAAATCATCAGGTAATCCACATTTTTTACATATAACCGCCATATTATATTTATCTATATTTTTCGTATCTTCTTATTAAGCCTTACCTAGTAATTATAACTAAGATAGTATACGTTTTCAATGAATATAGACTTTTTCCACTATTAGAACCGATATCTATTTATGTAATAGTGTTTTAGTTTTTTCAAATTGAGTAGCAAAAAGAAAAATGCACCATTACCTGCATCAAGTGCAGGGCTATTAAGATTTTTTGAAGATGAGACAAAAGGAATAAAAGTAAAGCCAGAGATTGTTCTTGGAGTCACAGGAGCTTTAATAGCAATTTCCATACTAATTCGAGTCATATTCCCTGTTGCAGGTTCTTAGTTCGCCTCTACAAATGGAAAATGGAAAATGGCCTCTCTGACAGTGTCTCTAATATTCATAAAAGATGGTCTCTAACTAGAATTAATTTTTCTTCCTATAAACTTTCTTTACTAATATCAATAATTAGTTCTTTAATTACAATAATATTTGAAGATTATTTTTATCTAAAACTCGATTTAATACAATTAACTATATTTATAATAACAGGTATATCTTTTCTAATAGCCAGTTATTTTTTAGATCTTTTTTTATTAAGGAAAACGCCAGTTAACAAAATATCCAAAGTTCTCCATGTTTCAGCTTTTTCGAATCTACTTTGGATGACTATACTGATTTTTGGATACCTATCTTTTATTATTTTTCAGAAAGAAAGTATACCTAAGGAAAACCTGCTTGAAGGAATGATGTTAGCAATAGGATTAAGAATAGGAATATTTACTTCAGTTTTTGGTGCTAATTTACTAAAAGCAATAAAAACTGCAATAATTCAGCCTACAATTTTTCTTCTTGTAACTCTTCCTTCTTTTTTACTTATTGAAATTTTTTCTAATGTTATAGCAATTTTTTTTGGCTTAATTATCATAGGATTAGGTATAGGATGGACGATACTTGCAGATAGAGCAGGAAGACCTAACTTACGGAGTACTTTTGCAGTTCTACAGGCTTTCCTTTCCGCATGGACAGAAAACAAAGTAGAAAACATGGAGAAAATATTATTATCCAAATCTAAAGATGAACGAGTCAATACAGATATTGTAAAATTTTATAACAAGGACCAAAGCCTATACTGGGTCTTACCTAATATTCATCCAGGACCTTTTAAAGAAATTGGTGGAAGCAATCTACCTTATCAAATCTACAATTATTTTGATCAAAATGCAATAGTGTTTCATAGTGCATCTGATCATTCACTCAATATTTCTTCAAAAGAGGAAGTCCAAAAATATCTAAAATCATTATCTGATACAAATAACATAAAAGAGTTTGGAGATACTTGTTCAATACCTGTTCAAATAAAAATTAAAAATGCAACTGCTACAGGAATAATCTTTGGGAATACGGGAATTTTAATACTCTCTTATGCACCTCATGGAATGGAAGATATTCCAGAACAAATTGGTATGGAATTAAGAACATATTCCAAAAATAAAGGATTTAGGGAAATTTTTATAATAGATAGCCACAACGCAATGGGAAACAAAATTGATGAAAGTAAAAATGAAGATCTATTAGTTGCAGGAAAGGAATGTTTAAAGATATTAAAAGAATCACCCCAATATCGTTTTAAAATTGGCCTATCAAATACCAATGAGCTCGATAATAATATAAAGTTTGGAGAAGATACTGGAAAAAGTGGGCTTTCTATTACTCTTATTGAGATAATTGATAACGATAAAAACAAGAACAAAAACAACAATAGTCAACAACAATATGCAATAGGATGGGTAGATTCTAATAATATGGAAAACGGACTAAGAGAATATGTCATTCAAAATTTAGAACAGAAGAATGGAATAAAAATGCTAGAAATATGTTCTTCGGATACACATGAAAATTCAGGATTTAGAACATCAGAAGGCTACTTTCCTTTTGGACAAATAACTAAATTTGAATCAATAGCACATTATTATTGCAAACTAACAGAATTAGCACATAAAAAATTAGAAGTTTCTCAGTATAAAACATTAAGTATTGAATCAATAGTAAAGGTTATGGGAGAGAATCAGTTTAAAGATTATTCTAATGCTTTAGATAAAGCAATGAATTTGACGAAACTATTTTTAATTATTACTTTTGGAGTAATACTAGTTATGTTGATTAAATAATTTGTCTTATTTACTCAATATTAACTTTTGAAATACATTTTTTTGTATTTTTATATTGTTATATTTTTAGTAGTGACAACTATGAACAATATAAAATTTGTAAAAGACGTAATAAAAAGAATTTTTTATAATAAAAGAAATGAGTTAGTTATATTCTAGATCAGAATTATTGTTTACTTACAATAAGATGTCTTTCACCAGTTGAATGTATTTTTTCAAACTCTTTTTTGAAATTATAATTAACTAGTAAATCCATTATTGGCCGATAAAGATTCTTTCCATTCTCTATATTGTGAATCTCTATTAAAAGCGAAATATCTTTATTTTTCGACAATACATTAGTAGCACCCTTTAACACTTCAAGTTCTGCACCTTCTACATCGATTTTTATCCAATTAACTTCTTCTATCGATATTCCTTTTTCATCTAATAGGTTATCTAATGTATTGGCATTTACTTCAATAAACTTTTCTGTAGGAGATCTGTCAGGTATTATTGAACTGTATATAGTATGGCCTGATTTCTTTTCTGGGATAGATAGCTTAACTTTTGATTTATTCGAGGTTGCAGCAAAATTAAGAGTAATTACATGCTCTAACTTATTCAATTTGATATTTTTATTTAGCATATCAAAGTTTTTTGGGTCTGCTTCAATAGCAATTACTTTTCCTTTTGGACCAATACGTTTTGCTGCTATTAGAGTGTAACGTCCATAATGTGCTCCAACATCTACAACTATTCCTTCGCTTTTAGGTTGAAAATTTTCTATTATGTCATCTTCTCTTATGGTCATGTGATTATAATCATCTTCAGTTAAATAACAATAGACTTTGTAATTATATTTGGGGACATAAATTTTAACAAGTGATGGATTTCCCAGTCTAAGTATTCCAATAACCTTGTAAAGAAACATAAAGAAATAAAATGAAAAACTAATATTAAGACGATACCGTAGTTTATTGTAAAATTGTGAATTTTCTCTTCTTTTCTTTCCCAAAGTTATCATAAAAAGTATCCTGAATATAATATAAATAATTTTTATGAATAAATTCATTACTTTATCTAAGGCATGTAATGACGGTATAGTATTAGCTACTGGTCCTTCAAATAACCAATTAGTTAATTTTTTTATTTTTGCAAATGCTACCATTACTGGTAAATGGATTCATAAATATAAATAAAAATTATGCTAATTCACCCCATCTTAATATTTTTTCATTCTTAGAATCTAACTCGTACATATAAGGCAATAGAAAAAAGGTTTTACTTTATTGTTAAATATATCAATATCGTTTAATTCCATCATTAACTATTACAATATTAAACGTAATGATATATGTCAAACTACTGACATACAGAATTCTATTTGATTTTAATAACAAGAAGACAATTTGTTAAGATATTGATAAAATAGTTATCATATCGATATTGTTTCATCTGGTTATTTTTTGTCTTTTACTATTATAGAGTTGAATATGTTGATTTGCTATATAGTTCCATTTTAATTTTTGTTTAAAACTCGTCACAGCCGTATTGTATTTTTCATAATCAGATCCTATCTTAGCTATAGCATTAGAGAAAGATTTAGGATCTCTTTTAGATGTTATTCCTAATTCCATATTAGCAAATTCTTTGAAAAATTCAAGATCAGATGATATAAATGGTAATCCATGTGCTAATGCATCGAACATCACTCCAGAACCAGATGTAATTTTATAGGGCAACAATACTGCATCAGAAGCACATAATAACAAAGATAATTCTCTATCATCTAGATAACCTCTTTTTAAATCTACAATATCATCTTTGTCTTTATCTTTATACCTATTAAAATTTTTATCAATATTTTCTTTATTATAATCGCCTTTGGTAGAATTTATAACCATTATCCAATCCTCTGGCATCTTCACTTTATTTAATAAATCCCATCCTTTAGTAACAGTCTGAAAACCAATTACCACTGCTATTTTTTTCTCAATAGGAAGAGAAAACTCTTTCCGAGCTTCCTTTTTATCTGGAACATTCATTATTGCTGGCTCTGCTCCATGATAAATAATATGACCTCCACCTAGTAATCTTGACATATAATAAGAAAAGCATATTCCAGCTTGGCTACGTTTGAGCTTTTCTCTATTTAATTCCATAAAAGATCTGTAACTGAGAAGACGATACCACATCATAACAATTGTTCGAGCAGGTATTCCTAATACTCCTGCTCTGCCACTTTTCTTTATATATAGGGCTTGGTACATCCACTCTTTAAAAGTATATCCAGAATGGAAGGTAGTAATTATTGGTATTTTACATTTATAATAAAATGAATCTAGATACGTTTTGCTATTACTTGGATTTAATCGACTGGATATTAATCCATACAAACCAGGTTCAAATTGTATATGAACAATATCAGGTTTAACATCGTCAACCACTTTTAATATTATATTGGAGTTATCAGCATTTGTTGGAGATATGCCCTTGTAATCTCCATTTCCTTTCTCATCAGATAAAACCAAAACTTCACAATCTAATTTTCTTAGTGAATTAACAAGATTAGAAGTATATCTTCCTACTCCTCCAGATATAGGTGGATATTCTGGCGAGACCATTAATATACGCATAATAAAGTTCTACTTTCCCTATAGGTACTCTTTATTTAGGTATCTTGCCAATGGGCCTTCCCTCAGCTAATTTTAAAAGATCTATTTTGAACTTTTGAAATTGCCTTTTTTTGTCTTCTGTCAGTGCATTATTTTGTCTTAATAGATCTTCAAGAGCATCCAATTGCAATATATATATAGGAACCATCAAATCCCTCTCTTTTCCGGGAGCAGCTCTATACAGATATGGATTTTCTTCAGTAGCTAATTCTTGTTCTATTCTAAATTGTCTTTTTCTATGAATATAATGGCCACCAAGTACACTTATAACAGAAAAAAAAATTACTGCAACGATTAAAAATGTCCCAATATTTGAAAATAAAGAACTAAGAATTGGAATATTTTCAAATACAAGTCTATATTGGATAGTAATCCAATTAGATATTGCTATAAAAAGAGCAATATAAGCTGAATAAAATTGCCTATACTCCCAAAATCTTTTACCGAACCATGTTCCTATCCCTACTTTTGGTTTATACATAACACTTAGTCTTTATATGCTTCTATATGTTTTTTACATAAACAAAATCATTATTTGATGGCTTTAACGAAGTTAGTATATTGCAGATAGATAAGAATATCAAGAATTCAATAATTTTGAGAAAAAATCAATATAATTATTAGCAATATTGTCCCATTTTAGTTTGGGATTAAACTGCAAAACGTTGTTGTGATATTTTTCATAATCAGTAGCTAAATCAATTAAAGATTCTGAAAAAGATTTTGCATTTCTCCTACATGTGATACCCAGTTCCATTTGTGCAAACTCCTGGAAAAAGCTCAAGTCAGATGCTATAAATGGAAGACCATGAGCAAGTGCATCAAATAAAACACCAGAAATAGAAACGACGCGATAGGGAAAGATTATTGCATCGCATGCGAAAAATAGTTTTGAAAGTGTTAGATCATCTAAATAGCCTAAATGCAAATTAATTGCATTTTTGATATGTACAGGTTGCTCTTTACCACGTTCATGTTTATTCTGCTTAATAACTAATGACCAATCATCAGGAAGATTGAGATTGCTTAAAATATCAAATCCTTTGTATGAACCTACATAGCCAAAAGCTAATAAGAGTCGATTATTAGTTGGTAACCCAAATTCTCTTCTATATTCCTGCTTATTTTTCGCAGATAAAGATGGTGCTGATTCTGCACCATGATAAATTACAGTGCCTCGTTTAACTAAAGATTGATTTGATTTTGCAAGACTTATAATTTCTTTTGACAAATTGACAATCTCTAGAAGAAGTTTATACCTTTTCTCTAATACCACCCTCCTTATTGCAGCACGTAGTGGAGTAGGAAGTGCTGCAAATCTCCCTACTTTTTTTAAGGCTAATTCTTTTATGTACTCTTTATATTCATTATATGGTAATACGGTATGTAAAGTTGATACTGTTGGAACCGGACATAACTTGTAGAATTTATCAAGGGTTGATCCATATAATAGCCTTCTAGCCATATGTCTAATAGTAGTATCAATCTCATACAGCCCTCTTTCATACTGAATATTAACTATATCAGGTTTCAATTTGTCAATTAAATTTAATAAGCGATCAGAATTCTGTTTGTCTCCTTTATTTACTATATCATAATAAATTCCATTATTACTAAAATAAGAATGAGAATCGGATAAAGAAGTAGCAGTAGTATTAGTAGTTTTATTATTTCTATTACTCATAGCAATAAAAATTTCTATGTTATTTCTTTTCTTGAGCGCATTTACCAAATTATATGTATATCTTCCTACTCCTCCTTTCATAGGAGGATACTCGCCAGAGACGACTAAAATACGCAATTTACTTTATAATTTATAATCTAGTCTAAATATACTAAACGGATAATTTATCCATCATGTTTTTTGTTTTTTGTGATTTACTATCACTATTGTTGCTTCTAGTGTATCCTTGTTCTATAATGTATTTCAAATTTCGTCTAAAATTTTCAGGTGAAAATTGTTTCGCAATTTCATAGACAAATTTTTTTTTGGTACTATCATAGTGGTCAATATTTTTAGAAATACAATCAGCAGCCTCTTCAATGGTAGTATATTGATATTCACTAGGTACTATCTCACTACATCCACCATAAGAAGGAACAACAGGTATCAATCCTGCAGCCATTGCTTCAACAATTGAAATGCCAAAATGCTCACCAGCCATTGTATGCAAATAAACCATACTACTGGACATTGCATTTATCATCTCATCTGTGGTTGCATTTGGAATCAATTGTATCTTATCTTTTAATCCATGATCTTGGATCATTTGTTGAATGTAGTTAAAGTAAGATTGATTTACGGTTAGAAGAGATCCTATAATTTTGAAATGTATGTTCTTGAGAAGTTTAGCTATCAAGACTGCCTTTTCTATCTGCTTCTCTGGTGAGAAACGAGCGATTACTAAAACTTGACTTTCTCTTGAATTTGAACTAAGGCAATTGGAAAAGCGTTCAATATCAATAGGTGGATAAATAACTTGAGGATCAACTGATGGATATACTTTTTGTATTGCATTTTTAGTAAATATGGAATTCGTAAGAACTATATCAGATCTTTTTAATGCTTTTTTAGTAAGCAGATGGGTCATAATTTGGTATGGTTTAAAGTAAGCCTTCCAAAAGAATGATTTTTTATATTTATTATTATCATATTCAGAAGTGGTTTGAAGAAGGGCCGGAAAATGAATATACAGAATACATAAAATGTTTTTTGGGATATTAAGTGGTAAATTGTTGCCATTTGTATTAATGACAATGTCAGAAGGTTTAAGATTTAGAGATGACGATATTACCGTTAACAGTCTTTGGTATATTCCAAAAGAATTAATTTTGAAAGGAGAAATAAATCTTACATTTTTGATTGGTAATTCTTTACCATATGTTTTAGATATATGTTCTAGATCAGGTTTTTGCACTGTAAGTAGTTCAATGTCATATCCAAGCTTGGATAGAGAGTGTATTGTTTCTATGGCAAATGATGATTCACCTCCTGGAGAATTTAGGGTATGATGAATGACAACAGCTTTCACAATGATATACTAAATATTATAATGAAGATAATATATACGTATTAATGGTATTTCTTAAATAATTTTGATGGAAGACAATTCCATCAATAAATTTTACTCTAAGTATAGAGGATATTATTTTATTTAACAAAAAATATAATTACTGTTGCGATAATAACAGCAATATCAGATATAGGATTTTAAATTATGCATCCTTGTTTTATCCTACAAATTATTTACTAATTTCATTTATTTCCATCTTAACAGATATTTCAATTTATAATATTTTATCCATTCTACTCTATTTTTTTGACAATAGATCCCAGTATAACAATTCATATGGAATTAAAATTAA
>OCZS010000275.1_pt1 | contig 16857 bp, 18 predicted proteins | sample 1539071 | NCBI WGS metagenome assembly OCZS01 (sample SAMEA3113584, study PRJEB22503) | soil metagenome
GCGGACCCCGACCGTCACGCACCGTCCGGGCGATCGCACGCGCCTCGTCGCGGTCGGACGCGTGCTGTTCGAGCCGCACGGCCGCACCGTCCGGCCGGGTGGATCGCATGCCCCGCCCCCCGGCATCCGAACCGACACTCGCTCGTCGCCCTGCGCCGGCGGACCGCAGCACCGCCGCGGCGGCGTCGAGGATCTGCGGCGTCGACCGGTAGTTGCCGTCGAGCTCGATGACCTCGGCCGGGGGGTAGAGCCGGCGAAAGCCCTGGAGGATACCGACGTCGGCGCCGTTCCAGCCGTAGATCGCCTGGTGGGGATCGCCCACCACGCACAGGTCGTAGCTCGGCCCCCGCCACGCCTCGAGCAGGCGAAGCTGGAGCGGGTTGACATCCTGGAACTCGTCGACGAACAGGTGCTGGTAGCGCCAGCGCTGCGTGGTCGCGAACACGGGGTCGGTCTCGATGAGGTGGCTGCACAGGCGCAACAGGTCGTCGAAGTCGACCATGCGGGCCTGGCGCTTGGCGTCCTCGTAGCGCCGGTAGAGCTCCGCGATGCGGGCGGCGGGCGCCGGTGGGCGCCGACGGGCGGTCTCGGCGGCGTCGGCGTACTCGTCGGGACCGGCCAGCCCCGCCTTCGCCCACTCGATCTCCCCGGCGAGCTGGGAGACCGACAGTGGTCCGCCGGCCACGAGGTCCCCGAGCAGCGGGGCCTTCCGCGCCAGCAGCCCGGGTGCGGCGCGGCCCTCGTCGGCCCAACGGGCGCGCAGCTGCGCGAAGGCGACGCCGTGGAACGTGCCGGACGCGACGCCATCGCGCAGGCCCAGCCGCCGCAGCCGGTCGCGCAGCTCGCCGGCGGCCTTCCGGGTGAACGTGAGCGCCAGGACGTGGCTGGCGTCGGCGTCGCCGGTCTCGACCCGCCAGGCGATGCGGCGGGTGAGCACCCGCGTCTTGCCCGACCCCGCGGGCGCCAGGATCGCCAGGGGCCGGCCGGGGGCGGTGACGGCGCGGCGCTGCGCCGGGTCGAGGTCGGCCAGCAGGCGGTCGGCGGCGTCGTGGTCATCGTCGGCGTGCTCGGGGGCCACTGCCGCCGAGACTATTCGGCCCCCTACGCTTCGGGGATGATCGACGTGCCGGCCGACCGCTTCGAGGAGCTGGTCGGCGACGCCCTCGACAGCATCCCTCCCGACCTCGCCCGGTTCATGGACAACGTGGCCGTGGTGGTCGAGGACGGGTCGGTGCACGGGGGACTCCTCGGTCGCTATGAGGGTGTGCCGCTCACCGAACGCGGCGAGTGGTACGGCGCGGGAGGGCTAACGATGCCCGACCGCGTGACGATCTTCCGGCTGCCGATCTGCGCTGGGTGCACCGACGAAGACGAGGTGGTGGAGCAGGTGCGCATCACGGTCGTCCACGAGATCGCCCACCACTTCGGCATCGACGACGACCGACTCGACCAGCTGGGCTGGGCCTAGGCCCCCGCACGCCGGCCGGCGCAGGGATACGATGCGCGCGTGCCGTTCCCGCGGAAGTTGCTCAACGACACCGAGGACATCGTCCTCGACCTGCACCCGCACTGGTGGTTCTTCGCCCCGCCGCTGTTCGCGCTGCTCGGCGCGGTGATCCTCGGCATTCTGGCGCTGGCGTACGACGTCCCCACGGCATTGCAGGTCCCTGCGGGGCTCCTCGTGCTCGGCTTTCTCGGTTGGTTCGCCTGGCGCTACGCGCGCTGGATCACCACCAACTTCGTCGTCACCACCGACCGACTCATCTATCGGCACGGCGTATTGTCGAAGCACGGCATCGAGATCCCGCTCGATCGGGTGAACACGGTCTTCTTCCGGCAGTCGCTGTTCGAGCGCTTCGTCGGCGCCGGCGACCTGGTGATCGAGTCGGCGGGTGAGATGGGTCGCCAGCGGTTCTCCAACGTGCGCAAGCCCTCGGCCGTGCAGAACGAGATCTACCGCCAGATCGAGGCCAACGAGAACCGCAAGTTCGACCGGGTCGGCGTCTCCGCCGCCGCGGGTACGGCCGCCGCCAGCGCACGCGACGACACCGAGTCGATCCCCGCCCAGATCCGCGAGCTCGACGAGCTGCGCAAGCAGGGCCTCCTCACCGAAGACGAGTTCGCCCGCAAGAAGCAGCAGCTCCTCGACCGCATGTAGCGGGACTCGGAGTGTCCGCAGCTGCGCCGCGGGTCGTCAGCCTGGTGCCCGCGGTCACGGAGACGTTGCTGGCGTGGGGCGTGTCGCCGGTGGCGTGCACGCGGTTCTGCGAGCGGCCCGGCCTGCCGCATGTCGGCGGCACCAAGGATCCCGACGTCCGTGCGATCGTCGAGCTGCGCCCCGACCTCGTGGTGATGTGCGTCGAGGAGAACCGCCGCGAGGACGCCGACGCACTGGCTCAGGCGAGCGTGCCCACCGCGGCCCTCTCGATCGACGCGGTCGCCGACGTGGCACCCGCGCTGCGCATGCTGGCGGGGCTGGTGGGCGTGCACCCCGGGCGGGTCGAGGAGCCGGTGACCGACCCGCCGGGCGCACGGGTCGACCGACCGCTACGAGCGTTCGTGCCCATCTGGAAGCGGCCGTGGATGAGCCTGGCGGGCGGGACCTACGGGTCGTCGCTGCTCGAGGCGATCGGCGTGGAGAACGTGTTCGCCGACGCCGCCGAGCGCTACCCGGAGATCACGCTCGACGACGCCCGCGCCCGCCGGCCCGACGTCGTGCTGGCCCCCAGCGAGCCCTACCCCTTCGGCGAGCGGCACGTGCCGGCGCTCGAGGAGGTCGCTCCGGTCGTGCTGGTCGACGGCCAGGACCTGTTCTGGTGGGGTGCCCGCACGCCCGCGGCCATGGACCGGCTGCGCCGGCAGCTCGCGCCCGAGTCAGCCGGCGGGTGACGTCGGCGCCCGCTCGGTGAGCGACGCGCCCGCGGCGGGTCGACCGCGCCACAGGACCGGCACCTTGAGCCGGGTCTTGGGCTGGCACAGCGCCACGACACACCCGCCAAAGCCGGCGCCGGTGACCCGGGCGCCGAAGACGCCGGGCACCCCCCGGAGCATCACGACCAGGTCATCGAGTGCGGCGGTCGAGACGTCGAAGTCGTCGCGCAGGCTGGCGTGGCTGGCGACCAGCAGCTCGCCGGCGTAACGGAGCTGGCCGCCGGCCAACGCCGCCGCCAGCGCGTCGACCCGGTCGTTCTCGGTGGTCACGTGGCGGGCCCGGCGGCGCAGCACGGGATCGTCGATCGTCTCGGCGTCGGCCGGCGTGGCCGACCGCAGCGGGCCGATGAGCTGCTCGGCGGCCTCGCACTCGGACCGGCGCTGGGCGTAGGCCGACGACGCCAGCTCGCGGGGCTCGCCGGAGTCGACGACCACGATCTCGCCGTCGTCGGGGAAGGGCACGTGCTGGATCGCCAGGCTGTCGCAGTCGATGCGGAGGACGCGACCGGCGACGGCGGAGACGGCGACGAGCTGGTCCATGATCCCGCAGGGCACGCCGACCGCTCGGTGCTCGGCGCGCTGGCACGCCTCAGCCACCGCCAGAGGGTCGTCAAGATCGGCACCCAATGCGGTGGCGACGGCGATTTCGAGCGCGGCGCTCGACCCCAGCCCGGTGCCGGGAGGCAGCGACGAGTGGATCATGCCGACGAGCCCGTCGTTGGGCTGAAGCTCCGATGCCACGGCGGCCACGTAGCGCGCCCATGGCGGCTCGACGGCGGCTGGATCGGTGACGTCGTCGAGCGGGATCTCGGCCACCCCGTCGTAGCGTTCCGATCCGAGCATCAGCCAGTCGCCGCCCCGGTCGCCCGTGATCTCGACACCGAGCCCGATGGCCATGGGCAGGACCAGGCCGCCCACGTAGTCGGTGTGGTCGCCCATGAGGTTGACCCGCCCGGGCGCCCACGCTCGCAGTGCCATCACGCTCCTCGCAGTGCGGCGGCCGCGTCCTCGGGGACGACCGGGTTGGTGAAGACGCCGCTCCCGAGCTCGCCCGCGGCCACGTAGCGCTGGACCCCCGGCGACCGCATCGGCGACACGATATGCACATGGAGGTGGGCCCCGGGCCAGGGCCCGCCGTCGGTGGGGCGCTGGTGGATCCAGAGCATGTAGGGGAGGGGGATGTCGAACAGCCGGTCGAGCCGGGCGAGCACGTCGATCAGCAGCTCCGCCAGGCCGTCGCGCTGGGGCCCGTCGAGCGACGGCAGATCGGGCCTGTGCACGAACGGGGCCAGCAGCAGGCCGTAGGGATAGGCACTGGCCCCCGGCACCCAGGCGCGCCAGCCCTCGGCGTCGGCGACGAGGAGCGCAGGATCCCGGCGGGGGCACAGTGGGCATTCGCCCCGGGGGTCGTGGCGCAGCTCGTGGAGGGGCGCGGCGGGTATCTCCTCGAACGCGTAGATCTGGCCGTGCGGGTGGGGGATCGTCGCACCCACCTCTTCGCCCCGGTTCTCGAAGATAAGCACGTAGTCCACGTCGTCGCGCTGGCCGAGCGCGGATGTTCGGTCGGTCCACAGATCGACCACGCGTCGTGCGCCGTCAGGGCCGAGCTTGGGGAACGTCAGGTCGTGCTCCGGCGTGTAGAGCACGATCTCGCTACGGCCGTCGGGATACGGCGGCCAGCGGTTCACGAACGCCTTGACGTCGTAGGGCTCGGGCGCCTCGACGCCTCCCACGCAGAAGGGGCACGACGCGGCGGGCCGGTTGGGTCGCTGCTGGCGGCTGGCCGCCACGACGACGGTCGCCCCCGTCAGTTCGTCGATGCGTCGATCAGACATGGTGGTTGAACTCGCCGCCGTCGGCACGCTGCCAGAGGTCACGCAGCTCGTCGACGGTGGTGTTCTGCACGCCGGTGTGGACGCCGAAGGTCGGCACGGTCCGACACCGTAAGCCACCAGCACGACTTGACCCCCCGGTCAAGAGGCAACACGATGGCGCCATGCCGACCGCACGAGCCAACGGGATCGACATCTTCTACGACACGATGGGCGACCCGTCCCACCCGACCGTGCTGTTCGTCAACGGGCTGGGCGGCCAGCTGATCGAGTGGCCGGACGAGCTGTGCGCGAAGTTCGTCGCGCGTGGCTTCCACGTGCTGCGGTTCGACAACCGCGACGTGGGCCTGTCGACCCACCTCGAGGGCGGCGCCGACGTGTTCGCGCTGCTCGCCTCGATGGGCAGCGACGCTGCGCCGGCGGTGCCCTACCTGCTCGCCGACATGGCCGGCGACGCCGTCGGCTTGCTCGAGCACCTCGGGATCGCACGGGCGCACGTCGTGGGCGCGTCGATGGGCGGCATGATCGCCCAGCAGATGGCCATTTCCCATCCCGAACGCGTGGCGACGCTCACGTCGATCATGTCGACGACCGGCGAGCCCACCGTCGGCCTGCCGACCGCCGAGGCGATGGAGTTGCTGCTGGCGCCACCCGCCCGGACGCGCGACGAGGCGGCCGACCACCGGATTCGGCACGCGCACGTGTGGGGCAGCCCGGGGCTGTTCGACGAGGCCCGCATACGCAGCTACAGCGACGCGCTGTGGGACCGTGACCATGATCCGCGGGGCCCCGCACGCCAGATCGCCGCCATCCTGGCATCGGGGAGCCGAGCCGGGGGGCTCGCCGCTCTCGACATCCCCACGCTGGTGATCCACGGCACCGCCGACACGCTCGTCCAGCCCTCGGGTGGCGAGCGCACGGCCGAGGTCATCCCCGACGCCAAGCTGCTCCTGATCGAGGGCATGGGCCACGAGCTGCCGGTGCCCCTGTGGGACGAGCTCGTCGAGGCGATCTCCACCCACGCGTCCAGCCACAGCTGAGAGGAACACGAGCGATGGGACCCCTCGCCGGAGTCACGGTCATCGAGATCGCGGGCATAGGCCCCGGCCCCTTCTGCGGCATGATGCTCGCCGACATGGGGGCCGAGGTCATCCGCGTCGACCGGGCCGACAACGTACGGGGGGGCGACCCCGACCTCCCGCCGGCAGACCTGCTCAACCGGGGGCGGCGCTCGATCGGCGTCGACCTCAAGAGCCCCGAAGGTATCGAGGTCGTGCTCGAGCTGGTCGAGAAGGCCGACGCACTGATCGAGGGGTTCCGCGCCGGCGTGGCCGAGCGGCTCGGCATCGGGCCCGACGAGTGCCTGGCCCGCAATCCCCGGCTCGTCTACGGACGGATGACCGGGTGGGGCCAGAACGGCCCCTACGCCCGCGCCGCCGGCCACGACATCAACTACATCGCCCTCGCCGGCGCGCTCGAGCCCATCGGCCGGCGGGGCGAGGCGCCGGTGCCGCCGCTCAACCTGGTCGGCGACTTCGGCGGCGGCGGCATGCTGCTGGCGTTCGGCGTGGTGTGCGGCGTGGTCGAGGCGCAGCGCTCCGGCCAGGGCCAGGTGATCGACGCCGCCATGGTCGACGGCGCGGCCGCACTGATGACGATGACGCACGCGTTCCGGGCCATGGGCATCTGGGACGACGAGCGCGGCACCAACATGCTCGACACCGGTGCCCACTTCTACGACGTCTACGAGACCGCCGACGGCAAGTACGTGTCGATCGGGTCGATCGAGCCGCAGTTCTACGCCGAGCTGCTGCGGCTGACCGGGCTGGAGGGCGAGGACCTGCCCTGGCAGCACGATCGGGCCCAGTGGCCGGCGCTCAAGGAGCGTATGGCGGCGGTCTTCAGGACCAAGACCCGTGACGAGTGGTGCGAGCTGATGGAGGGTACCGACGTGTGCTTCGCGCCGGTGCTGTCGATCCCCGAAGCGATCGAGCACCCGCACAACGTGCACCGCGGCACATTCGTGGAGGTGGCGGGGATCCCGCAGCCGGGCCCCGCGCCCCGCTTCAGCCGCACGGCCCCCGAGATTGCGGCGCCGCCGCCCCACGCCGGCCAGCACACCGACGACGTGCTCGCAGCGGCGGGGTTCGACGCCGACCGGATCGCCAAGCTGCGCGCGACCGGCGCCGTCGCCTGAGGCCGAGGACGGGCGGACGTCGGCACGGCGTCACCGGGCCTTGGCGTTTGCCGCCGTCGGTTTCCGGCGTGAGAGTCGCCAGATCGTCGGCGGTTCCCGCCAGAATGCCCCGCATGCCAACGCTGGTCGCCTTCCACGCGCATCCCGACGACGAGTGCCTACTGCAGTCGGGCTCGCTGGCCAAGGCCGTGCACGACGGGCATCGGGTGGTGGTCGTCTACGCCACCCGCGGCGAGGTGGGCGAGATGCCCGACGGCCTGCTGGCGCCCGGCGAGACCGTCCCCGAGCGGCGGGTGTCCGAGGCCATGCGGTCGGCCGAGGCCATCGGCGTCCAGCAGGTGGCCTGGCTGGGCTACCGCGACTCCGGGATGATGGGCACGGCCGACAACGACGACCCCGCGTGCTTCTGGCGGGCCGATGTCGACGAGGCCGCGGCCCGGCTGGCCCAGATCCTGCGCGACGAGGCGGCCGACGTGCTCACGATCTACGACGAGAACGGCAACTACGGGCACCCCGATCACATCCAGGTCCATCGGGTCGGCGCACGGGCCGCCGACCTCGCGGGTACCGCCCATGTGCTGGAGGCGACGATCAGCCGCGAGCACATCAAGCAGCTGATCGACGCCGCGGCCGAGGCCGGCGAACCGGTCGACGACGCCCCGGACCTCGACGACGAGCGTGTCGTCTTCGGCGTGCCCGAGGCGGTCATCACCACGGTGGTCGACGTGGGCGACTTCCTCGATCGCAAGCGCGCGTCGATCGAGGCGCACGCCAGCCAGGTGCACGACACGGGGCCGTTCCTCGCCATGTCGCCCGACGTGTTCCGGGCCGCGCTGGGCAAGGAGTTCTACATCCGCCGTGGCGCCCCGCCCGGCCATCGCGACGACGACGTCTTCGCCGGTGTGCCCGTCTCGTGACCGCGAGGGCATGATGGCGCCGTGACCGTCATCAAGATCAATGCCATCACCGTGCCCGAGGGCTCCGACGACGAGCTGGGTCGCCGCTTCGCGGCCCGGGCCGGCGCGGTCGACGACCAGGACGGGTTCGAGGGCTTCGAGCTGCTCAGGCCCACCGACGGCCGCACGACCTGGCTGGTGGTCACCCGGTGGCGTGACGAGGACGCTTTCCAGGCCTGGGTCACCAGCCCCGCGTTCGGTCACGGTCATGCCGGCACTGACAAGCCGCATCCCCACACCGGGGGACCGGTGTCGGTGTCGAGCGAGCTGTGGTCCTACGAGGTGTCCACCAGCTCACCCGGCAAGTCCTGAGCCCGACGCCCCCGACAACGCCGTGGAGCTACGTGACGTCCACGTGTGGTGGGCGTGGGTGGTCGTGCTGGCCAACGCGGTCGCCGGTGCGTGGGCCCTGGCGGCCCACTGGTCGGAGCCGCTTCGCCGGCCCGCGCTGTGGTGGTTCACGGGTTTCGCGCAGGTCGCCATCGCGGTCGAGGTGATCCTCGGGGTGATCCTCGTGGCGAGCGAGGACCGCGACCCGCCCCAGTTCCACATGTTCTACGGGTTCGTGGCCCTGGCGTCGGTCGGGATCATCTACAGCTACCGCCAGCAGCTCACCGAGCGGCGCTACCTGCTCTACGGGTTCGGCGGCCTGTTCCTGATGGGCCTAGCCATCCGGGCCATGGTCATCGGCCCCAACCGCTGACCGCTCGAGGCTCCAGCGGCTCGAGGCTCTAGAGGTGCACGACGGGGCACGTGAGCGTGCGCGTGATGCCCTCGATCATCTGGACGCGGCTCACCACCATCTTGCCCAGCTCGTCGACCGTGTCGGACTCGGCACGGGCGATCACGTCGTAGGGACCGGTCACGTCCTCGGCCGACACCACACCGTCGATGCCGCCGACCTCGTCGGCGACCTGGGCGGCCTTGCCGACCTCGGTCTGGATGAGGATGTACGCGCTGACTGCCATCGGGCCTCCCTGGTGCCGGCGGGGCGGTGACGAAGCGTAGTGCGCGCCGCGTCGAGGAGGGCGCCCCGGGCGGGGGCGCCCTCCTCAACCGGCTGGTTGCCCGCGCGGAGATCAGCCCTCGCTGCCGGCCGTCTCCGACGTGGTCTCGTGCGCCTCCGCCTCGATCGCGGTGCGGCCGCGGCCGCCGCCCACCTCGATCCTGCGGGGCTGCGCCGCCTCGGCCACGGGGATCGTGATCGACAGGACGCCGTGGTCGTAAGCGGCCTCGAGCTGCGACGTGTCGAGGCTCTCGCCGAGCAGCACCCGGCGGGTGAAGGTGCCCTGCGGCCGTTCGCTGGCGAGGACCTCGTCGTCGTCGGACTTCTCGAAGCCGCGGGTGGCGCTCACCGTGAGCGTGTCGCGCTCGACGGTCAGGTCGATGGTGTCGGGGTCGACACCCGGGATGTCGAAGTTGACGAACACCCGGTCGCCGTGGCGTACAGCGTCCATCGGCATGACCACGCTCCCCCGGCGGAAAACCTGGTCGACCTGGTCAGCGATGCGGTCAACCTCGCGGAATGGATCGAAGCGCATGAGCATCGTGATTGACCTCCTCTGCATCTGGGGATGGGAAGTGCCAGGCACAGTATATAACAAACCTGATGCTCCTGCACTCAACTTGCCAGCCGCCGAGCGCGTCCTGCTCCGCCGCCGCGGGGGCACGCGGTTCGGGAACAGCGTCAGCCCGCGGCCAGGCGCTTCTCGAGCTCGGTGAGCTGCTCGCGCAGCTCGGTGGGCACGTGGTCGCCGAGCGACCGGTAGTGCTCCTCGAGCTGCGGCAGCTCCTGGCGCCACGAGTCGGCGTCGACCTCGACCAGCTTGGCCAGCGTCGCGGCGTCGATGTCGAGCCCGCTCGTGTCGATCGCCCCGTCGCCCGGTACCCGCCCGATCGGCGTGTCGACGGCCTCGCCGCCACCCGCGACGCGTTCGACGACCCACTTGAGCACGCGGCTGTTGTCGCCGAACCCGGGCCACAGGAAGCCGCCGTCGTCGGCGCGCCGGAACCAGTTGACCCAGAACAGCTTGGGCAGCTTGTCGGCGTCGGTCGCCTCGCCGATCTCGAGCCAATGGGCGAAGTAGTCGCCCATGTTGTAGCCACAGAACGGCAGCATGGCGAAGGGGTCGAACCGCAGCTCGCCCACATTGCCGGCGGCCGCCGCCGTCTTCTCCGAGCTCATGATCGAGCCCAGGAAGACGCCGTGGCGCCAGTCGAACGACTCGGTCACCAGCGGCACGTTGGTGGCCCGGCGGCCGCCGAACAGGATGGCCGAGATGGGCACCCCCTTCGGGTCCTCCCACTCGGGTGCGATCGACGGGCACTGCGACGCCGGCGTGGTGAACCGGGCGTTGGGGTGCGCCGCCGGGGCGTCGGAGGCCGGCGTCCAGTCGTTGCCCTTCCAGTCGGTCAGATGCGCCGGCGGCTCGGACAGGCCCTCCCACCACACATCGCCGTCGTCGGTCTTGGCCACGTTGGTGAAGATGGAGTTGCCGTAGAACGTGGCGACGGCGTTGGGGTTGGTGTCCTCGCCCGTGCCGGGCGCGACACCGAAGAACCCCGCCTCGGGGTTGATGGCGTGGAGCCGGCCGTCGTCGCCGAACTTCATCCAGGCGATGTCGTCGCCGATGGTCTCTACCTTCCACCCCGGCAGGGTGGGCACCATCATCGCCATGTTGGTCTTGCCGCACGCCGACGGGAAGGCCGCGGCGACATAGCGCTTCTCGCCGCCCGGCGGGGTGATGCCCAGGATGAGCATGTGCTCGGCCATCCAGCCGTCGTCGCGCGCCATGGTGGAGGCGATGCGCAGGGCGAAGCACTTCTTGCCCAACAGGGCGTTGCCGCCGTAGCCGGAGCCGTACGACCAGATCTCGCGGGTCTCGGGGAAGTGGACGATGTACTTGTTGTCGGCGTCGCACGGCCAGGGCACATCGTCGCGGGGGTTGCCGTCGCCGTCGACCAGCGGGTAGCCCACCGAGTGCAGGCATGGGACGAAGTCGCCGCCGGCGCCCAGCACGTCGAGCGCACCCTGGCCCATGCGGGTCATGATCCGCATGCTGGCGGCCACGTAGGGGGAATCGGTGAGCTGCACGCCGATGTGGGCGATGGGCGAGCCCAGCGGGCCCATCGAGAACGGCACCACGTACAGCGTGCGGCCCCGCATGGCCCCGGTGTAGAAGCCGGTCAAGTCGGCCCGCATCTCGGCCGGCTCGCGCCAGTTGTTGGTCGGCCCGGCGTCGATCTCGCGTTCGGAGCAGATGAACGTGCGGTCCTCGACGCGGGCCACGTCACCCGGGTCGGAGAGCGCCAGGAAGCTGTTCGGCCGCAACGCCGGGTTGAGACGCTCGAAGGTCCCACCGTCGATCAGCAGCTGAGTCAGGCGCTCCCACTCGTCGCCGGAGCCGTCGCACCACTCGACGCGATCCGGCTGGAAGACGCCGGCCCAGTGATCGACCCAATCCCTCAGCTTCTGGTTGGTGGTTGTTGCAGGCATGGTCCTCCGCGGCGATGTCCTGGTGTGCCGTTTCAGCCGGAGGTCGCTTCGTCTCCTACCGGGAAGCGTTCGGGATCGAGTCCCGGCGTTCCCATGTCGACCTCCGAACCCAGCCGCAGATGTGTGGCGCGACCCTCGCCGTCGAGGTCGAAGATCACACGCTGACCCTGGCGAAGCAGGCGGAACACTGAGCCGTCCAGCGCGTTGGGGGCGAGATCGACCTCGGAGAGATCGGTGTCGCGCACGACGATCCCGTCCCTGGATGCGGGGTCGTACGACTTGATCACGCCTTGCACCGGTGACACTCCTCGCTCACGGGCTGCGGACTGCGGTCGATACGGACCCCACCCTTGATCCGGCGTGAGACACCGTCGGGATGGGATCTGTAGCGAGTGGAGCCACCGTATCGGACGGCCGCCACGGGGGGGCAAAGTCGCTCGACGTGGCGCCAGACGCGGCAAGGGCGCCCGCAGCGGGCGCCTGGGCATCGCAGATGTGCGGCCGTGCGGCGAAGATCAGTGGACGAGCTTCTGCACCTTGCCCGACTTGATGCAGCCGGTGCAGGCCTGGACGCGCTTCGGCGCGCCGTCTACAACGGCTCGGACACGCTGGATGTTGGGGTTCCACCGGCGCTTGGTCCGGCGGTGCGAGTGGCTGACACTCATGCCCCACGACGGGTGCTTGCCGCACACCTCGCAAACGGCTGCCATGTGACGCGTCACCTCTGTGTAGAGAGCTCGCTCAGGACCGAGCAACTCTACTGACGGGCCCCAGGTGCCACAACTTCGCGTCACGGGCGCACGGGCGCGGGCCGCGGCGGCGCGTCACCTAGCATCCAGGCCGTGACCACGCTCGCTCACCTGGGCGCCGCCGAGATACGAGCGGTCGTGGAGACTTACAAAGAGGCCCTGGTGGCCCACCGCGAGCCGATCAACCGGCTCAACGTCTACCCGGTGCCCGACGGCGACACCGGCACCAACATGTCGCTCACGCTCATCTCCGTGGACGACGAGCTGGCCGGGGCGGGCGACGACCTGGCGAGCGTGTGCAAGGCGGTGAGCCACGGCTCGCTCATGGGCGCCCGGGGCAACTCCGGCGTGATCCTGTCGCAGGTGCTGCGGGGCCTCGTCGGCACCATCGCCGAGGCGGGCCGGCTCGACGGCCCCACGCTGGCCGCGGGCCTCCGGGCGGCGTCCGACGCCGCCTATCAGGCGGTCATGCGGCCGGTGGAGGGCACGATCCTCACGGTCGTGCGGGAGTCGGCGGAAGCCGCGGAGCGTGCGGTCGCGGCGGCGGCGGGCACCGCCGCCGACCTCCTCACCGTGCTGGCTGCCGCGCGCGACCAGGCTGAGGACGCGCTGGACCGCACGCCCGAGATGCTGCCGGTACTCGCGGAGGCCGGGGTGGTCGACGCCGGCGGTACCGGAGTCCTGTTGCTGCTCGACGTGCTGCTCCACGTGGTCGACGGGCGCGCGGTCCCCGAACCCCGGGTGGGCGAGGGGGCCGTGCGCTCCGACGCCCACTTGGTGCACTCGGCGGGCGACCGCGAGGGCGACGGCGAGTCCGACCTGCGCTACGAGGTCATGTACTTCCTCGAGGCGCCCGACTCGGCGATCCCGTCGTTCAAGGACGTGTGGGCCGGTATCGGCGATTCGATCGTGGTGGTGGGGGGTGACGGCATCTGGAACTGCCACATCCACACCGACGACATCGGCGCCGCCATCGAGGCTGCGGTCGACGCCGGGCGGCCCCGCGAGATCCGGGTCACCGACTTGATGGAGCAGGTCGAGGAGGAGCGGTGGGTGCGCGAGGCCACCGGTGCCGGCGAGGTGGTCGACCTGCCGCCCCACGCCAGCGAGCCGGTGCGCACCGCCGTCGTGGCGGTCGCCGCGGGCGACGGCATCAAGCGCATCTTCTACAGCCTCGGCGTGCAGGGCATCGTGGCCGGGGGGCAGTCGATGAACCCGTCGACGGCCGAGCTGCTCGCCGCCGTCGAGGCCGTGCCCGCCGACGAGGTCGTCATCCTGCCGAACAACAAGAACATCATCCCGGTGGCCGAGCAGGTCGACGCCCACACCGAGCGCACCGTGCGGGTCGTCCCGACCCGGGGCATCGCCGAGGGTTTCGCCGCGCTCATGAGCTACGACCCCGAGGCGCCGGCAGACGAGAACGCCAAGGAGATGACCGCCCTGGCCGCCAACGTGCGCGCCGGCGAGGTCACCCAGGCCGTCCGCGACTCCGCCTGCGACGTCGGCCCGATCGCCGAGGGCGACTTCCTGGGCATCGCCCGCGACGGCATCAAGGCGGTCGAGACGACGGTGGCCGGCGCCGCCTGCCGCCTGCTCGAGGTGCTGGTCACCGACGACCACGAGATCGTGACGGTTATCGAAGGAGAAGGCTCGTCGCCCGCCGACACCCGCGCGATCACCGAGTGGCTCGACGAGCACCGGCCCGATGTGGCCGCTGAGGTGCACCACGGCGGCCAGCCGCTCTACCCCTACCTGTTCGGCGTCGAATAGGTCTGGTCTCACGCCGGTGAGCGAGCACGAAGTGCGAGCGAACCATGGGCACGGTGCCCTGTTCGCCGCGACGCGGCGATCGCTCATCGGCGGGCCGAAGGCACGCTGATGAGCGGCAGCGCGACCGACACGGCGCCGATCGCGCTGGGCGACCTGGCCGCCATGCCGGTCACCCGGCTCAAGGGGGTCGGCGAGCGCAAGGCCGAGGGCCTGGACGCGGTCGGCGTGACCAGCCTGCTCGACCTGCTCACCTACTACCCGCGGCGATACGTCGACCGCACCAACGAGGCTCGCATCGGCGACCTGGTCGTGGGCGAGGAGGCACTCGTGCTGGTCACGGTCGAGCGAGTGGCGTCGAGGCGCACGCGGGGGCGCCCGCCCAAGGTGTTGGTCACCGTCGACGTGACCGACGGCAGCGGCCACCTGCGGGTGAGCTTCTTCAACCAGGCCTGGCGCGAGCGTCAGCTCCGGCCCGGCATGACCGTGGCCCTGTTCGGCAAGCTCGAGATCTACGCCGGCCGCAAGCAGATGACCAACCCCGTGGTCGACCTCATCGGCGACCGCACGGGCCGCATCGTGCCGATCTACCCGCAGTCGGAGAAGGCAGGGCTGTCGACGTGGGAGATCGGCGACTGGGTTGCCGAGGCGCTGCGCCGCTCGCAGGTGCGGGGCCTGCTCGACCCCGTGCCCGACTGGGTGCTCGACCGCTTCGACCTGGTGACGCGGCCGGAGGCGTTCGCCGGCATCCACGCTCCCGAGACGATGGCGCACAAGGAGGTCGCCCGCCGGCGCCTTGTGCTCGACGAGCTGCTGCGGGTGCAGCTCGCCCTGGTCCAGCGCAAGCGCCACATCGAGCGCACGACCCGGGGCATCCCCCACACCGTCGAGGGACCGCTGCTCGACGCCTTCGTCGGGCGGCTGCCCTTCGACCTCACCCATGACCAGCAGGCAGCGATCGACGAGATCCGGCGTGACCTGGCCGCCCCCCACCCGATGCACCGGCTGCTGCAAGGAGATGTCGGCGCGGGCAAGACGGTCGTCGCCGTGTGGACGCTCCTCGCGGCCGTGGAGGGCGGCTACCAGGGGGCGTTCATGGCGCCGACCGAGGTGCTGGCCGAGCAGCACGCGCAGGGCATCAGGGCCTTGCTCGACGGGGTCGAGGTCCCCGATGACGGCACGTCGCTGTTGGGGGCCCGGCCGGTGCGGGCCGAGCTGCTCACCAACCGCGTGGGCGCCGCCGACCGCCGACGCATCCTGGGCGATCTGGCGGCGGGTCAGGTCGACCTGGTCATCGGCACCCACGCGCTGATCCAAGAGGGCGTCGAGTTCGGGTCGCTCGGGGCGGTGGTGATCGACGAGCAGCACCGGTTCGGTGTGGAGCAGCGCGCCGCGCTGCGCGACAAGTCCGCCGGCGGGGCGGTGCCCGACGTGCTGGTCATGACCGCCACGCCCATTCCCCGCACGGCCGCGATGACCGTGTACGGCGATCTGGACGTCACGATCATCCGCTCGCTGCCGGCCGGTCGGCAGCCGATCACCACGACCTGGGCCCGCACCGAGGACGACGAGACGTCGGTGTGGTCCGCCGTGCGGCGCGAGGTAGGCGCAGGGCGGCAGGCCTATGTGGTGTGCCCGCTCATCGAGGAGTCGGAGAAGCTCGAGGTCCGCTCGGCCGAGGACACCTACGCCCGGCTCGAGGCCGGCGAGCTGGCCGGGCTTCGCCTCGGGCTGCTGCACGGTCGCCTGGGCTCGGCCGACAAGGACGCGACGATGCACCAGTTCCGCGAGCGCCGGCTCGACGTGCTGGTGGCCACGACGGTGATCGAGGTGGGCGTCGACGTCCCCAACGCCACCGTCATGGTGATCCTCGACGCCGACCGCTTCGGCATCGCCCAGCTCCACCAGCTCCGGGGCCGCGTGGGCCGGGGGAGCGAGCGGTCGTGGTGCTACCTGGTCAGCCAGTCCGAGGCGCCGGAGGCCGAGGCGCGGCTGGGTGCGCTGGTCGGCAGCACCGACGGGTTCGCCCTGGCCGAGGTCGACCTCGACCTGCGGGGCGAGGGCACGATCATGGGGGAGCGGCAGAAGGGCCGCAGCGACCTGAAGCTGGCGTCGCTGCGCCGCGACCGCGAATGGGTGGAGAAGGCCCGTGAGGTGGCGTTCGCCATCGTGGACGGCGAGGGCGGCCTCGAGTCCCACGCCGACCTGCTCGACGAGGTCGCCCTGTTCCTCGACGAGGACGACCAAGAGTTCCTGCTCAAGGGGTGAGGCCGCCATCCTCGGACACGTCTTCGTCCTCGCCGGGCGCGACGACGTCCCAGCGGTCGAGGCAGTCCTCGCAGCGGTAGACCAGCAGGTCGCCGGGTTGCCAGCCGCCGATCTCGGGTTCGGTCGACATGAGGTGGGCCCGGCCGCCGCAGTCGACGCAGGTGATGACGTCGTCCACATCCACGGTCAGCCCCTCCGCGCCCGCTGCCTCTGGTGCTCGCCGAACCGCTCGACGCGTTCACCGAAGTCGCCCGACAGGATGACCTCGCGGCCCAGCCGGTCCTCGTTGGCGAGCGCGTCGGCGACCCCGAGTCCCAGGCCGTCGTACACCGCACGGCGGTCGCTGACCACGCACTGCCACGGAAACCCCGCGATCTGCGTGGCCAAGTCCACCGCCGCGTCGAGCGCCGTGCCGCTCGGGACCAACCGGTCGACGAACCCGACGCGCTCCGCCTCCTCGCCCCCGATCTCGCGACCGGTGAGGATCAGGTCGAGCGCCCGCCCCAACCCGACGATGCGGGGCAGCCGGTAGGTGCCGCCGTCGACCAGGGGCACGCCCCAGCGGCGCTCCAGGCAACCGAAGCGGGCGTCGCGGCCGGCGACCCGCAGGTCGCACCACGCCGCCAGCTCCATGCCGCCGGCGACGCACCAGCCCTCGATC